>Ga0302320_10002332_pt1 | contig 44847 bp, 18 predicted proteins | sample Bog_T0_3_FD_202130 | JGI IMG/M metagenome (GOLD analysis project Ga0302320, IMG submission 202130) | Peat permafrost microbial communities from Stordalen Mire near Abisko, Sweden - Bog_T0_3 | ecosystem: Environmental > Terrestrial > Soil > Wetlands > Peat | place: Sweden: Abisko, Stordalen Mire...
GTGGTGATCATGCTCCGGCAGTCTGCCCGGTCAGGCCTGCGGCCTGACCAGAAAAACCACCGGAACTTTCCCCAGACATGGGGAGTTTTAGTTGTCGTCAGCGGGAAGTTTAGTTGTCGCTATACGGAAGCAGCGTTGCTCATCATGGAGACTCGGTCAGCGTGGCTTCAGGATTTGGCCAGCGTACGATGCAAGGCTTCGGCCAAGAGGGTGATCGCCACGGGTTTTTGCAGCAGTTCACAAATACCCGCCGCGCGCAGGTTTTCGCTGGTGAGATTCGCCGCGAGGCCGCTGGCGAGTAGCACGGGCAACTCCGGACGGCGGGTGTGGAACTGGCGCGCGACTTCTAGGCCGTTCATTTCCGGCATCGTCATGTCCGTGATGACGAGATCAAACTGCGCCGGGTTGGCGTTGAACAACGCCATCGCCTCGCCGGCACTATTGCTGGTGGTGACCTGATAATTCAGGCCCTCCAACAATCGGCGCAGCGACGCCGTCAACGCCGGCTCATCGTCCAGCAATAAAATATGCTGGCCCTGCCCGATGGCCGTTTCGCCGGCGGCCGCGTCCGGCAACTCGGCGGATGACGTTTGCGCCGGAAAATATAATTGGAACGTCGTGCCCTGACCGATCTGGCTTGCCACCGTCAGCAAGCCATCGTGCGACTGCACAATGCCATGCACTACCGCCAGGCCCAGACCCGTGCCTTTGCCCACCGGCTTGGTGGTGAAAAATGGTTCAAAAATGCGCGCCATTGTTTTCGCATCCATGCCGTGCCCGGTGTCGGCCACCGTCAACCGTGCGTATTCAATCCGCTTAAATTCCGGATGCACGCTGAGGAATTCCGCCTCGGGCTGAAATGTGTCCAGCCGCACGGTGAGCTGGCCGGACCGGCCTTCCATGGCGTGCAGCGCGTTGGTGGCTAGGTTCATCGTCACCTGGTAAATCTGCGTGGGATCGGCCAGCACGGCGGGCGCCTCATCGGCGAGCATCACCTCAATTTTGATCTGCGCGGGCAGCGATGCGCGCAGTAATTTCGTGGCTTCCTTGACCACCGAATCCAGCCGGACAATCTGGCGTTTCTGTTCGCGCTGCCGGCTGAAGGTCAGGATTTGCTGCACCAGATCCTTGGCGCGGTTGGCGGCCTTAAGAATTTCGGCCAGCTCTTCCTGCGCCGCCGCATTGCCCTCGGTGTCCTGCTGCAACAAATAGCCGTAGCCGAAAATCGCCGAGAGAACATTGTTGAAATCATGCGCGATGCCGCCCGCCAGCGTCCCGATGGCTTCCATCTTTTGCGTCTGACGGATTCTGCCTTCAAGCTGCATTTCGTGGGTAACATCCCGTTTGACGGCCACAAAATTGACGATGTTGCCGGCGGCATCCCGCACGGGCGAGATGGTGGCGTCCTCCTCAAACTTCGTGCCGTCCTTGCGTTGGTTGATGAAATGGCCGTGCCAGGTCTCCCCGCGTCCGATGGCCGACCACAAGTGGTGGTAAAATTCCTCGTCCTGCTGGCCGCTTTTGAGCAGCCGGGGATTATTGCCGAGCACCTCCGCACGGGTATAACCGGTGTTTTGTTCAAACGCCGGGTTGGCATATAATATGGCACCTTGCAGATTGGTGATGACGATGGATTCGGCAGCCTGTTCGACGGCGGTCGCCAGCAGGGCATAGGATTGTTCCTTCTGCTTGCGCTCGGTAATGTCCAGCGCCGAACCCAGCCAACAGCGTTCCCCGTTGATGTCCACCTCTTCCGCCGACCAAAGCACATGGCGGATCTGCCCGGATCGGCCACATAACTCCAGCTCGACGTTGCGCAGCGATCCCAGGCATTTAAATTGGGCGACGATGGCGGCACGCTTTTCGACATCGGGCCATACGTTCAATTCCAGTGCCGTGTGGCCGATGACATCTTCATGGGACCGTTGCAGGAGCTTCAACATTTCCTCGTTGGTGTCCAGATAGCGCCCGTCCTCGATGGTGGAAAGCGACATGGGCAGAGGACTGGCGTGGAACATTTTTGCAAACTTCCTTTCGCTTTTGCGCAAGGTTTCTTCCGCCTGCCGTCGGTCGGTGATGTCCGTGACGATGCCGACCAGCCCGATGATCTTTCCTTCGTTATCAATGATCGCATCGGCTCGTTCATAGCCGGGAAAGACGCGCCCGTTTTTCGCCACCAATTCCAGCTCGCCCGCCCAGGATTTACCGCTCATGATTTTTTCGAACAGCTCCCGGGCAACCGCCGGATTTTTGACCGTGGCCGCACCGCCACCCGCCGTTTGCAATGCTTCAGCGGTGGTATAGCCAAACAATTCGGTAAAAGCCTGGTTCTGGTAAAAATGGCGTCCCTGTGCATCTGAAATCCCCACGGCGTCGCTGGTGGACTCCACAGCTTTGGTGATGTAAGTGAGCTGTTCTTCCATCCGCTTGATGGAACGCACCGTAAAAATGGAGGCCAGCACTACCGCCAACAACAGCAAGCCGCAGGCGGCGAGTTTGTAGATCATAAATTGAGCGTTGCTTTTTTTAATCAAACTCTCCCAAGCCAGCCGTTCTTCCTGGACGTCGTCGGTATAAACCCCGGTTCCGACCAGGATGTCGGTTCCGGGAATTAACCTGGAGTAACTAAGCTTCGGCTGGATTCCTTTGCCCGGCTTGTTATACTTATATTCAGTGAAACCGCCACCGGCCTTCGCCTGGCGGATGAAGCTTTGCACAATCTTGACTCCGTTGGCATCCTCCAAGCCCAGCAGATTTTTTCCGTTGTCCGCCTTGTTCACCGGCACATTGATGCGAACACCGTCCAGTTGGTAGGTGAAAAAATAGCCGGAGCTGTTGTCGAAGAAGCGGATTGGGTCGGTGGCCACTATGATGGCGGCGATCTTCTCCGCCTCCGTGCCCAACGGACGCACCTGCTCTCCCAGCGCAACTGCCTCGACATCCACCAAGGCCTTCAATGCCCGCTGGTGTCCGGCGATCAGCTGCCTTTCGTAGTTGGGAAAGATGACTTCGCGGAACATCTTTTTTTCCAGGATGACGTTGGCCAGATGCAAAAGCACAAAGCCCGCTGCGAATAGACAGGGCAAAACCAGGATCCGGCGCCGGATGGGCCACTTGCTTGGTGCCAATGCATTCATGTCAAAATTTCAATAGTCCGCCGAGTGAAATGATATTTCGAATGATGATGAAATAACGGATGGGGTTTGCTTCTTCCGAGATGATGGCGATTTGTCCCTCGTGCGCCTTGCCCGGCTTGACCCGTTCCGCCGGGATTTGTGCCGCCGCATCCACCAGCGATTCCATGACACTTTTGCGCATGTTCAAAACCGGGCTTTCAAAATTCGGGAAAACCTCCTTCCGGTTAATCTGCATTCCCAGAAAAAAACTGGTCGCCTGCATTTCCCGCCCGCCCGCCAGAAGCAAAGCCGGTAGCAACCGCAGTCTTGGTTTCAAGCTCAGGTAGGCGATCTTCAATTTCATAATTGTTTATCGGTCGATGGATTTAGGCATATAAACAATTCATGCTTTCTGTTTATCGGCTGCGGACCCAGGTGGATTGCAGACAGATTTTGTCAAATACTTGATTTAATTTGCCATCGAGATCAACATCGTCGGATGAATGCTTAAAAGTGGGTGCGCACGCCAAGCCACCAAAAAAAGTCCATGATTTTAAGAAGTTTGTCCGGATCAGTCGTAAATCTAACCGATTATTTTCGAGTCATAAGCAATCAGCGAGTTGCAACCCTTTTGGTTTGTCATTTGGATATTCCTAAGATTTTTCAAATTAGTTGTTTGGTGCAACGCACAAACCTTGTCAGGTGCATAATCATGAAAAATAGCTTGCGTTAGGCACGTACTTTGCTAAAAGCAAATCGTTTGCAACTAGAAATTCGTCATATTCAGCGGCATGGCCGGGCGGTTCTCGTCTCGCTGCTGGTCGCGCTTGTCCTACTGCTGGATGCGATGGCGGCGTGTCCTGAGCTCCATGAGCTGATCCACAAGGAGGCCGGCAAGGCTGACCACGATTGTGCGGTCACGATGTTTGCCCACGGTCAGTTGGACTCGCCGGTTGTGGAAGTGGCGGCCATCAAGCCGGTAGCCCCGGAAGAATTTCTTCCGCTGACTTCAGTTTCAGTCTTCAACGTGCCGGTAGCCACGCTTCCGCCCGGCCGTGCCCCGCCGGTTTCCTGCTTCCATTCCTGAAAGTTCGCCGGTCGTCTCCGACCGGATTTCGTTCGTCTGTTCAATCTGAATAGTTTCGGCGCAATGCCTTTGGGCATGGGCCGTTTGGAAAATTGTGAAATCGTGCATTTATGAATAAGTGTGAAACCGCGCCGGTGCCATTCCGTGCCCAAGTCGCATGAGCGGCTGGCGTAAAAATACATTGGGCCGGTTGTCTGGCCATTGGCGGCCCACGCTCGCGGTGGCTTTCGTTGCGGCGTTGACCGGCTGCGCGGTGGGCCCAAGCTTCCACCGGCCGGCGGCGCCGCCGGTCAGCGATTACACAGAGCCTCCGCTGACGATCACGGTCACGACGACGAACATCGTCGGCGGTGAAGCTCAGCATTTTACCAAGGCTGGCGACCTCGCGGGCGACTGGTGGACGCTGTTTCATTCCGCGCCGCTCAATGAGCTGATCGAACTTGCGCTGACAAATAATCCCGACCTCCAGGGCGCGCAGGCGGCGTTGAAGGTGGCGCGGGAAAATGTGCTGGCGCAACGCGGCGTTTATTATCCGACCGTTGCGGCCAGCTTTTCGGCGAGTCGCGCGAAGGCTTCGGAGCTGCTTGCGCCGGTGCCTAACTACCCGACGACGCCGCAGGAATTTCAATACAACCTCTTCACGCCGCAGGTCAGCGTTTCGTATTCGCCTGACATCTTCGGCTTGAACCGCCGCACGATGGAATCGGTGAAGGCGCAGGAACAAAACGTCCGTTTCCAAATGATCGCGGCCTACACCACATTGACGGCGAACGTGGTGGTCACGGCGATCCAGTCGGCGGCGGTGCAGGCGCAAATTGATGCGACGCGCCAGCTCGTGGACCTCAATTCCAACATGGTGGAAATCCTGCGCTACCAATACACGAAAGGCTACGCCGGCCGGCTGGACGTCGTTGCGCAGGAATCCCAGCTCGCGCAGATCAATGCCACTTTGCCGCCGCTGTTGAAACAAGCGGCGCAGCTCCGCGACCTGCTGGCGGTGCTGGCGGGGCGTTTTCCGAACCATTCGCCGGCCGAAAAATTGGAGCTGGCGAGTCTGCAATTGCCGGTGGAAATTCCCGTAAGTTTGCCATCGCAACTCGTGGCGCAGCGGCCCGATGTCTTGCAGGCCGAGGCAAATCTCCACGCCGCGAGCGCGCAGATCGGCATCGCCATCGCGAATCGCCTGCCGAACATCACGCTCACCGCCGATGCCGGCAGCACGGCGTTGTCGCTGGACAAAGTGTTCTCGTCTGGCACCGGCTTCTGGGGCTTGGGCTCCGCGGCCGCCGCACCGATTTTTCAAGGCGGCCAATTGCTCCATCAGGAGCGCGCGGCGAAGGCGGCATTCACGCAGGCGGCGGAACAATATCGCAGCACCGTGCTGACGGCATTTCAAAATGTGGCAGATACTTTGGCCGCACTGGAGCAGGACGCCGAGGGCTTGAAAGCTGCCGCCATCGCGGCGGACGATGCCCAAGAAATTTTGGATTTGTCGCAGCGCCAATGGAAGGACGGCTACATCAGCTATCTCGCGTTGTTGAGCGCGGAGCAGGCGTATCAGCAGGCACGGATCAATCTGGTGCAGGCGCAGGCCAATCGTTACGCCGACACGGCGGCGCTGTTTCAGGCGCTGGGCGGCGGCTGGTGGCACCGCGCGGATTTAACCAAGGATAAAAATGAAAAATAAATTGAGACTTCTGCGAAATCCATTTCCAGTTGTAGCGGCGGTCTGTGTCCGCCGTGCTTTGTCAGTAATTTTAGGTTTCTTCGGCGCTCACAGAGCGCCGCTCCAAGTAGACAAATTCCCGCGCGAACTTGCAACTGCCGTCCTGGCGTTGGCAACGCTCGCATCATTCACCGGCTGTTCGTCGAAAGTTGACACCGCCATACAGCCCTCATCCGTTATGGCCAGCAACGTGACGTTGACGGCGGAGCAGCGGCAGAAGATCCAGTTTTACACCGTTGCGCCGAGCAAGTTTCACAAGACGACCGAGACAACCGGCACGGTGGATTTCGACAACGACCAGGCCACCAGCGTGCTCGCGCCGTTTGGCGGGCCGGTGTCGAAGCTGCTCGTCAATCCTGGCGACAAGGTCAAGGTGGGTGACCCGCTGGCGGAAGTGGATTCGCCGGACTTCGCGGCGGCCATCAGCGTGTATCGCAAGGCGCTCGCCACCGCGCAGACGCTTCGGCGCGTGGCCGACATGGACAAAGATTTGATCCAGCACAACGGCGTGGCCCAGCGCGAAGCAGAGCAAGCGCAAACCGATGCCGCCAATGCCGAGGCCGACCGCGACGCGGCGCTGCAAACGCTCGTCTCGCTGAATCTTGATCCGCAAGTCATCAAAGATCTTCAAGCGGGCCGGCCGGTGTCGCGTCCCGGCGGCCGGATCAACTCGCCCATTGCCGGCACCGTCGTGGAAAAGCTGATCACGCCCGGAGAACTGCTGACGGCGGCCACCACACCATGTTTCACCGTGGCCGATCTGTCGCGCGTCTGGGTGATGACGCAAATTTTTGGCTCCGATCTGGCTTCGGTCAGCGTCGGGGATGCGGCGGAAATTGAGACCGGCATCGCGACGAATGGTTTTTCCGGAACCGTGGACAACATCTCGGCCTTGGTGGATCCCAATACGCGTTCGGTGATGGTGCGCGTGGTCGTCGAAAATCCCGCCGACTTTCTCAAAAAGCAGATGTATGTTCGCGTGAAGATCCAGGCTCATCAGGAAAGCACGGGCCTGCTGGTGCCCGTCTCGGCGATTTTGCGCGATGACGTGAATCTGCCGTTTGTTTATGTCGTCCAGCCCGACGGCAGCTTCGCACGGCGGCATGTGACTTTGGGTTATCGCACCGGCGACCAATATGATATTCCCGACGGCCTGCAAGTCGGGGACCAGATTGTCATGGATGGGGCGATCTTTGTTCAATTCCTGCAAAACCAATGAGCGAGCCATTGCCACCCATTGATTCCGCGCCGCGAACGGCTTCGCTGATGAACCGCGTCGTCGCCTCGTCGTTGCGGCAACGCTATCTCGTCGTTTTGCTGACGCTTGTGTTGATTGGCGCGGGCACCCGGTCGCTCGAACGTCTGCCGGTGGATGCGTATCCCGATCTGTCGCCGCCGATCGTCGAGATCATCACGCAATGGCCCGGCCACGCCGCCGAGGAAGTGGAGCGCCTGATCACCGTGCCCGTCGAAGTCGGGATGAACGGCATCCCGCAGATGACCACGCAGCGCTCCATCACGCTCTATGGCTTGTCGGACGTCATCCTCACCTATCACGACGGCACGGACAACAGTTTCGCCCGACAGGAAGTTTTTAACCGGCTGTCCAGCCTGAGCCTGCCGACGGGCGTGACGCCTTCGGTGTCGCCGCTGTCGTCGCCGTCGGGTTTGATCTATCGCTACGTGCTGCAAAGCTCCGACCGCTCGCCCATGGAACTCAAAACGTTCGAGGACTGGATCATCGAGCCCGCCTACAAATCGCTCGCGGGCGTGGCGGATGATTCCGGCTTTGGCGGCGGCACCATGCAATTTCAGGTGCTCCTCGATCCGGCCAAGATTGCCGGCGTTGGCCTCTCGGTGTTGCAGGTGGAAGCCGCGCTCGCGGCCAACAACGGCAACGCCGGCGGCGGATTTTATTCGCAAGGCGGACAGTTTTATTACGTGCGCGGCCTCGGCCGCTTGGAAACTTTAGAGGACATTGGCGACGTGGTGCTGGCGGTGAATAATGGCACGCCGGTGTTGCTGAAGAACGTCGGTCGCGTGGTCATCGGTATCGCGCCGCGGCTCGGCGAGTTTGGCTTCGAGAAACAGGACGACTGCGTGGAAGGCGTCATCCTGTTGCGCACGGGCGACAAAACGCAGGACGTGCTGAAGCGCGTCGAGGCAAAGACGAAGCAACTAAACGAGCAAGTCCTGCCCAAGGATGTTAAAATAGTTCCGTTCTACGATCGCACCGATTTGATTAAGCTGACGACGCAAGTCGTGGAGCAAAATCTGTTGCGCGGCATGTTGCTCGTCATCGTGATTCTCATTTTTTTCCTCTACGATTTTCGCGCAGGTTTGATTGTCGCGGTCACCATCCCGCTGGCACTGCTGTTCGCGTTCATCTGTCTCGATCTGCAAAAGGCCTCGGCCAACTTGCTCTCCATTGGCGCGGTGGATTTCGGCATCCTCGTGGATGGCGCGGTGGTGATGGTGGAAAATATTTTCCGCCAGATCGCTTTGCGAAAGGGAACCCGCCAAAACGTCTTGGAAATTGTGCAGGACGCCGCCGCGGAAGTGGACCGCCCGTTGTTCTACGCCGTCGCGGTGATCGTGGCCAGTTTCCTGCCGATCTATGTTTTGGCCGGGCCGTCCGGCACACTGTTCAAGCCGATGGCGGACACGATGGTGTTTGCGCTGATCGGTTCCTTGGTGGTCACACTGACCTTGCTGCCGGTGCTGTGCGCGTGGTTTATGCGCGACGGCGTGCGCGAGCGCCGCAGCGCCGCGTTTGAAGCCATCAAATCGGTTTACACCAAAGGCCTGGATTTTTGCCTCGCGCATCCGTGGGGCACGACGCTGGCGACAACGATTCTGCTCGCCGGTTCGCTGCTGCTCATCCCGCGCATCGGCGCGGAGTTCATGCCGCAACTGGATGAAGGCGCGCTATGGGTACGCGCCACGATGCCTTACACCATTTCCTACGACGAATCAGCAAAGATCACGCCGCAAATCCGGCAAGTGTTAAAATCTTTTCCCGAGGTTACCACCGTCGCCTCCGAACTTGCCCGTCCCGACGACGGTACGGATTCCACCGGCTTTTTCAACGTGGAGTTTTACGTCGGCTTGAAACCTTACTCCGGATGGACGGACGCATATCGCACCAAGGCCAAGCTGATTGAGGCCATCAACGCGAAGCTTCAGCAGTTTCCCGGAATCATCTTCAACTATACCCAGCCCGCCGAGGATGCGGTGGACGAAGCTGAATCCGGTTTGAAAAGCGCGCTCGCGGTCAAGGTCTTCGGCTCTGATCTGAATGTGCTGGAACAAAAGGGCAAAGCTATCAAAAAGATTCTGGAGCAGGTGCGCGGCATCAAGGATGTGACGCTGGTGAAGGAACTCGGTCAGCCCAGCCTCGACATCAAGATCAACCGCGCGATGATTGCCCGTTACGGCGTGAACGTCGCCGACATCAACGCGCTCATCACCACCGCCATCGGCGGCGACGTGGCCACGCAGGTGCAGCAGGGTGAAAAGCAATTTGACCTCGTCGTCCGTCTCGAACGGGAATATCGCGACAACCCCGAGGAGATTGCCAACATCCTCGTGCCCACGCCGGGCGGGCAGCAGATTCCGCTGAAAGAATTTGCGTACATCGAGGTGACGAACGGCGCGTCGTTCATTTATCGCCAGGACAATTCACGCTACATCGGCGTGCAGTTCTCCGTGGCCGGACGCGACCTGGCCGGCGCGGTGGAAGACGCCATGCGGCAGGTGAAGGAAAAAGTCGGCCTGCCGGAAGGCTATCGAACCGATTGGGGCGGCGAATACATGGAATACACGGCCTCGCGTGCGCAATTGAACGTCATTTTGCCGCTGACGCTATGCCTGATTTTCCTGCTGCTGTTCGCGCTGTACAGCAATTTGAAATTCCCATTCATCACCGTGCTTGGCGTGGTGTTATCCGCGCCGGTGGGCGGACTCCTGGCGCTCTGGCTCACCGGCACGCCGTTCTCGGTTTCGTCCGGCATCGGCTTCCTCGCCTTGTTCGGCGTCTCGGTGCAGACGGCCGTCGTTTATATATCCTACGTCAACGAGCTGCGCCTCGGCGGCACGCCGGTCACCCAAGCCATCCGCGAAGGCGCGATCCTGCGATTGCGTCCGATCATGATGACTGCGCTGGTGGCGGCGTTAGGCTTGTTGCCGGCGGCATTGGCCACCGGCGTGGGCACAGACACACAAAGGCCGTTCGCGCTGGTCATCGTCAGCGGCCTGTTTACGCGGTTATTGATTAGCATTTTTCTGATGCCCGCGCTCTACGCCCTCGTGGCGCGATCGGATGACCGACTAGAAGTATGAGATGGATCACCTGGGGCGTTTTTTCAAAATGCCGTTGGCTCCAAAACTGCGGTTTCATTGGCACCGGGCTTTAGTCCGGTGTGGATTGACCGGTCGGATCTCATTCGTTTTAACCCGAATCCGGAAGTTCAATCCGGATCCCACGCCACAAGGGGATTGGGATTAAACCGGATCCAGCGGAGGGAGCGAAGATGATGGTTGCAGGTGGTGTGTTTTGTGGGTTAGGGCATGGTTTGAAAGAATTTTTGGGGTCGCGCGAAGGACGCGAAGAAAACCAAATGAAAACCCTCTACCGTCATCCGTTCGGGAGTATGCCCATGACGTAGGCAATCATCACCACTGGATAAGCGGGCTTCTTTCGTAAATTGATTTGCAAGAAAACAGACGAAGGGGTTTGATTTACAAAACCGCTAATTATCAAACCGATTTTTTATGAGCGATAAAGACCCACAAGAAGATGCCGTTGACGAAATGGCCGAGAGATTGATTCGGCTTGGATTTGCGACGCGCTACTTCGTTAATGAAACGACCGGCGCGATGAGTATTTCTTGGACTGATTCAGGCCGAGCTTTCAGGGACAACATGAGGCTGATTTTGAACTCGCCGACACGTCTTGAGGATTTCAACGAACGCGAGATTGGTGCCATGTTCAGCATTATGCTTTTGAGTGTAAGCCTTTAATTTTTTCGCTATGGCATTGCCCCATTCAATCGCTTCACTCTTTTTGAATGTCGTTGTCATACCATCCGTGCGAAGTCAAATTATTTGGACAAACCGCGCGCCCGCCGCCGCCGCATGACCAGCTTTTGCCATTCTCGGTTTTTGTCGCGGCAAGATCGGCAATAGTAAAACGGCTTGCCTTTCTTGTCGTTGAAATCAGATGAAGCTGCGCAATAATGGCATCGGCCTTGAATGGTTGCCCGCCGCCGCCAGATGGACAAATAAGCACGCCTGCGGATACGCCGCCAAAATCGGATTGCGCCTTTGTTGCGGCGCGTCAGACGCTGTTTGCGGACTGGCTGACGTGGTTTTACCAGCCATGCGACTTGTTTGCCGCTGGCCTGTAAATCCTTTCAGTTGGCTGGCTGGCGATACATGAGCCGCTTTCCGGCAATCAGCGGCATAAACGCAACCATGCGCTCGCCGTCCGTGTGTTTGCGGGTATTCCAACGGAATGAAAATTCGTCTGAATACTTTTGAAGATGCTCGGCAGAAATGCAATGCCACGCGCCGAACACCCCGCGCTTTAGCAAACTGAAAAACGATTCGCAGGTGTTGACGTGCGCCACTGTGCCGTCTGAATTGTGCCGTGCGTATTCGTAACGGCTATGGCAAACGCGGTCATGCCGCTTGTAACCTTTCAACGCGATTTTATAGGCCGCGTGTTCGTCGGTGTTCACCGTCGCCGTCTTGCGCGTGCTTTTGCCCAAAAAGTCGCCGATGTTTTTTGCCGTCACGCTGGCAATAACCTGTGTCCGTGCTTCGCCGTTGCGCTCGACAATCAGAGCCACGCAAGTCTTGCGCCCTGGCTTTTCAAAATTCGGCATGAAAGTTTCATCCGCTTCGCAGACATTATCCAACGGCTTCGCCGTTTTGAAATCGGTTGCCATCGCGTGTCTGCATCTGTGCGCGAGAAACCAAGCCGTGCGATACGTTGTCCGCAACATCCGCTTTAGCTGCATCGCACTCACGGATTTTTTCGAGGAGCAAATGATGAAAATTGCCATCAGGATTTTGGAAAGCGGGACGTGCGAATCTTCAAACACCGTTCCAACCGTTGCGCTAAACGGCTTGCGACACGCGCCGCAGAAATAAACGCCTTTGCGGACGGATGAATGACTGCCCGCTTTGGCTGTCAGCTTGGAAATGGTTTTGGCATCGCCGTTGTTTTGGCAATGCGGGCAAACCGGCTTGCCGCCCGGCCAGCGCAGTTGCTCAAACAGCTTCCGCGCCCGGTTTTCATTGGAATACTTTTTCGCCAGTGAAACCAGATTCAATTCCTCGTCGTTGATTTTCGCTTTCATCTTGACTAAAGGTTAAACTAAATGTATATTCATGTCAAATTAAATGTTAAACGAAATGTATGAAACCTAAAATGGGTCGTCCCAAACTGCCGAAAGGCGAAGTCAAAGACATCTTGCTCGGTGCGAAATTCGCGCCCGATGAAGCCAAGCGTGTCCATGCCGCCGTGAAGCGGGAAAACATGGGCAAATCTGAATGGATTAGAAAAACCCTGCTTTCCGCCGCTTAAAAGAGCCGCGCCGTAGCAATCCGGCGCGGCTCACCGTTGGCTAGTCGTGTGGACTAGCTCCGCATGATTCGGTTGAACCTCCGAATCATCCCGCATTGATATGGCGGCGGGACTTTTGGAGTCCGCACGGAATTTCTCCGGTTGCGGGCATGGTTGTAGCGTCTTTTCATAAATCACCTTTTGTGGGGATTTGATTATTGACGCCGCCGGAAGTTGACTTTATCGTTTTGCTGTTGGGCTGAACGATGTTGGACTTGTTCCGGCAGCTTCAGTTTCAAAGCGGCGAGCAATCGCCGCTTTCTTATTTCCGGTTGCTGCTATTTATTTCACATTGGCTTGCCTCTACAAAATGCAACCGCGCGCAATGCTGTGGAAAATCCTGTGGTGAATCAGGCAGCACTACGCGCGGGCAAATCATTCCACCAAAACATTTCGCGTTTCCAGCGCGGTCGGCATTTCTGCCAACGGGGAAATTTAACAGATTGAAAAATGCTGACAATGGGCGCAGACCGATTTACTTGTATTGTTCAAGACAGCCACTTGTATTATGCAACAACACAAATCAAAACGGTGGAAATTGACAGTCGAACAAAAAGAGTTGAAAAAGGCGGGATTCAAATTTTATCCGCCGCGCAAATGGAAGCAGGGACAAAAAAACACATGGCTTAAAAAGTTGCGAGACATAATCGGAAAATCACAAGTCCAATTTGCGGCCATGATTGGCGAGCCGCCAAAGACAATCATTAACATAGAAAACGGCCGAACGAGGCTAGACGGAATTTTGGCGCATAAAATTCAAGGGGCAACCGGGGTCGCCTCATGGAAATATATGCAAGGAAGGAATACGCCTTTAGATTTTAGCGGTGAAACACCTTATACGCGCAAACATTTTGAGCATTGGAAACAATTTCATGGCCGCAATGATGAGAAATATATTGAGCGTTTCGCGGAACTGGCCAGCGACACGCTATTGCTAATGTTTCGAGCCGCAAAACTATGCGGGACGCCTAAAAATCATTTACCAGCATTGGAATTGTCTTTCCATTTCTGGTGCATAGAAGCAGTAAAGAATTTTCAATTAAAGCCGTCCCTGGACGAGATATTAAAATCCGAGAGAAAATATATCAAAGAAAGGACAATGAGTTACCGCGACTGGCGGCGCGCAGAGTTGGCAGGTGACAGAAATTATTATGAATTTAAGGATTATCCTAAAAAAACAGATGACGAACTTTTGACGCTGCGCGTCGAGGCTCATGCAGGGTGGTCAGTTTGCGGAGACATGAAAGTGCCGGAAGGCGGAATAAAATCGGAACATTTCAAAATGTTGTAAGCCAAAACCGCCAGCTTGACTTGCCGCCGGTTTCAGCCACATTCAAACCGTCATGCCGAAAGCCATTGATTTGAGATTGAAGGGGACAAAGGGAATGAAGTTTGAAGATGTCGTACGCCGCATCCTCGCCGCGCCGCCGTTGCCCAAGAAATCCAAGCGCAAAAAGGCCATCAAAAATCCGCGTCTGAATTAGCCCGCTTCCGCCCGCATAAACATTCGGTTTCCAGCACTATCTGCCTACGTCAAAGGCACACTCCCGTCATCCGTTTGTAACCACAATTGGCGATGTTCACTTTTTTAACAATTGGTGTAGTGTTTGTCATTCATGAAACCCGGCAAGCCAAAAGACAACGCTATTTTTACGGTTTAGATTTGCCTTGAAACCAATCCCATCGGATACAAAAGTAAAACCCATTCATATGAAGAAGCTCAAACCATCACTTCAAATCAGCATCATCAGCTTCCTGTTGTTGCTGGTGGGCGCGCTGAATATTCAAGCGGCTAACGTCACTAAAAAAGATACCATCACCATGAACGGTGGCGCAGCCGACTGGAGTGCGGCGCCGGCGGCCACGGATGTTGGCGAATTTGGGGCCACGCCAAGTTCAACCTCGCTGGTGAACATGACCCTGGGCGGAAATCTGACTTTGAGCGGTCTTAAATTTGATGCCACCATGCAAGGCCCGCTGACCATCAGCGCCGCCAACACGCTGACGCTGGACGATTCCTTGTTTGCAAGTGCCGCGGGAATCACCCAGGTTTCGGGCAGTCCGAGCGTGACCTTGGGCAATGCCCTGACCTTGAAAGGCCGGCAGGCTTGGACGACCGCTTCGGGGACGAGCTTGACGATCAGCGGCACGCTGACAACAGCGGGCGCATGGGTGGATTTCTCGAACTATGGCGGCTCGCTCAATGGGGTGGCCAACGTCAACGGCATTTTGGGGCCGTGGGCCACTTATAGTTCTGGCACCACGTTAAAATATGCGACTGTCAGCGCCGGATTTCCGGGTGGTTATGTTGGCGGCACGGCGGCGGCCACTGCGGCAAATGTCACCGACACCACAGGAACCGTTAATTACGATGTCGCCGCCGTCGGCGCGCTTGGTGCCGGGGCGTCGGTAAATACCATTCGTTACACTGGCGCAGCCGGAACCATCTCCGGGAATTTTACAGCAAACGGTCTTATGAACGCCGGATCGGGACTACTCACCGTCAGTGGTAATCCAACGATTGGCGCGAACAAGGAACTGGTTCTCGCGCCCAACGCGAACGGAATGACGTTTTCCGGTGTCATTGCCAACAATGCTGGTGGCGCTTCCGCGTTGACCATCAACGCCGACCCTGCGGCCACAGTCACGCTTACAGGGGCGAACACTTTCACTGGCAATATCACCATTAACAGCGGCACATTAGCAGCCAATAAATCTGCCGCCACGGGCGGCACGGGCGGGGCTTTGGGCAACGCCAATTCGACCAGCCGGTCGGTTACCATTAACAGCGGCGCTACTTTGGATTTTTTAATTGGTAACGTGATGGGGCAATTGGGAACGACGACGAAGAACGCGAACCCCACGCCGGTTATCATCAATGGTGGCACCATGTTAGGGGACAAGACGTCGGAATTAATCGGCGCGCTCACTTTGAATGGCGGCACCGTTAAATGTCGCGTCCTTGACACGGGTCTCAATTTCAAGCTGACCACTTCGGGCAAAACTTATGAAAATGGCTATCTGGCTTTTCAACTGGGTGGCGACGTGACGGTGACCGGCACCTCAGCCTCGACGATCAGCGGCAACGGGCAGGACTTCACGCATGCGCAGGACGGCTTAAGCTTGCACGCCGGAACAACCACCTTCAATGTGGCAGATGTCACGGGTGACGCGAACCCGGATTTGACCATTTCGGCGGCGATTGATGATGTCAATGCCGATTATGGCGCAGGCTTTCCTCAGACGGGTGCCTTGCTCAAGTCGGGCGCGGGAACAATGGTTCTCTCCGGTATGAATTTCTATGATGGCGGCACCACGATTAGCGCGGGCACTATTGTGGCTGGAACGACCGATGGTCAGACCATACCTGTTGCAGGTACTGGCACTGGTGTTGCTGGCCCATTTGCCAATGCCGCTGGCGCTTTCGGCAAGCCGGGCACGATGGTTACTTTGGGCGATGCAAATACGACGCTCAATAACTCCAGCCCGACGGTGATGATTGGCGGGGCTTACACCGTCGGCCATCCGATCACCATTGCCAATCAGGCGACCTCTGGCACTTACACCATCGGCGGCAGCACGGACAATAACGCGACCTACTCGGGTGCCATCACCCTCAACCAGCCGTTGACGATTTCGCAGGTCGCCAACGCTGGAGCCAATGCACTGACCATCAGTGGCGGCATCACCGCTGGCAGCAGCTCGCAGACGGTGACGTTTGCCGGCCCCGGCAACATCAGTGTGACGACACCCATTGCCAATGGCCTCGGCACGTTGGGAATGACCGTGCAGTCTGGCGGCAAAGTGACCTTTGGTGCGAGTGCAACCCCCACCTACACGGGTGCGACCATTATCAATGGTTTGCTGGACATCTCTGCCATCGGTAGCTGGACATTGGGTGCGCAGTCTTTGGCCGGATCCGGCACCATCAACGGATCGTTGGCTACCGGCACCGGCTCGACCATTTATCCGGGAACCGATGGGACGGCTGGCACCTTGACCATCAATAATAATTTAACCTTGAACACCGGGGGCATCACCAAGTTTGACTTAAGCACCAGCCATGTTAGTGGCAATGATCAGATAGTGCTTGGCGGGAGCTTGTCCTTAAGCGGTGGCGTAATCAACCTGCATGCCTTGAGTGGCACGGCCAGTTTGGACGGTGGCGACTATGTGCTGGTTTCCACGGTGGGCGGCGTTTCCGGAACCCTGCCATCGGTGGCTTGGATTGGCAGCCAGCCGGCCAATGCCAATCTCTATAGTCTGGCCATCGTTGGCAATAATCTGGTCTTGCAGCACGGCTCGGTCTCGAATCCCACGGTCGTTGCGACGGTGACGCCGGCCACCGTCGGACGCTATCAAACCGTAACGATCAATGCGACGGTGACGCAAGGCACTTATCCCATCGGAACCGTGACGGTTGATTTGAGCACCATCGGCGGAGCCGTACAGACAATGACTTATGTCAGTGGAAATAATTATACCTACAGTTACACAATCCCAGTCGGCACATCAGTGGGCAATGATCTCATCACGGTCACAGCCACAGATACATTTACCCCTTCACATTCAGGTTCCTCCAGCCCGGTGTTGACAGTGGCGGCGGCTAACGTGGTCTGGAATGGTGCCGGCAGCGGCAATTGGACTGATAATGCGGATTGGCTTAACAATGAAGGCCCTGGCTATGTTGGGGATGCCGTGGTGTTCGCGGGTTCGACCGGTTTGGCTTCGACCATGGACTTTGCCTACAGTGTCACCAGTGTGACTTTCACCAATGGGGCGGGCAGCTTCAACTTAAGCTCGGGAAACACCCTGACCCTTACCGCCGGCGGGGTCACCAACATTTCCACCAGCTCGCAGATTTTGAACCTGCCGATCAGTTTGACCGCAGCCCAAACCTTTAATGCGGCGGCGGGCGATCTGACCTTCGCCAACACGGTGAATAATAATGGCAATGTATTGACGATTACGGATGGCGGACACAACACCACCAACAGTGGCGTGATTTCCGGCGCGGGTGGTTTGGTTAAGAGCGGCTCCGGCACGAACACGCTGACGGCTGACAATACCTACACCGGCCCGACAGCGGTCAACGGCGGCCGGCTGGCGATTGGTAATGGTGGATCGTTGGACGGTGCCAGCGGTGGTGCTTATTATGGAAACATAACTTTTGCCAATGGTGGCACGCTTGACTACGCCAATAGCTCCGTCAATAGTGGTTACCAGTTCCTGTATGGATCCATCACGGGCAGTGGTGGTATTACCGTGGAAACCGGGGATCTTTTAATTGGCACCAATACTACCTATACCGGCGCGACCGTGGTGAACGGCGGGTTGCTGGAATTGGACGGACCAAACCTAGCCACCAGTGGTATTTACTTGAGCAGCGGCCTGACCATCAACAATGGCGGCACGGTTCAGGTTGACATTGATAATGCCCTGGCTGGCATTACAACCGCCATTGGCAGTTTGCCGGTTACGATTAACAACGGCGGTGTTCTCACGGCTAAGATCACGGTTTCGGGCACCCACATCCGGGCACCGCTGACGCTTGCGGGTGGGACTTTGACCGATAACCCCTCGCTGCCTATAGCCCCTGGTGGTAATCTGGACAAGTTTGGTGTTTGGAATTTAGATGACGGCGTAATTGTCAATGGTGGGGTTAATCCCTCCAGTATCAATGCCAATCTGGTGATCCCCACCCAGGCGGGTGGCACTGTCTTCAATGTGGCCAATGGTGGCGCGACCGGCGGCATTGACTTGAACGTGAACGGCATCCTTTCCAAGGGCGCCAGTACGCCGGACACCGGCATCATCAAGACGGGCAGTGGCACGATGGCTTTTAACAATACTGCCAATTATTACACCAATGCCACAACGGTCAGTGGTGGCACCTTGCTGGCCGGAGCCGATTCGCCCAGCGGTTCACCGGGAGCTTTCGGCAGCAACACTTTGGCCATTATTTTGGGCAACGCCACGACCACGGTTAGCAATTCCAGCCCGTCCTTGCAAATTAACGGGTCGTTTAACGTGGCTCGTACCATTATTGTGACCAACGCGGCGACGACCGGCACTTATTCCATCGGCGGGTTTGCGGACGCCAATGGGATCTTCTCGGGGCCGGTCATCATTGACGAACCGCTGACGATTTCGCAGGTGGCGAACACCGGCGGCAACGGCTTGACCATCGGTGGCGGTGTCACTTCTGGGAGTGGTTCACAGATCCTTTCGATCGCCGGGCCGGGCAAAGTGAGTGTGACCTCACTGCTGGCCAATGGCAGCGGCACGCTGGGAGTTAATGTGCTGGCGGGCGGCAATCTGTTCTTGAGCACTGTGCCCACTTACACGGGTGTCACCACCGTCAATGGCACGCTGGATGTCACCGGTCTTGCCGGCAGCACGCTGACGCTCGGTTCCCAGACAGTGAATGGCACCGGCATCATCAACGGTTCGCTGGCCACCGGCACCGGCACGGCCATCTATCCGGCGACTGACGGCACAGCCGGCACCCTGACCATCAACAATAATCTGACTTTGAATTCCGGCGGCATCACCAAGTTTGACTTAAGCACCAGCCATAGCAGTGGCAACGATCAAATTGCGGTGACCGGCAATTTGACCATCAACGGCGGGACGATTCACCTGAATGCTTTGTCCGGTGCGTCCCCGTTGGACGGCAGTGATTATGTGCTGATTACGTCCAGCAGCTACACGGGAATTGTCCCGTCAGTGACTTGGGATGGAACCCAGCCCGCTAACTCGACCAGTTATTACCTCCATAAGGTTGGCAATAACCTCGTCCTCCAACATTCTTCAGTTGTGGCTCCGACCGTCACCGTCTCGGTCTCGCCCTCACCGGCCCAGAACAATCAGATCGTGACCATTACTGCGACCGTGACGCCGGGCACGGATCCAGTTAGCACAGTGACCGTGGATTTGAGCGCCATCGGAGGATCGATGACGCAGGCGTTGGTCCTGGTTGGCGGCAGCGGCAATGTTTACACCAATTCATGGACGGTTTCCGCCACCACTCCGTTGAGCACGGTTACCATCACGGCGACGGCCACCGATAACTTGGGTAATCCTGGATCCGGGAGCACCTCGCTGACACTGTCGCCGTCAACCGTGACTTGGAACGGCGGTGGCAGCGGCACTTGGAGCGACAATACTGACTGGGTCAGCAATCAAGGTCCAGGCTTGTTTGGCTCCACCGTATTCTTTCAAGGGTCGGTCGGTCTGACCTCAACGATGAACAACAGCTACAACCTCACCAGCCTGACGTTCACCAACGGAGCGGGCAGTTTTAACATCGGCACGGTGAGCAGCACCTTGACCCTCTCGGCCGGTGGCGTCACCAACAATTCCAGCAGCCCAGAAACCTTGAATGTGCCGGTTATTCTAACGGCGGCGCAAACCTTGAATGCGGCGGCGGGCGACCTGACCTTGGGACAGAGCGTTGCCGACGGTGTCAATTTGTTGACGCTCGCTGACGGCGGACACAACCTCGCCATCAACGGGACGATTTCCGGCACGGGCGGTTTGACCAAGAACGGCACCGGCACAAACACGCTGTCTGGCACCAACACCTTTACCGGTCCGGTGACTATCAATGCCGGCACGCTAGCCGTAGGCGGCTCCGGTACGTTGAATAGCGGCAGCTATGCCAACACCATCGTGGACAATGGTACGCTGAGTTACAACAGCTCAACCAACCAGATCCTGTCCGGTGTCATTTCCGGGACGGGCGCGCTGGTAGTAAATAACACCGGCACGCTGACCCTCACGGCAGCCAATACTTTCACCGGCAACGTTACGGTCAACAACGGCACGCTCGCGGCTACCAATACCGTCAACGTTCCTGCCGGCACGGCTGGACCTTTGGGCAACGCCAACATGAACACCCGGACGATTACCGTCAACGGACCAGGCATCCTTGACCTGCAAATCAATAACATTTTGGGCCAGTTGTCGGGGGTTGGCGGCACCAAGAACGCGACACCGCCACCGGTGGTCATCAATGGCGGCACCCTGCAGTGCGAGAAGTCTTCGAATCTGGTGGGACCGCTCACCTTGAATGGGGCGACGGTGATTGCCAATTGCGCCTCCACCACGGTTAATTACCGCCCGGCTGGTTACTTGAATTCCTACCTGTCTTACCAGTTGGTGGCCGGTGTGACGGTGACTGGCACTTCACCGTCCATCATTTCCAACAGTCAAACCAGCTTCGGGGCAGCGCAGGACGGCATCAGCCTGACCAATGGAGCAACCACCTTTACCGTGGCGGATGTCACGGGTAATCCCAATGTGGATTTGACCATTCAAGCGGCGATTGGTGATGTGAATGCGGATTACTCCACCTCCGGTACCAAGATTGCCGGGGTATTGGTGAAAGCCGGGCCGGGAACCATGCTGCTCTCCGGCTTGAATTTCTACAGCGGTGGCTCAATCATCAGCGCCGGCACCTTGGAGGCCGGGACGACGGATAATCAAGCCCTGCCGGCGGGCGGCAGTGCGGCCTATGCCGGTTTGGCGAATGCCGCCGGCGCGTTCGGTATGCCGGGCACCACCATCACGTTGGGGGATGCCAATACCACCTTTAACAATTCCAGCCCGTCGCTGCTAATCAGCGGTGCCTTTGCGGTCAATCATCCGATTGTGGTTGCCAATCAGTCAACCACCGGCACCTATACGATTGGTGGCAGCACCGATAATAACGCCAGCTTCGGCGGTGCCATCACCCTCAATCAGCCGTTGACGGTTTCGCAGGTGGTGAGCACGGTCGGCAATGTCCTGACCGTTAGCGGTGGCATCACCGCCGGCAGCGGCCCGTCGGCGGTGACGTTTGCCGGCCCCGGCAATATCAATGTGACGACCACGCCGATTGTCAACGGTGGCGGCACGCTGGGAGTCAATGTAACCGGTGCCACGCTGACCCTCTCGACCGCCAACACCTACACCGGCAACACGACGATCAGTGCCGGTTCGCTGAACTTGAGCGGCAGCGCTTCGCTGGCCAGCCCGAATATCGTTGTTGGCGGCGGGGCGAAGTTTGATGTCTCTGGCACGGCCGGATTCACGTTGGTCAGCCAGACCTTGAGCAACAGCACTTCCACCGCGACGCTCGCCGGCAATATCAGCACGGCGTCGGGCACCGTCTCACTCACCTATGCGGCCGGCACGCCGTCGTTCACGGTCACCAATGGCACGTTGACGTTGAGTTCCGCGACCGTCTTCAAGGTCAATAACACGGGTGCGGCCTTGGTCGGCGGCAGCTACAAGCTCATTTCAACCAACCTTAACGGGTCCGGGTTTATCGCCGGTACCGCGCCGACCCTGGTCAGCGTCGGCGGCAATGGCCTGGCCGGCGGGGCTACGGCGTCGCTGCAGATTAATAGCGGCGAGCTGTATCTGAATGTCACCGGTTCGAGCGTGAACACCCATGCCGGACCGCTGCAGGTGACGATCACGGGCAGCACGCTGCAGATTGGCTGGCCGACCAACATCGGCTGGACGCTGCTGACCAACTCGGTGGATCTGGCCAATAGCAGCGATTGGTATCCGTATCCGAGTTCGACCACGTTGACCAACGTGTATATCACGCTGGATCCGGGCAAGACCAATGTGTTCTTCCGGCTGGTCTATCCGTATCCGTGATGTTGGTTGGCGGTGTGATTAAATATACCACGGGGTGCCGGTTGATTGGTTCCCGGCACCCCGAAGTTATGAGAATGATTGATAATATTGTAAAATAATTGGAATTTAGAATAAAAAATGAAAAAAAAATCGTTTGCTAAACATGGGCGTGGTGGTTTTACGTTAATCGAATTACTGGTGGTCATCGCCATTATTGCCATTCTGGCGGCCATGCTGCTGCCCGCCCTGGCTAGTGCGAAACGCCGGGCGTTCGAGATTAAATGTCTAAACAACCTCAAGCAGTTAACGGTTTCCACCTTCATGTATCAGAGCGACTACGGTTTTCTCGGTTACCTCGGCGGAACTAAGGGATCGTGGCAGGTTCCACTTGCCAATTTTGGTGCCCAATCCCAAGAACTAAAAATCTGTCCCGTCGCCACCACGAATACCACTGCGGCTGGTGGCTTTGGCACGGCCGGATGCGCTTGGGAAATTGGAACCAATAGCAGCAGTTATGGGTTTAATGGCTGGTGTTTCAACCCGGGTGATCCGACTGCCACTGGCGCGTCCGCCAGTAACTATTCATGGACACAAGGGCAGACGTCATTTGGGTTGAATGCCTATTTTAACAAAGCTGACAACATTACTCACCCATCTCAAACCCCCACTTTTTGCGATGCGGTCTATGATGCCGGCTGGCCCGATGCGTCCGATGGTAACAATTCACCTTACGATTTATACAACGGACTCGTTAATCCGATAACTGCAGGTCAGATGATGAAGCGTTTTTGCGTTGCCCGACATGGGGTATCCAGCCCGCAAAAAGCCCCCACCAGTCAACCCGCCACCCAGCGTTTTCCCGGCAGCATCAATCTCGCCTGTAATGATGGCCATGCCGAAAATGCAAAGTTGGACAATCTTTGGTCGCAATACTACTGGAACGCCCTTAATCCGCCGGCTAAACGTCCGTATGGGCCATAAATGGGTATCAAACAGTTTTTTGGTGGGCGTGAGTTATCCGACCCGTGTTTTAGAATCCTACGGGAGCTAACCGTTCCAAGATTCTTCGGTTGGTTTACATTAAACCACCGGCTGGCTGTATTTTGGCTGGAGTGCGGATTAAGGGGCTTGAAAAGGCGCCGACTGGCAGTAGCCGGCATGGCGGATTTGCCATCCGTTTGGAAAAATGAAACGGCCATGCCCATTGAAAAATCCATCATGGCCGCCGCCGGCTGCCACGATAACTCTCCATGAAACTATCGCGTGCGATCATTGTTGTTCTTTTGCTAATCGCACCTGCAACTTCACTGCTGGCGGCCGAACCCCTCCGGCAAAGATTGAATCTCAACCGGGAATGGAAATTTCAATTGGGCGACCATCCCGGGGCCGAAACCGTCGCCTACGATGATTCCACGTGGGAGGCGGTCGGCTTGCCCCATTCGTTCAGCATTCCCTATTTTCAAAGCAAGGATTTTTACACCGGCTACGGCTGGTATCGGAAGACCCTCGATATTCCTGCGGCCTGGTCAGGCAAGCAGTTTTCTGTTGAATTCGACGGCGCGTTTCAGGAGGCGGAGGTTTTTGTGAACGGCCGCCGCGTCGGCGCGCATAAGGGCGGCTACACGGGTTTCTCGGTTGATATCACTGACGCGGTGAAATCGGGTGCCAACCTGCTCGCCGTGCGCTTGAACAACAACTGGAGTCCCATCATCGAACCGCGCGGCGGCGACCATATTTTCCCGGGCGGGATTTATCGCGATGTCTGGCTGGTGGTGACCAGCCCCGTGCACGTCACCTGGTATGGCACCTTCGTCACGACGCCGGAAGTGTCGCAAACGTCGGCCACCGTCAATGTGAAAACGGAGGTGCATAATCAGGCAGCCGCCGCCAGCGAAGTCGTGCTGGATACGGAAGTGCTTGATCCGAACGGGAAATCCGTCGCCCGGTTTTCCGCCACGCAAACTATCGCCGCCGGCGCGACGGCGACGGTGGATCAGACCAGCGCGGCGATTCCGAACCCGCAGCTCTGGCATCCGGCGCATCCGTGGCTCTACACGGCGATGACGCGGGTGTCCGCCGGCGGCCAGCCGGTTGACGAATACCGGACGCCGTTTGGCATCCGCTGGATCAAATGGACGGCGGACCAGGGATTTTTCATCAACGGCGGGCATTACTATTTTCACGGCGCGAACGTGCACCAGGATCACGCCGGCTGGGCCAACGCGGTGACCGATGCCGGCGCTTATCGGGATGTGAAATTGATGCAGTCGGCGGGACTGGATTTCATCCGCGGCTCGCATTACCCGCATAGCCCCGCTTTTGCCGACGCGTGCGACCAACTGGGCATGTTGTTCTGGTCGGAGAATTGTTTTTGGATGGGCGGCGGCGCGCACCAGGATGGCAACTGGGCGGCGGACGCATATCCGGTTCATCCGGAGCAGGAGGCCGAGTTTGAACAAAGCGTTGAAGACACCTTGCGCGATGAAATCCGCATCCTGCGCAACCATCCATCCATCGTCGTGTGGAGCATGTGCAATGAAGTTTTTTTCTCCCGCAACCAACCGAAGGTCAAAGCCCTTTTAAGCCGGATGGTGGCGCTGACGCACCAGCTCGACCCAAGCCGGCCGGCGGCGATTGGGGGGGCGCAGCGGGGCGGGCTGGACAAGCTCGGTGATGTCGCCGGCTACAACGGTGACGGGGCGAGGTTGTTTATAAATCCCGGCATTCCCAATGTGGTCAGCGAATATGGTGCCCAAGCCACTCCCCGTCCGGGCACCTACGACGGACATTTCAAAGCCAAAGATCAACTCACCGCCAGCACGCCGGAGTATCCCTGGCGCAGCGGCCAAGTTATTTGGTGCGGCTTCGATTATGGCACGATCTTCGGGAACGGCGTGTCCAAAGGCCTGGTTGATTACGCCCGCATTCCCAAGCGCGAGTGGTATTGGTATCGGAATCAATACCTGCACATTATGCCGCCGGCCTGGCCGTCAGCGGGGGTTCCCGCAGGGCTGGCGCTTACGGCGGACAAGCCCGTGATTGCCGGCACGGATGGGCTGGATGACGTTCATCTTTTGGTCACGGTGCAGGATGCGTCAGGAAAACCGATCAGCAACTCGCCGCCGGTCACGTTCACGATTGAATCCGGGCCGGGTGAATTTCCGACCGGGCGGAAAATCACCTTCGACGCCGCCTCGGACATCCCGATCCGCGACGGCCAGGCGGCCATCGAGTTTCGCTCCTACTACGGCGGCGAAACGGTCATCCGCGCCACGTCGCCCGGTTTGAAGGACGCGGTGTTGACCGTCACCACGCGCGGCGAACCGGAGTTTATATCCGGAATAACCCCTATTGCGGTGGATCATCCATACGTACGATTTGTCCGTTCGGAAACGACTGCCACCACCACTGAAATGCAAGACGTGGCCTACAACCGGCCGACCGCCGCGAGCAGCGAAACGCCCGGTCACAACAGCGCGCGGGCCGTGGACGGCGACCTGACAACCTACTGGTCCGCCAGCAACGACCAGTCCGCTGCCTGGTGGCAGTTGGATCTGGAGCAGCCCCACACAATCACGTCGGTGCAGACCACTTTTCCAACGCCGGGTAAATACCGCTATCGCATTGAGGGTTCACCTGATGGGAATAGCTGGACGCTCTTGGTGGATGATTCCCAGACCGACAGCACGGAAAAAAGGCGCACCGACGCCATTTCCGCCGGTCAACATTGGCAGATTGTGCGGATCACTTTCAACGGCATGCCGAACGGCCAGTCCGCAGGCATTGCCGATGTGAAGATTGATGGCAAGCACTGGCCGTAAAACCGTCCATGAGAATTGAGATGTATGGCAAATGCCTGGTGCTGGCTTTACTTTTGAGCGACACAACCGTGCTCCGTGCGCAGACGCTAGTCGCCGGGCGCGTGACGGGCAATTTCAACCAGTCCTGGAAGTTCGAGTTGGGCGATCAAATTGGCGCGCAGACGACCGGTTACAATGACGCGCTGTGGAGTTCCGTCGGGTTGCCGCATTCATTCGACGAGCCATACTTTGGCTGGAACCAGTTTTACACCGGCTACGGCTGGTATCGGAAGCATTTTACAATTACGTCCGATTGGACAGGCAAGCGGGAGTTTCTGGAATTTGAGGCGGCGTTTGATGACGCTCAAGTGTATGTCAACGGCCAGTTGGTGGGTGAACATTTGGGTGGTTACACGGGGTTTTCCTATGACATCACCACCAATGTTGTCGTGGGCGACAACGTGGTGGCGGTGCGGTTGAACAACCTTTGGAACCCTCGGGTTGCGCCGCGTACCGGCGACCACACTTTCATCGGCGGGATTTATCGCAACGTCTGGCTGGTGGCGACGGATCCAGTCCATGTCACCTGGTTTGGCACCTGGGTGACGACGCCGACGCTGGCGGCCAACGCTGGCGTGTCGAGCACGGTGAACATTCAGACGGAAATTCGCAATGACAACACCAACGATGTGAGCTGCACAGTGCAGACGGACATTGAGGATGCGAACAGCAACATCGTGGCCACGGTGTCCTCGACCCAGACCGTGGCGGCGAGAACGACAAATGTTTTCAACCAGACCACGCCGGCGGTTGCCAGTCCGCAACTGTGGAGTCCGGCCACGCCCAATCTTTACCGTGCGGTAACAACGGTGTTCAACGGGGCGGCGCAGGTGGATAACTATGCGACGAGCTTTGGATTCCGTTGGATTCAGTGGACGGCGGCGAATGGTTTTTTTCTGAACGGATCGCACTTGTATTTTCACGGGGCGGACGCGCACCAGGATCATGCGGGCTGGTCGGACGCGGTGGCGGACAGCGGCGCGGCGCGGGACGTGGGGCTGATCAAGCAGGCGGGTTTGAACTTCATCCGCGGCTCGCATTATCCGCACTCGGTGGCGTTCGCGAATGCCTGCGATACGAACGGCATCTGCCTCTGGTCGGAGTTTCCGTTTTGGGGGAATGGCGGCGGCTCCGGCGAAGTCGGCTGGAGTGCTTCCAGCGCCTATCCGACCGTGTCCACGGACCAGGCTCCGTTTGAGGCGAACGTACATCAGGGGCTGACGGAGGAAATCCGCGTGCTGCGCAATCATCCCTCCATCGTGGCTTGGAGCATGTGCAATGAGCCGTTTGATTCAGACTCGTCGGTGCTGAACCTGATGTCGAACCTGCTGTCGGAGGAAGTTGCCTGGACACATCAGTTGGATCCGAATCGTCCGGCAGCTCTGGGCGGTTGCCAGCGGCCCGACACCTCCAGCACGCGGATAGACAAGATTGGCGATGTGGCCGGTTATAACGGTGACGGCGCAACGATCGGGCTGTTTCAAAATCCGGGCGTCGCCAGCATGGTCACAGAATATGGCGTCGTCAAAGGAGTTCGTCCCGGAGCCTCAAGTCCCGGGTGGGGCAACTTGGCTTCGCAGCTTAACACCAGTGTTACTCCCAATGTGCCCATTGAATATGCGTGGCGCAGCGGTCAGGCAGTGTGGTGTGGTTTCGATTATGGCACCCAGAACCCCGGTGGCACGCTGCCCAACGGTGCCGGAACAAAGGGACTCCTTGATTATTTCCGGTTGCCCAAGGCGATATGGTATTGGTATCGCAACGAATATGCGGGGGTGCCACCACCCGCGTCGCCGGGCAACGGCACGCCGGCCAGAATCCAACTCACAACGGACGCGACCAATTTCACGGCGGTGGATGGCACGCAGGACGCGCAGTTGATCGTGACGCTGCTGGATTCGTCAGGCAATTCCACCAGCAACAACGTGCCGGTGACACTGACGGTAATTTCGGGGCCGGGCCAGTTTCCCACGGGAACAAACATTACATTCACGCCTTCCGGCAGCGGTCAGGCGTCGGACATCGTCATGCTGGCTGGCATGGCGGCGATTGAATTTCGCACCTATTACTCCGGCACGTCGGTCATTCAAGCCACCTCGCCGGGACTGACCAGCACCAGCGTCACCATCACCTCGCAAGGCAGTCCGGCGTGGGTTCCCGGCGGCACGCCGCCCGCGCAATCCATGCCTTACTCGCGTTTTACTGGCACCGTTACCCAGCCGCCGGTGCATAGTGATCAACTGGCTCTGAACCAACCCACGAGTGCCAGCACCGCCGCCGGTTCTTCGTCAAGCGCAAATGACGGCGACACGAACACCCTCTGGCAAGCAGCTGGCACAGACACCAACGCTTGGTGGCTGGTTAACTTTCAACTTACCTTCCAGGTCGACAGCGTGCAGTTGATTTTTCCGACGCCCGGAAATTATCACTATCAAATCCAGTTTTCCGGCGACAACGTCAACTGGACGACGGCGGTGGATCAAAGCCAGAACAACAGTTTCGAGCAGAGCCGCACCGCCGTCGGTAACTTTGGCGGAGGCATTCAGTATTTGCGCGTGCAATTCACCAATATGCCCGCCGGCCTGACGCCTAGCCTGGCGGAAGTGGTCGTGGGTGGCGGCAGCGGGCTGACCTATCCGGCCGGACAGTTGAGCGGAACCATCATCGGCACCGGCGGCTCATCCAACAATGTCGCCTCCAACGTGAAGGAGGCGGCGATGGACTGGAACACGAACACTTTCTTCGACGCGCCGTCCGCCAACGGCGACTGGGTGGGTCTGGATCTCGGCAGCAACGTGAAGACGAACATTGCGCAGGTCGGTTATTGTCCGCGCGTTGACAGCGGCGGCTCAAGTTATTCGAGCCGGATGGTGGGCGGAATTTTTCAGGGTGCGAACCAGCCTGATTTCAGCGACGCGACAAACCTGTTCACGATCAGCAGCGCGCCGGCGCAGGGCGCGATCACATTGCAAAGCGTGTCCAGCCCGACGGCCTTCCGATATGTGCGTTATGTTTCCCCCGCCGGCGGATTTTGCAATGTCTCCGAGCTGGAATTTTTTCCTGGGGCAGCGGCGGTGACGAGCGCGACAAACACGGTCTGGTCCGGGTCAGTGAACGGGACATGGGACACCACGACGGCGAACTGGGTGACGAACGGTGTGGCGACGACGTATCATGACGGGGTGATAGTTCAGTTCGACGATTCAGCTTCGGGCAATATAGCGGTGAGCGCCTCCGCGACGAGAACGCCAGGGGCAATGGTGGTAAGCAACACGTTGAACAATTATAGCATTGGCGGCAGCGCCATTGCCGGGACGGGCGGTTTGACCAAATCCGGCACAGGCACATTGACATTGACGGCGGCGAATTCTTTCAGCGGCAACGTCATCGTCAACAACGGAACTTTGGCGGACAGCTATGGGCTTTCCAGTCCGAATATCACCGCCAGCGGTTTGGGCAATCCCCAAACTGCCGGCCGGACGGTTGCGATTAATAACGGCGGCACGGTTGCCTTCAATGCCAATGCGGTGAACGGAAATTTCCTTGGCAATTCCGCCAGCACCGCGATTGCGCTCGGATTCATCATCAACCAGGGCGGCACGCTGCAACTGAACTACGGCAATACACCCGTAGGCGCGATCACGCTCAACGGCGGCACGATGTCGGCGACCACGTCCTCCGGCGGCAGCGCAATCAGATACGGGACATACTACTTGAACGGAGATGTGACCGTCGGCGGCAGCAGCCATTCGACCATCATTTCGACCAGCACCAGCTCGACCGGCAACAACATCAACCTGACCATCAATGCTGCCGGCACCAGAACCTTCACCGTTGCGCCAACCGGCGATTCGCCGGATTTGATCGTCTCGTCCCCTTTGGGCGACGCGGCCAACTTGAGCAGCGGCGGTTCGGATAATTTGATCAAGGCGGGTGCTGGCACGATGCAGTTGAATTCCGTCAACCTCTATTCCGGCACCACGACGGTCAGCGCGGGAACCTTGGTGGCGGGCGCGGATGCCCCGAACAATGCGAACGGCGCTTTCGGCAAATCCACCACGACGGTCACGCTGGGCAATGCCGCCACAACCACCGGCAACGCCAGTCCTTCGTTGATGATTGGCGGCGCGTTCACCGTGAGCCGCCCGGTTACGGTTGCCGCCCAGGCGACCTCTGGCACTTACACGATGGGTGGCAGCACGGACAATAACGCGACATTTTCGGGCGCCATCACGGTCAATGAGCCGTTGACTATTTCGCAGGCGGCGAACACGGGCGCAAATGCACTGACGTTTAGCGGCGGCATCAGCTCCGGCGGTGGTTCGCAGACGCTGACGTTTGTTGGACCGGGCAAAGTCAACGTGGCCACAGCCCCGATTGCAAATGGCAGCGGAACGCTGACAGTCAACGTCACCGGCGGCATGTTGACACTTTTGGCCACAAACACTTACAGCGGCCAAACGACGGTCAGTGGCGGCATGCTCGGCGGCAACGGAGTTGTTTCCGGGCCGGTGACGGTGAACGCTGGCGGCATGCTCGCGCCGGGTAATCCGCTCGGCACCTTGACCATCAGCAACAACCTCATGCTGGCGGCCGGCAGCACCACCTTCGTGCAAATCCAACATTCGCCCCTCACAAATGACTCGGTGATAATTTTCGGAACGTTGACGGAAGGCGGCACGTTGAATGTGACGAACATTGGCGCGGCGGCGTTCGCTGCCGGAGACAGTTTCAAACTGTTCAATGCGACGAACTATGCCGGTTCCTTTGCCGGTTACGTTCTTCCGTCGCTGACCGGGAAACTGGTCTGGAACACCAACACGCTGAAAAACTCCGGAATCATTTCTGTCGTGACGCTTAACGCGCCGACTTTCGCCGGCTTAAAAATTACCAGCGGAAAACTGGTCGTTAACGGTTTCGGTGGCGTCAATAGCTGGCCGTTTGTGCTGCTGTCCACAACCAATCTGGCTGCGGCGCAGTGGACGCCTTTGGCCACCAACCTGTTTGACGCGACGGGCGGTTTTATTCTTACCAACGCTGTCAGTCCGGGTTCACCAATGACATTTTACAAGCTACAGTTGGAATAAAATTGGCCAAAACGGGCAGATTTGATATATTTATTCGTTCACCTGCAACATAGAAAGCCTTTATGACAAATAAAAGACCGCACTTATGCGCGCCGGCAAAGTTCGGAAATAATACCTTCAAATGTCTGTTGTTGGCGGTTTTCCTATGCTGTGGAAGCCTGCTTCACGCGCAGGTCCCTGTCGGTGGCCGGGTGGTAACTAATTTCAACCAGGCCTGGAAATTCCAGTTGGGTGATTACAGCGGCGCGCAGGTATACGGCTACAATGACACGCTGTGGAGTTCCGTCGGGCTGCCTCATTCGTTCGATGCGCCTTATTTCGGCTATAACCAGTTTTATATTGGCTATGGGTGGTATCGGAAGCATTTAACAGTGACCACCAATTGGTCGGGCAAGCGGGTCTTCATTCAATTCGAGGCGGCGTTCCAAGACGCGCAGGTTTATGTCAACGGCCAGTTGATCGGCGAGCACTTGGGCGGTTTCACTGGATTTTCCTATGACATCACCACCAACCTCGTGGTGGGTGACAACGTGGTGGCGGTGCGGTTGAACAATAACTGGAACCCGCAGGTGCCACCGCGCGGCGGTGACCACACATTCATCGGCGGCATCTACCGCAACGTCTGGCTGGTGGTGACGGATCCGCTGCACGTCACCTGGTTCGGCACTTGGGTGACCACGCCGACGCTGGCTGCGAATTCCGGAGCCTCCAGCACGGTCAACATCCAGACGGAAATCCTCAACAACTACAGTTCCAATGTCACTTGCTCGGTGCAGACGGCCATCTTGGATGCGAATAGCAACGTCGTGGCCACCATCGCCTCGACGAACACCATCCTGGCCGGAACGACGAATGTTTTCAACCAGACCTCCCCGGCCGTTTCCAATCCAAACCTGTGGAGTCCCGCCACGCCGTATCTCTATACCGCCGTGACGACGGTTTACAACGGGACCAACCAGGTGGACAGCTACACCACCAGCTTCGGCTTCCGGTGGTTTCAGTGGACGGCGGCGAACGGCTTTTTTCTCAACGGCGCGCATTTTTATTTTCACGGAGCGGATGTTCACCAAGACCACGCCGGCTGGTCCGATGGGATCGCGGACAGCGCCTCGGCGCGCGACGTGAGCCTGATCAAGCAGACAGGCTTGAACTTCATCCGTGGTTCGCATTATCCGCACTCCACGGCGTTCGTGAATGCCTGTGACACGAATGGCATCTGCCTGTGGTCAGAGTTTCCGTTCTGGGCGGCGGGCAACGACAATGGCGAGACGATCTGGAATGGCTCGTCCTATCCGACGGTGGCGACGGATCAGGCACCGTTTGAAGCGAACGTGCATCAGGGGTTGACGGAGGAAATCCGCATCCTCCGCAATCATCCTTCCATCATCGTGTGGAGCATGAGCAACGAACCATTTTTTTCGGCTTCGTCGGTATTCAATCAGATGACGAATCTGCTGGGTGAGGAGGTTGCCTGGGCGCATCAGTTGGATCCAAATCGTCCGGCGGCCATCGGCGGCTGCCAGCGGCCCAAAGATGCCACCCGGATTGACAAGATTGGTGACGTGGCCGGTTACAACGGCGATGGGGCTTCGATTACTATTTTTCAAAACCCCGGCATTCCCAGCATGGTCACGGAATACGGCAGCGTCAAATCCTACCGTCCCGGCGCCTATGATCCGGGCTGGGGCAACAGCTTGGCGCTTAACACCGGAGTTACTCCCAATGTGCCCATTGAATATGCCTGGCGCAGCGGCCAGTGTTCCTGGTGCGGTTTCGATTATGGCACGGTCTTGACTGGTGGCTGTCTGCCCGGCGGTTCGGGGACGATGGGGATGGTTGATTTTTTCCGAATTCCGAAGCGCGCTTGGTATTGGTATCGCAACCAATACGCCGGCGTGCCGCCGCCGGCGTGGCCCACCAACGGCACGCCCGCCGTGTTGCAACTTACGACGGACACCACCAATTTTACGGCGGTGGATGGCACGCAGGACGCGCAGTTGCTCGTGACGGTGCTGGATGCCAATGGCAATCCCACCAGCAACAACGTGCCGGTGACGTTGTCCATCATTTCCGGGCCGGGCCAGTTTCCCACCGGAACGAACATTACGTTCACGCCGCAGGGCGGCGGCCAGGCGTCGGACATCGCCATCCTCGAAGGCAAAGCGGCGATTGAATTCCGCACTTATTATTCCGGCACGTCGGTGATTCAGGCGACTTCGCCGGGACTGACCAGCGCCAGCGTCACCATCACCTCGCAAGGCAGTCCGGCGTGGGTTCCCGGCGTCACGCCGCCCGCGCCAACCCGGCCTTACTCGCGTTTCAATGGCACTATCATCCTACCGCCGGCGCACAGCAATCAGTTGGCGTTGAACCACCCTGCTTTTGTCAGCAGCACCGGTGCCGGTTCTTCCGCCAATGTTGATGACGGAGACACCAACACTTACTGGCAGGCGGTAAGCACGGATACCAATGCCTGGTGGCAGATTAACCTCGAAAATATTTACCAAATTGACACCGTGCAACTGGTTTTTCCGACGACGGGCAACTTTCACTACCTCATTCAGCTATCTGTCGACAATGTCAATTGGACGACGGTGGTGGATCAAAGTCAGAACAGCAACACGAATCAGAGCCGCACCGCCGTCGGCAACTTTGGTAGTGGCATCCAATATGTTCGGGTGGCTTTTACCAATATGCCGCCCGGCCTGACTCCGGGTTTGGCGGAAGTCTATGTCGGCGGCGGCAGCGGACTGACCTATCCCCTCGGGCAATTGAGCGGCACCATCATTGGCACCGCCGGCTCATCCAATAACGTTGCGGCCAATGTGAAGGAAGCGGCGATGGACTGGAACACCAACACATTCTTCGACGGGCCGGATGCCAGCGGCGACTGGGTGGGCCTTGATCTCGGCAGCAGCTTGAAGGCGGCCATTGTCAGTGTCGGCTATTGTCCGCGTCCAGACAGCGGCAACCCTAGCTTTTCCAGCCGGATGGTGGGCGGCGTTTTTCAGGGCGCCAACCAGCCGGACTTCAGCGACGCCGTTAATTTATTCACCATCAGCAGCGCCCCGCCGCAGGCCGCGATCACGCTGCAAACCATCAGCAATCCCACGACCTTCCGGTATGTGCGTTATGTCTCCGGCCCCGGAGGATTTTGCGATGTCGCCGAGTTGGAGTTTTTTCAGGCGGCCACCGCCGCCCCGAACACCCTCTGGTCCGGGGCGATTAACGGAACTTGGGACACCACCACCACAAACTGGTCGGTCAACGGCACGGCGACCGCGTATCAGGATGGCAACGTGGTGCAGTTTGACGACACCGCCTCAGGCACCACGACCGTGAGCGCCTCCGCCACCCGGTTGCCATCAGCCATCCTAGTGAACAATTCGGCAAAGAACTACACCCTGGGTGGCAGCGCCATCGGCGGAACGGCTAGCCTGACCAAATCCGGCACGGGCACATTGACACTGACGGCGGCGAATACGTTTAGCGGCAATATCACCGTGAACAGTGGCACCCTGGCTGCCGCCACCACCGTTAATGGGGTTGCCGGCAACGCCGGGCCAATTGGCAATGGCTCCGTCAACACCCGGATGATCACCGTCAATGGCCCCGGGGTCCTTGATTTCCAGATCAACAATACGCTTGGTCAGCTTGGTCCGGGGAAAAACACGTCGCCGCCGCCACTGGTCATTAGTGGCGGAACCTTGAAAGTCGAGAAAGTGTCAAATCTGGTCGGAGCCATCGTTTTGAATGGTGGCACCATCAGCGCCAATTCCGCTTCCAGCGGTCTCAATTACAAGCCATCGGCGGGTTATTTGTATTCCTATCTGTCCTATCAGCTCGGTGGTGACGTGTCGGTGATAGGTTCTACGCCGTCCGCTTTCATCGCCGGGCAGACCGCTTGGGACGGCATGAGTTTGAACAACACGAAATCCACTTTCAACGTGGCGGATGTTACGGGGGATTCCAATGTCGATTTGACGGTTTCGTGCGCCATTGGCGATGTGAATGCCGATTACGGTGGAACCAAAACCGCATGCCAGTTGGTCAAGGCCGGCGCGGGCACGATGCTGATCTCCGGCTTGAATTTCTACGATGGCGGTACGGTGGTCAGCGCGGGAACCTTAATCGCTGGCAATGCCGACAACCAAACCATACCGGCTATTAACGGCTCCACCGCGCAGGTTAATTCCGCCGGTGCGCTAGGCAAGCCCGGCACGACTGTCACCCTGGGCGATGCCAACACCCCGGCCAATAATTCCAGCCCGGCACTACTGATCGGCGGCGCGTTCACGGCGGGACATCCCATCACAATTTCTGCCCAGGCGACTGCCGGCACTTATACGCTCGGCGGCAGCACGGATAACAACGCGACATTCGCCGGGAGCATCACCATCAACGAGCCATTGACGGTTTCGCAGGTGGCCAATACCGGCGGCAATGCGCTGACCTTCAGTGGCGGCATCATTTCCGGCGGCGGCCCGCAAACGCTCACGTTTGCTGGTCCGGGAAATATGCAAGTGACCACCACGGCCCTAAGCGATGGCAGCGGCCAGTTGGCGGTCAACTTGGCCGGGGGCACACTCACTTTGAGCACCGTCAACACTTACACCGGCCCCACCACTGTGACCAACGGAACCTTGCTGGTCAACGGTTCGTTGGCGGCGGGCAGCGTGGTCACAATTGGTGCCAGCGGCGGGCTGGGCGGTGCGGGCATCATTGGCGGCCCGGTGACGGTGCAAGCAGGCGGCACGCTGTCACCCGGCGGGGCATTGAAAACACTGACATTCACCAATAATCTGACTCTCGCCGCCGGCAGCTCGAGCTATTTTGAAATCAGCAAATCGCCGACCACCAACGATGTCGCGAAAGTTTCCGGCCAGCTGACCTGTGGGGGAATCCTAATCGTAACAAACATCAGCGGCCTCGCCCCAGTGGTTAACGACAGTTTTAAGCTGTTCAACGCCGGCAGCTATAGCGGCGCATTTTCCAGCGTGCAATTGCCGCCATTGGCTGCGGGTCTGGCTTGGAACACGAGCGCGCTTAATACCAATGGCACCCTCTCCGTTGTGGTCACGCCGCATCCGGTGGTCGGTTCGGCAAGGGTTTTCAACGGCGGTCTGGTTTTCAACGGCAATTCCGGAGTGGGCTATGCCAGTTATTATCTCTTGGGTTCAACCAATCTGGCCACCCCGGTGGCCAACTGGACGCGGCTGCTGACCAACCAGTTTGACCCCGTCGGCAATTTTAATTTCACCAATCCAATGAACCCCAGCTGGCCGCAAACATTTTACCGACTGCAAATTCCATGATCCCTATTTATTGCCTGCCCAAAAAAAGTAATCACTGGCGGTGGTTGCTGGTTTTTTTAATGGTCACCCGTTTTGCCGGGGCGGCCAATACTGAAATCCAGTATCTTTCCGGCACGGACAAGGATCACCCGGTGCCGTGGCAGTTTTACATGACCGGCGGCGGCCGCAACAACAATGTCCAGACCACCATTCCCGTGCCTTCCTGCTGGCAGACGAAAGGTTTCGGCACTTATAGTTACCAGAATAGTCCGACCGCAACTTCCGTTGGCCAATACAGCACCGTTTTCTCCGTGCCCTCAGGCTGGGCTGGAAAAAAGATTTATCTCGTCTATGAAGGCGTGCTGACTGACACGGCCACCAGCATCAATGGCCAGGTTGTCGCCGGCGCCATGACTAATGCCATCGTCACGGGCAGTGTGACCAACGCGCTCCCAAATGATTGCGCCTTGGACAATACCGCCGCGACTGCCCCGGGCGGCACCGGTGGCATTGCCTTAAGCCCGGCGGGCAATCTTAATCTGGGCACGGTGAACCAAGTGACGTTCACGGCCTGGATCAAACCCACGGCGGACTTCGGCACCATGGTGACCGGCGAATACCCCCGCATTATCACGGTTGGAGCCACCTCAACTTATGACACCAGTCAGGCGAATGGAGCGGCGTTTCTCATTGAAGATACTGCCAAGTTGCAATTTACCGTCAACACCGGCAATGTCGTCACCCCCGCCGGGGTGCTCACCGGCAGCGATTGGGTGTTTGTGGCGGTGACTTACGATTCCACCCTCGCGGCCAACAACGTCAATTTTTATGTGGGCAGCAAAACTGCGGCTCCCACCGTTATTTCCACCCAAACGCTGCTGCAAGGACCGGTCGCCTTTGGCACCAGCGCCTATGCGTTTCTTTTGAACCGCTATAATTTCAACCGCGCCTTTCAAGGTTGGGGCGATGATTTCCGAATCTTCAACAGCGCGCTCAGCCAATCGGCCATTGCCGCCGTCTGCGCTTCCGCCGTAAGCAATAATGTCGTCACGCCGCCCACGCCACTGTATCAGTGGAATTTTAACACCAATACCCCGGGTTCCGCCGTCGTGCCCAACGTCGGCGCCGGCGGCGGGTTAACCATGGAGAATTCCGCCGGCGCGGCCGCCAATCTTTACAGCCCCATCGGGCTCGGCGTCTCCGGCCTGAATGGCACCAGCGTCACTAACTACACCATTGTCAACAATCCCCATCAGGGCGGATTTTATGAATTCAGCTATGACGTAACCACCAACGTAGTGATTGGCGCAAGCACCAATGTGCTGAACGCCACCGTCGGCGAATGGTCCGCCAATACGTCCGTTAACCAGGCCGAACGCGAGGCGGACTACTGGAACTTCAGCGGCATTTTCCGGCCGGTTTATCTTGAAGCCATGCCGCCGGAGAACATCCAGCGGCTGACCGTGGACGCGCAAGCCAGTGGACTGATCAACGTCAACGTGTTTTTATCCGGCATCACGAATAACTGCGAGGTGGTGGCCACCGTGACCGACACCAACAATGTTCAACTCGGCAATCCTTTCACCAATACGGTGACCACCGGTGCGACCAATGTGCTGCTTTACGCCACGCTGCCTTCACCCCAAATCTGGTCGGCGGAATTTCCAAACTTATACACGCTGACAGTGCAATTGCTGGACTCCAACTACAGCCCCATCCACACAGTCACGAACCTGATCGGTTTTCGCACCATCACTTTCAGCAACACCGTCGGTTATTTGATCAACGGCAAGAAAGTTGTCCTGCGCGGCGTCACCCGGCACGAGTTTTGGCCGAATGCCGGCCGCACCACCAGCCTGGCCGAAAGCGATCTGGACATCGGGTTGATCAAGGACATGAACTTCAATGCCGTCCGCATGAGTCATTATCCGCCGAACAAGCTTTTTCTACAGGAATGCGACCGGCTGGGCTTGTATGTTTTCGATGAACTTGGTGGCTGGCAACATGCTTATGACAACACCGTCGGACCGGGACTGGTTCGGGAAATGGTGATCCGCGATGTGAATCATCCGTGCATTCTGGCTTGGGACAACGGCAATGAAAACGGCTGGAATTCCGCCTTGGACGGCGATTTCGCGCTGTGGGATCCCCAGAACCGCCATGTCAACCATCCGGGTGCCGGCACCGGGACTTTTAACAACGTGGTGGATCAGCATTATCCAGCCTACAGCACTTTCAACGGCGAGTTGGGGTCGGGCTTGCCGGTATGCTTGCCGACGGAAATCCTCCACGCCAACTACGATGGCGGCGGCGGAGCGAGCCTGTCGGATTACTGGGATTTAATGCGCACAGCGCCCAACGGTGGCGGGATGTTCACCTGGGCGTTTCTGGATGAAGGCGTGGTGCGGGACGACTTGGGCGGCCAGATTGATGTCCAGGACATGAAGGCACCGGACGGAATTGTCGGGCCGTATCGCCAGCCGGAGGCGAGTTACTACAGTTATAAGTCCATTTATAACCCGGCGCAGGTCACCGCGGGGCCGGTTCCCGGTGCGGCTTTCAACGGCACGCTGCCCGTCGAGAATCGGTTCACGTTCACCAGTTTGAACCAATGCACCTATGACTGGCAGCTCGGCTGGTATCCCGACGCCAATGATCCGGCGAATACTTTCAACAACAGCACCAACGCCCTCACCGGCGGATTGCTGGTGGCTCAGGACAGCGGCAACTTTGCCGGGCCGAACGTCGCGCCCGGTGCCACCGGTTCGCTGGTGCTACCGGGCTTTCCTGCCAATGGCGGAACCAACTACGACGTGCTGCGCCTGACCGCAACTGATCCGCTCGGCAACAATCTATACACTTGGACCTGGCGGCTGCACACGCCGGCGCAAATCCACGACCGCGTGCTGGGCGCGGTTTCCTTGAGCGCGCCGCTGATTTCAGCCGGCACGAACGCGGCGGAAATCATTGTGACCAATGGCCCGCGCATTTTTCATTTCAGCAAGACGACCGGCGTGATTGACAGCCTGACGGTCTCCAACCAGCCGGTTTCCTTCACCAACGGCCCTGTGCTGGTGGCCGGTTCGTGGGGCAGTGTCACCATTACGAATTATTTCGACGGCACCAATTACATTGTCATGGCTAACAATATTAGCAGCTCGGCCAACGCTTTCCAATGGAGCCTGCGGCCGGACGGGTGGTTGAAGCTCACCTATGTTTATACGCTGACCGGATTTCAAAACTTCATGGGCATTGCCTTTAATTATCCGAGCAACAAAGTGACGGGTATAAGCTGGCTGGGGCGGGGGCCGTATCGGGTTTACAAAAACCGGTCGGCTGGCCAGGAGGTTTTTGTGCATACAAAATCTTACAACGATACTTGGACGGGGCAGGGCACCTTGATCGCCCCGACCACCACACCATGGGTGTATCCGGAATTTGAGGGTTATCATGGCCAGTTAAACTGGGCCACTTTGCAAACCACCGAACAGCCGGTGACTTTCACCACGACCGCGTCCAACCTCTTTTTTTGCGTGCTCACTCCGCCGGCCGTGGATGTGGCCAATGTCAATCCGGTTTATCCGACCGGGAACATTTCCTTTCTGGATGGCATCGCGCCGCAGGGGACAAAAACGCAGCCGGCGAGCAGCTATGCTCCCTCGTCCGTGTTGAACACCGCTACCGGGCTTTACTCCAACGAGGTGGACTTCTTCTTCGGCCCGGTGCCGCCTTCCGGAGCCGATCGCGATGGCAACGGCTTGATTGACTCATGGGAACTCCAATATTTTAACATGCTCGGACAGAATCCCAATTCCACCGCTGATCCGGACCGGCAGCCGTTGATGGTGGAAAACGCTTTTGGCCTGTCACCGCTGGTTTCTAACAGCGGCTCACCAATGCTGCCGCATTTGGCGTGGCCCGGTTCCTCCAGCTTGTTGACGCTCGCCTATGCCGTGCCGGTGGCACAACTGAATTACTTTAATTTCACCCCGCAGACCACCACCAACCTGCTGGCCAGTTGGTTCGGGGCCGATCTGTATCCGCAATATTTTCTGATCACCTCCGTCCTGACAAATGGAACGCAGGATGCCTATTCTGTTCAGCCCAATCTCGCCACCTTGCCGGGCAACACCAACAGCCTGTTCCTGCGGCTGAAGATCAATAAAAAGTGAAACGCCCGCCAATTCGCGGCTGCCGAAGATTCTGAAGTCAAGAATCAACCCCGCTCCCAAAATTCGCGCACTCGCTGCTTGCGCTGGTCGAATGCCTTAGCGTAACCTCTGTTCGCAGGTTGACGAGTCACCACTTGAGGTTTCTGCCTCCGGCTTTGTTGCTGCGTGTTTCTGCTGCGTGTTTCATTGGCTTAAACGCTGAAACACCAGCCCCAACGCCGGGGATAATTTCAAATTCGTGACTACCAGGCGTCAGCCTCTGCCAAGAAAAATGGGTTCGGAGCGTAGCTCAGCCTGGTAGAGCACTTGCTTTGGGAGCAAGACGTCGCAGGTTCGAATCCTGTCGCTCCGACCATCTTTTTATGGGGTTTTTGAATGAGGGCTTGATTTGATGACAGCTTGATGACACAATGGCAGGTATGAAGATGCCTGCCATGTCATCACCCGCAGCCGGCGGCGTTTCGGCTGTTTCTCCCGTTTCCCCGGCTGTTTCCACTCCCCCGCCACCAGTTATTTCGCCGGTCGCCGTGCCTGCCGACAATGCCGACACTGCCGACAGTCAGGTGCCAAACCAACTCAAGCAGCTCAAGACGAAGGTCACGGAACGGGTCAAGAAGGTCGAAGGCAAGCCGGACACCATCATCTGGGACGTGCGCGTCGGCCTGGCGTTCTTCAATGTCTATCGCACGCCCATCGGCGACCGCGAACTTTTCACGCTTTCATACCGGCTGGATGGCAAACGCTACCGGCAGGTTTTGCCAACTCTGGCGGAGGCGATTGAGGCGGCCAAGGCCAAGGGGAAACAATTGTCCCGGGGTGATATTGTGGCGGTTGACATGTCGCCGGCAGACCGGGCCTCGGCGGCGAAAGTGCTGGGCTGGCTGAAACCGCTCGGGCTGTCGCTGGAACTGGTGGTCGCGGAAGCGCTTGATGCCAGGAAGCGGCTGGGGCCAGTGACGATTTCGCGAGCGGTGGATTCTCACCTGAAACGGTATCCGCAGAACATGCCTTCCAAAATGGTCAAGGAGGTGGTGGAGGAAATGATTGGGATTAAGCGGGCCGACAAGTTGAGCGACCGCTACATCAAGCAACTGGAATATAATATGAACCGGTTCATGGGCCGTTTCAAAAACCGGCTGCTGGATGTGGGCGGAACGGACGTGGACGCCTGGCTGCGGGAATTAAATGTGGGGCCGCGCACGCGGAACAACCTGCGGAACTCGGTGCAGGCGCTGTTCAACTATGCCATCGCGCGGAAATATCTGCCGAAGGACCACGACGAAATTGACGCGGTGCCGATGGCGAAGGATCGCGGCGGGGAGATCGAGATTTACACGCCGTCGGAAATGAAGGAACTGCTGTCGGTGGCGTCGGATGAGCATGTGCCGTTTCTGGCCATCAGCGCGTTCGCGGGTGTGCGGCACGCCGAAGTGAAACGGCTGGACTGGGCGAACGTGAATCGGAAGGCGAAAATCATCGAGATCAAGGCGGGCACGGCCAAGACGGCGAGCCGGCGGGTGATTCCGATTCAGCCGAATCTGGCGAAGTGGCTGAAACCGCACTGGAAAGAGTCGGGCGAGATTTGTAGTTTCGCGAACATGGTTTTGCAGTTCGTGGAACTCACGCGGCGGATTAACGAAAAACGGCGGGACCGATGGGCGAAGGCGAACAACGTGAGCAAGGAGGAACTGAAAGCGGCGGACCAGCGGGCCGAGGCGCGGCTGGCGAAGCTGACAGCCAACCAACGGCGCAGCCGTGGGACGGTCATGCCGGGCGCGGAAATGGCCGAGGACGAAGGCTGGAAGCCGTTTCTGTGGAAACACAACGCCCTGCGGCACTCCTTCATTTCCTATTACGTTTCACAGTGCAAAAACGTGGCGCAAGTGGCGCTGGAGGCGGGCAACAGCCCCGGCATGATTTTCAAGCACTACAACGAACTGGTGCAGCCGGACGCGGCGAAGGCGTGGTTTGGCCTCATGCCGGCGGGCAAGAACTGAACACGCCGGCTGCCGGGACAATACGAAAATCCGAAGGGAATAATTTTCGGTTGGACAGGCGTTGTCCAGGGCGTGTGATAATTTGGTGGCTTTTGCGGGCGGTCCACAGTGGCAATAGATTTCAGCGCAGCCGCTTTTTGCTGAAATACTGAACGAAAGGCTTGAATCGCTGATCTGGAATGGCCGGCCAACGACCCCGCCAACGCCGGCGTGCGCGGCGAATTTCTGCTGGGCGTTTTCCCGCCCGATCACGGCGGCAACCCCGCGCCAACCCCGGCGCTGGCGTCCGCCGCCACGCCAAAACCGTAAATGACCGGTGGGGCGCGTCACTCCGTGCGCACCGTCGGGTTGCCGGTGTCCGATCTTCCGGCGCGCCAGCGGTCGTCGTGGCGCGGAATATTGACCTTTTTTCCGCGGCTGAATACCCTGAACCCATGCCAAACCACGACAAGCCAAAAAGCCTTGAGCCGGCTTCAAGCAGTCAAAACCAGATTGACGAATTGAGACGGGCTGAAAAAAGTGTCGAACACCGACTGGCGGCGCTAGAGGATTCCGTAAAGGAAATGCGAAAAAGCAATCTCGAAGGCCACAAGTGGTTCACGACTGTCATGTTTACACTTGTAGCTCTTTTGCTGACTGTTGTTGGAATTATGTCGAAATCAGATGTCAGAGAAGCAATCCGCGACATGAAATCCGATATGCGCGACGTTTCGGCAGACATGCAAAACAAAGTGGAGAAAGCAACTGGTGAAATGGAAAAGAATTTTCAGAATATGGCAGGTGAATCCATAAAGAAACCGCTGCTCACAATCGCAACACGTGCGGGATTTTTAGATGGCCAAGTTTTTGACATTTCACAAGACAAACGATTTCCAATTCTGCCGCTCTTTTTGAAAAATGAAGGCGACAAAAAAACTGGCGGATTATCAATTCGGCTCGCTGCCTCTTGTGACCTTGGGTTGCAAAATAACGGTTGGACGTGGCAGCAGGTGGAAAGCAATCAAAAGGACTTGTCGTTTTGGTATTATTATCGCGGCGAAGCCGCTGGTGAAGTGATTGGAGTTGCCCCGAAAGAAACTTTGACATTTACCGGCGGTCAAATGTTGCCAAACATTTTCCCGGCTGGATTGATTACGAACGGCATTATTGATTGCAAGCTTCAGATATTTTACGAGGCTGAAAAACCAGCGGAGGCAAAGTTTCAACTAAAACTCCGGTGAATGAAACCAACCGTTCACGAAACTATGAAAGATAGGCACAACACTTGAAAACGCACCTCTTTTACACGTTTTTATTTATATTTGCTGCGACTGCGCTCGTCACACTTCTAGGGGTGACGAGCGTAATTGTAATTAAGGATGACTATTGCTGTTCACGCCACGAGTCGGCGGTGACTCAGCTTTCTACGTTGATATGGCTAACTATTGTCAAGTAAGCAATAAGTCTGCTTTCCGGAATTCTTCAGCTTCCGGTTTACTACACCACGAACTATTCTGAGTCAGCAGCAGGGACGCCATGACTGCGGTTTCAATGCTGAGATACGTGAGTCCACTCGCGGTGTTCACACACTGCGAAGTTATCAACAGGTCACGGTCCGAGGCGGCGCAAATCTCCGTCTAGGCTCGAGGATCAGCCCAAAGGCTGCCTGCTAACGAAGAACGAGCGTAACGCCTGACCGGGTCCCTGCCGCTGGTTCAGAATAGGTTCGTGGGCGCTGTCATCTTTTCCTTTCTAAGTGGTTTTTTGTTTTCGGTTACTACGGGTGAAAGGCTTCAAGCTTGGGCGGGTCGGGGATGCACCTGGCGGGCGATGGCCCAGACAAAACCGGTGAGTTCGCGGGCCACGGCGGTCACGGCCACTTGGGACTTCTTCTTGCCCACGCGGGTCAGATGCGTATAGCGGTGGTGTAAGCGCCGTTGCGCCTCCCAGGCAATGTCGGTGATGGCCTTGGGCAATCCTTCCTGCCGCTTTTTCAGGTGGGGACTGAGGCGCGCCGGGATGCGGTATTGCCATGCGGCTTCCACCAGGGCGCGCCGGGCGGGCGCGTTGCCCATCTTGGTGATGCCACCTTGCTGCCGGTCCTTGCCGGTGGTGTGTTCGCTGGGCACCAAGCCGAGGTAACCCATCAACTGGCCGGGATGTTCAAAGCGGTTGAAGTCACCCAGTTCGGCCACCAATGTGGCCGCATGCAACAGGGCCATGCCGCGCAGACTCATCAACGCCCGCACCGCCGGTTCCCAACGC
>Ga0302320_10002336_pt1 | contig 44789 bp, 34 predicted proteins | sample Bog_T0_3_FD_202130 | JGI IMG/M metagenome (GOLD analysis project Ga0302320, IMG submission 202130) | Peat permafrost microbial communities from Stordalen Mire near Abisko, Sweden - Bog_T0_3 | ecosystem: Environmental > Terrestrial > Soil > Wetlands > Peat | place: Sweden: Abisko, Stordalen Mire...
CGAGCACATCGCCGTTTATGGTCCGGACAATCATCTGCGTTTGACCGGCCTGCACGAAACCCAGTCCATTGACAAATTCAACTACGGCGTGGGCAATCGCGGTGCCTCCGTACGACTGCCGCAGAGCTTTATCCCCGACGGCTACCGAGGCTATCTGGAAGACCGCCGTCCCAACTCGCAAGGCGATCCCTACAGGATCGCCGGCCGCATTTTGCAGACGATTGCGACCGTGCCGACCACCAAGAAGGCGGCCAAGAAATAGTAACGGATTGGCGGAACAAATCTGGAAACGGCGCGGGCGAAAGTCCGCGCCGTTTTTCTGGAGCCAGGGAATGAGACCCGGCCATGGCGGCAAATTAGGCTGGACGCACTCCCGTTTGGTGGCAGTATTTGAACACAGCGCAACGTCAGCTTTTGTTCGAGCATTGAACCGATAACGTTTAGTCAAACTTACTGACAGCTTATGCCTACACCCAAAAGCGTATTAGAATTGGCAAAAAAGGCCGGGGCGAAAATGGTGGACATCAAGTTCGTGGACACCTTTGGCACCTGGCAGCACTTCAGCATTCCCGTTGCTGAATTAAACGAAGATTCCTTTGCCGAAGGACTGGGTTTTGACGGCTCCAGCATCCGCGGCTGGAAAAGCATCGAAGCTTCCGACATGCTGGCGATGCCCGACCCGAATACGGCGTTCATTGATCCGTTTTGCGCCGTACCGACATTGAGCCTCACCTGCACCATTGCGGAGACCGGCACCTTGGAACCGTACACCCGCGATCCCCGCGGCATCGCCCAGCGCACCGAGAAATATCTCATCTCCACCGGCATCGCCGATCAGGCGTTTATCGGGCCCGAGGCGGAATTCTTCATCTTCGACAACGTCCAGTTTGATTCCAAGACCAACGGCACGTTCTACTCGATTGACAGCGAAGAGGCCGTTTGGAACACCGGCCGCGATGAAATGCCCAACCTCGGCAACAAAATCCGCCACAAGGAAGGTTATTTCCCGGTCGCGCCCGCTGACACCCAGCAGGACATCCGCACCGAGATGTGCCTGGTGATGGAAGAACTTGGCGTCAAGATCGAACGCCAGCATCACGAAGTCGCCACGGCCGGCCAGGCGGAAATTGATTACCGCTTCAGCCCGCTCGTCACCGCCGCCGACTGGATGATGATTTACAAATACGTCGTCAAGAACGTCGCCAGGAAACACGGCAAGACCGCCTGCTTCATGCCCAAGCCGCTGTTCGGCGACAACGGTTCCGGCATGCATGTTCATCAATCCTTGTGGAGCAAGGGCAAGCCGCTCTTCGCCGGCAAGGAATACGGCGGTCTCAGCCAGATGGCGTTGTACTATGCCGGTGGTCTGCTCAAGCACGCCAAGGCCCTGTGCGCCATTTGCAACCCCACCACGAACAGCTACAAACGCCTCGTGCCGGGTTATGAAGCGCCCGTCAACCTCGCCTACAGCGCCCGCAATCGCAGCGCCGCCGTCCGCATCCCGACCTATAGCGAAAACCCGAAGGCCAAGCGCCTCGAATATCGCCCGCCGGACCCGGCCGCGAATCCGTATCTCGCTTTTGCCGCGCTGGTCATGGCCGGTCTGGACGGCATCCAGAACAAGATCAAGCCGGGCGAACCGCTCGACAAAAACATTTACGAACTGCCGCCGGAAGAACTGAAGAAGGTTCCGAATGTCGCCGGCAGCCTTAGTGAAGCCCTCGATTGCCTGGAGAAGGACCACGCGTTCCTGCTCAAGGGCGACGTCTTCACCGAAGACTTCATTGAAATGTGGATCAGCACCAAGCGCAAGGAGCACGACGCCATTCGCCTGCGTCCGCATCCGTACGAATTCTTCATGTATTACGACGTATAACACACGCTCCGGAGGAGCTGTGGGGACAACGGCGCGGGCCAAAAACCCGCGCCGTTTTTTGTTTTCAGCGCAATCCGACATCACGGTAGGGCTGGCGCTGCCGCGCCGCCTAAAACGAGCTTCTCAAACACATATCGGAGGGGCGAGTTATACGAGTCCCTAACTCATAAAACGCCTCTGAAAATGGCGGCTCGTGTAACTCGCCCCTCCGACGAGAAATGGTTTTGAGACAAATTCGGCGAGTTTGCCAACGATGGTTTGCCCCGGATTTTCAATTTGCGATTGGGGGATTCATTGGTTATCTTTGAAACATGACAGAAGTTCAGCACAACCGGCTGAGACGGATCATGAAGGATGCTCTTCGGATCCAGGACCGCTTTGCTGCCGAGCCTGTTCTCGCTCGAACGGGAAAAGGATACCTCAAAAGCGAAGGCGTCGCGACGTTGCAACGGATCAAAGCCGGTTTAAGGAAATCCACGGCTCATTGAAGCCGCCAGCCCCCATGCCGCGCCTTGTCAAACCCTGGCTCGCCTCATTCGACTGGGAAATTGTCACTGAAATCAATCGCGGCCTTTGCAAGCAGAAGAACACCCTGCACAAACCCACTTCCGACGGATATCTGCCCGCCAAAACACTTTGGCAGAAAAATCAATCCAAGGAACTCACCGTGACCGAGGCGCTCGAAGTTTGCCTGAAATGTCACCGGCTGGCCCCGTTCTGCTTTTACAATGGAAATACTTTTGCCGCCATTGCGCGCGATTTCATCACGGAATTGTCGCCGAAACTTGCGGCCGACAAGGCCCACATTTTGCGCAGCATCGCCGGACACATCGTCGCCGGAACCGCCACCGACATCGAACGCAAACAACTGGATTCCCTCCTCGCCGCGCTGGAAAAATAGTTGCGGAGCAGCGACAGAGAGTAGCCCACGGCGTTCAGCCGTGGGTTTGAAGGTTGCAGATTCCGAGCCGCGTAGCGGCGAAAGAAAGCCCGTTTGGAAATCGGGACGGAAGAATGTTTACGCCGGTTTATTTTTTCTCTTTCGACCCGGCGTTAGGCCTAAACATTTTCTCGAACAAAGCCTGATCCCATGTGTTTCCGATAATTGTGGGGCCTAAGATACCTTTGCTGTAACCATGATTTTTCCCTTCGGGGATAAACGCCCAAGGGGTTTGGTCAATAAAAAGTGCTACGCTCTGCCCGGAATCTGACCAGAGCAGTTCAAGATTGGGAGATTTATTAAAAGTCCTTGGCAAAATATCCTTCTCGATTGTAACGCGGCTCAATTTGAGCTCAATCTCACCAATGAATGATCTTTTTTGCCGGTAGAGCCAGGTGGATTGTGTCTTGGGAGAATTTGGATCAAATTTGGTTTGTGGGGTCGTAAGAAGAAAAATAACAGTACCTTCTTTGTCATAAACCATCGCTGTCCTGAGCGATATTATATTTTCCTGCTCCAAAATTATCATACTATTGCGGCTTCCATTTACTTCAACCGCGTCGCCAGTTCCTCACCCAGCGCCGCCGCTTCGGCAATCGGGCGTTTTCCTTCGGCGCATTTGGCCGGACCGTCGCGGAACGATACCGCGCGCATCTCCATCCGGCTGCCGTCAATTTCGGCATAAGCCGCCACCGGACTCTGACAGCCGCCGCCCATTGCGCGCAAAAACGCCCGCTCAGCCGTCACGCAGTGAAACGTGTTGAAATGGTTCAGCCGCTCACAAATCTTGGCGATGCGTTCGTCGTCCGCGCGAATTTCAATGCCAATGGCCCCCTGCCCTACGCATGGCAGCATCACGTCCACGTCCAGGACCGTCGCCAGCAAACCGTCCGGCACGGCGTCGCCTTCGAGCTTGCCTTCGGGCGTGACGCGGAAGTTCAGCCGCGTCAGACCAGCCAGTGCCAGCACCGTCGCGTCCAGTTCGCCGCGCTCGGCGATTTTTTGCATCCGCGTGGTGACGTTGCCACGGATTTCCACCACATTCAAATCCGGCCGGGCGGCCAGCAACTGCTCCTTGCGCCGCGTGCTGCTGGTGGCGATGGTCGCGCCTTTCGGAAAATCCTTCAGTTTCAAATGAGGCTTGAAGCCACGCAATGCGTCCTGGCCCGGCACCCAGTCGGCGGAAGCCGTGTCGGCGGCGCGAGCCTTGATAAATGCGGCATCGCGGTAAATCAGCACATCGCGCACATCGGCGCGTTTGGGCGTGGCGGCGAGGATCAATCCAGCCGGCAGATCGGTCGGCAAATCTTTCAGGCTGTGAACGGCGAGATCGGCCTGGCCTTTGACGAGCGCGATTTCGAGCTCCTTGGTGAACAGCCCTTTCGGCAGGCTTTCGCCGACCTTCGCCATCGAGGCTTTTTGCAACTTGTCGCCGGTGGTCTTGATGATTTTCAGCTCGAACCGCAGCTTGGGAAACGTTTCGCGGCATTGCGCGGCGATCAGGTTCGCCTGCGCGAGCGCGAGCGCGCTGCCGCGCGTGCAGATGATGATGGGTCGTTCCATTTTTAAAGCGATGGTGGAGGATAGAGAATGGAAGATGGCGAACCGCTTGTTCCATCTTCTATCTTCCATCCTCGATTCTCGTGTTTTGACTGCAAAAGCCCCTTCACCTTCTCGGCGATGATCTGCTCGCACCGCGCGATCTCCTCCTTGCGCTGCTTGAGATAGCCATCGGCGATGGCCTGCAGGTCGTCAATGTTGTAGAGATAAACGTTCTCCAGAAAATTCACCTCGGGATCAATGTCGCGCGGCACGGCAATGTCAATGAGCAACAGCGGACGCTGCTGTCGCGCCTTCATCAGCGGTTCGAGCCGGGCACGGTCGAGAATGTGATGTGGCGCGGATGTGCTGCTGATGGCGATGTCAATTTTTTCAAACTCCGCGCCCCAATCGTCGAATGGTACGGCGCGTCCGCCGAGTTCATTGGCCAGCGCCATGGCACGGTCATGCGAACGGTTGACGACAATGATGCTGCGCGCGCCGCGCGAAAGCAGGGCGCGCGCGGTTTTCTCGCTCGTTTCGCCGGCGCCGATGACCAGCACTTCGCGGTTGGTGAGCGAACTGAAGATTTTCTCCGCCAGCTCCACCGCAACCGACGCCACCGACACGCTGCCGCGCTGGATGTTCGTCTCGGTGCGAATGTGTTTGGCCACATTAAACGCGCGTTGAAACGCCTTGTTCAGGCGGGCGCCGGTGTGCTGGTGTTGCAAGGCGAGATCATAGGCTTTTTTGAGCTGGCCGAGGATTTCAGTCTCGCCGAGCACCATCGAGTCCATCCCGCACGCGACCTTGAACAAATGGTGCAAGCTTTGCGGCTCGACCAGCGTGTAGAGTTCGTCACCCAATGCCATATCATAAGCATGAACCGTGACCAGAAATTTTTTGAGTTCAGCAAACGCCCGGACGGGTTCGAGCGCTGTCGCGGCGTAAATTTCCACCCGGTTGCACGTCGAAAGAATTACGGCTTCTGCGGCAATGCCGGATTCGCGCAATAATTTGAGCGCCTCAGGAATTTTCGCCTCGGCAAAGGCAAACCGTTCCCGCAGTTCCACGGGCGACGAATGGTGGCTCAGGCCGATGACGACGACGTTCATGGATGATGCAGGGTCGAAAGCAGGTTCGTGCCCCAAAAGGTGAGGAGCAGGAAAATAAACGCGACGACGACGCCCCAGGCAAAACGACGGTTCGATTGTGGAAAAATCCGGCGCACCATGAGCAGCGCCAGATAAACCAGCCACATGAAAATGGACCAGACCACCTTCGGGTCCGTCCAGTAAGCCGTGTACTCCGGCCGGGGCAGACGCCCCCCGGCATCCAGACCGATGGTGAAAAGCACCAACCCCACGAACACCAGTCGGCTGGTGATGGTTTCGAGCCGTTGAATTGGCGGCATCAGCGACAGCACGGCGCGGAGCTTGTGGAATTTCAAGTCATGCTGTTGCGTCAAAAACATCCCCGCCGCCACCGCGCCCAAGCCGAACGCACCATAGGCCAGCATGATCGTCGCGGCGTGCAGACTGGTCAACGCGCCGGAAAATTCCGGTTGCGGCCCGCGGGGCGGATCCAGCGAGGGCATGAGCGCGAACACGCCCACGGCAAACAGCACCGGCGAAGCAAATGCGCCCAGAAATTTCAGCCGCGGCAACAACCCGACGGCGAGATAGGCGGCCACGAGCGCCCAAAGCAGGAAGGTGGTGGCCTCGTAAAGATTGTTGACGGGACATTGGTTGAAGGAAAAACCGCGTTGGAACATGGCGACCGTGTGCAACGTGAACGCGACGAGCAGCAGGAGATAATTTATATGGTCATCCTTGCGAAAACCCTTTCGCCACAGGAAAACCGAGTAAACCGTGCTCACGCCGTAAACCGCCACGGCGAGCAAAAAGAAATGACGGTCAGTGAACCAGGACACGGTGACAGGTTAAACGTGTAAATGGACGGGGCAAGCGGGAATTCGGAAGTGAATTTGCATGCAGGGAAGAGATTACCTGCAACTTGCTTGTCTCTTGAAACCTGGTGATGACAGGATGTCGCCGGGTGGCGTTGGTTCGGGCTAAAAAATTCCACATCTGCGAGCCCTCACGGTTTTGAAACCTCATTAGTAAGAGAAGCAGAAATTGAGACTGGAGCAGTGGTTGAAACCTTTGCTTCGGGAAAAACGAGGCCGTTGTGGCGGTCACGAAAAGTGCGGGTGGCAGCCCCCAACATGGTTAGATTACCGTTGGCATCCACCCCATTCGAAGTCCAGCCCATGGCGCCTTGCCAACCGTTCTGGCAAGCACTTGCATAGTCGTCTTCCAGGTTATGGTTGGCAGTGCCTTTCGCCGAACATTCGCCGAAGATGACGGGGCGGTTCCCGGGCAGGCCATAGTCAACCGGACGCATGTAAAAGGCGTTGCCGGGGTTGATGCCGCTCATCCAGTCGTAATAATGCGGAGAGTAGAAGTCAATGTGTGCGCGCACATCATCACCGTCCAGGGCCTGTAGCGCGCGATCACCGAGCACGTTGGTGGCACGGGTATCCGAGAGATACTTGGGGCCCATGCAAATCCCCACCGTCACGAGAATCTTGCTGTTGGCGTGAACGGCTGCTGCCGACCTTCCAAAATAGGTTTGCAGCGGTTTCCAAGGCAGCTTGCCACAGTTCGCATTCTCATGAACCCAGTCCGGTTCGTTGCAAAGATCAATGCTCCACAACCAAGGGTTGCTCTTGTAGCGGTTGACGAATGGAACCACATAATTTGCCACCAGCGAATCAATGTTTTTGGTGTCCGTGATCATGTTCCGCCAACATTGGTAGTTGGTGTGCCCGTTTGAAAAATGATCGAATGAAATCAGCGTCGCCATGATGTAAACCTGACGCTCTTGCGCGATTCGGAATAATTTATCGAGATCACTCCAGAACTTGGGGGTGCAACCTGACACGTGACCGTTGGTGGAGATGTTGATTCCCACTTCGCCGTTGCAGGAAATCCAAACCCGGGTGGCATTAATGCCGTTTTCGTGCAGTTGCTGGAAGTGTTTGTCCCACCAAACCGGGTCAAACCCGCCGCCAAAATCATTCCAGTCGTGCCACGGGGTGTTCGCGCCGTTGATCCAAATCCGGTCAACGCCGGCGCGAAACTCATTGCCGGAGATGGTGATACGGTCGCCAAAACCCGCACGGGCAGACAGGACGCCGGCCAGCGCGATGAACGCGCCGATCACCCAACACACCGACACTATTTTTCGCAAATCAGACATGGCGACAACGAAGATAACTGATCATGGCGCGGCGATTCGCCGCAAGCCGGTCACATTCTCAATCACCGGATCCAGTGTGAGCTTGCGCGCCTCGGTTTCGGCCTGACGGACATGGATGTTTCGTAACTCCAGACCGGCGACGCTGTCGGCGTAAATCCACGGAATATGGTTCTTCGCCATGAACGAAGGCCGCAGCGGCGCGGGCGCCAGGTCGAACTCCTGCCCGTACAACTCGCTGTTGGCACTGTAACTGAAGGTCAGATCCCAGTCGCTCAAAACTATGTCGCTCACGTTCTGGTTCTGGCCGACAATCAGGAGGCTGTTTTCCGCCCGCGCCCGGACATGGCTGATGCTGATGCCGTGGATGCGGGCCGAGGCGGAATTCGCGGCGGAAATGATGAACGGCTCACCCTTGCCCCACCATGCGCCGGCAAACATGCGCGTCTCCATCACCACATTGTCAATGGTCACATTCTCCACCCAGCCGTGGTCGCCGGCCTGAATGGCAAAACCGCGGCTGCAATCACTCATCACCAGGTTGTTGATCGCCACATCCCGGACTTTACCCGAAGAATAACCCAGGTGAATGCCGCACGAACGGCTCGTCAGGACGCAATTGGCAATGGTGATGTGTTCGCACACGCTGTCCGGGTCGGTGATGCCAGTGAACGCCAGCGAATCGTCCCCGCCTCGGATGATGCAATCGGAGATCACGATGTTTTTCGAGCCGCAAAAATGAATGCCGTCGTTGTTGGGAATCTGGAGATTGTTGTCAATGCGGATGCCATGCACTTGGATGTCCTCGCAATCGCTGTAAGTGACGGTCCAGCAGGGCGAGTTGCGGATGGTGACGCCTTCGAGACGGAGATGATGGCAATCGTGAAAGAAAATCGGCTGGGTGGGACGATTACCGGCGGTGACCACGCATTGCCGCCGCTGCCAATCCTGCAACAGCGCATCCTTCGCGGCCGGCAGTCCGGTCCGGAGCTTGTTCCAGTCAAAGAACGGCCGGTCCACCAGTTCGATCGTGCCTTCGCCGCAAATGGAAATATCGCTTTGATGCAAGGCCCACAACAAGGATCGCGTGTCGCCCATCTCGAGGTGTTTGAAGCCGTTCGGGGGATAGTCCTCAATATGAGACGAGCCACGCAGCACCGCACCGGCCTCCAGCCGGAGTGTCACCTGCGATTTCAATCCGACGCTGCCGGTCAGCCACACGCCGGCCGGCACCAGCACCGTGCCACCGCCCTTTCCGGCGCAGTCATCCACGGCCGCCTGAATGGCGATGGTGTTGAGGGTTTTGCCATCACCCACCGCGCCATGGTCGGCGACGGATACGGTGAAGGCAACGGCAGGTGTGGCAACCAAGCCAAGTGTCGCGGACAGGACGAGCGTCAGGTGAGGTTTCATGGTGTGGTTTGCGGGGATGTGGCATGACCCCATTTTTCATTTGGTTTCGGACCCATTTGCAGGACCAGATGGCCGCCTTTGGCCACGTCGTCGTGGTTTAAACGGGCCTCGTTCAACGGATGGCCGTTGAGCGTGGCGGACTGGATGTAAATATTGGTCGCGGAATTGTTCCGTGCTTCGATGGTGAAAGTTTTGCCGGGATAATATTTCCAATCCAGATGAATGACCACCCGGTCGAACAACGGGCTGGAGAGATCGTAGAATGGCCGGATGGCGCAACCGCCCTCCATCTCGAACAATCCCATCGCGAGCAAAACATAATAGGCGCTCAATTGGCCTTCGTCCTCCTCACCCACCCAGCCGGTGTACGGCGACAGCTCGAAATAATCCCGCAGCACCAGGCGCGTGTATTTCTGCGTCAACCAGGGTTTGCCAGAATAATTAAAGAGGAACGGCGCCTGCAAATTCGGTTCGTTGCCCAGGTCCACGTAGCCTTTGGCAAATCCCTCTTCCAGCCGCGCATTGAACTGGTCCGCGCCCAGAAGTTTGACGAGCCCGGGCAGATCGTGCGGCACAAACCAGGTGTAAATCCATGCGGTGCCCTCGACAAATCCCGGCCCGTTCCAGCCGCCCTCGGTGCCGAAATGGAATGGGTCAAACGGTTCCACCCACGAACCATCCTGATGCCGGCGGCGGATGTATTGAACCTGCGGATCAAACACATTCCGATAATTTTGCGAACGCTGGAGCAATTGTGACGCCTCATTGGTCTTGCCCAGCGCCAGCCCGAATTGCGCGGCGGCCCAGTCGTCATAGGCATATTCCATCGTGCTCGAAACCGGCCCGACCTCTTCCGGCACATAGCCCAGTTTCATGTAGGCTGCCAGATGACGGTCTCCGGCAAAACCGCCATTATCCATCTCCACACCGGGCGTGGTCAGGTCATGCCAGATGGCTTCCCAAGCCTGATTGGTGTTGAAATCGCGAATCCCCTTCTGGTAGCTGCTGACAATCAGGCTTTGCTGATGCTGCGCGCACATGATGGGCGAATACCTGGCGTTCACCGGCGCTTCCGGCAGCCAGCCGCCGCGCTGATACATCTCGAGGAAAAAATTAACCCACGACGACGCGACGCGTGGCGTGACCAATGTCCACAGCGAATCGAGCGTCCATTGCGTGCCCCAAAAAGCATCGCTGCTGTAAACCGCATCCGCCGGCGGCTGGAGCTTTTGCGTCTGTCCGCGAAAGTCGATGTATTGCCCGTCGCAATCGTTGAGCACACTCTTGGCTGAAAACGCGCGGTACAGGCAGGTGTAAAACAACTTGTGATCTTCCGGGCGGGCGCCAAACACCTCGGCCCGGCTCAATAAATCGTTCCAAACTTTGCGGGCATTCGCGACCACTGCTGAAAAATCCCAGCCGAACGGTTTCATTTCGGTCGTCAGGTTCAGCCGCGCCTGCTCCACGCTCACCAATGAAATCCCGGTGCGCACCAGGATTTTCTCGCCCGCCGCGGTCCGGAAATTCATCACCAATCCGCAACTGCCTTTGCCAGAAAAATTGGCGATGCCTCTTTCGTACGTTGCCTTCCGGCGCCATTCCGTGCCGTAATTCACATCCGACCCGGTATAGCTTCCCAATCGCCAGTCGTCCAGGCTTGTCATCGGGCGGCTCAACTGGAGGACGAAATGCACCGTGAACTCGAGGGCATAGCCGTTCTTCTGCTTGATGGAGCCTTCGATTTCCGTCGGGCTGACCTGCCGCGCCGAAACATCCAGAATTTGTGTCCGCTCTTCGGTCGGAAAATCGAAATCCAAAAGCAACCGGGCCTGGTCACTCTCCGGAAACGTTAATTGCATCATGCCGCAGCGCGTCGTGGCCGTCAGCTCCGCCTTGATGTGATAGTCCAGCAGTTCCACGCCGTAGTAACCCGGGCTGGCTTTCTCGGTATCCTTGCGAAAACGCGACCGGTAGCCGCTTGTCCACATGCCGCCGAACGGACCGTCGGCCGGGCCGGGGAACAGTTTGGATTCGATCGGGCCGACGACCGGCATGAGGCTGACGCCGCTGAGCGACATCGCGTGCAGATGGCTGAAGCCGGAAATGCTGCCGATGGTGTATTCGTAGCCGCCGTTCCAAACGTTGTCCTGGTTGTCCGGGCTGAACTTCACCAGGCCGAAAGGCAGCGTCGCCCCAGGGAAAAGCATCCAGCGGGAATTGGAGGTGCCCATGAAGACATCAACGTCTTCAACGGGTTGCGGAGCGGCAAGTGTTGCCAACGGAGCGCAGCACATCAGCCCGGTGATGATGAGTCGGAGCGTTTTCATAATGTTAATTGCCTGCCGCTTGTTTTCCGTGAGTCTATTCAACCACGCGGAGCAGCGCGATTTTTCCTTCTACGGAAGAAAAACCGACGGTGATTTTAAATCCACCGGCTCCACCACGCGGTTCAAATCCAAATCGTATTGGAGTCATATCAGGTCCAGGCCGTCACCGCGGCGGTAGATGTTTTTCAGGTTCACCGGCATGCGACCGCGAATCGGGATCTCGCCCAACCACGCTTTCACCGCCATTTCCTGGCTGGCTGCGCTCTGGTCAAAGGCGAAGAGGCAGGTCGGCGCGGTGGGATAATAGGTCATCACGTAGGGGTCGCCAAAGGACGTGATCATCACTTGCCTGGCTTCCGTCAAAATGCCCAGGAAAAACAACCGTACGGCATTAAGGTTGGGTATCAAAGTGCCAATGGCAAAGCTGGGCACGATGTAGAAGTTGATGAAGACATAATCCGCTTTCCGGCACGCAGCGATGCGTTCCCGCAGTTCGGGCAAGGTCCAGTCGGAGACGACTTCGATGTCCTGCACTTTGGCGCCGCGGGCGCGAAGCCGTTCAGCGGTGATATCGTGCAAGGGAGTGCCGCCATTCCTTTTCAGCATGTTGTTCTCGGGACAAAAGACATTGAAGACCACGACGTTCTTGTCCGCAACGTTCGGCAGAGGAAGCGCTTGCTTGTCGTTCTTCAAGAGTGTCAACGCGTTGCCCGCGATCTTGCCGCACAACGCCTCAACGCGGTCCCGGCGAAACATGCGCTCCCGCTCCGAGGCTGAGTGTGGTCGGTGCGGACCCTGGTCGAGGCTGATCCTGAGTTTCGCACGAAGAATCCTCCGGACGGCGTCGTTGATGCGCTCGATACCCAGGATGCCTTTGTCTACCGCGCGGAGGATCGACTCAAGATCGCGCTCGAAATCCGCGGGGAAGAAGTTCAACAGAATATCCGTTCCGGCTTCGATGGCCTTGATATTGGCTTCTTCCCGCGAATAGAGGGAGGTGACTCCGCCCATGTTCAGGGCGTCGGAAATGACAATGCCTTCAAACCCCATTTCTTTTTTGAGCAATCCGCTGATGACTTCCCTGGACATGGAGACCGGAATCGTGCGGCCGGAAACCGGGTGCCGTTCGCTGCAAAGGGAGGGCACTTCCAAATGCGCCACCATGATGGACCCGACTCCGGCGGCAATCGCCTCCCGAAAGGGCCTCAGGCAGACTCGCTCCACCTCGGCGCGGGACAGGTCAATGATGGCCGGGCTGATATGCTGGTCCATGTGGGTGCTGCCGTTGCCCGGGAAATGCTTGGCCGTTGCGATGACGCCCTGCTCCTGGATTCCCCGGATATAGGCGGTGGCCAGCCGGGACACCACTTCCGGATCGTCGCCATAAGCGCGGATATTCACATCCGGGCAGAACGGGTTGGTGTTGACGTCCACGACCGGACTCAAGGTGTAGTTGACGCCCAGTGCCCGCGCCTCGGTGGCAATCCGTTTTCCGATTTCGTATTCCATCTCCGGCGAACCGCTGTAGCCTCGGGCCATGGGTCTGGGAAACAAGGTCCCTTCGCGGACGTAAACGCCGGTCCCGGCTTCGTAGTCGCTGCACACAAAGAGGGGAACGGCGGCGCCGTCCTGGGCCTTCTCAACGAACTGTGCCAGGTCGGCTTGGTTCAGGGTGAAGTGAAAAAAACCGCCCAGATGGCAGGCGCGGATGCGTTTGAGGATGCTTTCCTGTTCATTCGGAAGCTGCCAGAAGCCGACCACGAGCATTTGGCCGATTTTTTCCTCCAGCGACATCTTTGACAGCGTGGCTTCTATCCAGTTGGGCATGTTTTCCATTAGTCAGCGGTTGAGGGCAAGGCACAAACAGTCGGACTGTTGGTGGAACCGGGAGCCAGGCACGGTTCTTTTGAAGTGGCCAGACCTGCGAACGGCAACACGGCAAACGAGACGAAACGGAAGATAAGCAATAAGGCGTTCTTCATAACTTGGAATGGCAGATTGGGCTTTGATTTGAGTTTGATTCTGACAACAAGTCCAGCGGAATTCAATTCATGGAATCAGTTGGTTTGGGTCTAATAACCTCCGGTGCCCAGCTTCGGCTCTTTCGGCTGGCCGGCGTTCTGCCGGTCGGGTGATGCGGCGCGTTTCCGGTATTCGTCCAGCATCGCCGCGGTGGCGGTGGCGCCGCAACGGGTCGCTCCCAGGTCGCGAACTTTGATGAGGCCGTCGAGGTCGCGAACCCCGCCGGCGGCTTTGACCTGCACCTTCGCCGAAACACTCGCGCGCATGAGCGCAAGGTCGTGCTCCGTGGCGCCTTTGTAATTATAACTGCCGTCGGGCTGCTTCACGAAGCCGTAGCCGGTGCTCGTCTTCACCCAATCGGCGCCCGCGCGCTCGCACAACCGGCAAAGCTTCTTCTTAAAATCATCACCGCCCAATCCGGCGCCGCCCTTGGCCAGGTAATCATTCTCGAAAATAACCTTCACCTTCGCGCCGCGACTATGCGCCTCGTCGCAGACAGCCTTGATGTCGCGCTCGACATAATCCCAATCGCCGCTCAAAGCCTTGCCGAGGTTGATGACCATGTCGATCTCGACCGCTCCGTCTTTGCAGGCCAGCTCGGTCTCGTAACGTTTCGATTCCGTCGTTGAGTTGCCGTGCGGAAAGCCGATGACGGCGCCTACGAACACGCCGGTGCCTTGGAGCAGTTCTGCGGCGCGTTTGACGGCGTAGGGTTTGATGCAAACCGACGCCACGCCGTATTTCGCAGCCAGCCTACAGCCGTCCTCCAACTCTTTGTCAGTCATCGTCGGATGCAAGAGCGAGTGGTCAATCGTCTTGGCGAGTTCTTCGTAGGTGTATTTCATATTGTTGGTGAATTGTTTGCAGCCATGGAAAATCAAGGTAGGGAAAGCAAATTAACCGGCCCGCTCTTCACCAGGTCGGCCATGTGGACTCGTGGCATATGCACCATAGTTGCAATGGAGTCTCAACGGTGTCAAACCGGGAAATCCATTAGGGCGGTTGCGCTTCGATTTGGTTGGAATTGGCTGCTGTTCGCGCGCATTGGAAATGGCACTCTTGCCGGAGCTGGAAGCAGTTTGGCTTAATCGCAAGAAGTGGCATTGCCTGCCATTCAACACCTTGACACCATGAGCAGAATTCGCCTCCTCGCCGCTATTATGTTTCTGTTCGCGCTCATCGGCATCATGCCACCGGCGCTCGCTGGCAATCCACTCATCTGGCATGTTTACGCGGCGGACCCTTCCGCCCACGTCTGGCCGGGCGACGGTCGGATTCCCTGCCCGCTTCCGTTTCTCTTTTGATGGCTAAGTCAGCCAGATGCGACGGCAACAATCCCCTCCTTGCAATCCATTAAGGGTGCTTCTACTCTCGGCTCCAACGCACGCCGATATGAGCTACACCACTAATTATCTCCAATCCGAAACGGTCGCCGCGCAAGGCCCCGAAATCATCGTGCTGGTCAACTGCATGGTGCAGGACGCCATCCGGCTCAGCGCCAGCGATCTGCATATTGAGCCGTGGGAAAAAGCCATCGAGGTGCGCGCCCGCGTCAACGGCGTGCTGACAGAGGTGGCGCATCTGCCGCTCGATCTGATGGACAAAATCTCAATGCGTTTCAAGGTGATGTCCAATCTGGTCACCTACCAGGCCGGCATGCCGCAGGACGGCACGGCCATCGGCGGCCCGGAACTCGACGGCGTTCAATTGCGCGTTTCCATTTTCCCCACGACGCGCGGCGAGAAAATCGTCGTGCGGCTGTTCGATCCGCGCGACCGGCGGTTTGACTTGAACACGCTCGGGTTTGAGGATTCAACATCGCAAGGGCTGCTGCGCCTGCTCAAACGGACGAGCGGCCTGCTCCTGTTCACCGGCCCCACCGGATCGGGCAAAACGAGCACGATGTATTCGGCGCTTTGTTACATCATAGAACGCGACGGCATCAACATGAGCATCAGCACGGTGGAAGACCCGGTGGAATTCAATCTGCCGATGGTCAGCCAGACGCAAGTCCATCCCGCGCAGGATTTCACATACGCCCTGGCGCTGAAAAGCATCCTGCGGCAGGACCCGCAAGTGGTCATGGTGGGCGAGATTCGCGACGCGGAGACGGCGGCCATCGCCGTGCAGGCCGGGCTGACCGGACACCTTGTCATCAGCACCATTCACTCCGGCACCTCGGCGGGCGCGTTCACCCGGCTCATCAACATGGAAATAGAGCCGTTCATGCTGGCGTCGAGCGTGCTCGGCGTGATGGGCTTGCGGCTGGTGCGATGCAACTGCCCGAGTTGCGCACAGCCGTACGAACCCGAACCAAGCCAGTTGAAGATGGTGCCGGAAGCGCTGCTGCCCGAAGCCCAGTTCCGCCGTGGCGCGGGTTGTGAGCACTGCAACAACACCGGTTTTTCCAGCCGCCTGCCCGTGACGGAATTGCTGGCGGTCACCGAACCTTTCCGGGAGGCGGTGCTGAAGCGGCAACAGACCTCCGCGCTGGAACAGGTTGCCATCCAGCAGGGCATGCGTACGCTGTGGCAAAACGGCCTGCAACGTGCCGTCAACGGTGAAACAACTCTGGAAGAAATCATCCGCGTGGTCGCAGTGGACATGATTTAACCGCCCGTTGAAAACTTTCGTAGCAGCCGACGTGAGTCGGCTCTGACTTTTGTAGGAGTCGAGGTGACGAGACTCATTCTTAAAAATTAGAGACTCCTCACGTCGTCTCCTACTATTCTTCAATACACCAGCACAAGGAACCGCCGCCTTTGATTCAATAAGGAATCCATGAAACCAAGACCGGCACGCACGGAGTGATGCGCCCTGCCTCGCTCCACCAAACCAAACACAATCTTGCCAACCGCCCGTGCATTTTGTTCTAATCTGTGCGTGCTCAACCAACAGACCCTTAATCGGCCCGCGAGTTTTTCCGGCATCGGCCTGCACAGCGGCAACCGGGTGAACATGACCATCCTGCCCGCGCCCGCGAACAGCGGCGTGCGGTTCCGCCGCGTTGACCTCGAAGGCAAGCCGGAAATCGAGGCGCGCGTGGAAAATGTCAGCGAAACCAACCGCTCCACGACTCTGGCCAAAGGGAATGTGAAAGTTCATACCGTCGAGCACGTGCTCGCGGCGCTGGCGGGTTATGGCATTGATAATGCGATTGTCGAATTGGATGCGAACGAGCCTCCCATCGCCGATGGCAGCTCGCGTGAGTTTTGCAAAATCATCCAGTCTGCCGGCATCATGCCGCTGGCGGAAAATCGTGAACCATACACACCCACCGCACCGATTGAATTACAGATGGGCGAGACGACGATGACGTTGTTTCCCGACGCGGCCTTCAAAATCACCTGCACGAGCGCGGACAAAAAAGGGCGGTTCACACAATTTTACAGCACGGAAGTCACACCCAAGACTTGGGAAAAGGAACTGTCGCACGCACGCACGTTTTGTTTTTACGAGGAAATTGAGTTTCTGATTAAAAACGGCCTCATCAAGGGTGGCGGCCTGGAAAATGCCGTTGTCATTCGCGATGATGCCGTGCTCACGACCGAGCCGCTGCGATACCCCGAGGAATTCGTGCGGCACAAAATGCTCGACATCGTCGGCGACCTGTCGCTGCTCGGCCGTCCGATTCATGGACACCTGATTGCGGTGAAGCCAAGCCACGCGGCCAATTGCGAACTGGTCCGGCTCATCGCCACACAAATGCAAAAACCGCTGCGCGCCGCGCAAACGTTCGCACCGCCGCCACCGAAGGCCGCCCTGCCCGAACCGCTGATCCCCGCCGACGGAGCCATGGATATTGAGCAGGTCATGAAATTGTTGCCGCATCGCCCGCCGTTTTTGATGGTGGACCGGATTCTCAAGATTGACGGCAACAAAATCATTGGCGTTAAAAATGTCACCATGAATGAAGGCTATTTTCTGGGGCATTTCCCGGGGCATCCCATCATGCCGGGCGTCTTGCAACTCGAGGCGATGGCGCAGGTGGCGGGCATCGTGTTGCTCAAACAGGCCGAACTGGCCAGTCAGGTCGCTTACTTCATGGCCGCCGAGAAGGTGAAATGGCGCAAGCCGGTCGTGCCCGGCGACACGCTCATCATCGAAGTCGAGCTTACAAAAATCCGCGGCAAAATCGGCAAAGCCAGCGGCGTTTGCAAAGTCGGCGGCGAAACGGTAAGTGAGGCGGAAGTGACCTTTATGCTGCGCGGCACATGATTCATCCCACAGCCATTGTTAATTCCAAGGCGCAGATCAGTGCCGGTTGCGAAATCGGCCCTTACTGTGTCATCGGCGAAAACGTGACGCTCGGCGACGGCTGCAAGCTGCATTCGCACATCGTCATTGACGGCCACACGAAGCTGGGCCGGGAGAACGACATTTTCCCGTTCGCCAGCATCGGTTTAAAAACACAGGATTTGAAGTGGAAGGGCGGTTTGACCCGGCTGGAAATCGGCGATCGCAACACCATCCGCGAACACGTCAGCATCCACTGCGCGACCGGTGACGGGGAGGCCACCATCATCGGTTCCGATAACACCATCCTCGCCGGCAGCCACATCGGACACAACGTGGTGATGGGGAACCGGATCATTGTCTCCATGGCAGCGCTGGCCGGGCATGTTTTGGTGGAGGATTACGCGCTGGTGGGCGGGTTGGCGGCGGTGCACCAATTTTGCCGCATTGGGCGTTTGGCGATGATTGCCGGCTGCTCGAAGGTGGTGTCGGACGTGCCGCCTTTCATGATCGTGGATGGCAATCCTGCCGAGACCCGCACCATCAACAAAATCGGAATGGAGCGCAACGGCGTTTCCGAGGAAGCGCAGGTGGCCATGCGCCAGGCTTATAAAATTCTGTTTCGAGAAGGGCTCACGATTACAAACGCGCTGGCGAAGATCGAATCGGAATTGCCAAAACTTCCCGAGATACAACATCTGGTCAACTTTGTGCGCACCAGCGAACGCGGCATCACCAAGTAAACGGTCCAGGTTTAAATTTCCTGCAGCGTCAAGCCTGCGGCTCGATTCATTTCGGGCACAAGCCGAACACTATACATAAAGCAGTCGCTTCTTAATCAAAAACATCTGCCAGAAACCGGGACGGCTCCCGCATGGCATCCATGCCTGTGCTGCCGTAACCGGCGCAAATGAAGGCCTTACTTTTACTTTGAAATCTGGCGGGTTTCCCGCCAACATGCCGCTCGCTTTTGCCGCGCACTCACGAGACGCGGCCACGAATTTATCATGAAACGCACACAACATTGCAACGAACTGCGCCCGGCTCACATCGGACAAATGGTCACTCTCTGCGGCTGGGTCCACTCGCGCCGCGACCTCGGCGGACTCATCTTCATTGATGTCCGCGACCGCGAAGGCCGCACGCAAACCGTCTTCGACCCGTCCGATTTGCCGAAGGAACTATTCGATCGCGCCGCAGCGCTCCGCAGCGAGTGCGTGGTCCGCGTCACCGGCAAGGTCCGCCAGCGGCCCGAAGGCACGAACAATCCCAAAATTCCCACCGGCGAAGTGGAAGTAATGGTGAAAGAACTCGAGGTGCTCAACGTGGCCGACGTTCTGCCGTTCCCGGTGGACGACCCGGAAGTGGCCAGCAAGGTGAACGAGGAGCTGCGCCTCAAGTATCGCTACCTCGATTTGCGCCGGCCCGAAATGGCGCGCAACCTCCGCCTCCGCAGCAAGGTGGCCACCGCCACACGCGTTTTCATGGATGAACAGGGCTTTCTCGAAGTCGAGACGCCCACGCTCTTCAAGTCCACACCCGAGGGCGCGCGGGAATTTCTCGTCCCCTGCCGGACGAATCCCGGCCTGTTCTACGCGCTGCCGCAATCGCCGCAGCAGTTCAAGCAAATCCTCATGGTGGCCGGCGTGGAAAAATACTTTCAACTCGCGCGCTGCTACCGCGACGAGGACCTGCGCGCCGATCGCCAGCCGGAGTTCACGCAGATTGACATCGAGATGTCGTTCATCGAACGCGAAGACATTTACGCGCTCATCGAAGCCCTGCTCCAGCGCGTCTGGAAAACCGCGCTGAACATTGACGTGCCCGTGCCGTTCAAGCGCCTGACTTTCGAGGAAGCGCTGAACCGCTACGGCATTGACAAGCCGGACACGCGCCTCGGCATGGAACTGGCGGACCTCACCGAGGATTTTCGCGCCGGCAAGTTCAAGGTTTTCAGCGGCGCGATCGCCGCCGGCGGCGTGGTGAAGGCGCTCAACGCCAAGGGCCTCGCGTGCGCAACCCAAGGCCAGATTGAGACGATGACCGAATACGCCAAGAGCTTCGGCGCGAAAGGCCTCGCTTACATCAAGGTCGAAAAAGGGGCGGACGGTGCTACCGTCGAATGGAAATCGCCCATTGTGAAGTTTTTCAACGACGCCGAAAAGGCCGCGCTGACGCAAAAACTCAAAATCGAGGAAGGCGATTTGATTTTGTTCGCCGCCGACCAGTGGCTGAACGCTTGTGAAATCCTCGGCAAAATCCGGTTGTATTGCGCCGACATTTTGAAGACTCAGGGCAAGCTGACGATTGATCCGAACCGGTTTGATTTCCTCTGGGTCATTGAATTTCCGCTGCTGGGTTTCGACCGCGATCAAAACCGCTGGTATTCCAGCCATCATCCGTTCACCGCGCCGGTGACGGAGGACATCCCGATGCTCAAGACCGACCCGAAGAAGGTGCGCGGCCAGCATTACGATATCGTGGTCAACGGCGTGGAGTTGGGCGGCGGCTCAATTCGCATTCACCAGCCCGACGTGCAAAAAACGGTGTTCGAGGAAGTGTTGCAAATCCCGCCGGACATGGTGAAGGCGCGTTTTGGTTACATGCTTGAAGCTTTTCGCTTCGGCGCGCCACCGCACGGCGGCATCGCACTCGGCTTCGACCGGCTGATTGCCATACTCTGCAACACGGCGAGCATCCGTGACGTCATTGCGTTTCCGAAAACCGCCAAGGGCACCTGTTTGATGACCGATTCACCCGGCAGCGTGGAGCCGAAGCAACTGCGCGACCTGCATCTGGAATTGAAAGTGGCGAAGAAGGAGTAAACATTGTGTCAGGCAATGTGCCGCTCCTCAAAACCAGTTTAAGGCGGCGCGCCATTCGCATGTTGCTGGCACTTGGAATAGCATACGGCTTGTTTGTTTTGGCGACGGCGATTTTCAACGCCGGCTGATTTATTTTCCCAGGACCATCCTGCCGGCGCTCGCGGAGCCGGCGGCGGCCGAACTGGGGTTCGTCCCGTGGCAAAATCCGTCGGGTCAAATCATCGGCTGGAAACTGCCCGCCGCCTCATCACCCGTCGCGAGCGTTTTGATAACCCACGGCAATGCCGGTTGCGCGATTGACCGCGGATATCTTGCCGGCCCCATCCATGACGCCGCGCCAGTTGATGTTTACGTTCTCGAATATCCCGGGTACGGTTCCCGTGCGGGTTCGCCTGATAAAAAGAGTTTCCTTGCCGCTGGCGATGAAGCCTTTGGTTTGTTGACCAATGGCCTGCCCCAATACCTGGTGAGCGAATCCATCGGCGCGGGAGTGGCTTGTTATCTGGCCGGAGCGCACCCCGCGGAAGTCACCGGATTTGTGCTTTTCATGCCCTATCACAATCTGGCTTCCGTGGCCCAACGACAGATGCCCTTGGTTCCGGCGTATTTCCTTTTGCTCGACCGCTTCAATCCAGCCGAATACCTCAGGAACTATCGAGGCCCGGTAAAAATCGTTCTCGCGGGTGCCGATGAAATCATTCCGGTGGAATCCGGCCGCCGGTTGTTTGAGGGATACGTGGGACCGAAAAACCTTCAAATCATCCCCGGCGCCCACCATAACGACATTGCCGGACAATCGCCGGCCTGGTGGAAGGAGGTCTTTTCGTTCTGGCAGCAAAATCGCCCGGCGAAATCCGGCCCATCGAATTGAGCCCAACCAAATCCGTTTCTGCGCAAGGCAACCGGGGTTATCCAGTTTGATGGCAAGGATTCCCGGCACGGCTAATGACTGGTTTAGAGCCGCTGCTTTGTGCCGTTTAAACGGGGATTCGCCTTGCCGGGTTTCGCCAATTTTGAGATGCTCATAGGCGAATGATTCTATGAAAGCATTACTTCAAAATTTGATCCAACTTCAAACCCTCGAATCCAGCGGCGTCAAAGACAAAAATGCGGCGGCTTCGCTGGCGGAACTGCGCGCCAAAATTCCAGCACAAATTATCGCCCACTACGACCGCCTGGTTGCCCGCGGAAAAAAGGGCCTGGCAGCCGTTCGCGGCCAGGTCTGTAGCGGTTGTCACATGCAGGTGCCTCTCGGTGTGGTCATGACGCTCAAGCGCGGGGATGACATTCAAATCTGCGAAAGCTGCGGCCGTTATCTTTACCTGCCACCCGCCGTGGAAACGGAAGTAACGGAAACAGCCGCCAGCCCAAAGCCGGAAAGAAAAAAACGGAAGCCAAAACAGCCTTTGCAGCCGGCTTGACCGTCTGCGAACGGGTTTAGGCGAAAAGCTGCAAAGTTAAAATCGCTCACGCTGATGGGCGACCCCTTTTCCATTGCCGTTTTATTCCGATAACAAAACGGCCGGACGACCGGCAGCCCGCCCTGCCCCACCGAAAAGAATTGAGTTTTGGGACGGTTACTCCAACATCAAACCATACTGAGAGTATTTTCTCTGTGGTTTTTGAAATTTTGCGGAGTCGTACAATGAACGTTTCAATTTCGTTCCGCCCCAAACTGGCGGATGTATTTAAGAATTATTCACTTCAGGATTTTCAGGCGGATTCGGTGGCGGGCATCACGGTGGGCATCGTGGCGCTGCCCTTGGCCATGGCGTTTGCGATAGCGTCGGGCGTCAAACCCGAGGCCGGCATCTTCACCGCCGTCATCGCGGGTTTCATCATCTCGGCGCTCGGCGGCACCAAGGTCAGCATCGGCGGACCCACCGGCGCTTTCATCGTCATCCTCTTCGGCATCGGCGCCCAGTACGGACTGGACAACCTCGCCATCTGCACCGTCATGGCCGGCGTGTTCCTGCTTCTTCTGGGCGTGGCCCGGATGGGCACGATGATCAAATTCATCCCGTACCCGGTGACGATGGGTTTCACCAGCGGCATCGCGGTGCTCATTTTCACAACGCAAATCAAGGATTTCTTCGGCTTGCAGGTGGACAAGGTGCCGTCGGAGTTTGTCACGAAGATGAAGGTGCTGGGCGAACATTTCGGCACGTTGCAATGGCCCACACTGGCGGTGGCGGCGGTATCGCTGGGCATCATTCTGTTCTGGCCCAAAAACTGGCAGCGGCGCGTGCCGGGTTCCATCGTGGCGCTCGTGCTCGGCACAGTGGCGGTGGGTCTGTTTAATTTGCCGGTCGAGACCATCGGCAGCCGGTTCGGCGGAATCCCGCAAGGCCTGCCCATGCCGCACATGCCGGTGCTCGCATGGGAAAACATCCAGCACCTCTTCCATCCGGCGATCACCATCGCGTTGCTGGCGGCCATCGAATCGCTGCTCTGCGCCGTGGTGGCCGACGGCATGATTGACGACCGGCACGATTCCAACCAGGAACTCATGGCCCAAGGCATCGCCAACATCGTCAGCCCGCTGTTCGGCGGCATCGCGGCGACCGGCGCCATCGCGCGCACGGCCACGAACGTGAAAAGCGGCGGGCGCACGCCGGTGGCGGGCATCATCCACGCGTTGACGCTGTTGATCATCATTCTCGTCGCCGCGCCGTTGGCGAAGTTCATCCCGCTGGCCACGTTGAGCGCCGTGCTCGTGAACGTGGCGTTGCACATGGGCGAATGGCACAATTTCGGACGCCTGCCCAAATGGCCCATCTGCGACACGGCCGTTTTTCTGGTGGCGTTTGTGCTGACGGTCGTGGTGGACCTGACGGTGGCGGTGGAAATCGGCATGGTGCTGGCCGCGATGTTGTTCATCAAACGGTCGTCGGAAACCACGCAGATCATGGCGGTGGACGAAACCACCGAGACCGAAGGTTCGCAGCATTCGCTCGTGGGCAAGGAAGTGCCGGACGGCGTGATGATTTATCGCATCTTCGGCGCGTTTTTCTTCGGCGCGGCGGACAAGCTGGAGAGCATCCTGAAACGGGAGAAACGGGAACCGGAGGTGCTCATCCTGCGCATGCGCAAGGTCATGGCCATGGACGCCACCGGGCTGAATGCGCTGGAAGACCTTTACGAACGGCTGCATCGCAAGGGCAAGCATCTGATTTTGAGCGGACCGCATCACCAGCCGATGCTGGTCATGGGCCGGGCCGGTTTTCTGGACCGGATCGGCGAAGAGAATGTCTGCGCGCACATTGATGCCGCGCTGGCGCGGTCGCGGGAAATTCTCGGCCTGCCGCCCGCGCCGACGGTTGATCCGTTGCAATTGGAGAAGCGGAAGATTGAAGCCGCGCGGCAGGAATTAAACTCGGCAATGGAACGTATCAACGACGTGCTGAATACTCCCGCCGCCGAGTTCTCCGCCGCGAGCGACAGCCGGCTGTTGCCTGAGCTGGACAAAACGGATACCGTCGCCGCCGTGAAACGCAGCGCCAAGGATGTTCACGACTTCATTCCTAAATCAGGGGTTCCAACCCTTGGAGCGCCGGGCACCGCCCCGGCTAGAAAAGAAATTTCGCGGGAACACGCCGTGCTGGAAGCCGGCACTCCGGAGAAAGCCGGAAAGTGACCATGGATTTTTCCCTTACAACCATTGACCCAACATCGCTGCTGCTCCTGGCAATGCTGGGATATGTCATCGGCAGTGTATCGGGACTGGTGTTTTGCCGGTGGGAACGGCTGGCCAATTTTCTCTCGTTCGGTTTTGCCACCATGGGCGGCGCGTGCGGAACGGTCGCCTGCGTGTTGTCGCTGGCCACCGGCGCCTCGTCCGCGCCGGTCCAGGTGCTGTTGCTGCCGCCGTTGATACCCTACGTGCAATTCACGATGCGCATGGATGCGCTGGGGTCGTTCTTCGGATTGATTGTTTCGCTGCTGGGCTTTGCGCTGTCGCTGTATTCCCTGGGTTACGCGCGCGGATTTTTCGGACGCAAGAACGTCGGGGTGCTCGGCTTGTTCTTCAATTTGCTGATCCTGGCGACGACGCTGGTGGTGATGGCGGACAACGCCTTCTTTTTCCTCATGGCCTGGGAGGTCATGGCATTGACGGCTTATTGCCTGGTGAGCTTTGAACATGAGAAACCCGAGACGCGCAGCGCCGGGGTGCTTTTCTTCGTCATGTCACACATCGGGACCGGCTGCATCATGCTCGGCTTTTTGTTGCTGTTCCAAACGGCGGGCAAAGTGTCAGGCAATTATGGCCCGGAGACTTACTCCTTTGCCGGCTTTCATGCGCTGACCGAAAATGCGAACTGGCTGGCCTCCGGTTCGCGCAACGCCGCTTTTCTGCTGTTCCTGATCGGCTTCGGCATCAAGGCGGGCATCGTGCCGTTGCACACGTGGCTACCGGCCGCCCATCCGGTCGCGCCCAGCAACGTCTCCGCTTTCATGTCCGGCGTGCTCATCAAGATGGGCATCTACGGTATGACCCGCGTGTTCTTTGATTTTCTCGGCAATCCGCCGATGTGGTGGGGCGTGACGGTGCTGACCATCGGCACGGTTTCAGCCGTGCTCGGCGTGCTCTATGCCTTGATGCAACACGACCTGAAACGGCTGCTGGCCTATCACAGCATCGAGAACATCGGCATCATCCTGATGGGCTTCGGCGCGTCGCTGATGTTTTTGCACCACGACGACCTGCACGCAAGTCATCCGTTGCTGGCGTCGCTGGCGCTCATCGCGGGCTTGTATCACACCATCAATCACGCGGTGTTCAAAGGGCTGTTGTTCCTCGGTGCGGGCGCGGTGCTGCATGCCACGCACACGCGCGACATGGAGCACATGGGCGGGCTGGCGAAACGGATGCCGCAGACGGCGTTCTGTTTTCTGATTGGCGCCGTGGCCATTTCCGCGTTGCCGCCGCTGAACGGGTTCGTCAGCGAATGGCTCACCTATCAGTCGTTGCTTCAGGGATTCGGCACCACGGACAGTTTGCTGCGCCTGATGTTTCCGATTGGCGGGGCGCTGCTGGCGTTGACGAGCGCGCTGGCGGCGGCGTGTTTCGTGAAGGCTTTTGGCATCACGTTCCTGGCGCAGCCGCGAAGCGAAGCGGCGGCCAAGGCTCACGAAGCCTCGCCCACCATGTTGATGGGCCAGGGCGTCCTCGTGGCCGCCTGCGTGTTCCTTGGACTTTGCCCCACCCTGTTTCTCAAGGTGCTCGATCCGTTGACACAACAGCTCACCGGCCTGCAAATCAGCCAGCAACTGACCACGGCCAATGGGCTGGTGTTGTCCGGCGTCAATCAGGCTGGCGGCACGGTCTCGACACTGGGCATTGCGTTGTTCGGCATTGGTCTATTGTCCATACCGCTCGGGCTGTGGCTGGTCTTTGGGCTGAAGACGAAAACTCGCATCGCGCCGACGTGGGATTGCGGGCTCCAGGGTTTGACCCCGCGCATGGAATACACCGCCACCGGTTTTTCCAAACCAATCCGGATGATTTTCAAGGCGCTGTTCCGTCCGCGCCGCGAAGTGCAGCGGGACTACGACTTTTCGCCCTACTTCACCACCACGCTCCGCTTCGAGGCTCACGTTGAGGAAATTTTCGAGACGCGGATTTATCGTCCGCTCAACCGGTGGGTGCTCTGGGCGTCGCGGCGAATGCGCGCGTTGCAGGCCGGCAGCCTCCAGGCGTATCTCATTTACATCTTCATCACGTTGCTGCTGCTCCTGATATTTGCGTTATGAACCTCGACGTTTTATCCATCGGTTTGCAGACGGCGCTGTTGCTGCTGCTGGCGCCGTTGATCACCGGTTGCATCCGGAACTGGAAGGCCAAACTGCAAAACCGCCGCGGCCCGCGCGTCTGGCAGCCGTATTTCGACCTGATAAAATTCCTGCGCAAGGACATGGTCATCTCCGAGCACGCGTCGTGGGTGTTTTCCGCCGCGCCTTACATTGTCTTCATCACCGCACTACTGGTGGGGTTGATGGTGCCGATGGTGACCGTGCAAGCGCCGTTGAGTTTGTTCGGCGGCGTACTGGCCGTCGTCGGTTTGCTGGCGCTCGGCCGATTTTTCATGGCATTGGGCGGGCTCGATCCGGCCAGCACATTCGGCGGCATGGGCAGCAGCCGTGAAATGACCATTGCCGCCATCGCCGAACCGGCGTTGATGCTGGCGATTTTCACCGTGGCCATCACGGTGGGTTCCACCGATTTCAGCCACATCGTCGCCACCGCACAGCAGCCGGGCTGGAACCTGTTCAACCCGGCGCATCTCATGGCGTTTGCGGCGTTGTTCGTCGTGCTGCTGGCCGAGACCGGCAGAATACCCATTGATAATCCGTCCACGCACCTGGAACTGACGATGATTCACGAGGCGATGCTGCTGGAATATTCGGGCCGTTACCTCGCGCTCATGGAATGGGGCGCGTCCATCAAGCAACTCGTGCTAATGACGATTTTGGTGAACATTTTTCTGCCGACCGGCCTCGCGGCGGATTGGTCGGCAACATCACTCGGTTTGGGCATGGCGGTTTTTCTCGGCAAGATTCTCCTGCTGTCCGCCGCAGTGGTGTTGGTTGAAACCGCCAACGCCAAGCTGCGCCTGTTCCGCGTGCCGGACCTGTTGAGCGCGGCCTTCGTGCTCGCGGCCATGGCCCTGTTGTCCACGTTTCTCTTTCATTGATCATGAACAATACCCTGTCCATTGAAGTCGGCTCGCAAATCATCATGCTGCTGGCGGCGTTGATGCTGGTGATCCAACTGCTCCTGGTGGTGCAGCAAATGTTGCTCACGAACGTCCGCCTTTTCGCACTGCAATCGCTCATGCTCTCCGCCATCGCCACCGTAGTCGCCTATTATTACAACGCCACGCACATTTACATCGTCGCCGTGCTGACCCTTGTCGGCAAAGTCATCTTCCTGCCGTGGCTGCTCAACCGGATCGTGCGCCGCATCAACATCGTCCAGGAAATCGAGCCGCTGTTCAGCGCGCCCACCTCGATGCTCATCTGCGGCGGACTGACGTTGCTGAGTTACCTGGTGGCGCGGCCGTTCACGACGCTGCACAAGCTCGGCAACAACACGCTGGCCATCGCCATCGCGCTGCTGCTCACCGGCTTTTTCCTCATGATCAACCGCCGGAAGGCCATCACCCAGGTGCTGGCGCTGCTGACGATTGAGAACGGCGTCATGCTCGCAGCGGTGGCGCTCACCACCTACGGCATGCCGCTGGTGGTCGAGCTGGGCATTTTCTTCGACGTGATGGTGGCGGTAATGGTGCTGGGCATTCTGGTTTATCGCATCCGCGAAACGTTCGCCTCCATGGACACCGGTAAACTCGACCAATTAAAAGGCTGATGTGATGTTGCTGACGCCAATCTTGTTAATTCCGCTGGCCGCCGCCCTGCTCTGCTCACTGGTGCCGTGGCGCCGGCTTATGGAATGGATCAACATCCTGGCGTTTGCCGCTACGCTGGCGCTGGGCATCCGGTTGTTCCCGCAAGTGCTGCCACCCCACAGCGTGGTGACGGAATGGAACGAATTCTTCTACGCCGATGCGTTGAGCGCGTGGATGGTGCTGCTCATCTCGGCGGTGTCGCTCGCCACGTCACTCTATGCCGGACGTTATTTTCGCCGCGACCTGGCCGCTGGGGCGGTGACGACAGGCCGCGTCAAGGAGTTCTTCGTGCTCACCCCGATATTTGCCACCGGCATGTTCCTGGTAGTACTGGCGAACAACCTGGGCGTGATGTGGTTTGCGCTGGAGGCCACGGCCCTGTCGTCCGTGCTGCTGGTGGCGCTGTATAATCGCCAGACCTCGCTCGAAGCGGCGTGGAAATATGTCATCCTCGGCAGTTTGGGACTGGCGCTGGCATTGTTCGGAACGGTGATGACCTACGCGGCGGCGGCTGGAGGGAGCGGAAGCGAGCGGTTGCCAAGTTTCAACTGGTCGCACTTGATGACGGTGGCGGACAAATTCGATCCGCGGCTGATCAAGCTGGCGTTTATCTTCGTGCTCGTCGGCTACGGCACCAAGGCGGGGCTGGCGCCGATGCACACCTGGCTGCCCGACGCGCACAGCGAAGCGCCGTCGCCGACCAGCGCCATGCTGTCCGGTGTGTCGCTGAAAATCGCGATCTACGCCCTGCTCCGCTTTCACATTCTCACCACGCAATGCCTCGGCACCGGTTACAGCCGCACGCTGCTGTTGGGCTTCGGTCTTTTCTCCATGTTCCTGGCCGCGCCGTTCATTCTCGTGCAGAGCAACCTCAAGCGGATGCTCGCCTACTCCAGCCTCGAACACGTCGGGCTCATCTGCGCCGCCGTCGGCCTGAACACGCCGGTGACCATTTTTGGCGCGTTGCTGCACATGGGCTATCACGCGCTGACCAAACCGGTGCTGTTCTTCGCGGCGGGCAACATTCACCAGACGTTTCATACCCTGAAATTCCGGGTCATCGGTCCCGGCGTGATAAAGGTGCTGCCGGTGACGGTGTTGTTCATGGGACTGGCGGCGGTGGCGGCCATGGGTCTGCCGCCGTTCGGATTGTTTTACAGCGAACTGACGGTGCTCAGCGGCGGGTTCGCAGCGGGCCGGACGTTCATCAGCTTTCTGATCCTGGCGGCACTGCTGGCGGCATTTTGCGGCATTCTCAAACAGCTCACACGCATTTTGCTAGGCGCGCGCAAGATTGAGCGCGCCAACGACGCCAAGGCGTGGGACGGCGTGCCGGCGATGGGACTTCTAGTGGGCGGATTGCTGATGTTCAGTGTATGGTGCCCCGCATCACTGCTGCAATTGATTCATCAGGCGGCGGGAATCATTGGAGGAAAATCATGATGAAGTTGTTTCCATCCCGTAGCAGCGGACGTGAGTCCGCTCTAAATTTCAATCGCAACTGCACAATAAATGAGCCGACTGACGTCGGCTGCTACCACGGATTGAATTTGAAAGAATAGAACGATGGAATTGATATTGTTATTGATGGTGCCGCTGGCGGCCGGACTGCTCTGCTTCGCGACTAACTCGCGCGCGAGGTGGGAACGGCTGAACCTCGGCGCTTTTGCCGTCGTGGCCGGGCTGTCGTTCAAGGTGGCCGGCGACGTGGCGTCGCAGGGCCCCGTGACCGCGCTGGGCGGTTTCCTGCGCGCCGATGCCTTGAGCGCCCTTGTGCTGGCGCTGACCGGGTTCGTGTCGCTGGCCTGCTCGATTTATGCCGTGGGTTATTTTCGCCGGGACGAGTCCGACGGCAAAATCACCCATGCGCAATTGCGGCGTTATTACGTGCTCACGCCGCTGTTCGTCGGCGCCATGTTGCTGGTGCCGCTGGCGGATAACCTGGGCGTGATGTGGGTGGCAATCGAAAGCACCACGCTGGCGTCGGTGCTGCTCGTCACGTTCTACAACAAAAAAACCTCGTTCGAGGCGGGCTGGAAATACATCATCATCGGCAGCGTCGGCATTTCGCTGGCGTTGTTCGGCACGATTTTCGCCTACTATGCAGGGGTCGGCCTGCTCGGGCCGGAAGCGCACGGCGGCATGAACTGGTCGGTGCTGGTGGGCGTGGCGGACAAGCTGGATAAACCGGCCATGCGGCTGGCGTTCATCCTGGTGCTGATCGGTTACGGCACCAAGGCGGGCCTGGCGCCAATGCACACCTGGAAACCCGACGCCTACGCGGAAGCGCCGGTTCCCGCCGCTGCAATGCTGGGGGCCGCGTTCATCAATTGCGCCATTTACGCCATCATGCGCTTTGATGTGCTGACGGAAAAATGCCTCGGCCACGAATTCCCCGGCAAGCTGCTGGCGGGTTTTGGCGTTGCTTCAATCCTGGTGGCGGTGCCCTTCATCATCGTGCAACGAAATTTCCGACGGCTGCTGGCGTATTCGAGCATTGACCACGCAGGTATCATGGTGGCGGGACTGGGTTTCGGCGGCAAGCTGGGGGCAATGGGCGCGGCGCTGCACATGGTTTTTCACGGCGTGACCAAGCCGTTGATGTTTTTCTGCGCCGGCAACGTGCAACAGCACTTTGGCACACCGCACTTCCGGAAGGTCCACGGCGTTATGCACACGCTGCCGTGGACGGGCGGGTTGTTTCTGGTGGCGACACTGGCAGTCACCGGCACGCCGCCATTCAGCCTTTTTCAAAGCGAGTTCAACATCCTGAGCGGGGCGCTGGCCGCCGATCGCGGCTGGATGGCTTTTCTGTTCATCGCCGGAGTGGTAACGATTTTCGCGGGTTTCCTGGTGCATATGTCCAAGCTAAGCCTGGGTGCGCCAACGCAACCCGGACCGCGCATCGCCGAATGCCCATGGAAACTGAGTGCGATGGCAATGGTGGCGGTGGCAGTCATCAGCCTGGGCTTCTGGCTGCCCGGCCCGCTTTACGAACTCGTGCGCCAGACAACCCAGATCATCGGAGGTGTTCCATGAATGTTTTACCCGGCGTGACCGAAATCGTGGCCGAAGTGCAGGAACGTTTTGGCGACCGGTTCGACGCCGTGCGCGCTGACCGGCCCAACGAAATTTATTTTGACGCCCAAATGGAACTGGTCGCCGGCTTCACCGCCCATCTTTATAAAATCTGGGCTGCGCGGCTGGTGAGTGTCTTCGCCGACGACGTTCGCGGCCAGGAAAAGGCATTTCACCTGTACTATGTGTTTGCGCTCGACGCGGTCCACGCCTTTTTCATCCTGCGTGTGCCCGTGCCGGCGGACGCGCCGGAGTTCACCTCGCTGACCAACGCCATCCCGGCCGTCAACTGGCAGGAGCGAGAGATTCAGGACTTGTTCGGCCTGCAACTCATCGGCCATCCCAACGCCCGCCGTTGTGCCTTGCACGACGACTGGCCGGAAGTCTTTCCACTGCGCAAGGATTTTGATCTGCGCACGCAACTGCCGCCGTTCACCGGCGTGCGGCACAAGTTCCGCGAAGTGGAAGGTGAAGGCGTGTTCCAGGTGCCGGTGGGCCCGGTTCATGCCGGCATCATCGAGCCGGGACATTTCCTGTTCAGCGTGGCGGGCGAGCCGGTGCTTTATTTGCAACTGCGCCTGTTCTACACGCACAAGGGCACGGAAAAACTTTTTGAAAATCTGCCGGTGACGCACGGCGTGCGGCTGGCCGAAAGCATCTCCGGCGACTCCAGCTTCGCCCATGCCACGGCGTTTTGCCACGCCATCGAACGCGTCGCGAACGTGGAAGCGCCGCCGCGGGCACGCGCACTGCGCAGCCTTTGCTTGGAGTTGGAACGCCTCTACAACCACATTGGCGACATCGGCGCGATTGCGAACGATGTGGCGTTTGTAATGGCCAACATGCACGCCATGCGGCTCAAGGAACGCATCCTGCGCGTCAATGAAAAACTCACCGGCAACCGCCTGCTGCGCGGCATGGCCTGCCTGGGCGGCGTGCGTTTCGATTGGGACGGCGAACAAATCAAGGTTTTGGAAAAGCTGGCGGCGGAACTTGGACCGGAATTCGATTCGCTGGTCGAACTCGTCGAGAATTCCTCGTCCACGCGCGACCGGCTGGAGGAAACGGGCATCCTGAAACCGAAGGTGGCGCGCGATCTGGGCGTCGTGGGCATTGCGGGACGCGCATCGGGCTTTGACCATGATTTGCGGCGCGATTTTCCCCACGCGGCCTATGACCGGGTGAAATTTCGCGTGCCCGTCTATCAGGTCGGCGATGTGGAACACCGGATGCAAGTGCGCATTGACGAGGTGCGCGAGTCCCTTTCCATCATCACGCAACTCGTGGCGGATCTCCCCGGCGGCGAGGTGCGCTTGGAGATCGGCGAACTGCCCCCCAATCGCACCGCCCTGGGCTATGTCGAGGGCTGGCGCGGGGAAATTTTTCATTGGATCCGCACGGCGCCCGGCAACCGGCTGGCGCGTTGCAAGGTCAAGGACCCGTCGCTGCAAAACTGGCCGGCGTTGAGCGAGGCGATTTTAGGCAACATCGTGCCCGATTTCCCGGTGGTGAACAAAAGTTTCAACCTGTCTTACTCCGGCACGGATCGTTGAGGTCATTATGTTTGATATTCTCCGAAAAAGTTTGCGCACCGGCATCGTAACGACGAGTTACCCGGAAACGCCGGTGGAAATTTCCAGTTTCGGCCGGGGCCGTCCTGAAATTGACTGGCCCCAGTGGAAGGATGCGCGTCCGGCAACCGCCGCCTGCCCGACAGGAGCGATTAGTTACCAGGACGTCGGGGAACGGCGAGTTGTGCGGCTGGACTTGGCCAAGTGCACCTTTTGCGGCCTTTGCGCCGAAGCCGATAAATCCATCCGCATGACCAATGTCTGCGAATGTGCCGCCCGCCGTCGCGAAGATCTGGTGACGGAAGCCAGTTACAGCCTCAAGCCCGACGGCCGGCATGAACGGCTCCTGGCCACCCCGGAAAGCAAAAAGTCCCACCTCAACAAAGCTGCTTTGTTGGAACCGGGATCCCTTGACGTTTTGGGCCGGAAAATCAAAGCACAAGTTGACAGCGTTCTGGGCCGGTCATTGCACATCCGCGAAGTGGATGCCGGCTCGTGCAATGGTTGCGAAATGGAGATTGGTGGCTTGAACAGCCCGGTCTATGACCTCGAACGGTTCGGAATTCACTTTGTCGCCTCGCCCCGGCACGCCGACATGCTGCTGGTGACCGGTCCGGTGACACGCAACATGGAACTGGCGCTGCGCAAAACCTACGACGCGATGCCCGCACCGCGTCTGGTGGTGGCCGTGGGCGCGTGCGGCTGCAGCGGTGGCATCTTCGGCCAAAATTATGCCACGGTGGGCGCCGTGGACGCGGTCCTGCCCGTGGACGTTTACATTCCCGGCTGTCCGCCGAATCCGCACGCACTGTTGCATGGCATTCTGGTGGCTATCGGACGTCTTTCGCCCGCCCCAAAACCGTCTCATCCTTCGCCTTAACCCTTAGGGAGTCATGCCCGTTCAGCAGAGGGCACAAATTGGCCAAGTCGAATACACCCACTGTCTCAATTCGATTCACTGGCTGACCTTGAGCTGAACCACCACCCAATCAATGATCGGTTGTCAGAAAATCCGGCAATCGGGTTCAATCGGACTATTATATTCCGTCCCTCTCGCCGGATATCCCGGATTCGCGAGCCTATTTCCACGCTGACGGATGCCGCAGGTGACAACTTTTCCATCCCGCTCCGCCTCGATCAGTTCTCGACTGACCGGATATTGGTAATTGAAAGCACAATTTTGTCTGGTTGAACAATTCTCAAAAAGTAGCACGCGCCATGCTTGACCGGGCATTGTCGTATGCAAAGTTTTACATGTAGCAAGGCGGTGTCGGTTTGGCCTGGAAGTCTTTCGATAAGCAGGATTTTTCTGATCGGTTTACTGGCATTTTCAACCCCATTGACGCGAACGGGAGCTGCGCCGCTGTGCGCCTGCCCTTGCGGGCTGGCTTGGAACCTGTGCCAGGATTCCACCGTCTGCGGTTACTGCCTGTATTATGGAGTTATAGGTTCGACGACAACCAATCGTCTGGATGTGGGAAAGACCAATTTGGTCACGCTTAACAACCTGTTCACAGCCACAAACTACTTTTTCTATGTGACCGCCTATAACAGCAGCGGCACCGAAAGCCCTCCGTCCGTTGTGATGTATTACACTCCCCAAGCGCTGTCGGCGTTGAACCTTTCCCGCCTGGTAAGCGGGATCGTGAGCCTTCATTTTCTGACGGCAACGGGTGCCGCTTGCCACGTCGAATTCACGCCCACGCTCAGCCCGCCTCAGTGGCAAACCCTGGCCAGCGCAAAGGCGGACGCATACGGAAACGTGACGATAACCGATCCGTTGTCAGGGAATCAGTCTGCCCGATTCTACCGGACCGCCCGGCCCTGACGGGAACGGCCCAATCGGACGCTTCAAATCGTTTCGGAATCTCCTGCTCACCGAGCACGCTGCATTCGCCGATGTACGGGCGAATGTCATCTATGATTTCAGCGTCATACGAGGACAAAGCCGATACAGACTAATGCCCCTTCTTTTTGGATGGCGGAGGATTGTTATCTGTCTTTTCCTTCACCACCGCGATCATTGCCTCCATCCCTTCCTTGATCTCGCTCACCTGCGGATGCATTTCCTTGATGAGGTCATGCTCGATCCGGGACAGCTTTTCGATCCGTTTGCCCTGCTCGCAAAGCTGATCCAAAAGGAAATTCTGTTTGAGGGAAAGCCGGCGCATCCATTAAAAACAAACACCCCCAGCAAATGGTCCCGGCCAGGGTCATCCAGAAAGCGAGGCTGTCTTTATTCATAAACAATCGTGCCGCTGATCAAGAAACGTCCAGGCAAAATAAAAAATCTTGGACTGCGGCGGCAAGCGGAACGCGACACCGCTTTGGAAAGGGACAAGGCCGGGCTGGTTTGCATCCGAAAGCGCTGTCGCCGCTGCGCTCTGCCAGCGCAGTCCAAAAATACTTCCAAAAAATTCCGGCGCTTCCCGGTGACAAAATGCGTTGTGCAGACACGCGCTAAACAATGTTCAACTGGACGCTGCTCTCGATGATGTTTGAGCAGGCATTCCGCCGCGCCAACCATCATTTTCAGGAATGACCAGCCTTGCGCCGCCAACCCCATCCAAGCGCCGAAAACGGAAGTGCAAAAACCAACAGCCAGAAGGATGCCGGTTCCGGTACGGCGGTGGAAACGGTGATGATGTTGTCATCCAGGGTCACGGCAGCATTCAATGCCAAGGCTCTGCCGGACAGGCTTGCCCCGGTATTCATGGTGATGCTCTGGTCGGCGAGAATACTGCCATAAAATGACGTGCCAGTGCCGAGAGTTGCGGAAGATCCGACTTGCCAAAACACATTGTCGGCTTCGGCGTCATTGATCAGGTCAATAGACGCACCGGTGGCGGTCGTGAGCGTAGTCCCCATCTGGAAAACGAAGATCGCATTGGGGTCATTCTGCGCGTTTAGAACGAGTGTTCCCGTCAGTTGAGCCGACGAGCTGAAAAAATAAACGCCCGGCGTGAGAATGAGTGTCCCCAAGTCCTGACCGCTCAAGTCTTGAATGGGCGTTTCGCTCTTTAGAGCATTGTAAGCAGAGACAGCATCCTTTTCAGCCTGCTGTGCAACCGGCCCGCCGGCGTATGTCACTCCATTCACGATCCCCGGAGAAAAACCAGTGATCGAAGTCCCCGGATAGACCCCCAGATTTCCATTAAGAATGGTGTCGCCGGTGCTCGTCACCGCCGAACCTCCCAGCACCGCGAAGCTGCCAGCCGAATTCAGAATTAAACTGGACTGGCCTTGCGTTGAAAAACCGGCCAACGTCATGATTGCTGATAGAATCAAGTATTTATTTTTCATTTTGGATGTGCCTTTCATTGGTTTCATTTGTAGTGCTGCCGGCGGAAGTCAGCGCCCTCTGACTTTCCGTTTTGGAAACAGCCGTAAAATATTTCATGGTTTCGGATAACCCATCTTTGCAGAAAACCCGCGCACGCGATATGGGGTGTTCACCCCATATGACACGGCAGTTCAGACGGCTTCTTGATGGTCAACAATTGGGGTGCCAGCCTTAAGAATATCCGGTGAACGGATTATGGCATTTTTCCCGCGCAATGGGCCTCGCCCGCCGTTTTTTTTCGCAAATTCCAGCGCCGCATTCAGCGTGTCCATGAACTCATTGACTTTGATGGGCTTGGTGAGATAGCGGAAGAATCCCAGCTTCAAGCCCGTCGCGATGTCGCGTGGCATGGCATTGGCGCTGAGGGCAACGATGGGGATGTGCGCCGTGACCGGGTCCGCGCGCAGGATTTTCAAGGCTTCGATGCCGCTGATGCCGGGCAGATTGACGTCCATCAGGATCACCTGCGGCCGGGCGGTTTGCGCCAGCCCGATGCCGAGAGTTCCGTTCACTGCGGTCAACAGCCGCATGTCCGGACGCCGTGCGATGAGTTGCTCGACCAGCTTCATGTTGGCCGGGTTGTCCTCAACATAGAGCAGGGTGCGCCGCGGCGCGCCGGCCGGCCATTGCGGTTGGACCGGGGTCTCGACTTCGCTGCTCTGGATTTTTAGCTGGGGCGCCGCCGCCGATTTCAGTTCGCACCAGAACACACTGCCCACCCCGACCGTGCTTTCCACGCCGAGGACGCCCTCCATCAGTTCGGCCAAACGCCGGGTCACCACCAGGCCGATGCCCGTGCCGGCCACGCCGCCGGTTTCCTGGCCGAGCCGGTTGAATGGCTGGAATAGTTGCGCCGTTTTTTCTGGGGGCAATCCCGCGCCGGTATCTGCGACGCTGATGCGAATGCGTTCCGGGCCTGCCACGCCAGAGTCCGACGAAGGCGTGGCGCTCATGGTGCAGTCCACGATCACCGTCCCCTGCTCCTTGTTGTATTTGATCGCGTTGGAAACCAGATTGATGATGATTTGTTTCAAGCGCATCCGATCGGCCCAGACAAAGACGGGGTTGTCGAAGCGGGGAAAGGTCATGCGGATGCCGCGCTGTTGCGCCTGCGTTTCCATCATGGCCTGGCATTCGGACATGACCTCGGACACTGACACTGATTCCTTCGACAGCGAGACCTTCCCGGACTCGATCACTGCAAGGTCGAGGATTTCGTTGATCAGCTTGAGCAGATGCCATCCCGCCTGGAGAATCTGGGCAATGCTTTCCGCCTGGGAGGTTGTTGGCAACGGATCGGCTGACTCCATGAGTTGGGCGAAGCCGAGGATGGCATTGAGCGGGCTGCGCAGCTCATGGCTCATGCTGGAAAGGAAATCGGATTTGGCGAGGTTGGCTTTCTCCGCCGCGGACTTCGCGCCCTCCAGTTCGACGTTCTTTTCCTGCAGCACCTGATCCAGGCGGTTGCGCTCGGTGACGTCGCGCGCGGCGGCGAACACGCCCTGCAGCTTCCGGTCCCGGTCATAGAATGTGGTTGCGTTGTAAGACACCACGGTTTCCTTGCCGTCCCGGGCGCGCGCGGTAAGTTCGTAGTTGGAAACCTTCTTTTCGCTCAACACCAGCTTGATGCCCGCCTCGGCCCGCTCCGGATCAGTGAAGTAGTTCTTGAACGGCGCGCCGATCAGCTCGTCGCGCGTGCAGTCCGTGAGCGCCTCCATCTGCTTGTTGACGTCGGTGATGATGCCGAGCGGATCGGCCATCATAAGCGCGTCAATGTTGGATTCAATGAGCGAGCGGGTGTAGAACTGCTGGTCGCGAAAGCGCTGATCAAGTTTCTTCTGTTCTTCTTCAACCTGCTTGCGCGCGCTGTTATCCGTGCCGATCAGCAGGTAACCGATGATTGTGTTTTGAGCGTCGCGCAGCGCCGTGACCGACACGACCGCCGGAAAGCGGCTGCCGTCCTTGCGAATGTAGGTCAGCTCGTAAATATCCTCGATGCCGCGCGAGGCCTTGAAGACCAGGGCCTCGAAGCCCGGCGTGATTGGCGTGGAAAGCTCGACGCTCAACGCCTTGGCGCGCGCGATTACCTCCTGCGGATCGGAAATGTCGGCGGGGGTGATCTTGTTCATCACATCGGCGGCCGCGTAGCCCAGCATGCGTTCCGCGCCGACGTTGAAAATTTGAATGACGCCCTTCGCGTCGGTGGCGATGCTCGAAAAGTTGGCGCTGTTGAATATCGCGCTCTGCAAAGCCCCCGCCTTGAGCAGCGCCTCCTCCGCCTGCTTGCGCGCGGTGTTGTCCTGTTTGATCGCGACAAAATGGCCGATCCCGCCGCGCCCGTTCGGCACGGGCGTAATCGTCATCTCCTCCGTATACAGGCTGCCGTCCTTGCGCCGGTTGGTTATTTCTCCCTGCCAGACCTCGCCCCGCAGGATGGTCGTCCACAGCTCGGTGTAAAATGCGGTGGCGTTTTCGCCGGACTTGAGGATGGACGGTTTCCGGCCGACCGCTTCTTCCTCAGTATACCCGGTTATGCGGACAAACGCCCGGTTAACCCAGACAATCGTGCCGTCGGCGTCGGTGATGACGATGCTGTTGGCCGCGGCTTCCAGCGCCGCCGACTGGAGCCGCAGTTGAGCCTCCACCTGCTTGCGCGCGGTGATATCGCGCAAAATGCCGGTAAAGAAACGCTTGCCACCCAGCCGCATTTCACTTGCCGCAATTTCCAGCGGGAAAACGCTGCCATCCTTGCGCCGGCCCATGACCTCGCGTCCGAGGCCGACGGCGCGCGCCTCATCGGTTGCGCTGTAATGCTCGAGAAAACCCTTGTGCTGGCCTTGATCGAGTTCAGGTATCAGCAGACTGAAGTTTTCCCCGATGAGTTCCGAGGCGGCATAACCAAACATCCGTTCAGCGGCCGGGTTGACCGTCTCGACGATGCCGCTGCTGGCGTGGAGCGTGATGATGCCGTCCACCACGGTATTGAGAATCGTCTGGACCAGTGCGCCACCGTCGCGAATGGCCTGCTGCGTTGCATATTCCTTGGAGACATCGCGGAACACCAGCACGGCGCCGATCACTTTGTCGTCACGATCGTGAATCGGCGCGCAACTGTCGGCAATGATGTGCTCGCTGCCATCGCGGGCAACCAGGACGGTGCCATTGGCCAGGCCCTGAACAGTGCCATTTGCCAGAGCTGCCTTGACCGGGATGGCGGAGGGTTGGCGGGTTTCCTGGTTGATGATGTGAAAAATCTCGTCCACCGGGCGATTGACGGCTTCCGCCTGCGTCCAGCCGGTGAGCTGTTCGGCAACGGGATTCAGGAACATCACAGCCCCCCCGGCATTGGTGGCTATCACCCCATCGCCGATGGAGTTGAGCGTCACAGCGAGCTTTTCCTCGCTGACCTGCAAGGTGACGTTGGCCTGCTGTAATTGTTTGTTGGTCTCCTCCTGAACCTCGAGCAAATGCCGGGTCTCGAGATGAACTTGATTCTTGAGCCGATGCTCTGTTTCCCGATGGATCAAATAGGCAAACGAAAGCGCCAGCAGCAGCATAAGGAGGCTGGCGGTGACGATGATGGCAAACATACGGTGCATGTTCGACTCGAACTCTGCTTCGCGCTGCACCAGCACGCCTTGCTCTAGCTGGATGAAGCTGCCGATCTTGGCACGAACCGAATCCATCAACAGCTTGCCATGCCCACTGGCTACCACCGCTATTGCAGCAGTCATGCCATTGGTGCGGCGCAACTTAATGACCTGCGACATTTCCGCCATCTTGGCATCTATCAATGGAGCCAGTTCATCCAGGTTTTGATTGGCATCACTGCTTAAGATAAGTTGACGCAATTCTTTCAGATGGCCGCTGATGCCATCGCGCTCCGCCACATACGGATCCAGAAATGCCTCGTCACCGGTCAACAAATAGCCGCGCTGACCGGTCTCGGCATCTTTCAATGCGGACAGCAAAGCGTCCGCGCTGGTTATTACAGAGCGGCTATGCGCCCGCGCATCGGCTGCTTCCTTGATCTGTCGGAAAGACAGGAACAATGCCACCACCCCCAGCGCAACCAGCAGGACCACTCCCGCAAGCAAAGCGGTAAATTTATGAATGGCTTTCATGGACGGTTTGCCTCGCGACGCGTTATCCCCCCAGGTGATGCTTGATGCAGGCAAGCACTTCCGGCAGGACGACCGGCTTGGCCAGAAAGGGATACCCCCCGACCCGTCCGCGACCGGCCTCGACCTCCCCCTTCGTGACGGCCGCCGTCAGAAACACAATCGGCACAGTTTTCAATTGGGGATCGGCCTGAAAGCAGGCGGCCAGTTCCCCGCCGTCCATTTCCGGCATCATCACATCCAGCAGGATCAAGTGCGGCTGGAATTGCTTTGCCGCGGAGAGTGCGGCCCGGGCGTCGTTTTCCTCCCGGACCACGTAATCATTGGTCCGTTCCAGGTAAAGTTTCAACAGCTGGGTGTTACTCGCCTGGTCGTCCACAACCAGGATGCGTTTCTTTTCAATATTCATTGTCGTTTCCATTCCCCCCGCAAAGCATGGCGTGCAAAAGCCAAAAGACTTTGGAAGTCATCATGTGATTAATATGCGGGGAAAAACATGCGGCGGCCATGGGGTGTTCACCCCATAGATGAAACGAACTTGTTTCGCGCCTTTTCTCCGGACATTCAACTGAATGCCAACCGGCAAAAAAAGACGCATGAATATAAAAAATAAATCCTACGCACTTAGAATCGCCAACTTGCTCCCGCGGTTAGATAGACGGTGGCGCCCGGGTCGAGTCGGGCGGTGCGACTGCCAATTGATTGGCTCAAGTCGGTCAGGTTTTGGAATCGCGCGCCAACATAGACGCCCCAACACTTGTCGAAGTCGTAGCGGAGCATCGCACCCACGTAAGGGCCGTAGAGCAGTTCAGTCTTGGACGAATGACCGCTCTCCGAAATCACGCCGCCGCCGGCCAGAGTGGCGGTTTCCGAAAAGTCATAATCAACTATCGTCGGGGCCAAAGTCAGGCCCACGCTGGCGGCGAGACTAAATTTATGAGTGATGTTCCATTCGGCAAACGGACCGAGGCGGAGGCTGAACATCTGACCGCTCAACTTTTGATAGCCCGTCAGGGTGGCGGCGGTGCGCGTGGGCGTGTCGCTGAGCAGGGCTTGTGGCGCACCGGAGATCCCACCGTTTCCGGGACCGGGGGGGATTACACCATTAAGCGAATAGGAATCAACGTTGGCGTTTCCGCCGAGATTCTCGCGCAGGTCAAGCTCCGTGAAGCCAAAGCCGGCTTCGAGGCCCCAGTCGCCGGACATAAAGGGCAGGGAGCCGATGACTCGCTGGTAGATCAATTCGCCTCCGTATTGCGGATCGCCGGTGGCAGAGGAAGAACCAACATTGAGGAAGTTCATTTTCCCGTTTGCCGCGTTGTATTGAGAGGCGTTTTGGTAGTTCCAGTTTTGAGTGAGGCCGTCCGTGCCTGTGCCGCTGTCCGGGTGAACGTAACCGTCATTATAGGTATGGTTCGGCCCCGAGTTGGCGTTGTTGTGGAAGTCAGCTTTGAAGTTTAGGCCAAAGGTCGGGCCGAAGCTGAAGCGGTTGGGGTTGTCGAGGGAATCCGCGCCGTTATCGAGGGAATCCGCGCCATGCATGGCAAAAGGAGTGGCGGCCAGGGCGAGCGTGGTGGAAAGGATGATTCGTTTCATAAGTTTTGTTCTGGTTTATGGTTGGACATTCAGGGCTGTTCGAAGACACGGTAGAAACGGGTGAGAGGGAGGGGGTCTTGAGTCTTGGGCGCGCCAAAGTCAATCCACTGCACATAGTTGATCGGGGCCTTGATAAGGGGATCGGCGGTCAGCCAGTTTGTCATGTCGCTGCTATACTGCACGGCGTAGCTGCGCCCCGGAGTGGTGTAAAATCCAATCAGATACCCCCCGCCTGATGCTCTGATATAGCGCGCGACTGGCGAGTTTGTTGTTGAGGTCAGGGTGACGGGAGTGGTCTCTTGAGGCACATAGTCAGGAAGGGGAATCCCCTGGCGGCTGGCTTGATAATACTCAATGGTAAAATTAACGGTCGCACCGGGAGCGATCGGAAAATTATATTGCACATAGGGGCCGTTGGGGGGGGTGCCGCTCGCATAATAAACCTGCACGTTGGTCAGAAGGTTCAGAATATTTAGCCGGACAGCAGGGTTTGTGTTCGGACTGTTGTTGATCACAAGAACGCTGTTCGTGAACAAGCCGGTCTGCGGATCCAGCCTGATGGGTGAGGTTGCGATTACTAGGACATTGGTCGAAACAATGATTACGCCGTTTGTGCCCGTGCCTGTGAGCACGATGTTGAACAGGCCGTTCGTCGGGTCATTGCTCGCGATGTGCAGCGCGGCGGTCTTCAGACCCGTGCTGCCAGGCGTGAATCGCACGGTAAAGTTGGTGCTGCCGCCGGGGCTTACCGTGGCAATGAGATTGGTCACGGTGAACATCGCCAAATTCACGCCATCAATGGTGATGCCCGAGACGGTGAGATTAGCCGAGCCGTTGTTCGTGATGGTAAAAATGTGGCTGGTGTTGGTGCCAACGACCACCGAACCGAAATTGTTGGTGGCGGCATTATTGACAAGACTCGTGCCGGCAGGCTGTTGAACGACAATAAGAGGAGCGGCGGCATTTGTGCCCGTGCCTGTGAGCACGATGTTGAACAGGCCGTTCGTCGGGTCATTGCTCGCGATGTGCAGCGCGGCGGTCTTCAGACCCGTGCTGCCAGGCGTGAATCGCACGGTAAAGTTGGTGCTGCCGCCGGGGCTTACCGTGGCAATGAGATTGGTCACGGTGAACATCGCCAAATTCACGCCATCAATGGTGATGCCCGAGACGGTGAGATTAGCCGAGCCGTTGTTCGTGATGGTAAAAATGTGGCTGGTGTTGGTGCCAACGACCACCGAACCGAAATTGTTGGTGGCGGCATTATTGACAAGACTCGTGCCGGCAGGCTGTTGAACGACAATAAGAGGAGCCGTGACGGGTAAAGCCGCTCCAGTGCCGTCGAATGTCACTTGAGCTTGCGCCAGGGCTCTGCCATTCATCGTGCTGCCGGTGTTCATCGTGATGGATGTCCCGGCCAATATGGTTCCATTGAAGACGGAGGTCGTGTCGAGAACCGCTGCGCTGCTTACTTGCCAGAAAATGTTATTGGCATTTGCGCCGCCAGCCAGAATGATATGAACCCCGGTGGCCACCTGAAGATCGGCGCCGCATTGGAATATCCAGACGTCGCTCGCACTCCCGCTGAGTGTGACGTCCGTGTTTATAAATGCCGTCTTCCCGATCCCGAATTTATAGAGGCCGGGGGGAAGCGTCATCCCGCCAATATTATACCCGCTTGAATAGGCGACTCCGGGATTCAGGTTAGGCCCCGTAGGCACGGGTATTCGGTTGGCGGCATCGGTGTAAGACGTCAACATATCACTTACAGCCTGGTTCACAAGGGTGGCATTATTCACCGCGCATGGCAGAGGCCCACTGGCATCAACCGCATAGATTGTCCCGGTCACTTGGGCGCAGGTCACATGGATGCCCGTCCCGGTGCCACTGAGCCCGATATTCCCGTTAATACTGCCAGTAGTGTCTGCCTCGGTGATCTGTGTTTCCGCCAGAACCACGAAATTGGTGTTCGAGAGAAGATTGAGTGGCGCGGGGCCGGCGGCTTGAAGTTGATGCGGAATGGCCAGAGCCAGCAATAACGAAGTTAGGATTCGGGCGGTTGTGTTTGGTTTTAAGAACATGGCTTTGATTCCTTTCAAGATGTGTTGAAATCTCGTTTCTCCCGGTTTTGATCTGTATTTGTCTAACATGACATCCTAAAAATAGATCAGTAAGGCGCGCGGGCGCTATGGGGTGTTCACCCCATAGAGATTTCTGCGAATCCAAATGAAAAACCCGGCGTTTTTTCAAGTGTCGGGTTTGTTGTTTTGGCAGGGACGCTGCGCTGTAGCGCGCCAAACCTGCTATTTTACGGATTCGGCGCGGGTCGTGGAGTGGGCGGTGTGCAAGCCATCGCTGACTTGCTGGACTTGGTGTTGACGAATCTTCGCAGGGAATGAATGCGGCTGCGCGAGGCGGAAGCAGCGGCGGTCGTCTAAATAATGGTCAATTGGACGCTGCTCTCAATGATGCCCGCACTGATGGCGTAGCGGGTGAGTCCGGAGGTGTCGTGGATATTGAGCTTGCTCATGACCTTCTCACGATGTTTTTCCACGGTCTTGATGCTGATGCCCAGTTCCGCGGCCGTTTCCTTGTTGGCCTTGCCTTCGGCAATCAGTTGGAGCACCTCCATCTCGCGCGAACTCAGCCGGACGTTGCGGGACTGCGACCCTCCGTCCCGATCCAGGGACTTGCCATCCGGTCGGTGAAGACGCTTCGTAACGGCCGGGCTGAAAAAGGGGCTTCCTTTCTGGACTTGCCGGATCGCCTCGCACACGACGTGGGCGGAGGTTTGTTTGAGCAGAAATCCCACCGCGCCGGAGTCGGTCGCGTTTTTGACATACGCGTCATCACTATGCGCGGAGAGAATGACCACTTTGGTGGCGGGGACGGCTTTGAGCACCTGGCGGGTGGCTTCCAAACCGTTGAGCTTCGGCATCGCGATGTCCATCAGCACCACATTGGGGCAGAGTTTTTTGGCCAGGGCGACCGCCTGGCGGCCGTTTTGCGCTTCGCCGACCACTTGAAGATCCTTTTCCAATTCCAGCATCTTGCGAAAACCCTCGCGCACAATCATATGGTCTTCGGCCAGCAGAATAGTGATTTTTTTCATGTCATTCTGGGTTTGGTTCTAGCGGGCTCCATCAGCGGGGGGGGGGGCGGCCCGCGGGGGGGGGGGGGGGGGGGGGGGGGGGGGGGGGGGGGGGGGGGGGGCGGGGGGGGGGGGGGGGGGGGT
>Ga0302320_10002337_pt1 | contig 44776 bp, 38 predicted proteins | sample Bog_T0_3_FD_202130 | JGI IMG/M metagenome (GOLD analysis project Ga0302320, IMG submission 202130) | Peat permafrost microbial communities from Stordalen Mire near Abisko, Sweden - Bog_T0_3 | ecosystem: Environmental > Terrestrial > Soil > Wetlands > Peat | place: Sweden: Abisko, Stordalen Mire...
AAGGAGTCACAGCATTTATTCAAGGCACCACGGTGCAGCGATAGAACTGGTTGGCCGACGGATTGGCAGGCAGGCTTTGGTAGAAGATCAGGGTGCCATCGCCATAAAATAGATTTAAGAGCGGGCCGGTGACCCAGTTCGCCAGATTCGTGCTGGAGTCCAGAGTAAATTGCTGATCCACGGTGCCGGCGACGGAAAATATATTATAGCCGGCGGATTGTTGATACTCGGTAAAATTGACCGGGGTGGTAACGGGCACAATCTGGCTCCGCAGAATCGTGCCTTCAAAACCTACCACCACGAGCTGGCCGTTCTGCGTGGCAACTCCGTCCAATGACTTGGTGGTGATAGTGCCGATGTTCGTCCAGTTGGTAAAATTGGTGCTGGTCAACACGACGCCTTGGTTGCCCACGACGTAACAGGTGTTGCTGACCAGGATGGCATCGTTCAGCCAGTTGGTCACGCCGGTGGAAATCTTGGTCCAGCTTGTGCCATTGGTGCTGGTCAGCACGGTGCCGCTTTCGCCGAGCACCAGCAGTCGGCCATTCAAGCAACGCACCCGCTCAAGTCCGAATGTCACACCGCTGGCAGCCCCAGCCCAATTGGTGCCGTTGGTGCTGGTCAGGATTTTTCCCTGGTCGCCACAGGCCACCAGCAGGCCGTTGGTGAGGATTGAATTGGTAAAAACCGTGATGCCAATGAGCTCGTTGGTTATAGATGAATTAACGGCGGTCCAGTTGGTGCCGCCCAGGAGCATGTTCACGTTGTTGGTATTCAGGCCGGACCAGTTGGTGAAGTTGAGGGTCAAAAGGTTGCTGCCGCAGACCAGATAAAATTTGTTGCCTAAAGCGCAAACGTCGGTGATCTCGTTTGTGGTCTTCGTCGGGGCCGACAGGGAATACCAGATCAGGCCAAGCGAACTGGCGCTGTTGGTGAACAGGCTGCCGTCTGTATTGGTCAAAATAGTCGGAACTAGAAAGTTGGGGCTGACGGCGAGACTGCCCTGGCTGCCGGCCGCCATGAGAAGATTGGTCGAACCACCAACGCCCAGGAATACTGTGTTGGTGAGATTTACCGAATTCGTCAGCGGAACCTCTTCAACATCCCAGTCCGCGCCGTTGGCGCTAGTCATGATACGCACGTTGTCGCCCACGGCCACATAAAGGCTGCTGGCAATGGTCACTTGAAACAGCCAGTCGCGCGCGGAATAATAAGGTGTGTTCCAATTGTAATTGCCATTGGTGGCGTTAATGTAACTCTGCACCAACTGGCCGTCATAGCCGGCCAGTTCATAGCCGCCGTTGGTTTGGGACAGGGCGGCAAAGTAGGTCCAATCGGGCACCGCCGTCAGCAATAGCCCGACTTGTTCCGGCCAGGTGAGCAGATTGGATGTTTGCTGGCCGAGTCGCACTTCCGAGTCGCCCGCAAGCAGGCCGGTCACATTATCCGCCGCGATGGTGTAGAGCACATTGGTGGAAGCATTCAGTATAAACTTCTCCCAGGTGACACCATTATTTGTGCTGTAAATCGCATGGCCGGCGTCGTCCACCGCCCAGAATCCGGTGTAAGGGTAATTGGTGCGGGAGCCGGAAGTGTTGATCCAAGCCACGTCCTCCAAGTTGCCAAGTGAGGAGATAATCGAGTAGTTGGGCGGGGTTTGATTCGCCCAATTAATGCCGTCAACGCTGCTGGCAATATAGCTTCCGCCAGTCACCCCGCCCGTATCACCCGTGGCCACAAAGACGCCATTGCCATAGGCGACACTGGTCAGCCACGACGTATCTAAATTGGGCGGCGGATTTTGCAAATACCACTTTGCTCCATTGGCGCTCGTATAAAGCGCCCCGTTATCACCGACGGCCACCACGAGGTTGGACGAGGCGGCCACCGACACCAGCCAGTTGGCGGTGCTTACGGAACAATTGGTGAAATTCACGCCGTCGTCCGAATAAGCAATCGCGCCGTTGGCGCCGGTGATGATGATGCGGCTGCCAAAAAACGTGACCGCCTGAAGGTCGTTCGTCAGGCCGCTGTTTTGCGAATACCAGTTGACCAGATCCGGGCTGGTATAGACCCGGCCCATTTCGCAGACCTGCACACCTAGGGTTCCGTTCCACGCCATGCCCACAATATCGTTGCCATGCGGCTGCGGATTAGACCAACTCCATGCCAGCTTTTGCGCGGAACACGGCAACACCACGGCGACGAGAAAAAACATCAGCAGCCGGACAAATCTTGGGAAACACATAAAATTTTCAGGAAAACTGGAAACTTAATCAGGATGATTCGCCGCCAAAACTTCGGGCTGGCGGTGGCTGACGGCGGATTGCAGTGGCACGACCAGCCGGAACCGGCAGCCGGTGCATGAGTTGCCCGCCAGTTCCAACTGTGCGCCGAGGGATTGCGCGAGCTGTTTGCTGATGGCGAGGCCGATGCCGCCGCCGCCTATTTTGACGGAAGTGCAGGGCATGAACAGCCGCGTTTCCGTTCCCGCCGGCAGACCGGAACCTTGATCGCAGACTTCAAAGCTGATCGCGCCGTCGGTGCCCGTAACCATGACTTCAACCGTTTTGCCCGCAGGCGTGGCTTCAATGCCGTTCTGCACTAGATTTTCCAGAATCAACAAAATGAGATCGGCCTCGCGATTGGACAGCTTTCCGTCAAACTGAACTTTGGTTTCAAAACGCACCCCGGCCGCGTCCGCCAAAACTTTTGCCTTCGGTGCGAGCATCGCGGCGAGCTCCGCAATTGAGATTTCATATTCCACGCCGGATTGCTGTTCCTGCAAGACCCGCACCACGCGGTTGATCAATGTCTCCATGCGTTGCGTGGTGCTAATGGCCATTTGCCAGTCGGTGTCGGAACCGCCACCATTTTCCGCGTCGTGGGCGTGGACGAAATGCCGCAGCCCGCTCAACGGATTTTTCAATCCATGAATCAAATGGGAAGCCACCGCGCCGATGGCCGAAGTGCGCGCGGCCAGCGCGAGTTCACGGTTGGCCTGCAAAAGATTGCGGGTGCGTTCGGCCAGTTGCTGATTTGCGCGCTGCACGCGGTGCAGGGCGAAACCGAGGCCAGCGAGCAAAATGCCCGCGCTCACCACGAACGCGGCGGAAAATTTCAGCGCCAGATTCCGGTCCAGCTCGGCGTATTGGCGGGCAATGCTGCTGCCGTCCATCAGAAATTGAATCACCCCGGCCAGTTGCTTTTGATCTTCCGTGCGCAGCGGCACTTCCACGAACAGCAGCGCCGCCGTGGGCTGGTTGGTTTCCGCCAGCAAATCCTGTTCGTCCATCCGGGCTTGGGCGGAGAAACGGCTGACCGGCTGAAGTTTTTGCAACGGCGTCAAATCGGCCGCCGGCAGCGCGGTTTCGGTGATGTAGGCGGGAAACGCATTGACAAATTTACCAGCGGCGGAATACAGCCGCACGCCGAGCACGCTGCGCAGCTTGGAAACTTTGAGGGCGAGCTGGAATTGCTCGCCGGCATCCGTCAGCGGTGCCAGCGTTTCGCCGGCGGCCTGGTCGTTCAAATGTTGCATGAGCGTGACGGCGTCGAGAATCTCGCCGTCGCGCTGGACGATTTGCGAGCGGATGCGCGTGCGCAAATCCAGGGCGGCCCACGCCAGCGTGCCGCCGAGGACGGCCAGCGCCAAGCCGATGACCAGCCAAGATGCCCAGCGTGAGCGCGTGCCGGGATGCTCGATGGGTGCGAAAGAATTCATTGGGCAATTGAGTATTTTAATTCAGATGTGCTGGGATTGCAAAATGTTACCGGCCTTTGATTGATGGTTCAAAATTCATAGCGTAGGCCACCGGACACGGTGGTGGCATTGAAGTCGCCGGCGTCGCCGCCCTGGTTGGAAACCGCCCGCTGATATTCCAGTTTGGCGAAGCTTTTCCAGCCCTTGAACAAACGCCGCTCGGCTTCGAGGGACAGATTCAATAAGTTGCGGTTAAGAGTTTGTGGATTGTGCGGCTCAATGGTCTGGACTGGATAATCCTGATAGGCAATTTGGGCGCTGCCTTGAAGGTTCCAGTCATCCGTTTGCCAGCGCAGATCCTCAATGGCCTGATACTGGTAATAATTAAAGTAACCGCCGCCATTGTCTTCCTGATAAGAAAAAACAAGCCGCGTGGAAGACCGCCAGTGCCGGTCCGCATCCCAATACTGGTGCCATGCCAGTTCAGCCCGGTCTTGGAAAATCTCCAGCAACTGCGGCAACGGGCGACCATACGCATCCAAGGCCATCCATTCGTCATGGTTTTGATACGAAGCGCCGTAGCTCAAAGTGACATCAGCACGCGGGTTGAAATCGTAACCCGCCGTTACCACCGGCCCGAACTCCCAATAATTGTCGAGCGGTGCTTGAAACAGCCAGCGGGTTACTGGCACTTCCAATTTCAACCACAGCCCATCCACCAGGTCTTTGCGTAAGGAAGGTTGTGCCGTGATGCCATAGCCTTCCACCAGCGCCGTGGTTGGCACGCCTAGACTTGTGGTCGTGTCGAGCACCTGGTCTTCATACAGACCGCGCGCTTCCAATCCGGCCCGCCAGCCGTCCGGCAAATCTCGCTCGACGCGCAGGCTGCCGACAAATGAGTCTTCCCGGCTAGTGCCGACATCGTGCCAATAGCGGATGTCATCGCCGATAATGGAACCCACGATCCTCCAGCCGTCCAGTGGAACGCGCATGACCATCAAATCCAGCCCGTTGATGTTAAAGGCGCTTCCGTGCGGATTGAATGCACTCAACAGAACGTTGTTATTGTAACCCAGCCCGGATGAAAGGCTGACCTGCTCGTCCCAGAGCATCGCTTCTGTCCAAAGCGGGATGTTTTCAGGAATCAAATTGGTTTCCGCCAACCCCGTTTCAGCGGCGCGACCGCAGATCGTGAATGAAATTAAAAACGAAACAATACCAAGACTGTGCCAAAAATCTCGCCGGAGGCAGGCACAAAAAGTCTGGCAACCCGCGAGGGTCGCCAGACTGAAGTGTTGACAAGAATGTCGTTTCGACAAATTATTTTTTAGTCCTCAATGACCTTTGTGATGGTCAAAACCACCTTCAGTGGCCGCCTCATGAGCAACGTTAATGATCCGCAGGAATTCCTCGTGGCTGATTTTGCCTTTGAGCGCGGTCAGGTCATCCTCCAGTTTGGTGCGGAAGCTCTTGAGCAGATCCAGAAAGGCCTGGCGGTTGTCCTGCAACTGCTCGCGGATCGCGTCGCGTTCCGCCGTCGTGGTCGCATTGGCGAGCTTGGCCAGCAACACATCCTGTTTCGCCAGATAAATGTCGCGCACGGCGGCAAAATCCAGAATCAAGGTTTTGACGCCAGCAGGCGCGCCAGGAAGAATGCCATCATGGGGAACCACCACGACCGGTGGAGGTGTCGGCGTGGTTTGTGCCAGAACCGCGCGCGGAGCGCAAACGCTTGCAATGCTTATTCCCGCCATGACCAAGTAACGAATAGTTTTCATAATTTTATTTTTTAGTTTTTGAACTTGTGAAACCAGCTTCGGCTGATTTCGTTGAAACCATTTTAGCAACGACCGTGCCAAAGGGTTTTGAAATTGATGAAACCATTGAAAACATTGATGGTTTTGTTTATCCGCTGGTTTTACGGCTGGTTCCGCCTGCTTCCTCTGGGTGTATTCACCCAACTCAAGAGTCGTTTCATAGGCAGTCTTGGGGACTATTCCCCAAGCGCAGAATCCGATTTATTACCGCCCAGCCGATAACGGAGAAAATCCCGCGACACGCCCAGCAGCCGCGCCGCCGCCGAAACATTGTTCCCGGTCTGTTGCAACGCCCGGCCAATCAGCACCGCCATTGCATCGTCCAGCACAAAACCTTCCGGCGGAAAGTGGAAATTTGGATTCAGCCAATCCGTATGCGCCGCCGTTTTGTTCGGATCAATCGGCGTCTGCAATTGTTCGAGATTCAATTCCGCGCCGCCTTCAAACACAATGGCGCGCTCCAGTTCGTGTTCCAGTTCACGGACGTTGCCAGGCCAGCGACAGGCCAGCAACCGTTGTTTGCCCGAGGCCGAAAGCCGTTTTGCCGGCAGATGCTGTTTTTTGCACAACTGGCCGAGCAGCACTTCCGCCAGCATCACGGTGTCCCTGCCGCGCTCGCGCAACGGTGGGATTTGAATGCGATACAAATCCAGCCGGTGATACAAATCCTCGCGAAACTGGCCGACGGCGATGAGTTCCTTCAAATCGCGGTTGGTCGCGGCGACTATCCGAGCGTCCACGGCAATCTCGCGCGAGCCGCCGAGCCGCCGGATGCGATTTTCTTCAATCGCCTTCAACACCTTCGCCTGCAACGCCGGCGACAGGCTGGGCAGCTCGTCGAGAAACAGCGTGCCGCCGTTTGCCGCCTCGAACAAACCGATGCGCGCTGTCCGCGCGTCGGTGAACGCGCCGCGTTCGTGGCCGAACAATTCGGATTCCGCCAGCGTGTCCGGCAGCGCAGAACAATTCACTTCCACAAATGGCTGCGCGGCGCGCGGCCCGCGCTGATGCAGCCAGCGGGCAACGGTGGTTTTGCCCGTGCCGGTTTCACCTTGAATCAACACCGGCGACAACTGCGTCTGCATTCGCGTGTCGGCCTGGATGATTTTTTCGAGCTGTGTCTCTACGTTGGCGAGCGAGCGGCCAAAAACAAAAACTCTGGCCGCCTGCGCCGTGTCGCCGGATTTTTGTTCTTCGAGCCGGACGCGGCTGCGCATCTGCCGGGCGCGGGCGATGACCAGCGGCAGTTCCTCCGGATCAAACGGCTTGGTGAGATAGTCCACCGCACCGAGCCGCATGGCTTCCACGGCTCCGGCCACGCCGCCTTGCGCGGTCATCACAATCACCGATGTCGCGCCAGGAAAGGCCTTTTCCCGCAGCAGGTCGGGGCCGAGACCGTCGGGCAGATTCACATCGAGCAAGGCAAAATCAAACTGGCCGTCTTTTAGCCATTGCCGGGCGGCGGCCAGGGAGTCGGCGGCGGTGACATCGGCACCCTGGCGCTCCAATTGCGCGGCAAGCTGGCGGCGCAACAAAGGCTCGTCCTCCACCAGCAGCAGACTTAATCCATCTAATTTGGTCGTGCTCACGCAAGCATTTATGGTTTGGCGAATGCATGTCAGAAATAACGGTTTTGACCGGTGAAGCAATGATAATTTGAAATCTATTTAGAGCGTGAAATAACGATCTAATAATGAATTACGGCTTCGCTAAAATGTAATTTGCTGCGAATTGCTCATGAGTTTTATGGTGGTGCAACGTAAACGTATCAGAATTGATGTTTGGTTAGTTACTGAAAACAGACCAAGCCGAACTAAATTTCCTCCAGTTTATGGCTGGTGATTAAGGCACGCGTTACCCCTTATTTTAACAAGGTTTTTGCGGCTCGCCAAAATCTCGCCGAGTGCTGCGCGAAATGCTTCGCCTGATGCTAACCGTCCGTTGACACCCTGTTGCGAACCCTGTTGCGAACCCTGTTGCGAACCCTGTTGCGAACCGTGTTGCGAACCGTGTTGCGAACCGTGTTGCGAACCGTGTTGCTTCGGATGTTGCCTCGCGTGATTACCACCCTGTTGCTAACCCTGTTGCCCCGCCGCTGCTAACCGTGCTGCTAACCGAAAAAAACTTGCTTCTATGGTGGCGTTACTGGCTTGTCGGGGCGGCGTCCGAACCTTTGTGGCTGCGTGTGGCTGGCGGTCGTCGCTGGCCTGCTTATTAGGCGCTCTGGCTGCCGCGCCGGGCAGCGTGGCGATGCTGGCGCATCGCCGGATTGCTTTCCGGGCTGCGTTAGCTCGCTGGGGGTTTCGGTTTCAGGCTGTCATTGAATTCTTTGGCTTCCTCTGCACCCATCATTCTCACGTTGGCGATGTGCGGTCCGCGTGAATGGTATGACAAATTTTCTTTTGGCGGCGGCGTGCCATTGCCCGCCGGCGCAGTGGTCGGCGCTGGCGTGGCCGGCGTGGGTTTTGCGGCCACGGCTGGCGCACTTTGAGGCGTGGCCGCGATATTTGCGGCTGGCGCGGTTCTCGCCCGTTTGCGCCGTTTGCGCGTTTTCCCTCCTTCCAGGACGATGCGGCCGTATTCGGCCACACGCGCCCGGCTGGTCTTGACGCCATTTTGTTGCAGTATTTCTGCAATAAGGAAATAGGACGCATTTTTGTTACGCAATTCCACGATGGAATCATGGACTGGCTTCAAACCGTTAAACGGGACGCGATGCGGATTAGGCCGGAATTCCTGAACCGCCTTGCGCAGCGATTCAAGATCGGGCGTTGGTGTAATTGGTGCGTTCATATTTTTTGGATGTCATAGTTAAAACCAACGGTGAGAAATCCGACGAGTTGCTTGCAAGATGTTGCATTGGCTGTTGCGCGGCTGTATTGCGAGTTGTCTCGTAAGTTTTCGGGCGGACATTGCGCGTCCAAGTTTGGCGCAAGGCAAGTTGTCTTGCGAGTCGTCTTGACGGACGTTCGGCGGCATTGCTGCCGCCACTGTCCGGCCATTGCCGGGACGTTGCGCGGATATGACGCGAGATATTTCGTCGGATTTCTTGCCGGATGGTTCGCGCCCATCGCGCGACCGTCTCGCGGGACTCCGCGCAGTTTTCGGCGAGCTATTGGCGAGCCGTAAAAACCTTGTCCAGACAAGGGGTAAGGCTTCCACCCTATCAAAGCGGTAGCACAAAACCGTGCGACTGCACCGTGACTTGAAAATTGTTGCATTAGTTTTGACACGCTTCGTGTGCCTGACTGTGCAAATTGATGGTGCAATTTGTGACGTGAAATTTAACGTGCCGGTGTTCTCATTTTTGCAAGCGTGTCGGTCATAGTCTGTTTGCCGGGAATGAAATGTGTTCATGGTTCGTCAATTGTTTCGTCGTCACCGTTCCGCGTCTGGTCAACCTCGATGCCGATGATTGGCGGCGGGGATTGCATCGGCGGTTGCATCGTGAAGATGATGCCGGGAATGACCGTGACGGAGTTTCCTTTCATACGTTTCCGCAAGCCACCGCTGAAAATCCAACCGATGGCCAGCAGTGCCAGCCAGACAAACACCAGGTAGAGATAAACACCGTCGCTTTCAATTAGGCCGTCCAGCGTGTTGAAAACGGGATTGAGCAATTCAGCGGGATTTAAGTTCATGGTTGGTTCTCCGTTTTAAGTTTGTCAGTCTCACGCCCAAATCGCAGCCGTGACGGTTGCCAGCCTTGCCAGCACGTTTTTCCAAAGCGGCGATCTTCCGAATGCCGCCAGTCAAAATGCCCGGCCTGCAAGCGCGTTAAATTCGATTGTGACGCGCCCAAGAAGAATGTTATGTTCAAAGCCATGATGGTCGGTGGAGAATCAGCTTGCCGTCCGAACAAGGGCGAGGATGGCGGCTTTGATTGGCGCGGAAAGTTTTGCCCAGGCAGTGACTACTTGAGTCAAGTCAGGACAAGAAGGGATTGAATTTCGGGAGTCTATTCGGGAGTCTCCGTGAGATCCCCCTTTATTTACGGGCAAAACTGTGGGGTTCGAATCCCCCTCTCTCCGCCACTTTTTTTGGAAATCAGAAGATGACTCCCGAATGGACTCCTAAAACTCAATCCTTTCTTGTCCTGATCTGACACGAATGGTTGCTGCTCGGGCAAATCTTCCGGCCCCATTCAAAGCAATTGTAGGAGCCAATGCGCCTTTCGGGTCTGCTACTGCGTGGCTAGGCCGACTTTGGTGATGTTGAGGGCCTGAAGGGTGTCGAGGACGGAGACCATGTTTTGATATTCGACCGCGTCGGCGCCTTTGACCACCACAGCCGGGTCGGGATTTTCCACCTTGAGCGCGGTCAGTTTTTCCCGGAGCTGCGGGAGCGTCACGGTTTCCTGATTGAGCGTGATGCGGCCTTTGGCATCCACCTCAATGCGCGTGACTTTTGGCTTCTCCTTATTGGGCGGCGGCGGCTTGCCCGACGGCAGGTTGATCTCCAGATTGTTCACCAACTGCGGCGTGGTGATGATGAAAATAACCAGCAACACGAATACCAAGTCGAGCAGCGGCGTGATGTTCAGCTCGCTCATGGTGCTATGCGCCCGTTGGGATGTCTTCTTGAGGCTCATGGGGTCAACACCGGTTCGGTTGCTTCCTGCACGTCAAAGCGAATGGTCACTTTCGGCGGAAAATTCGTCGGCGGCCGGCGGTCAATGCCCGCCACCAGCTTGAACACGTTTTTCACGCTCTGATCCCACGCCGCGTCACCGGAGCCTTTCAGCCATTGCGTTTGCAGTATGTTGCCTTGTGGGTCCAATTTCACCGCCACTTCGGCTGTGTAATTGTCATCGTCCATGTTATCCGGCCGGTTCCATTTCGAACGCAGGGTGTATTCAATATAGCCCTTGTAAAGCTGCACCGGATCGCTCTCGGATATCACCGACTTGCCACCATCAAAGTCAAATGCCGGTACCTCCGCCGCTGGCGGCGCGACCACGGGCGGAGCCTCCGTGGGCGGCGCGGCTTTGACCGTTTCAATCTTCGGCGCCTCCTTCGGCGTTTCCACTTTCGGCAGCTCGACTTTCGGCGGCTCCGGCTTGGGCTTCTCCGGTTCCGGCGGCTTTTCTTTTACCATTGTCACGGTGATTTTCTGAATCTTCTTACCGAGCAGTCCTTCCCGCGCCGCAAAGTAAAACAGCACGCCCACGAGGATAGCGTGGAACACCGCCGAAATAACGAGATTCGCCTTTGACGAGTTCTTCGGCTTTTTAGGCTGTGATTGCGGAATCATTTAAAAAAGTTTTTAACGCTTAGTTTTAAGTTGGGACAAGTCACCCGGGGTCAGCCGGCTGGACTCAAAATCAAAAACTTAAAATTCAAAACTATTTGTTGACCTCCGTGGCCAGCTCGACTTTTACGATGTTCGCCTGCTGGCAGATGTCCAGCACCGTGCGGATTTGCTGGTATTTCGTCTTGCCATCGCCGCGCACGATCACGTTCAAGTCCGGGTCGTCCGTCCGCAAGCTGATGAGCTTGGCCAGCAGGTCGGCCACCTTCACCTCTTCGCGATCAATGAACAAATTGCCATCCGCCGGCACAGAGATGTAGCGGGCCTTGTGTGGCGGGTCTTTCTGATGCTTGGACGCCATCGGCAGCTTCAAATCCATATCCTTCACCGGCGGGATCGTCGTGATGATGAAAATCACCAGCAGCACAAACGCCAGGTCCAGCAGCGGCGTGATGTTTAGCTCCGTCAGCGACTCATGCGCCGATTTGGAACACTTCTTCATACTTCAGATGGCCGGGGTGTTCTCGCCCATTTCAACACGCGTCAACGCCCACGCGATCTTGTCCTCGATGTCGCGGTTGTCCACATAGGCATGCTCAATCTGATTGGCGAAGCGCGTGGCGAAACCGTCCAGCTCCTGGGTGATGTGCCGGATGGTCGTTACCATGAAGTTGTAGCCAAACATCGCCGGAATGGCGACGAGCAGGCCGGTGACAGTTGCCACCAGTGCGGCGGCCACGCCGGGGGCCATGGCTGTGAGGCTGGCCGAGTTCGAAGCGGCAATGCCGGCGAACGTGGACATGACGCCCCAGACCGTGCCGAGCAGGCCGATGAACGGTCCGCCGGCCACCGCCGTGGACAGCACAATCATGCCTTTCTCGAGCGACATGGCCTGCGCCGAGGCCGCTTCTTCCAGTATCACTTTCACCGCCTCGAACGAACTCCGGCTGATGCGGCGTTCGCCCTTGACCGTCACCGGGTTTTTCTCCAACTGGTAGGCCAGTTCCTCCGCGCCGCGCTCGTAAAGGGCGTAGGCCGGTGCGCCGTCGAACGCCTCGCCGCGCTTCTTGATGTCCAGCGGATCACGCGTGCTGGTGTAGGTGGCCAGAAATTTCTTGGTCGCCCGGCGGGCAATCATCAACTGCCGGAATTTGGTGATAATAACGGTCCAACTGAACAGTGACAGCAGCAGCAGGACGACACAAGTGGTTTTGCCTTCAGGCGTCGCGTTCTCGATGGCATACACGGCGGCATTGGCCAGGATGGGTTGGATGAAGGTGGTCATAAATTGATTCTTGGTTCTGGAATTAGTTTTTTAATTTTATATTTTTAATTTTGCATTGCATCAGTTCTGCCCCGGCAACAGCACCGTCACACGGCTGATTTTTCGCGCCAAAGTGATGCCTTTGCCTTTGTTTTTATTGCCGGTCAAATCGTCGCCCTGGCCGCTGGTATCGTCGGCCTTGGCGGCTACGGTGGCCGCCGTGTCGGCGGTCGGCGCGTCATTTTTAGCGACGTTGGAAACCGGCAATACGGTGGCGGCGCTGACGCCGTTGTCGGTGTGGGCCTGTTCGCTGATGACTTGAATGGTGGGGCCGCCGCTGGAGTCATCGCTGGTCAGCGTGACTTTGCCAGAGGAGAAAACTAGGCCGGGGCCAATGGTGCCGGCGGAAATAACGACCGGCCCGGAGCCGAGGCCAATGAATAGCCCCTTCGCTTCACCGGTGGCCTTGGCAATGATGCTTTGCGCAATGACGCCGGAACCGCTGGCGTCAAGATTGCGGGCGTCGGAAACTCGCACGGGCGTGCCGCCGGCCAGATTTGCCGCCAGCACGCGGTGACCACCGGCATCGCGCAGTTCGTAGCCAGCCAGCAGTTCCGTCGTGACATGCGACGTGTCCGTGCCATTGAAGGCGATCTGGATGACGCCGCCCTGGCTGGCGGAAATATTGCCATTCGGTGTCTCAATTAAAATATTGCCCAGCATGACGTGTGAACCGGCCACCGTCGTCGCCAGAATGCCGCTACCGGGAATGCTCGCGGCAAGGCTCCTCAGCAAACCGGTGGTGGGATCCAGTTCCAGCGCGTTCATACTCACGAAACCATTGCCACCGGTGCCGGCGTTCACGTCGCCGTTCAGCGATTCGACGGTCACATTGCCGCCGTTGTAGGCGGCGATGCGCGAGCCGTTGACATTCACGCTGCCGTGCACCAGCACGGAGAGGTCGCCGCCGCTGGTGGAGAAAATTCCCTTCGGCGTGCCGGCGTCGTCCAGCGTCGTGAACTGGCCGCCGACATCGAGCGCGCCGCCGACATTCAGGCTGACTCCGCCCAGTAGGCTTTCGTTGGCGATGACGGTGGAGGTCATGGTGAGATCGCCCACCGTGGTGACTTTCAGATTTGCCCCGTAAGGCGTAATGGCCGTCAGCGCCGCATTCGGTGCCGTCACCTGGATGCCGCCGGAAACCCCGAGATCCATGGTATCCGCGCTGACGTTGAAATTGCCGGGGCCGGCTAGCGCAAGCCCCTGTCCGCCGAGCGAGGCGGTCAGGGTGGCGGTGTATAATTGCTTGATGACGTTTTGCTGGGTGGCGTCCAACACCAACGGCTGGGTGACCGGCACGGTTTCCGGGTTGCCGTTCACATCCAGCTTCGGATTACCGTCGGCATCCAGCACGGGCTGGGTGATCGGATTGCCGAACTGATCCAGCTTGAGAATGCTGGGCGCGAGCAGGAAGGCCTCGTCGGCCGGACTCATGACGCCGACGAAAATAAGTTGTTTGGTGGTGGCATCGTAAATCAACCGGGAGGTCACCGCCTTATCCGCGCTGTCCGTGAACAGCGTCGCGGGCAGCGGATCGGTCAAGCCGATGGTCGTCAAATCGCCGCGATAAGTGATGCTGCCGAGCACATTGATGGACGTGGTCTGGCCAGCCGACAGGTTTTGGCCCTTGAAACCAAAATTGTAGGTCCCAAAAACATTTTGATTGTCCGCCGTGACAAACGGTTTGGTTCCCCGGACCGTGATGTCCGCAAACGTCGGCACCGTGAGGCTGAAACTGCCGATGCTGCCGGAAATGTCCAGCAGCACGGGCTGCTGGTTCTGATCATGCAAATGAATGCCATCCTGCTCTTTGGAAAACGTGGTGTAGACCGGCGAGGCGCTGTCGGACATGATGATGCCGTTCAGCACCGTGGAACCGGCGGTGACCGCGCCGGTTAAATTGCCGCCGTTGCGGGTGATGAGCGACAAGGAACCTTCGCTCGACGGCGCGAGGATGATGGACTTGTCAATCAGGACGCCACCCGCGCCGGCATTGAGCGAAAGTCTCGGCGCATAAATGGGCGTCTTGTTGACGGAGGTCAGACGGTTGAGATTCGCGCCGACGAGTTCGATGGCATTGCCCGCCCAGAAAGTCGCCGACGCATCCGGCGCGTAATCGAACAGAAACGGCTGGAGCTTGTTGAACGCACCGTTGGGGTTGTTGACCTCCTTGATGGAAATGTCGTTGGCCGCCCAGACATTCCAAGCGCCATTGATCACGCTGAAAGTCACCGGCGAAATCGAGGCCACGCCCGCCACCGGCGCGGCCCCGATGTTGCCGCTGGCATTTTGCGACTGCATCACCGCCAATTCCAAGCCGCTCAAAGTGGCAGCGTAGCTTGACGGATTGGCACTCGGATTTTCCAAAATGCCCGCCTGCGCCAGCGACACCGGCACGCCGGCCAGCATGGTGCCAACGCCGTCGGCCAGCGTGTAATTTCCAGTGATCTGGTTGCCGGCAATGACGGTGACGTCGCCGGCTCCGTAGGTGCCGGAGGCGCCCGGTGCCTGCTGTTTCGGCACGGTCGGCGTGCTGTCAATGTTGTTGCCGGCAAGCAAAGTGACATTGCCGCCCGCCGCCGTGGAAAAGCCGCCGAGCACCGTATTGGGCTTGTAACCAGACGAGTCAAAATTGTAATCCGAGCCTTGCTGGTCGGTGCTGCTCGTGCCGCCGTTGTAAGTGCCGGCATTGATGTTTCCATTCAGCGCAAAGGCGAAAATGCTGCCGCCGCCGGTGGTGAAAACCGAACCGGAACCCACCAAGATACTTTCCCAAGCCAGCAGGTTGATGTCGCCGCCCGCGGTGGTGATGGTGCCGTTCAAAGTTCCGCTGCCGCCGCCATTGAGAAAAATGTTGCCGCTGCCGGAACTGTCCGCGCCGGATTTGATATTGCCGCTGCTGAAATCATAGCCCGCGTCCAGCGTCACTGCGCCGTTCGCCGCCGTGGTGAGGATTGCATTTTTTCCGAAGGTGATGTCGCCGCCGGCTTGCCAGATGACATTACCACCCGCGGTGCTGACAATGCCAGAGCCGATTTGAATGGCGCTACCCGCCGCCAAATCAATGTTGCCGCCCGCCGTCAGGATGGAGCCGCTCAATGAACCGCCGCTGGTGCCGTTGAGAAAAATGTTGCCGCTGCCGGAATTGATTGTGCTGCTGGCAAAATTAAACCCGGCTTCCAATTCGACCGCACCGTTCGCCGCCGTGGTGAGCTTGGAATTTTTGCCAAACGCGATGTCGCCGCCGGCCTGCCAAGTCACATTGCCGCCGGTTGTGCCGACCACGCCGGAACCAATTTGAATACCGTTGCCCGCCGCCAGATTGACGTTGCCCGCCACTGTCGAGATGGAACCGTTCGCGGTGCCGCCGCTGCTGCCGCCGAGATAAATGTTGCCGCTGGCTGAATTGATCGCGCTGCTGGCAAAATTATACCCGGCTTCCAACAGAACTGCGCCGGTGGCCGCCGTGGTGATTTGAGAATTTTTGCCAAACGCGATGTCGCCGCCGGCCTGCCAGGTCACATTGCCACCGGTTGTGCCGACCACGCCGGAACCAATTTGAATACCGTTGCCCGCCGCCAGATTGACGTTGCCCGCCGCCGTCGAGATGGAACCGTTCGCGGTGCCGCCGTTGCTGCCATCAAGATAAATGTTGCCGCTGGCGGATTTGAACGTGCCGTTGTTGAAATTATAGCCGGCATTAAGCGAAACGCTCCAGCCATTGGCATCCGTGAGCTTGGAGTTGTTGTTGAAAATGATGTCGCCGCCCGCCTGCAAGGTCAGCAGTCCCGCCGTCTGGCCGGTGCTGGCGCTCAAGTTCCACGCCGTGCCGGCGGTGAACGTGATGTTGCCGGTGGCCTGCAATTTGAGGTTGGAGAAATTCTTGTTCGCGAACGCCGTGTTCACGTTCAAGTTCAAAGTGCCGGCGGTGCCAAAAGCCACCGTGCCGTTCGCCGGCACCGTCCCGCTGCCGGACGTGCCGAGAACAATGTTGACCGGATCGAGCAAAAACTCGCCGCCGGTGAAACCATTTTGCGCGCGGGCGTCCATCGCGGAATTCAGCGACAGGATGTTCGGCGCGCTGACCTCGATGTTGCCGCCGTTGCCGCCGTTCGCGCCGCCGGTGGTGACAAGCTGGCTGCCCGCCGTGTCGCTGAAAATATTCTCAGACTTGAGCGTGAGGTTGCCACCGGTGCTACTGGCGGCGGCAGCATCGCCGCGCGCGAGAATTTGCGAATTTGCGCCGAGATTCAACTGATCCGCCGCGACCAGCTCAATGACGCCATTTTTTTCCGCGATGGAATCGGCCTGAAGAATTCCGTCCTGGTTCACCACCTTGGCCTGCATCACGATGCTGCCGCCGTCGGCGGTGACGCGACCGAAATTATCCACCGAGCCGGCGGGCATCTGCACCACCGCGCTCAAGCCGCGACCATCGGGCCGTTCGCTCACCAGCACACTGTCGCCAGCGTAAAGCCCCACGTCGCCGCCGGGGGCCGCAAGGTCGCCGTGGTTTTCAATGTTTTCCGCGATGAGAAAAAGCGATTTGCCCGCGCCGACTTCGATCTGTCCGTAGTTGACGATGCTGGCGAGCGGCGGCATGCCGGTGAACTGCCAGCCCGCGCCGCCGCCGAGATCCGGCGCGACCGGCGCGGTGGTGGCGATGAAACTGCCGCCGACCTTGATCATCGAATCCGGCCCGAAATAGAAACCGTTGGCGTTCGCCAGAATCACCGTGCCGTTGGCGTTGAGGTTGCCGAAAATCTGCGACGGATTGGCGTCGCCGATGAGATTGAAAACCACGGAATTGGCCGAGGGCTGCAGGAACCGGGTCGTTTCGCCCGCGCCGATGTTGAAGCTCTGCCAGTTCAAAATCGCGCTCTGGCTGACGGCGACGTTGAGCAGCGAACCGATTTGCTGCGCGGTGGCGCTGCCGGCGCCGACGGTGAGGCCGGTGGGATTGGCGAACACCTGTGGCACGCGCCCGGCGATGAACACCAGGACGGCAAGCCAGAGCGATTGGCGGGTTTCGGCAAAAGGTTTCATGGTCGTTTTCAGTATTGAAATCCGATGGTGAAATAAGCCGTCGCGTTGCCGGCCTGCGTGCTGACCGGGGCGTTGTTCTGGTGGTTGGCACCGCCGACATAATCATTGGTCAAGGCCCAGGCCAGCGTCAGGCGCGCGTCAAAATGTTCGCCGGCGGTGAGAAAAAAGCCGACGCCCGTGCCCCATTCGTCCAGTTGATCATTGCCTGTCCGATCGAGCAGAAAGACCTGGCCGTAGTCCATGAACACATCCACTCGCAGTTCCGCCGGGACGGTGCCATCGGCGGTCGGAAAATTGCCGACGATGACCGCCGGCGTGCGCAGGTCGAACATCGCGCGCCAGCCGTTGTCGCCGTAAGCCTCGCCTTCCTGAAAGCCGCGCACGCCCGCCGTGCCGCCGAGGCTGAACTGTTCGTTGCTGATGAGCGGCGCGCTGGCCCACTGGCCGTCGGCGTGGAAGGTGGCCGACCACTCGCCAAAATTCTGCTGACGCGTCAAGCCGGCAGTGAGCGTGGTGTAATTGCCGCCGGCACCGGTGACGCCGGCGACGCCCTGAAAATCACTGCGCGGCGAGGCCAGCGGCGCGAGGAAAATATTCTCGTTCCAAGTGAAGGCAAAATAGCCGTATTTGTCCACGCGCGAGGCGTTCCAACCGATGGACAGCGGCAGATAGTAAAGCGACTGGTTGTATTGCGCCGGCAAATGCAGCGTTTCGTTGGTGACGAGCACGGGCTGGCCGAATTGGTTTAGCGCGTAAAGGTCAAAATAGGTGAGGTTGGTGCTGTAAAGTTTGGAGGCGTAGGTTTTGAAATCCACGCCCAGCAGCAGGGATGATTTTACGCCGAAGACTTCCGGCAGCGGCAGGGTAAGCTTGGCCCCGGCATTGTTGTTTTCCGTGAAGGTGTGCTGGGTGTATTGCGAGGAAATATCCGCGAGCGTGTTGGTGAAAATGCTCGTAATCGCCCCGCTTTGCAGCGGCGTGTCCGAGGTGGAACGCGAGGCGTAAAGCGTCAGGTCGGGATGGCCGGACGGCGGCGGCAGGCTGAACTTGTGGCTGATTTCGTCGTAGCCAAAATTCACCGGTTCCCGTTCCAGCTTCTCACGGTAGCTTTTGCCAAACCCCAGCGGCAGACGGTAGAACCCGCTGTAACTCGCCACCATCGGCCGATCCAGAAAACTGACGGTGTTTTCGTCGCCCTTGTAGCTTTGCGGCGAGGCGTTGTAGTCAAAACCGAGTTGGTGTTCCAACTGCCAGAGGTTGGCATATTGCATCGCAATGTCACCGCGCAGCAGCGGTGTGCCGGGGGACGACTTGTCGTTGACCTCGATGCGGCCGTGCAGCGGCAGGCGGTCCTTCACTTTCAACGTCAGCTCTGTGGTGCCCGGATCCGGGCCGGGGCCGATGACGGGATAAATCTGCCGGTCGCGGTTCGCGTTGGCGGCGTCCAGTTCCGGCTGAAACCATTTGGTGTTGATCAAAATGTTGGTCGTGAGGCTGGGAAGCGCGCGCCGGATGTTGGCGTCGCTAAAATGCTGGTTGCCGGCGATGGTGATCTTGCTCAACCGGCCTTCGATGACTTTGACTTTGACCATGCCGTTGGTGAGTTTCTGCGGCGGCAGGGTGACGCTGATGGTGGGAAAACCGAGATCGTGATAGCGCAACTGCAAATTCACCAGGCCTTCGCGCAGGCGCGGAAAATCGAGGTTGGTGCCGGTGTAATTGGACAACATGCCAAAATCTTCCGGCGGCAGGACGGTGTTGCCTTCGATGTGATAGCCGGAAACATTCAGCCCCTTTGACCGGGCGACCGCCGGTGAATTGGTTTCCGCCGTCTGTCCGCCGGCCAGGTCGGCCAGCAGGGTCAGAATTAAAATGTGCAGCCAGAATTTCATTCGCTGTGGTGGTCCTCTCGACGAATTTTATGTTGCCAGCGGCAGGTCCGGTTTTGGCCGGACCTGCCGCGCGATTTCCAGTTCAACGCTTGCGCAATTACTGGGCGTTAATGCGGTAGAATTCCGCACCAGCGGAACCGGTGTGGTTGAGGGTGTTGACGCGACCATTGCCCACCAAGGTGGTGCCATCCACCGGCCAGGTCGCCGTGGACGCACCAAGCTGGTTGGTGAAGGCCACGGAATAGGTGTTGCCCACCGTGGTGGTGAACTGCAGGGTGCTGGTGGTGCCGGAGCGGTTCACGCCCGTGATGCTGGCCGGCCGCGGCCCGGCCACGAAGGTCAGCGTGCCATTGGCGGTGATGTAGAAGGTGCCCACCAACTGGTCCGGCGGTGAATTGGGATAAACCAGAGTTGGTTCGGTGGCCCAAAAATCGAGGAAGCCGGGAATGGTCTGCTCGACAGTGAACGGCGCGTTGCCGCCCAGTTTGGTAATGCCCTTGGTGTTGACCCCGCCGCCCGTCACCACCTGATCATAGGCGGCATAGGCATACTGGCCGCCGGTGTCAATGGAGTAGGCGTTGATGCTGTTGCTGGGGATGTTGATGGGATACAACGGCGAGGTGCCGACGGCGCTGATGACGCCTTGCAACGTGTTTGCCGCCTGCCCGCTGACATTGTAGGCCGTGACGTTGGGTTCGGCGCTGCTCAAAAAGTTGGTTGAGCCGCGCGTCGCCACCAGCACCACTTTTATGCCGGTCAGGTCGGTGCCAAACTTGCCGGTCACCAGGCCGACATTCCAACCGGTAACCGTAGTCGTGTAACCATTCGTCTTGCCGATGAAGTTGGTGACGCTGCCCAGGTCAAACTCGATGTTCTGCGTCCCGCCGCGGAACACCAACAATACGTCGCCGTCGGTGTAATTCCACGCTCGCGCCAGCGGCGTGGCCAGCAGCGCCAGCGCCGCCAGTGAAGTTAAGAATATTTTTTTCATACGAGAGTATGTTTGGAGTTGCCGGCTGATCAGTAGTTGGGCAGGGCTTTGATTTGGCCGCCGTCAAAATCCCGGGACACCCGCAAGGCCGAGTTCGGAATGAAGTTGTTGGTGAACACGCCGCCAGTCTGCGCCTGGAAGGCCGCGTTGGTGACGGACTGGTAAAACACATCAATCACGGCCTGCTGCGGGCCGGTCGGCGAACCGGTGCCGCTGGCGATGAAATAATAATTTTCATAGCCCCAGAGCGGATAGCTACCATTGATCACATTCGCGGCCGAATAGGGAACGCCTTCGTAGGCAATGGCCGCCGTGCCCGACTTGATGTTTTGCACTGCCACCGTCCCGATGGCGTTGGTGAGAACCTGCACCGTGGCCGTCACCGCGCCGCCCGCCGACAATCCTGGATCTGCGCTCAAATCACGCACCGGCTGGCCCAAGGCGTTCGTTTGATAAGTCTGGATATTACCCGACTGGTAAATGTTCAGGTCAATTTCCGTGCGCACGGCGGCATTTTTATTGCGACCAATGAAAAAAATCTGGTTGGTGCTGTTGCCGCCAAAGTAGCGTGCCTGGTTGGTGGAGGTCTCCAAAGACACCGCCTGCCGCTGGGTCAGGTTGGTGATGTTTGCCGTATCCAGGGAACTCGTGTTCTTGATATAGACCAGCGGCACCACATACGTCGGATACGCAGTCAGGTTTGCCGCCACCGAATCAATGCCCACCGCCTCGGGCGAGGTGGCGGAATCCACGAAAGTCGGAACCGTCGGCACGCCCAAAATGTTGGTGTCACCCGGACCGGCGGACTGGTTCACGAGCGCCTGCAAGCCGGCGATGGCGCCGTTGTTAACGTTGATGTCCAGCGTGATCTGGCCATAGCCAGTCAAAGCGGGATTCGCACTGGTGCCGACAAACCGGCGCACCGCTGAAGAGGCGGCTCCGGTAACGGTGATGGGAGCGCCGGCAAACAGGTTGGTGGCGCGGTCGTAAAGCACGCTCTGGCTGGCGCTGCCGCCTTCAATGAAGACCGGAACTTGCGCGAGCAGGTTGGAGGTGAACGCCAGCGCGGCAACGGCCGCGCCCAAGGCGATGTTTTTTTTCAGACTGAAGGTTTTCATAATGTTTATTTTGTTGTTTTCGGTTTGGTTTATGAACCTCCGGTCGTCCGGTCAGCTCGTTTGGTTTTTTGTTTGGTTTTGTTGGTTTTTTTGTGCGTTGGGTTAAATTTGCGCCTCCCAGTTTTGGGTCGGCTAATCGTTCACGCGGCGGAAAGCAGACTGCTGATGTCGTCCGATTCCACGCCGATGTCCGCAAACAGCCAGGTCGAGAGATAGCGCTCGGACGATGACGGTACGACGGCGACAATGGTTTTGCCCGCGTTTTCCGAGCGTTTGGCGACTTGCAACGCCGCCCAGACCGCAGCGCCGCTGGAAACGCCGATGGGAATTCCGTCAAGCTGGTTGACTTCTTTTGAGATTGGGCCGGAGTCGTCTTCGCTCACCTGAATCACCTCGTCCACGATTTTCGTGTTCAGGTTCACCGGAATAAATCCCGCGCCGATGCCCTGCAATTTATGCGGCCCAGGCGCCCCGCCGGAAATCACCGGCGACTTCACTGGTTCGACGGCGATCGCCTTGAAGTTCGGCTTTAATTTTTTGATGACTTCCGCCACGCCCGTGATCGTGCCGCCGGTGCCGACGCCGGCGACGAGGAAATCCACTTTGCCATCCGTGTCGCGCCAGATTTCCTCGGCGGTCGTGCGGCGGTGGATCGCCGGGTTGGACGGATTGGAAAATTGCTGCAGCACCACGCTGTTTTTGATCTGCTTGCTCAATTCATCCGCCTTGGCAATTGCGCCCTTCATGCCTTTCGCGCCCTCGGTCAGAACCAGTTTCGCGCCGAGGATTTTCAGCAGCTTCCGGCGCTCGGTGCTCATCGTCTCCGGCATGGTCAAAATCAGTTGCAACCCTTTCGCCGCCGCGACGAACGCCAGCGCGATGCCGGTGTTGCCGCTCGTCGGCTCGATCAAAATGGTGTCCTGGTTGATCGCGCCGGATTTCAGCGCGTCCTCGATCATCGCCACGCCGATGCGGTCCTTGACGCTCGACAACGGGTTGAAGAATTCCAGTTTCAGCAGCACATCGGCGAGGGCGCCGTGTTTTTTCGCCGTGCGGTTCAGCCGCACGAGCGGTGTGTTGCCGATGGTTTCGGTGATGTCATTGAATATGCGAGCCATAACTTTATTTATTTGGTTGATAGATTTGATCGAATATTCCGCCGTCAGAAAAGTGGACCGACTCGGCCTTTTGCCAGCCGCCCGCGATTTCATTCACCGTGAACAAGTCCAGCGGCTTGAAGCGGTCGGGGTATTTGGCGAGCACAGCCTGATTCTTCGGACGGAAATAATATTTCGCGGCCAGCTCCTGGCCGGCGTCGCTGTAAAGAAATTCCAGATACGCGCGGGCGACCGCTTCCGTGTGATGCTTCTCCACGTTGCGGTCCACCCACGCGACCGGATTTTCGGCGAGAATACTCACCGGCGGAACCACCACCTCCAGGGCGTCGTCCGCAAAACTTTTTTGAACCTGCGCGGCCTCATTTTCAAACGTCAGCAGCACGTCGCCGATGCCGTTGTTGGCAAACGTGATCGTCGCGCCGCGTCCGCCGGTGTCGAGCACCGGCACATGCGCGAAGAGTTTCCCCACGAACTCGCGCGCCGGCTGCTCGTCACCGGCGGATTTCTTCAGCGCGTATCCCCAAGCCGCAAGATAGCTGTAACGCCCGTTGCCGGAGGTTTTCGGATTCGGAATGACTACGGAAAGATTGGATTGGACGAGATCGTCCCAATTGTGAATATGCTTCGGATTGCCTTTGCGGACCACGAAGACAATCGTCGAAGTGTAAGGCACACTATGATTGGGTAGGCGCGCCGCCCAGTTTTTGGGAATCAGCCGCGCACTTGAAAACAAAACATCCACATCGAGCGGCTGGTTCATCGTCACCACGTCCGCTTCCAGCCCGTTAATGACGGCCTGGGCTTGTTTGCTGGAACCGCCGTGCGATTGATTGACGGTCAGGGTATCGCCGGTCTTGGCTTTCCAGGCGGCGGTGAAAGCCTGGTTGAAATCCTGATAGAACTCTCGCGTGACATCGTAAGAGACGTTCAGGATTTTCACGTCCGCCGACCACGCCACACTGGCCGCCGACAAAAATCCCACCGCGATCAAAACGCGCACCACTCCGACAATTGAAATCGAAGGCCGCAGGGAGGCTGTTAAGTTTACGGTCATGTTCGCTTCCGGTGAACCCGTCAGTTGTTCGCGAAATGGCTAGACATGTTCGGTGCGCTGTTCCGGCTTGTCCAAGCGCACCCGCTCGGTTTTCTCGATTTGAATCACCCGCGAATCATGCACCACGATTTCCACCACGCCGTAGCGGAGCGACTTGACGTTCTGGACCACCAACTCCAGCCACTTCAAATCACCCGTTCCGTTCGCCGTCACTTTTTGTTGAATCTGACTCATATTTTTATAAACGATCTATATTGTCGTTGTTATGTCCAAAAAAAATCAAACTTTTAAGCCAGCAGCAATCTTGAAAACTTAGATCCGCTGCTGCGTCGCATTTATATGCGACGCATCGGATCGTATATTCGGACAGCTTGATAGAATTGTCAATGGCAAATTAAATTATTTTTACCGGCGGAGCTGGCCGGGGGAGCCCGGTCCTCTCGATTTCAAACTTTGCGGTTCCAAGGCATCCGGGCAAGCAGCAAGCCCATGCCACAGAAATCGGTGATGCCGGCGAAAACCAAACCCGCGCCGACGAAACCTGAAAGCCAGATGAAGTTGAAATTCACGAAGTGCGCGAGGATCACGCCCGTGAATACAATCGCGCCAGCAGCAATGCGCACCTGGCGTTCCAGGCTGATGACTTTCACCGCGCTGCGCGTCACCGGCAGATTTGCCTCGATCCACGCCAGCGTCCCGCCTTCAATAATGACCGGCTGCGTGAAACCATCCTTCGCAAACTTTTCCGCCGCCTTGGCCGCGCGCTGGCCGCTGCGGCAGAGCAGATAGACCGGCTGGTCTTTTGGGAACGGTAAAGAACCGGGTCTTAATTCATCCAGCGGCACACTCTGCGCCTGCGGCACGTGAACTTCCGCAAACTCTACCGGCGTGCGCACATCGATCACCGGTGCCGATGGTTGAGCGGTGAGAAGATTTTGCAGTTCCGCAGGCGTGATTGTTTTCATGGCGGCCAATCTATCACATCAACTCCGCTTGAGCGAACGCAAGGCCAGCACCAGCGCGTCCACTTCCGCGCGCGTGTTGTAAAACGCGAGCGACGGACGAACGCTGCTCTCCAAACCGAAATGCCGGATGGCGGGCTGGGCGCAATGATGGCCGGCGCGGACGGCGATGCCATTCTTGTCGAGGTGCCGCGCGACGGTTTCGTTCGGCACGCCGGGAATGACAAACGCCAGCACGCTCGCCTTGGCCGTTGCCGTGCCGATGGGGCGGAGGCCGGGAATGGTCGCCAGCGCCTGCGTGGCATATTCCAGCAGCGCGTGTTCGTAAGCGGCGATGCCGGGAATGCCGACTTTGAACAAATAATCAATCGCCGCGCCGAGGCCGACGACGCCGGCGATGTCCGGCGTGCCCGCCTCGAATTTTTCCGGCGCATGCTGGTAAACGGTTTTATCAAACCGCACGTCCTTGATCATGTGGCCGCCGCCCTGCCACGGCGGCATGGCTTCGAGCAACGGCGCCTTGCCATACAACGCACCGATGCCGGTGGGCGCAAAGATTTTATGGCCGGAGAAAACATAAAAGTCCGCATCGAGCGCCGTGACGTTCACCGGCAGATGCGGCGTGGACTGCGCGCCATCCACCAGCACCGGCACGCCGCGCGCATGGGCCAGCGCGATGATCTGCTCGACGGGATTGATCGTGCCCAGCGAATTGGAAACGTGGGCGACGGAAACAAATTTCGTCTTGTCGCCCAGCAGCTTGACATATTCCTCAAGGATCAATTCGCCGCGATCATTGATGGGAATGACGCGCACAGTTGCGCCGACTTGCTGAGCCAGCAATTGCCACGGCACGATATTGGCGTGATGCTCCAGTTCGCTGATGATGATCTCATCGCCGGCGCCGATGTTCTGGCGGCCATAGCTTTGCGCGACCAGATTGATCGCCTCGGTCGTGCCCCGGACAAAAATAATTTCCTTGGCATCGGCAGCACCGAGAAATTTGCGGACTTTTTCGCGGCCGGCCTCGAACAGTTCCGTCGAGCGCGACGCGAGCGCGTGCGCGGCGCGATGGATGTTGGAGTTGTCGCGGCTATAAAAGTGCGAGGTCGCGTCAATCACCGCCTGCGGCTTGTGCGTGGTGGCGGCATTGTCGAGCCAGATGAGCGGCTTGCCGTTGACGAACTGGTGCAGCGCGGGAAAATCGCGGCGCACGCCTTCGACATCAAACTTGGGGGTCGGCGCGGCGGTTTTCGGATACGACTGGCAGGCAAGCGGCGATTTGCCGGAAACATCACCGCCGCGCAGGAAATAATATTCCGGCGTGGCGGCGGATTCAGCCCCGGGCAAGCCGAGCAAGGAATTTCCGTTGGTCGTTTTGGCGTCCGACTTTTTGCCTTGCGGACGATAATCACCATTGCAGCGCGGCTCACCGAAGGCATAGCTGTCGCCGGAATCCGGCGCGTGCGCGCCCGTCGGCGTTTTCTTTGGCGCGGCCGCCGGTTCGGACAATTTCGGCGCGGCGGGCTGCGCGCTGGGATGCACCGGCGGCACGGCGCTACTGGCATCCTGGCCGGAAAGCTCCGGGAATTTGGCCAAGCCGGGAATTTCCGCCGGCAGGGACGGCGTCGCCGCCGGCCGCGCACCGCGAGTAGATCCCGAAAACGCCTCGCCAATCAAGCGCGCCACGAGGTCATTGTGCGCGGCCTCGCCCGTCGCCGGTTCGGCAACCGGCGAAGCGGCGTCACTATTTGGAACCGTAGTCATAATAATTATTCACGACGACATTGTCCAAGCGGGCGATGGCGTCCGTGGTCAGCACGCTGGCGGAGAAGTAACGGGTGACGAGATGGGACGCGATGGAGTTTTCGTTCGTGCCCATGTAGCGCACGGACAGGCCGGGTTCCACTTCGCCGGTGACGCCGGTTTTCTGCAGGCCGACGACGCCCTGTTCTGATTCGCCGACGCGCAGCAGCAGGATGCTGGTGGCATTATTTTTCACATCCAGCTTGTTGCTGGGAATGAGCGGCACGCCGCGCCAGGTGATGAACGGCGTTCCAAACAGGTGAACGGTCGGCGGGGGCACACCGCGGCGCGTGGCTTCGCGGCCAAACGCGACAATGGCCTTGGGATGCGCGAGGAAAAACGCGGGTTTCTTCCAGACGAGGCCCAGCAGTTCATCGAGGTCGTCCGGCGTCGGCGCACCTTTGCGGGTCTTGATGGTTTGCGAGGCGTCCACTTCCCGGAGCAGGCCGAAATCGGGATTGTTAATCAATTCCCATTCCTCTTTTTCCTTCACGGCTTCGACCGTGAGCCGGATTTGTTCGCGGAGCTGGTCAATTTTGTTGCTGTAAAGATCGGTCACACGCGTGTGCGTGCGCAGCACGGTCTGGATGGTGCTGAGATGATATTCGCGCGGGTCCTGATCGTAATCCACAAAGGTCGTCGGCAGTTTCGGCTCGCCGCTTTCCACGGTGAGCAAATCCACCTTCACCTCGCCGAATTCGTTCGCGGGCTTGCCCTTCGCGGCCTTGGCGACGCGGTTGACACGATAGACGCCGCCATCCACATCGATCCACGGCAGCAGCTTGTTCAGCCAGCGCGGCGTGATTTCCGTCATCTGCGGGACGGTGACGGTGGCGGTGGCGAGGTTACGCGCGGCGGCGGCGCTCAGGCTCAAGTTGATTTCGTTTTCTTTGCTCATGTTTATTTTTGGTTGCGGTTAAATACCGATCTACGCGATTCACGCGGGGCGAAACGAAGTGGAAACTGCGAGCGTGAAATGGGCAAAAAAGGAGGAAAATATTTTCCACCCCGCGGCCGGCATCTGGACACGACTCGACATGAATACACTATCGTTTTCATGGGAGCTTCCAGAGGACTGGTCAGCGCCTGAAAGACTGCTGGTTATGAAAGCGGCGTGGTCGCCTACTGTGAATTTAAATAATAATGGTTGAGACCGATCGTTGTCAACCCTGTCACCCAATAAAATCAAGCCTTTTAAAAGTTTCTGCCGCAGCGATTGAAGGATAAAAATCCAGGGGCCGATTGGCGACTCTTCCAGTCGTCGCTGGCGATTCAGGCCGCGCCCCGACAGGGCGCATGGCCGGGTGCGGAGTTTAAAAGCACTTGCAATTACGTTCCGGCAGAGCCACTGGCGGGCGGATTGGAGCGGTGACTCTCCGCCGCCAAAAGAACCACCGGCCGGGTCGCGGATCACGCCAATACCGGCAGGAATGGGCCGGGCGGGCGCATAGGGGCTGAAAATATAATTCGGCATTTGGCACAAAACCGCGCTGACTGCGGGGCCGAGCCGCCGGCTCATGCGACGCTGATTTATTGCGAGACGACGTGCGCCATGCCGGAGCGAATCCACGGGACCGGCACCAAGATATGGAGCACAGGGGTTGGGAGATGACCAGAGATTACCAAAGATTACCAGCGATGACCGAAAATGAAATTTTGATGGCGAGAGACTCTTCATGAGACCTCCGCAAAAGCCAGTAAATGACGTGCGGTGCATGGAGATGGAAGACGAATACCCAACAAAACCACGGCGGTCACAGACCGCCGCTACAGCCAAAGATGACATTTGCAGAGGGTTCATCCCATTGGGGTTGCATGGATTCGGTTGAAGCCACCCGGCTACGACCCACACTTCCGGCCGACGGTGGTGGGGGGCAAGATCCGACGCAGAACGTGGAAGGCGAAAAGTCATCATAAGCCCCGAAGTTTAGCCATGCGGATCTGGGGAAGTTGGTTGGCGACCAGATAACGGAGGGCGTCGGCGGCATCGTCGCCACCGAGACCATCCTCATCCGAATCCACCTTGAGGACATCTTCGGGCCGGTTGGGATCGTGTTGAAGACAGGGAATGGTCTCAAGGAGGCGGGTGCAGCGGCGGTGGATAAACAGCGTGGGTTTGACCCCGGCCGCCGGGTCGCCGAAGCCGCGGAGGATGGCCGCCCAGCCGTTCACGCGGTCGGAGTGGTCGGGGCGAAGGCTGATGCCCAAGTCGGCATATTGCCGGGCGATGGTGAGGCCATTGCTTTGGCGGGTGAAGAGGTCCCGGCCGGCGATGAAGCGGCTCAGGGCTGGAGAATACCGGTGCCGGGGATTGAGCGTGACCCCATGACGCTGGCACATGGCTTGGATGGCTTCGGCATGAGGATCGGGGACCCAGCCCCGGGCGGCATGTTCATCGACAATGAAGAGGTTGCGGTCGGCGTCGTAAGCGGCGAGCAGGGCCGCGGTATAATGATTGAACCCATAATCGAAGCCGGCCACCCATTCGACCCCCCGGCCATCCGGAAAGTCATCCACGACGTGGAACTCGCGACGAAAGGTGGTGAAGTATTGGCCGGCGGCGATGTCCCAATCGCCTTCCAGCCAGGCGCGCTTCTGCCAGCCGGTGAGGTTTTCCAGCGTGAAGCGATACTCAGGGTTCGTGAAGGAATTGTCCTTGATGGTGGCGGGGATGAACCGGGTGTCGCGTTCGAGCCGCAATTGAAACGGCTGGACAAACCGGTTGCGGAACCACACATGGCCCACGCCGCCGGGGTTAGGGAAGGAGAAGGCAAGAACGGAAGGAGTGACGCACCCCACCGGGCCCAAGGTTGTTAAGCATTGTCATAACGTTTTTTTAGTTTGTTGGGAGGGCATTTGCGGGAGCGACATCCGGCCCGGCTGGCGCCCCGATTGAAGGGGCGCCCAGGGCGGGGGCGGCGGGCTGGCCATAAGCCTTTTGCAAGGCGGCGGCGAGGCTGGCTTCCAGCGCGGAAGGGGCCGCCTCATCCGGGAACAGTTCGCCGGAGAGGGCCGACCGGGAAATCCGGGTGGAGATATGCACAGCGCGAGACACCTGCGCCAGCGTCATCTTTTCGACTTCGCGGTCGCCAAAGTCCTCGAGGAAGCAGAGGGCGGCCCCGAGGAGTTTCTGGCCGGCGAGCCATTCGTGTTCCCGGAATTCGCGGGAGCGGCGGGACCACTCGGCGGCGGACGACCGCGCGAGGGCGGCCTCGGCGGCGGCCTGGGTCTGGAGCAGGCCGGACTGATAGGCGAGCAGCCGGTCGCTCCAGCGATACTTGCTGGACCAATTTTTCACGGTGGCAGGAAGTTCGCCGAGCGCCGCCGCGACGGCCGGCAGCGAGCGCGACACGCCCAATTGGAAGAAGGCGAGGAACGCCCCGAAGGCGCGCGGAGTCTCGCCGGGGCGCCGGGGGAAGGCGGCAGCAGGATCGGAGCATTCGAGATCCAACTTTGAACTGTCAACCGGCAACAGCGAAGGAACTACGTCCGACTTTGAACTTTCAACATTCACCATTGAACGATCAACGTCCAAGGCAGGGGAGACGGGCGGCATAGTCGGATTGGAGATAATTGTATTTTCATTCATGGATACATATTTGCTGAATTCAGTTGCGGACGCAAGAGAAAAAATGTATAAATTTTATTCGATACAATTATGAACACAAAAACAAACGCGAAAACGAAAACAAAAATACGGGAACTGCGGCGGATCCTGGGGCTGACGCAGGGCAAATTTGCCACCCTGATCGGAGCGTCCAAGGACACGATCGCGAGCTGGGATACCGGGCGGAATCCGCTTTCGCCCTCGCTGGCGCGACGCATCGCGCTGGTGACGGGGGTGGATGAGCGTTCCCTCCTGCGGCCCGAGGGGGAACTGAGGGTGAAGCACGGGTTTCCGCCCAAGCGCTACACGTTGGAGGAATTCCAGCTTTACCGGAAACGTTTCTGGGGGCATTCGGCGGAGGAGAACGTGCGCCGGCAGTGGCGTCCGTGTGCGGACACGCTCGAGGTGGTTTTCCTGGCCGCAGCGACGGGGAATGACGAGGCCGAGCCAACGCGCCTGTCCGGGGTGGTGGATTCATTCATCCAGTGGTGCCGGCAGACGCGGGAAGAATTTGGGCTCGGACCGGCGATTGAGGCGGAGCTGGCCAAGCGCAAGGGGACGCTGGAGCTGACCCACAGCTATGGCCAGTGGCGGGAGATGGCCAAGGAGGATCCGACGATGGCCCGCATGATGGGCTTCAAGGACAATCCAAAACGCCGGGACGAAGAAAGTTTGACCCTGAAGATGGAGAACGTGCCGGAATGGATGCCCGGCACCAGCATGCGGGGCGCAATGGGCAAACGCACGTAAGGCAGTGGTGAATGATGGCCATGACAACGCGGCCGCAGACGGATAAACCCCAGCCGCCGGCGGCGGCCTGTTTGTCAACGCAAAGGCGTGGAGCCGCAAAATCTTTTAACCACAGATGGGCACAGTCTGTAAACTCGTTTCAGATTTCAATAAACTAGCGAAAACCATTGATATTACAATGCAAATTCGCTCTAACTCGTCACTATTTTTGGTAACTTTCTGCTGCTTTCACTGACACTTTCACTGACAGTTGCCGGTTAATCTTCATCCGGCAACATGATGGTAATGGCTGGTTGCGGGTCGTCAATGTCGAGTGCGCCGCACATGGCAACCAGTTTCACCAACTTGGCGGCGCGGTTGTCGTTGCGGACGTAGAGCGCGAACGGCAAGCGGTCTTGTCCCTGCGCGGCCTTGCGGATGGCAAAGCGGAGCATCCAGACAACATCCCAAAGCCGTCCGGCCTCGTCCTGCCCGCTCACATTCGGCGGGACGGTCACATAAGCGTCAAAGGCGGTGCGGGTGATAAACACCGGAAAGCGGATTCCGGCTTCCTGCGCGGTCTTGCTCACTTCGACCTGAAAGCCGTCTGCTAGGGCTTGCTTGCGCGTGTAGGCATAAATGACTTCGCCAAAGGGTGAATTGTCGGTGTGTGTATTCATGGCGAGATTCAAGCGGGTTTCATGTCGGCGGCAAAATAAGAGCCGTATTTGCTGCGCGGGTCTTGGGGGTGCGATGCGAACGGCGCACACGCCCCGCAAGGGTGTTGCCACACGCAACGGCGTTGATTCCAATGGAAGCCCAAACGGTAAAGGGTATTCACGGCGGCGCGGTTGCTGGCCTTCGGAAATTCCAGCCATATCCATTTGCCAACAATTTCGGCAAGCTCGTATTGCTGCGGTAGCTGCGCCCGCAAAAACTCCAAAACCTTTTGCGTCGGCAATTCCCGGTTGTAATTGTATTTCGTCACCCGCTCGGCGCGGTTTGATGATAGCTGATCGGCGTTTGCTGGTGCTGCTGCTTCACCTGATAATTTGTTTTTCATAAGCTTTTTTTTGATAATCGCCGCTCGTGTCTCGCCGTATGCCGCTTGCTTCACCCCCGGCGCAGACATTTTTTGAACACACTCCGGTTTATTTCCGGCGTGCATGGGGCATGACAGCGAAAGATTCGGCGTTACCTGATAGCCGTCTCGCTGGCGTGGCCCATGCCCTTCGTCGCCGGAAATAAAACGCCCCGCGACAGCGGGAATTAAAACTTTGAAAAAGATGGCGTAGCAGCAAGCGGCATACGGTGTGACCTCGGCGGCGCTCCCCCCTTAAAAAAACGCGCCATGACCCAAAACACTAAACAAAAATCCTCTAGCCCCGCAGGGTCGCCAAAGGCTCAAATTCTATTTCCGTGCCAGCGGGCGCAACTGGCGGGCTTCATGGCATCCGCATGAAGCATGACAGGCAAGCATCCTCCGGCCTGTCTCCGGCAACTCCCGAAGTGGAATGGAGCAAAATGAAAGAGCGAGACGGCGGCGGTGATGTCGCTGGCCGCTCTGCAATGGAGCGGAATTGAAACGGCGGGAATTGCCGGAGTCAGGCAATCCCCGGCGGCGGCAGTCGGCGGTTTTGAAGCGCAGGCACAGTCCCGCTTGCGAACGTAGCCGGAGCGAAAACCGTCGTCTGACGCCGCCATAAAAATGGGTCGCGGGGTCGCGTTATTCTGACTTTTGGCTGGCGGTGTGAAGCAAGGGAGCGGTGGCTTGCAGGGTGAAGGGGCAAGATCACAGGCGGACGACGAAGCACCGACAGCCGAATGTCAGACTGAAATGGGCAAGGACAAGTGGCACAAGTTGCGCGGTGGCTTGCCACGCTGGAAGCGAGCGGCTGCTTGTGCCTCTTGGACGGCGGGGGAAATTCACGCCTTCTCGAACACCATGCACACGTCATGCAATCCGGGAATGAAGCTGCTGCGGTAAATCTTGCGGCTGCTGGATGCCCCGTGGCTGAATCGAATAATGTCCGTGCAGCAAAGGCGAAGTCCTGCGGCAAAGGCAAGTTGCTTGGTGTGGTAGGTGAGCGAAACGAATCCGGCTTCCCGGTCGCAATAATCACCCATGAGGATGGCTAGTTTGCCGTTTGACGACAGGACGCCCGCGCAGTTGGCTATGAACGCGCCGTAGCGTTCAAGGAATGCCGCCAGCGTCGGCGTCTGCGACAAGTCCCGCGAATCCGGCGTGTAAATTTTCTGCCGCCAGTAAGGGGGATGCGCCCAAATAAAATCAAATTCTGGCAGGCTGCGGAAACAATCGGCGTCGGTGGCATCGAAGCCTTGGCGGATGTCCAGCGACAGGCAGGGGATTTCCATTTCGCGGCATACGTCGGCGCAAGTGCCGCTGCCGGTCATCGGGTCAAAGACGTTTTGGGAGCGGAAGAAAAGGAGCAAGTCGCGGATGAGCCTGCCGCCGCAATTGCCGGGATAGCTGCGGTCGCCGTATTTACCGGCATGGTGGAAATGGTAAAGGCTGGTCAGATGCGGCACGGGGCTGGCGTTCCTGGGTGCGGACGGCAACCGGGCATAAACCGGCTTGCCAGCAGGGATAGGATTGGAAATCGGGGCAACGCTGCGACGGGTGGCGTAGAAAGGATTGATGGCGGATGCGGTCATGGTAAAACTCCTTAACGAATGGGGGCGAGCCGTGAAGCCCGCCCCGGTTTGATTATTTGGTTTTTTCAGAAGCGATGCGGAGTGTGATGCGTCCATCCAGCGGGACAGTTTCGATCTGGATATTGAAGCCGTTGCCGTCGGCGTGTTGCCATGCGCTGCCGATGCGCGTCCAAAATCCTTCGCCGCCTTCGCGGTTGCGAACATGGTAGGCAATGTGGCTGGGTGCTTTGGAAGCGGTTTGGTTTTTCGTATCAGTCATTGGAAGTCTCCTTTTTCGTTTTCGGGCTGCGCCAATCGCGGCCTGATGGCACCAAAAAGAAGTCCCTTTCAGCCGGGGCGTAGCGCACCGGGCAAGTCAGAAAATTGGGGGAACCTCCGGGGGAACCGATTTTTTGATTGCGCGGACTGGCGGGGACTTCAAACGTGCCAATCAGATAGGCCGGGTGGCGTGACCGGCAAAATAATTTAGGGAGATGGCAGACTGAACGGCAGCAAAACGCGCCGGGACATTAAGCCACATAAACATTTTTTGCTCTGGCGAAGGCAAAAACGATGCCCGGAAAAATGCGCGAATAATCTTGGCAAAATCCGGGGAATGGCGAAAAATCAAACGTCATGCGGAGAACTCACAAGACACAAGTGTAAAAAACGAACAACATAATTTGCGTAGCTTTGGCTACGGGGCTTCCCAGAAAACCGCTAATTTTCCAGCCCGCACAGATTGCTCAGGCACGCGCCAGATGGCGCGGCTTGGCGCGTCATCTGTGCAGGCGCTTAGCGGTGCCTCTGGGAAGGGCGTGTTGAGTCGCGCTCTTTCGTTCCGGGACAGGGTTTCGCGTTAAGAAAAAACATGAAAACAATCGGGTCAATTCTCTTGGCAGCGGGCTTGGTTTTCTCGCCTGATCTGCTTCACGCGCAAACTACCTTGGCTGGCGGTTTCAATAATGGCCTTGGGCCGGTTCAAACGACGCCGCCGGATTCCATCGTCCAAATCACGGCAGAAGCCGAAGGACTTTCACAAGTTGACCCGACAACCCTCCCGTTGTTTGCCTCCTGTTGGTGGACGGTTTATCCGGGCACCGGGCCATTGCCGATGCCTTGCCCGCCCCAAGACTTGTCGGTGCCGATTTATCAAATAGTGGACGGCTACTATTTGGTTGACGAAACGGGCGGTGCTGTAAGTGCGAATGTTTCCCAAACAGGAACGCGAGCGATGACAAGTAGCGCGCTCGCCTCTGCCGTGGACAGGCAAGGCAATGAGATTGCCAACCTGATTGAGCAGGTTCAAGCGACAGCAGCAAACCAGCAAACGCGTATGATGGCGCGTGCGATGGGCATGGATGTTCCTTCACCGGGCGGCGGTGATGGTGGCGGCTCATATAGTCCAGATGGCATAACAAATAGCTACGTTGCGCCAGATTACGGCACGAATCTTTGGATAGCGCAAACCGCCGTGGCTGCGGGAAATCTGACCGGCATTGGCTCGAATACAATTGCGGACGTTCAATACGAAATTCAGTCACGCACGAATTTGATGCAAACGGACTGGCAATCGGAAGGATTCATCACCGGCTCGGAGGTGACAAACTGGACACCGTTGAGCGTGGCCCAAAACGGGAGAACAAATTTGTTTATCCGCCTGCGTTCGTGGATTGACAGCGACAACGTGGGAATTCCCGATTGGTGGCAACTTGAATATTTCGGTTATGTTGGAATAGACCCGAATGCGCCCGATCCTGCTGGTGATGGTTATACCAATCTGCAAAAGTATCTGCTTGGATTAAATCCCAATGTATTCACGCCGCCTGCGGTTAATAATTTCATCGCAGTTTTAAGCACAAATGGAACAAAGGTGATTCTTTCATGGACTCCGGGATTTGGCGCTGTTCAGCATTACGCCATTGGGCGTTATGATTTTGATTGGAACACCTATAATTATGATTTCACTTCGCTTGGACAGACAACCAGTAACGCCGTTACTTTTGCGGACAATACAGACACCAATGTTGCCAATGGTGATTATTATGACACCTATTATCAAATCCAAGCGGTTTATACAAATGGCACAACGCCAGCCGTGACTGCATGGATTCAATCTAGCCCGCCCTCGCCACAAGGATTGACAGTTACCTACAATAACGGCACTGGTTCGGTAACTGTAAATTGGCAGGCATCGCCGGGAGCGGTGACAGGTTACACTGTTCTACGCCAAAACAGCCCCACTTCGGGCTTTTCGACAATTGCAACGGTGTCCTCAAGTCAGACTTCCTACACGGATAATTCTTATCCGGGCGGCTATAATGTGCAATACGAAGTGGAAGCGGATTATGCCGAAGGAAATTCTTCGCCGAGCGACGGAGAGAATCCACGAATCACGCCAGAATACACGGTTCCTGCCTTCATCGTTCGTGGCACGAATGGCGCGTTTTTTCTCACGGTCGCGGGCGTTCCGCCGGGTGTTTCGGCCTTTCGTGTTTACAGAACTGACACTCAAGCCGCTTTTTATCCAATTAGCAGCTATGTTTATCCAGACCCTGATTATGGTTATACAAATAGCATCTACACCTGGGCTGAAACTGAATTGTTTTCCTCTGGCACCGGCAATGGCTACTTTGACGTTTCCGTGACGAACCTCGTCAATGGAGTTTATCAGCTTACCACCACCCAAGCCCCGCTATATCGGACGTTTGCTTTTCAAATTCAGGCATTGAGTGCTGACGGAATGTCGGGGGAAATTGTCACTAACGGTTATGTCACCGGAGATTCAGGCCGCGCCGATTACAACATTCCTTTCTATGATGGCAGAACGCAGATTGCTCAAAATATCAATTTCCTGCTGCGAACCGCGCAGACAAATACGCCATTTAGCATATCCACCGTGTTTGGCGGTGAACCCTACAGTTATTCAGGACACACCGACTACGTGTATGCAGGCTTTCATTTTTGCAATAACAATAATGGCAGCCCGCTCGTTCTAAACGAGTTTCAGCCATTTGAAGAAAATAACTATTACAAGAATTTTTGTTACGCATCGGGCAACGTTGATAGCAGTGGCAAGTTGAATACAGGAGTTACCTCCCCGGACGGCTACTATGGGAGTGACGGGGTGCATTGGGCTTACAATACGTTCACTTACACTCCGCCCACTACATATTATTTCGATACTTATGGCTTTGTCACGGGCTCCTCGCCTTCGATGTCAGCAGTGTTATCAAGCACAACCGCTCAATGGATTTATTTTGGCTACGGCAGTTATGCCATTTCGTTATCTTTCAACACGAATTATTTCGTCCCTAGTGTAAATAATATTTATGGATTGTCGCTCGCTTCCATAAAATGGCCGGGGCCAAATACACCGCCGACTTTTCCAACGATGAGTCCGGGCAGTTCTGGTGCAAATGTTCCGGGCGACTGGTTTTTCCAATATGCTCAACCTACTCTTAATTCAAACAGCTATTATTTCGCTCGGCATTATATTGAGCCGCTGCCGGGGGAATCGGATTTCAGTGTTACCAATACCACCCCTTCGGTCATTCTCACTTCTGTTGGTCAGCCCTTTGCTATTACCGCTTGGACGAAGCAGTCGCTGGCGAATGGTTACAGCGGCAAGTTCGCTTTTGCGGAGCAATACTTTGACAAAGCATATCTGGCCGATACTAACGGAAATATCACCACGAACCAAACCGGCATTTTGTCGGAGTATGGTGAATTTTTCCCGACTCAACCCGGCACGGTGATTTTAACCACCAAGGCCGATGGCGCACTTGGCACGGTAGGTCAGTGCAAAATCAACGTCATCGGTTTGAATGTAGATGCAAACCATGACGGAACAATGGATTTGAGTTTTGGGGGGAAAGACCAAACTTTGCCAAGCAAGCCGTATGTTTTTTGGGCGAATAATAACTTTGATCGCTGGCATACGGTGGACGGGAACGATCATGAGCAGGACGATTTACAAGTAGCTTATGACCCTTCTGGAAACTATCAAATGCCTGATTGCAATTATGCTGTCGGAGGAAACCGCGTGATTCCTTGTGTCCGCGACTTGGAAGATTTTTCAAGGTTGTGGGTTTCTGGCATTAGCTCAAATGTTTTGTCTTCGCTTCCGTCCGGGGCTACGGTGACTTTGGATTGGAATAGCGTGAGCGATGGCAATCCGACGATTGATTTATTCAAGGCGGCGGATAGCAATGGTGGAACGGGTTATCTAACAAACAGCACAACCGCTTCGCAACAAACAAACATCACGCAGTCCCCCTATATCGGCAGGCTTGCTCCGGGCGGATACCTACAACTCAATGCGAGCCAATTTATGAATAATTGGGCCGGAAACTATTTCATCTGGTGTGGGGTTGACAATGGCAGCGGGGAACTGACTTTGACGGTTGCGGATGCAAATGGCAATCTTTTGGGACAGGCATCGGTCTATATTAGGATTACGGACATAAAACAGATGTATGAACGATGGACAATAGGTGAAGTCGGCAGCATTCCTCCATTAAATGTTGCAACAAATCCAATTGATGGATTGCCAATTGGCACGCCTGTATTTCGCTACTCCACTCCTGCGCCTACCAATACGTCTTATATCTTGCATGTTCATGGTTGGAATATGCAGTCATGGGAGAAAGATCGTTTTGCCGAGGCAGAATTCAAACGCTTATATTGGCAGGGCTATCAAGGCCGGTTTGGTGAATTTCGCTGGCCGACATTTAATTCATTCCCATTTGGTGAATTTTCGCAACAAGCATTTGATCTCCGCAATTTCGATAACAGCGAGTCCAACGCTTGGGCCTCTGCGGTGGGACTTCTCAACAAACTGAATGACCTAAACGCGCAATATCCCGGCCAAGTTTATTTGACAGCGCACAGCATGGGTAATGTGGTTGCCGGTGAAGCATTGCGCCTTGCTGGAAACAACCAAGTTGCCAACACATATATCGCAATGCAGGCTGCGGTGTCAGCGCACGCATACGACAAAAATACAGCAACGCGAAGTCATGGTTTCAGCACTCCTGACGATTATGCTTATTACTCGACAACTGGGGTGCCTTACTTCAATGCCAGTGTCGGTGCTGGAACTTATGTAAACTTTTTTAATACCAATGATTATGCGCTGCACAGTGCCACGTTCTCGTGGGAATATGATCAGAATGCAAAACCGGACAATTCAATAACTGGTTATCCCGGCTATCATTATAATGTTTCGAGCCTGCATCCGAATGGTTACTATGTTCAATTTGGCGCTGGCACCAATGCGTATCGTAATCTTAATTATCCCGGAGACACATACACGATATTCGCATATTGCGATCAAGCACAAAGCTATGCCCTCGGCGCACAAGCAGGTGTTGCTGGAATATTTTCGACATCCAAGCAGGTTGATTTAAGTAGTTCATTATATAGCTTTGGAAGTGTGCACAAATTTCATAGTGGCCAATTTCGTTCTGATAATGCACAACGCTGGCAATTTTGGAACAGTGTGCTCGTTCAGGCCAAATTGAAATAACATGAGACCACGCTTTTTGATTTATACTTTGCTTTTTGTATCAGCAATTTTTGCTGTAATTGTTTGGCTGCGGCCAGTGAGACAAACCGCCGCCCAAACACCAGCGACACCGGAGCCTATTCAATCCACCAGCGATGCTTCTGTGACTCCGAACAATGCCAATCGAAATGCTTTAAGTCAGCCGCCATCAGTTTCCGCGCTGTTGGTAAATCCAAAAACGGAAACGGAAGAAGAAAAAACTGAAAGGCTTGTGCGCGAGGCGAATGCGCCGTATGAAACACCAATAGAGTTTTTTGGTCGAGTGATTGATCAAGATAGCAACTTTTTACCGAGCGTAAAAATCAGCGCTTCTGTTTATTACGAACACTTGTTTGCGCCAACAACGGCGGATACATATTCGACAACCAACAATCTCACTCACATCCAAGCACAAAGCGATTTGGATGGACGTTTTGAAATTTCTGGCGACAAAGGCCGTAATCTGACAATTGAATCGGTTTCAAGAGAAGGTTATGAAGTGGAACCCGATTATTGCCCGCATACATTCGGTGCTTCGAGTGGGACATTTGATAATCCCGTAATTTTCAAAATGTGGAGCACAAACATTCATGAACAACTAATAACTGGCGAAGAAAAGTTTCAAATTATGCCAGATGGTAAACCTTACTTTGTAAATATATTGAAAGGTGAAATCAGCCAAATTGAAGGGGGCGATTTGAAAATTTGGGTAAGGCGACCAGAGCCAATAACAAATCGGCAATATGATTGGTCATGTGAAATGGATGTTCTCGGCGGTGGATTGGAACCATCTGATTCTTATTCTATGTTTTTCGCGCCTGCCGAAGGATACGCTCAAACAACATTTCAATTTGAGCAAAAGGTAGGCAGTGGCTGGGGAGATTCGACTGGCACAAAACAGTTTTATATCAAGTTTCACGAGGGACACATTTATGGGAAAATTGCTATCGAAATCTTGGCCTATTACAACAACAATATTCCCTCCCTAATCCGCTTTTCCTACACCATCAATCCATCCGGTTCGCACATTTTGCGATAGTCCTTAACATCAAAATATAAATGCAAAAGATTTGTGCATGAAAAGCAGTAAACTAATTATCGGCGGGACTCTCGTTTTGGTTTTGTTATGCACATTACCCTCTTGTAGCTTCTTAAATGATTTCGGCGATGGTGCCGGAACACCCACCTCATTTGGAGACAACAAACGAGAAATGCAATACATTGAATGGTGCGACAATCTTCCTAGATACATTATCCCGCGCATGTGCGACTATTATCAATTGCATCCAGAACGATTCAAACCGACTGGAAACGGCGAAGAGATAAAAATTGATGGATTTGGGGTATTTGTAAAAGATGATGCTTATTTCAAAAGCGCAAACCCATATCGTTGTTCTATCATAAATGGTAAGATTTATGATCCGTGGGGTCATTCGCTTCACTTTGTTCAAGACCTCAACATGGATGGATACATTGACGTTGAAAATCTACATTGTAAGGTTCTGGAAATGGGAGTGCCGGGAAAACCAGCAGGTCTCAACGGTCAGCATCACTTCGGAATTTACAAGAGCAGCCCATTCAAGGGGGCATCCGGCAAACCTTGGGAAAGAATCTTGGCAATAACTTATTAAAACAGCCCGCATTTTTAATCTGTCAGCAAATGTTTTTAAAATGACAACATGATTCCATTCCCGCACTCTAAATCCTTATGGCTCGTAAGTGTTGCGCTAACTATTCCATCTATTTTATCATGAAAATGCAAGTAAAGGCAGTATTCGTCGCACTGTTTGTGGTCTTTGGAGTTAACTCGTTTGCGAGTTCTATTACAAATTTCACAAAATCTGTCTATTACGTTCCGCCTACAAATTTCCATGCGCACGATTTCAGCAAAGATGACTTTACCGATCTTTTTGCTTATCACGGGTCTGGAATCCAATATGAAACGTATGGCGATGAGAATATTTTATTCATGCTGCAACCAGCTTGTTATTTTAACTCAAGTGACGGGAAAATATGTAGCCCTCTCATGCCGCGAACTCCGGCTGAATTGGCGAATGACTTTGATAGGTATTATCATGGTCTTGTCATGTCCATGACAAATTTGCCTGATGCAAAGGTTTGCAAAATGGCGGGATTTACTGCCGTGAGCGCTTCATGTCAATTTTCAGACCCGATTTTGGCAACCAACTATTTTTATGCTGGGTGGATTCAAATTAAGTCGAATATTGTCGTTACTGTAACAATCACCTCGTCCAATAAGAAGTCTTTCGATGCTGCAACGAATTCCCTTCGGACACTAAAAATTAATAAGAAGGAAATACTGAATATTGTGAAACCCTAATTTAGCGACCTTTGCCGGTATCGGCTTCCCGCTCCTGTTGCAGGCGGTTGACGAAACCATTTTTTGATTCCTTGTTGGAATCTTTCTCACCGTCGGTCATTTGTTCGGGGATGGGTGGTGAAGTCTGGTTTTTAATTTTTGGAGCGGGTCGTCGCATGAGAAAATAGCCGCCGATGCCGATGATCCCGGCAATTGCCCCAGCCCAGCCCGCGCCGTTATAAGGTTTCCGATTAAGTTTTTTCTCTCCGGCCTCGCTTATGCCGATGCCCACGCCGCTGCCGATTATGCCTGTCCAGAGCAATAATTCGGCAAGGCGTTTGCGTTTAGCCGGGTTATTGGCGGCTGCGGGGGCGTCGTCGCTTTGATTTGAAGGAATTTCGGCCATGCTGGATCATAACCTTGGGCAAATTCTTTGTATTGTGAAGATTTCATGACAAGCCGCCGTGATGGAAGGTAGCAGTTTGACAAATGCCTGAATTGAGCGAACATTTTCCGGGCAACGGGGCAGGAAACAGCCCTTTGGAGCCGATGCGGTAAAGCACAAACCAAAACCAACAACTTACTAAAACTATGGTCTGGACTCCACCGAACTGTGAAAAATGTCACCACCACCCGGCAATGGTCATGTGTGGCCGTCGCAAATTGGTCAGGCAGAAAAGCGATTTTGCCAACCGTGCGGCGCGAAACGTGCAATTGAATATGCACGGACACCATATAATGGCCGGAATTGCTTCGGCTGTTGGTGTCGGCGCCTGGGTGGTAAATCAATTTTTAGAAGAAGTAGATTACAAATGCCCGTGCTGCGATGACATCAAGACTGTCGTTGAAGGCACTTAAAAGGGAATTACAGCCCGCTCAAAATCTCCTGCCGTTTGGCCTCAAGCTCGGCCTGAGAAATCAGGCCTTTTGCGTGCAAATCCTGCAACCGGGCCAGACGGGTTTCGACCGTCGGAGCGGAAGCGGTGGCAACTTCCGCCAAAAGCGGGGGTGAAGTTTCAACCGTGGTCAGGCGTGGCGGTTCGCGGTCTGGCGGGATTTCCTGCACGTCAACGACGGGCAGCGTCCGTGATTCCTGTTTCCGTCGCCAGATCACAAAGGCGACACAAGCCGTCCATGTCGGCATCAAATCCAAGCCGGGAATAAACTCAATAAAAAGCGAAGGCAGCAGCGCCCAATGAAAACCGAGCAAGGCGATGGTTGCGGCCATGACAACGCAGTCCACTAAAATGTCAGCGGCTTCGCCGGGAATGGCGAAAAAGCCGGTGGCCGTCAGGCCGGTGATGGGAAACTGTATGGCGTCGGCAACGACGGCAATAGCCAGCGCAAGCAGGATGCGGTTTTGAGTCAATGGCGGTTTGGTCATGCGATATTATTTCCCCCTGCGTCGCCTGATATGTTCCCGCACGTCCTGCCCTAATCCGGTGGGGATGCCGGTTGCCTGATTTTGTGGCCGTGCGTCCTGAACATTCTCAAATTGCTCGACCGTCCGGCCCTGCCGCTCGGCATGGATGAGGCCGTCAATTGAATCCATGTCGAGATTCCGGTCGCGTTCGTGAATCATATATTCATAGGCCCGCAAGCAGAACGCTGAAAAAATCAGCCAACACGTCAACGCGTGGGAAAGCGGATAAAACGCGAAAGCAATCAGCCCGCAAAACAGCGGGTCAATGAACCGGGCCACGCGCCGGTTACGGTGCATGAACGCTGGAAGCCAGCGAAACGCAAAGGGCGATGTTCCAATATAAAAACTGTGCTGACGCACGGCGCGATTAAATTGAAACCAGCGTTTGATACGCTGCGCAATTGCCAAAACAAGAAAACAAATGCCGAAATAGAACAAGGCGATTGGCTCGGCGCTCTCATTGCCGGGTTGTGCCAGCACACCAAAGAAAACTAAAAAAACGGTGATGCCAAACACCCGGAGCGGGTCTAACAGCCGGTAGCCCAAATCATGCCGGAAAAAAACCATCACTGACAGGGCCGGGAACTGCATCAACCATTTCGCCGTGGCGTAGCTCTCGCGGAATGTCGGGCCTTGTTGTGGTTGGGGTGGCATTTTATCGCTGGTTGAACGTCAGCAAGCGGAACGGCAACGCCAGATTGCCGTCGTAAAACAGGTTGCCGCCGTTATAGACGATGGCCTCGACCTGAAAATTATGTGCTGGCCCGCCGCGCTTTAGCGTCGTGAACGTCGCCGGTTCGACAAAGAGCTTTTTCTGTTCGCTGCGGTTCACCCCGGAATTGTGGCTGCGCTGCTCGTCGGGGTTTTTGGGAGTGGCCTCATTCTGCGACTGGCCGGCGCTGGTGCTGGTGGTCTTGACCCAGCGTTGGCCCAAAATGAACGAAGCCCAATCATTCGTTAAGCCGGTGTTCTGGCAAAAGAATTTGCACTGCAAATTTCCCAAAAGGGAATCCACCGCATTCATGTTTTTCAAAACTCGTCCGTAGCTCTCGCGGTTCTGCGTCAGATACACGGTGCATCCGCCAGCGGATCTTGCCGTGGCCTGATATTCCGAATCAAAATTTGTGACAAAATTTTGCGCCTCGTCCGCCCATAAAAAAACCGGCCGCAAATAGGCGTCCGGTTTGGTCGGTGGCGTCCGTCGCAGGACGGCGACTTGGAAACAGTATTTCCAAGCAAGGTTGGCAATCCGGCCAACCAGCCGGAACTCTTGGACGGGCAAGTCAACGATGATGATCTTGCCCCCGAATGTGTCCTCCGGTTTGATGTTGGTGTCGGCGGAAAAAAGTTCCCGCAATGGCCGCGTGACGAGCGGCCTTGCCAGCATCGAAAAAGTTAAGGTGATGATACTACGGGTTTTTTCGGCCAGATTGGGAAACTCTGACTCCCAATATTTTTGGCAGCGCATGAAGTCTTCGCGGATTCCTGCGCTGGCCTTTTTGGTGGCCTCGTCCGCCTCTTTCAAGATTTTCCCGCAGGCGCTTTCCGTCTTCCATTGGTCGCTGCTGGCCTGCTCTGGATTCAACGGAGCGGATGCGACGATGTCGGCAAGTAGTGGCAGGGAAACGGGTATTTCGGCAAACAGGGGCAAATCCACCAGATTGGTATTCATGTGGTGAAGGGCATCTTCCCAAAACTTGTTTGATCCGCCGCCCCCTTCGGTTGCCCCGCTGCCCCCGGAAATCGCCGTGGCGATTTCGTCCAGAAGATTGACGATGTTAATCGTCAGGCCACCGCCCGCCTCCGGGCGGCTGGCCTCCCATGCCATGAAATTGAAGCGGTTTTGACCGCTGGCATCTATGATGACAAGGTCGTCCGTCCGCTCGGTTTCCGCCGCCCATTGTTCCCATTGGCGGCGTTCCTCCTTCTTGGCGCAAAGCACCAGCCCGCCGAAACCGGCGGCTAGATAGCCATAGGCCAGGTGCTTGGCCGGGCCGGAAGTTTTTCCACTGCCGGTTGCACCGAATACACAGACGCCCGTAAGGGCGTCGGAGAGGCGGAAGCCTTCCCCGTTGCCCCAATCCCGCAGCACCGTTTGCGGGTGGAATTCGGGCAACTCATTTTTGCCAGCCTTCATGCAAAAGGGTGGCAAGCCCCGGTTTTCCCGGCAAGGGAAAACCGGCTTCGGGGTGTCAGGGGTTTGCTCCCTGCGGCCTGTCCAGAGCGGCAAGGCTCTGGCGGCATCCAACCAGCGGATGGTTGGGCATGGTTCCAAGGGTGGCACACCCCGTCAACGACATTTATCTTTCCCCGCCAGCGACAACTATAATTCCCCGCGTTGCCTCACGCCTGATGTTACCAAAGTCTGATCTGCATTGTTGTTTCACTGGCTAGGTAAAACGAGCAGGGGGCG
>Ga0302320_10002338_pt1 | contig 44737 bp, 44 predicted proteins | sample Bog_T0_3_FD_202130 | JGI IMG/M metagenome (GOLD analysis project Ga0302320, IMG submission 202130) | Peat permafrost microbial communities from Stordalen Mire near Abisko, Sweden - Bog_T0_3 | ecosystem: Environmental > Terrestrial > Soil > Wetlands > Peat | place: Sweden: Abisko, Stordalen Mire...
GGGCGTACTGCTACCTCGTGGTGCCGCCCGCCAACGCGCTCACCGACGAGGCGCGCTCGCGCATCGAGGCGCTCGAGCGGCACACCGAGCTGGGGAGCGGGTTCAAGATCGCGTCGCTCGACCTCGAGCTGCGCGGCGCGGGCGACCTGCTCGGCGCCGAGCAATCGGGGAGCGTGTCGAGCGTCGGGTTCGATCTCTTCTGCCAGATGATCGAAGAAGCGGTGCACGAGCTGAAGGGCGAAGAGGTCGTCCACGACGTCGACCCCGAGCTCTCGTTCGACGTGAGCGCGCTCGTCCCGGAGGACTACGTCACCGACGTCGGCGTGCGCCTCTCGCTCTACAAGCGCCTGGCGAGCGCGGTCGACGAGGCGCAGGTGGCCGACATCGCCGAGGAGATGGAAGACCGCTTCGGCGCCCCGCCCGACGAGGCGCGCCGCTTCGTGGGGCTCATGTCGCTGAAGACGGAGCTGCGGCGGCTCAAGGTGCTCGGTTGCGAAGCGAACGCGCGCTCGGTCACGCTGCACCTGCGCGAGGACACGCCGCTCGACCCGAAGAAGATCCTCGACCTCGTACGCACGTCGAAGAGTCCGTACCGCATCACGCCGGACATGCGCCTCACGCGGCGGTTCGAGTCGGGGGACGGGCTGGTGAATGCCGAGACGATGCTGGCGGACATCGCGAAGTGCGTGAAGAGCTAGGGCGCATCCGGACCCGTTCTCGAGCTCCGCTGGCGCGCGTCCTGCCGAACGCGCGTCGCGCCCCAGGGGCTGGCATCGCCGGGCTCGTCGATCAACACTCCCTCGGGTGAACCTCCCCGACGAGCTCTCCACCGACCGTCTCTCGCTGCGCGTCCCCCACGCCGCTGACGCCGACGCCATCTTCGCTCGCTACGCCTCCGACGCCGACGTCACGCGCCTCGTCGGCTGGCCCCGCCACCGTTCACTCGACGACACGCGCGCGTTCCTGGCGTGGGACGCCGACACGCGCGCGTCGGGCGGAGGGAGCGCGTACCTCGTCTTCGATCGTCGAAGCGGAGCGCTCCTCGGCAGCACCGGCCTCGCCTTCGAAGGCGATCGCCGCGCCATGACGGGCTACGTCCTCGCCCGCGACGCGTGGGGCCACGGCTACGCGACCGAAGCGCTACGCGCGATGGTGGCGCTCGCGTTCGGCCTCGGCCCGGTCGAGCGCCTGTACGCGATCACCCACCCATCCAACACCGCGTCGGAACGCGTCCTCGCGAAGGCCGCCTTCTCCAAAGAGGGCACCCTCCGCCGCCACACAGTCTTCCCGAACCTCACCGCCAGCGCCGCGCAAGACGTCGCCATGTGGGCGCGCACTTCCTAACTCTCCGCCTCCGCCCCCAAGCGAGAGAGCGCGTCCCAGAACTGCGGCAGACCAAGCGCTGCCCAGGAGGGGCGAGGATACGTACTCATGTACGTTGACGAGCCCCGACGCCGGCAGCGCGCCGGGATGTCGCGGTTATGGGATGCGCTCTAAACGTGGCCTCCCTTGGCCACGCACTCCTTCGACAGCGTCTGAAACGCCGGGATGTTCCCCGCGGCTCGCATCAGGCGCGCCTTCACGCACTCGATGGGATCGGTACCCGCGGGGGGCGTCGTGCCGCCACCGCTGTGCGCGGGCGGAGCGATGGGAGGCTTCGGGGCGCCGCCATCGTGATGCGCCGAGCCTCCGCCCCCGTGCGGACCGGGGCCAGGGCCGGGCGTCGTCCCGGGACCGACGAGCGCTGCGAGCCCCGGATCGCCGGCGTCAGCGACGGTGTTGTCGGCGACCGGCGCAGCGGCGTCGGCCCCCGTCAGATCGACCACGGTGGGCGCGCTGCCGGCGTCGAACGAGCTCAGATCGACGGCCGGAGTCGACGAGTGCCCCTTCATCGCGAAGACGACGGCGCCGATGCTCAGCACGGCCACGACGCCGGCGATGCCGAGGAGCATCCCTTTGTTCCCCCCTGCACCTTGCGCGTGCGCGTTGGGCGGCGGCTGCGGGACGCCCGCGTTGGGCGTCGGGAACGACACGTTGCCCTGCGCCGGAGTCCCCGCCTGGGCGGGGCTCATCGGACCAGGGTTCGAGCCGTACGTGCCGAGGGCCATCGGCGGGCCGGCGCTGAAGTCGAGCGGTGTGCCCACTTCCGTCTTCCCCTTGGCGCCCGGGATCGGCGCGGCAGGCATGGCCGCCTGGGTGCCGCCGGCGCCGGCAGCGACCATCGGCGTCGCGCCCGAGAAGGCGTCGAAGAACGCGGTCACGGTCGGGAAGCGGTCGTCGGGCGACTTCGCGAGCGCCTTGCGGAGCGCGTCCTTCATGCGCGGCGCGATGCGGTCCGCGTTCGGCATCGTGTCGATGTCGCGCGGCGGCTGCGTCATGTGCTGCGTCGCCCACTCCCACGCGGTGTTCGCCTGGAAGGGGAGCGTGCCGGTCAGCATCTCGTAGACCATGATCGCCAGCGAGTAGATGTCGCTGCGCGCGTCGATGGGCTTCCCGGTGAACTGCTCGGGGCTCATGTACGGCGGCGTCCCGAGCACCATCCCCTGCTGCGTGAGCTTCTGCTCGTTCTTGTCTTCCTCGTTCGACCGCTTCGCGATCCCGAAGTCGAGCACCTTCACGAAGTCCTTTTGCCCCGCGCGCTCGGCGAGCACGATGTTGTCGGGCTTCAGGTCGCGGTGAACGATGCCGTGCGAGTGCGCTTCGGCGAGCGAGCCGCAGATCTGGCTCAGGATCTTCTCGGCGCGCGCCGGCTCGATCGCGCCCCCCTTCTCGATGATGTCCGCCAGGCTGGAGCCCTGGATGAACTCCATCGCGTAGTAGAGGACCCCTTCGTCGGTCTTCCCCTCGTCGTAGACCTGGATGGTGTTCGGGTGCTCGAGCCCCATCACGGTGCCGATCTCGCGGCGGAAGCGCTCGGAGATCTTCTTGTCGTTCGACAGGTGCGAGTGGAGCGTCTTGATGGCGACCTTGCGGACGCCGCCGCCGAGCGGCTGCTCCCCCAGGTACACGGCGCCCATGCCCCCTTCGCCGAGCAGCTTCACGACCTTGTACTTGTTGCTCAGCGTCTTGCCGACGAGCGAGATGTCGGGCGTCTCGTCCCCGGAAGCAGGGGCGGCGGACGCTGCGGCATCGGTCGTGACGGCCTTGCCGCACACGGGGCAGAACTTGCCGGCGTCGAACTGGGCGTTACAGGAGGAGCATTGCATCGGGGGGCGAGGGTCGCACGAAATCGCTTGTTTGTCCCATTGGACGGGCGTCCGCCGGGATCGATCCAAACGACGGCGTCACGCGCTCGTGGCGACGAGCAGGCGACGGCTCAGTGGGCTGCGGTCGAAGCGTCCGTGCCGGCGTCGCGAGCGGCCTCTTCCACGGGCCACGGCAGCGGCCAGCGCGTATCGGTGGCGCGGTCCCACAGCTCGAGCCGGGTGCCGCGCTCGACCGCCGGAAACATGACGCCGATGCGCGAGGTGAGCTTGTGCGTCAGGCTCGGCGGCGAGAGGAAGCCGGCGTCGGGCTCGGGCGGGCCGAGCATCGGGAAGTCGAAGCGAACGCGCTCGATGAGCGTCGGCCCCTCGAACAGCTCGATGGCGAAGCGCCCCATCGCGCGCGGCGTGGTCTGCGGCGCCCCGAGGTCGAGCGGGTGCACCGCGACGAGGTAGGGAGCGCTGTTCGACCAGCGCAGATCGAACACCCACTGCATGCGCGACGTGAGCGGCTCGGGGTCGGGCGGGATGCGCGAGATGTGCCCCCCGTCGGGGCGAACGGCGGAGGCGTCGGCGCCGGGGAACACGATGATGCGCGACTTGTCGGCCCACGCGATCGAGACGGCGGAGCTGAGGAGAAGCAGGCCCGTCGCGAAGGACGCGAGCGGGACTAGGATGCGCAGGGTACGGGGGGGCACGGGGAAGCGGGTTCTCCCACGGCGCGGCGGCGGAGCCAAGTCGTGGGCTAGGATTCCCGACTCCGAGACGACGATGGGAATCCGAACGGCACCGTTCCAAGCGACGTCCCGTCGACTCGCCCTCGGCTTCGTCGCTCTGTCCGTCGCGTGCGGCGCCGATGAGGCGCAGCGAAGCGTCCTCGTCGAGCAGACGGCGAACGGTCCACGAACGACCGTCGTCATGACCCGCATGGAAGGCCCGCCACCCGCTCCGCCTCCGGCCGATCCGCTCCCCGGCGATCCGCTGGTGGCGTTCAACCTCGAGATTCTCAACCAGTACCGCGAGCACGAAGGGGTCGAGCCGCTGCGGTACAGCGCGCGAATCAGCGCCTTTGCGATCGAGGGGTCGAAGGAACTCGCGCTCACGCACGTCCCGCGCGCCGACTTCGCCCAGCGTGCCGACGGCGCCCCCGCGTTCGGGGTCCGTGCGGGCGAGAACCAGAGCGACCCGGATGGGATTCCACCGCTGGCGACCGACCCGCAGGTCAGCGGCAAGAAGCAAATCGAAGAGACGCTGAAGCTGATGTACGACGAGAGCCACGGGGGGAAGCACTTCGACAACATCGTGAACCCGCGGTTCCGGCGCGTCGGCGTGGGGCTCTATCAGTCTGGGGGACGCCTCTATCTGACGAACGACTTCACGGACTGAGGACGCGGGCGGCACACGTGGGTGGCCTATCCGTTCACCGCCGAGCGTCTGGCAGAAGGCACGACCGCACTCTTTCGACGTGGCGCGTCCGCCGGCGGCCGTGGACGGCACTGCGGAGCCGTGGACGGCACTGCAGAGCCGTGGACGGCACTGGAGAGCCGTGGACGGCACTGCAGAGCCGTGGACGGCACTGGAGAGCCGTGGACGGCACTTTTTTGACGCAGCGCGTCCGCCGGCAGTCGTGGACGGCACTGGAGAGCCGTGGACGGCACTTTTTTGACGCAGCGCGTCCGCCGGCGGTCGTGAACGGCGCTGGGGAGCCGTGAACGGCTCCGATGGACCGCGAACGGCTCCGGGCGCGTCAGCTCGGGGGGAGGCTGCGTGCGACGGCGTCCGCCCAGTCGCCGTCGTCGCCGCCGAGCGCGCCCCACGTCTCCCGGAGCAACGCCGGGATGGGGGCATCGATCACGCTCGAGAAGATCGTCACCCGCGCCGCGTGCAGCGCGATTCGATCGAACGAGAGCACCTTGCCCGACGGGAGCGTGACGCGCGCCGGGGCGCCGTAGACGCGGTCGCCGAGCAGCGGTGCGCCGGCGTGGCTCGCGTGGACGCGGAGCTGGTGCGTGCGCCCCGTCACGGGGGCGAGGGCGAGGAGCGCCGCCTCTCCGGCGCGGGCGACGACGGCGAAGTGCGTGCGGGCGGAGGTGGCGTCGCGGCCGTTCACGGCGCGGTGCCTCGGGTCCTTCGCGCGGCCGATGGGGGCGTCCCACGTGCCGGTGTCCTCGCGCGGCGCGCGCGCGGCGATGGCGACGTAGCGACGGGCGTAGCGGTGCTCCTCCCGCTCCTGGCGGAGACGCGCGGCCATCTCGGCGTCGAGCGCGAACACGACGACGCCGCTCACTTCGCGATCGAGGCGCGAGGTCGCGTGCAAGTGCGAAGGCTCGAGGCCGACCGTACGCGCCGCCAGCGTGAGGAGCGCGTGCGAGGCGCCACCGTGATCGGGAATCGTGGGCGTTCCGGCCGGCTTGTCGACCGCGACCCACCGCTTCCCGCGCGCGAGCACGCTCACCGCAGCGGGCACGTCCGACGCGGCGCTCGCGACGGTCACTTCGTCCCCCGCGCCCACCGCTTCGCTCGCGCGTAGGACGCGCTTCCGCCCGACGAACACGCGCCCTTCGACGACGGCGTTCGCGTCCCCGGGCGCCGCGAGCGCGACGATCTCGCCCACCGTCGCCCCGTCGTCGTCCCCCACGATGAACCGGCGCGTCGTCACCCCCGCTCGAGCCTCTCCACGACGCCGCGATCGCCGTCGATGCGCAGCCGGTCCCCCGTCCGCACCGCGCGCGTCACCCCCGAAACGTTCACCACGCTCGGCACTCCGAGCTCGCGCGCCACGATCGCTGCGTGCGACAGCGGCCCCCCCAGCTCGGTCACGACGCCGGCGGCGATGAGGAAGATCGGCGTCCACCCCACGTCGGTCGTGTGCACGACGAGGACTTCGCCCGGCTGGAGCTGCCCCATGTCGTTCGCGCTGAAGAGCACGCGCGCGCGCCCCTCGACGACGCCTGCGCTCGCCGGCAGCCCGCGCCACGTCTCACCGCCCGAAGGCGGGAGCTGCACGGGCGGGGGAGCACCGGTGAAGGTCGCGGGGGGATCGGGACGAGCGCGATCGCGCGCGTACTCGGCGCGGCGCGCGCGGACGAGCGGCGCCAGATCCGTTCGCGACGTGCGGAGCGCCTGCATCACTTCGTCGATGGTCAGGAAGAACACGCTCGCGATCTCGGCGACGGGCGACCCCGACGGCGACAGGGCGCGCTCGTCCGCGTCCAGCTCGGGGATGAGGCGCCGCAGCCTCCGGTCCGCGTCGAGCACCGCGTCGCGCAGGAGACCGAGCACGCGCGTCACCCACGCCCGCATCCCCTCACGGAGCCGCGCGGCCTTCTGCGAGCGCGCGACCAGGTGCCGCACCGCCGTCTGCTCCACGATGCCGAGGCGCGGCAGCAGGCGCGCCATCTCCGCGTCGGCGATCTCCTTGCCGCGCAGCGACAGCGACGCATCGAGCTCGCGCGACTCTCCGCGCAGCGCCACGCGCACCATCGTCAAGACGGGTCGCGGGTCCTCGCGCCAGCGCGGCGTCGACAGCTCCGCCTCGCGCACCGCGCGGTCGCCGTACAGCTCGAGGAAGCTCGCGATCCCGCGCCGCGTCGGCCCGTCGGGGATGCCGTCGAGCCCCGTCAGCGACTCGTCCTCGATCGCCGCGCGCGCGTCCGGATCGCGCCGCGCGAGGTTCACGATGCGCATGATGCCGATGGCGGGCCGCGCGCTCTCGAGATCGCGAATGCCGCTGGTGAGCCCCTGCGCCAACCGGTCCGCACCGATGGGCGCCACGCGCGACAGGAGCCCCGAGAGCACCAGGTGAGTCCCGAGCGTGCTCGACGCGCACGTGAGCATCACCGTCCCGGTCCGCTCGAGGATCTCCTGGATGTCGAGGATGGTCCGCGCGAGCCCTTCGTCGGGGAGGATCGCGAGGTCGAGCGCCGAGTGCGCGCGCAGGGCCCGCTCGGCGAACGCTTCGTACTGCGCGACGATGTCGTCGAGCCCCCACTGCTCCTTGAGCAGGCGCGCCGCGGTCACCGGCAAGCGGGCGTAGAAGCCGCGTTTGGACACGTCGGCCACCTGTTCGCTCAGCTCGTCGCCGCCGGCGCCACCGCCGAGATCGACGAGCGCGCGCGGATCGAGCCACGGAACCTGCGCCGCGATACGCATGAAGTGCGTGAGGTTCAGGTAGAAGCGGCCGTACACGTTGCCCACGAGGCGCGCGTTGCGCGGCACCGTGCACCCCAGGGCGGAGAACGCGCGGCGAAACCCCGACTCGCTGAACGCGCCGGCCACCGACCAGGTGAGCGGCGTCGCGACGCCCGGGAGCGCTTCGCCGACGTTCACGTTGCTCCACACCGTCTGCGCGTCGCCCCCTTCGGGGAACCCTCGCCCCGTCGCCGGGCGCGCCTGGACGAGCCACACCGCCGAGCGGTCGCAGGCGAACTCGACGTCCCAGACGACCGGATCGAGCTTCTCCAGCCGCCGGGCGATCTCCGCGAGCGTGGCGATGCGCGCGTCGCTGAGCGCGGGCTTCTCGGGATCCGGGACGTCGATCTCGGTGGGCCCGTCGGGGCCGATGACCGTCGCGCGGCTCTTGTGCGCGATGACCGCCTCGACCACGCGACCGCGCGTGTCGACGCGCAGCATGTCCGGCGTCGCCACGCCGTCCACGACCGGCGAGCCGAGCCCGAAGCCCGCGTTGATGATCCGCTCGTCCTCGGTCCGCGCGCGCGCGTCGGGCGAGCGCGTGAACATCACGCCCCCCACTTCCGCCTCGACGACCCGCTGGAGGACCACCGCCATCCCCACGTCGCGCACCCCGTGGGCCGCGAGATACGCGAGCGCGCGCCCCGACGCGATCGACGCCCACACCGCGCGAATCGCCTCCCCGAGGTGACGCGTTCCACGCACGCCGAGCCGCGTCTCGGCGAGCCCCGCCATCGACACGAGCGCCCCGTCCTCGCACGTCGCGCTCGACCGCACCGCGAGCCCCCAGGTCGCCCGCGGCTCCATGCGCGCCCAGAGCTCGGCCAGCTCGTCCTCGAGCCCGCGCGGAAACGGCGCCCCCAGGATCTCGAGCCGCGCCTCCGCGGCGCGCGCATACCCCCCGCGCCCGCTCGCCGCCCGAAGAAGCGACCGCGGCTCGCACCCGGGCGGTAGCTCGCGAAGCGCCGTCGCGAACGCATCGGCCGGCAGCACCCACGCCTCCGGCACCGGGAACGAGCCGCGCACCAGCCAGGCGAGCCCCGCGGCCTTCCCGCCGATCACGCGCGGATCGTCCGACCCACGCTTTCGCGCGATGGCTTCAAGCGGGACGAGCCAGGGCATGACGTGGGGAATCTAACTCAGCTTCGAGCCAGCACGCGGTCATGCCACAGAAGCAGCTCGATCGCGCCGGGCCCGCGGTTGAACGGGTAGTCGTGGGGGCCGGGAATGTCGGCGAAGTCGTGCGCGACGCCGGCGCTGAGGAGGGCGCGTGACAGGTGCGTGATCGCGTCGCGGTAGACGTCCTCGTGGCTGGTCGTGAGGCGAATCGGCAGGCGCGCTCTCCCGGCGACTCCCGCAAACCGGGCGCGCGCGGCCCGCGCGACCTCGACCCACTCGTCCACCTGGTCGTCGCTCATCGCCGGTTGCAACGCGCCCACGGCACCGAACGTATCGGTGCGCGCGAACCCGGCCCGTAGCGCCGTCGCTCCCCCCATCGAGACTCCGTCGATCCCCGTAGCCTCCACCGAGGCGAACACCGGCAGCTCGCGTCGCGCGCGCGGGACGAGCACGTCGGCGACGTAGCGCCCGTACTCGGCGAGGTCGGCGTGGCTCCGCAGGTTCAGCTCCGGCACGTACGGGCACAGGACCACGAGCCCACCGAACGGCCGCGACGCGAGCTGCGCGTTGTACTGCGCGAGGCGCGCGTCATCGACGAACCCCTGCACGTCGTCGGCGTCGAGCGGCGGTCGGTTCACCCGTTCGATCGCGTGCGTGAGCGCGTAGTCGCGCGGCCACCCCATCGCGCCGTCGCGCGGCGGCTTCATCGCCTCGCCGTGCCCGTGCAGCGCCACGACCAGCGGCCACCGCGCGGCCCCTCCCGCCACCGGTTCCGGCACGAGCACCGCGGCTTCTCCCGCCGCGCCGCGCTCGGGGAGGGTCCACGTGAGGAGCCGTGTCGCGCCCGGGGGAGGAGCGGCGTCCAGCGTGGGAACCACCGTGGCGCTCGGCGCCGCTGCGGCCGCGGCCACCGGGTCGTGCCGCGAGCACCCGAGCGAGAGCGCGCCAAACGCGAGGAGGAGATCGCGACGCGAGATCACGTCCGGCAGCCTACCTCTTCGAGGCCGGTACTTGCCCCGTCGCGATCTGCACGAGCTCGGCGAGCGCCGGATCGCGCGCGATCTGGTCGCGCAGAAGCGCCCGCACCCCTTCCAGCTCCGTCGCGCGCAGGCCGTGCAAGTGCGCCGTCGCTTCGTTCACCTTGAGGTCGAGGTACCCGTCGAGGTCGATCTCTCCGGCGCGCAGCCGCTCGAGCGCCCCCACCCCCTTGGGCGCGACCGCCTCCACCGACGTGCTCGCGGCCGCCTTGGGCTCGTGGACCTCGAACGTCTTTGCACCGTCGGCTCGATTCGCCTTCTCGTCCCCGGTGATGGGCGTCGGTGGCGGAGGCACACTCCCTTTTCCGATGCGATCGATGCTCATCGTCAGCTCCAATCTAACCCGCGATCGCGCATCGGTCAGTGGATGTTCGGGAATGGCGAGAGAGGTGGAGAATCAACGAGCGCATGGTTGAGCCTTCTCGCGGTCGAAGGGGCGACGAGCTCCCCCCTTACCGATCCCACTCGGACCGTTCGCGGCGCGTGTTGCGTGAAAAGTGAACGGGGCCTGTCGATTCCCGTCCGGCCCGCACCGTCACGGGCACTTCAGCGCACATTCCATGACGGCGTCGAACCGGCAGGCGACGGGGGTTTTCGCCGGGGGCGGACCGCTGCACGCGAAGTGGCACGCCCTGTCACCGCGCGTCTCGGCCGTGACCGTGAATCCGTCGGTCCCGTTCTCGACGCGGCAGCCGCTGCGAACGTAGTCGGCGGGGCACGTCCAATCGCGCGCGGTCGCAGCGTAGTCGGCGGCGCGGCGAATCGTGACGTCCACCCGTTCGAGCTGCTCGGCGTGCGGACGTCCCGTGCGCACGGTCTCGAAGACCCGCGCGCGACGCTCGACGGCGGCCTCGGCATCGCGGTTCGGGTCGCGGCGCGCGGGGACGAAGAGGATCGACTCGTCGCGTGTCTGCGTCTCGCAGCGGAGCGCGTCTCCGTCGGGCGTCCAGAGGAGCGGCAGCTCGATCGTTCCGCGCGCCGGCAAGGGGATTGTACGCGCCCCTACCAGGGCCTCGAGCTCGACCGCGGCGCGATTCACGACATGCACCGTACGCGTCGCCTGGGTGCCGTACGGCGCAACGCCGAAGTCCAGCGACGCGGGCGAGACCTCGGGCGTCGGGAGCGTGCACACGTCCTCGAGCGGAGACGCGACGTACGCGATCGGCGCCGTCGCGCCGAGATGAAAGACGAGCGGACGCGAATCGCCGTCGAGCAGCGACTCGAGCCCCCCCAGCGTGAGCCCGGTGTTCGACTCGCGCACTGCGAAGCGAGGGTCGCCGAGCGCGCGCCGCACGAAGTCGATGGCCCGCTCATGGGTCGCATCGCGGGGGGCGCGGAGCTCGAACGAAAGCGTCGCGCCGTAGCGCGTGACTCCTGCGAAGTGGGTCGCGTCGCCGCAGGTGCACGAGTCGTCGGCGGCATGGACGACCACCGAGGAGGTCGACTCGAACGACGTCGGCGCGAGGTCGCGCGCGAAAGCGATGGCCATCAGCCTCACCTCGTGGACGGAGGGGGGCGCGCCGAGGAGCGGGGCGAGATCGGCGTCGGCCGCGACGAGGGTTCCGTCGACCGCGACGCCGGCGAACGCGTAGGCGATCGTGGTCGCGTCGATCGATGGCACAGGTCGCCCGGCCGCGCGCGCACACGCTTCGCCCGTCGACTTCCACCCCTCCGCGGTCGGCCGGAGCCCCGCCCCCGGCGACACGACGCGCCTGCCCGACAGGATGACGTCGTGCTGCTCGTCGGCGTACGTCGTCGCGGCAATGACCAACGCGCGCGCGCGCAGACACGCGTTTCGGTCGAGCGCGGCACACGGCGCGCGCGGATCGAGCGGAGGCTGCGTCGCGCGCGGGCACGCGCTGAGAGCGAGCGCGCCCGCGGCACCGAGCGCGACGAACGCGCCGCGGCGACCCGCGCGCAACGCCGGGCGTCCCCTCGCGATCACCGCGTCCAGCGTACCGTCGCGCGACGCACGCGTCGCGATTCCGCATCGGCCGATTCGTCGTTCCAGAACAGCGACGGGCCGACCACGCCCAGCGCGACGTCGAGCGACGGAGGACCGTCGAGCGTGACGAGCGGATAGGCAGTGACGTCCGCATCGTGCGTGAGGTCGATGCCGTCGAGCACGATCATGTCGGTCTCGGCGCGCGCCAGCACCGCGTGAAGCGTGGCCCCCACGCCGTCGAACGCGATCGCCGTGTGAAACCCGTCTCCGGCGACCGGCAGCCTCTGTGGATCGGACGCCACGTGTCCGTTCGGCGCCAGCCACGCGAACATCGCGCCGTACGCGCGCGAGCTCTTGGGGTCTGCCCCGCTCGGCGCCTCCTCGATCCATCCGACGGCGACGTCGTTGCCCCGCGCGCCCAAAGCGGGCGATCGCGAGTGCGCGGCCGTCGCGAGCACGCGCGCGTCCTCACCCACGCGCGACGCATCGCGCGGACGGAGCTGCGCCGCATAGATGTCCGCGAACCCGTCCTGCGGGCTTTCTCGCGGATCGGCCCACGCGAGCCAGACGCCGCTGCCCGTCGCCAGGAGCGCTGTGTCGCTCGCGTCACCGGGTGCGTTCGTGATGCGCTGCCCGCGCCCGACGTTCCGCCCGTCGCGATCGAGCGTCGCCGCATAGACCTCGCCGTTGCCGTCGCGCGTGTCGACCCACGCCACCACCCACTGCTCGCCCGCCCACACGATCGCCACGTCGCTCGCGTCCCCCCTTGCGCTCGTGAGCTGCACGTCGTGGAGGAGCTTGCCGTGCCTGTCCGTGCGCGAGACGTGCACCTGCGGGTCCCCGCCGTCGCGGGCGACCCACACCACCGCCGCGCCGTCGTCTTCCTTCTCCGTAGTGGCGATCGCGATGCCCCCTGACGCGAGCGCACGCTTCGTGATGGTCCCGACGCCCGTCGACGCACCGCTCGCGTCGAACCCGTGCACGTCGATGATGGCCACGTCGTCCCGCTTCGCCGTCTCGTCGTTCACGGCCGCGAGGGCCGCGACGATGGCCCCCTCCCCCTCGCGCGCCGCCGCGAGATCGGTGAATGGCTTGTTCGCCGCGATGGTGTCGAGCGCTTGAATGGTCGGCGCACCCGGAGGCGGCGGACGCGCGACCGGGGGAGGAAACGGCGTCGTTCGCGGTCGCAGATCCGCCGCGAGCACGCGCGGCGCGGTGCCGTCGGCGGGCGTGGCGACCGCGAGGGCGAGGCAGCCATCGTTCGCGCACGTCATCGACCACCCGGCGCTGGCCGGCGTGCGAAGCACGCCCAGACGAAACGGGTCGACTTGCGTCACGGACAGCTTCGCGTCGAGCCGCACGTAGGTCGGGAGCACGGGCGCATCCGCGCACGCCTCGCCGGGATTGCACGCTCGCGCAGGCGAGAGCAGCGCGAAGCCGTTCGCGAGCCCCGCGAGCTCCGGCACACCGGGCCCCTGGAGGTCGAGCGGCACGATCGTCGTCGGGTCCACCTGCACGCTCTTCAGATCCACGCGCGCGACCGAGATGCGCTTGCTCGAGCGCCCCCGGCGAAACGGCTCTTCCCACGCCACCACGGTCCCTGCGCCCCCGGACGCGAGCCCCACAAGTGTCCCGCCCGCGCCCCCTTCGATCGCCCGCTTCGGCCCGCGCACGTGCCCGGTGTCGTCGACCACGGCCAGGGCAGGCTGCGGATCGGGTTGCGAGGCGTCGGTCCACGCCAGACACGTCTCGTCGCCAACGCGGACCGCGTCCACGTCTCCGGCGATGCGCGCACCGGCTGCCACGATGACTGCGGCGCCGATCGGACGCGCGTCGGCGTCGAACCGCTGCCACGTGATCTCGCTCTTCTTCTGACTGACGGTCCCCACCAAAGCGAGCCCCAGCCCATCGGAGCCCGCCACCGCTTGCCACCCTTTGACCCCCCGCGCGATGCGCGCCGGCAGCCCGCGCACGGCCCCGTCCGGCCCCAGCGTCGCCGCCAGGATGTTCGCGTCGCCCCCCTTGCTCTGCTCGGCCCAGACCACGAGCGCTCCTCGCGACGTCGGGACGGAGTCGAGCCACACGATGTCGTCGTTGGTCCGAGCGAGCTCGATCGGAGTACCGCGCGCACGGCCGTCGTCGGTCACGCCAACCGCCGAGAGCACGACGCCCCGGTCAGTCAGCGAGGTCCATGCCGTCAGGAAGCCGGGCTTGGGTCCCCCCGTCGGGCGAATCGTCAGCATCGTCGCGTCCGTCGCGACCGGCGCCACGACCTTCGAGTCGCCGCGCCCATCTCCACTGGCCGTCAGTGGCACGCTCACCAGGCGGCGCGTCCCCTCGCTCGAGGTTCCGACGTAGGCGGCCATCACGATGTCGCCGCGACGCGAGAGAAACGGCCCGATGCTGCCGTCGGGCACGTTGAACAAGACGTGCGCGTCCACCCCTTCCGGCGACGGATCCTTCCTCAGCAGGATGGCGGCGCCGGGTAGCGGCGTCGGCGGTGCGAGCGCCCCGACCCCGACGTTCGACGGTAGCGGCAGCTTCTTCCCGCCGCACGCCGCGCACACGAGAACCATCATCGCGAGACAAGCGCGCTTCACCCGCCCCCCCCATCCGCTTCGGGCAGGACGATGCTCGCGGAGCTCTCCGGCGTCGCGTACAGGCCGGCGCAGCATCCGGTCATCTGCGTGATCGTGACGTCGACCTCGAAGACGCCACTCACCGACTCGACCTCGACGTGACAGTCGCCAACGTGGTTTGCCTCGAAGCTATACTGAGAGCACCCCCCCGCCTGGTTCGTACAGACGGCGTTCACGCCGGTGCAGGCGGTGCCGCTCAGCTGGATGCCCGTGACCGACGCGGCGAGGTCCATCGGAATGGTGACCGTTAGCGCCGGGTCGACGCAGTCGCACGTCGGGCTAGCGGAGGTGCAGGCCGCCACGGGCGAGAACGCGAGCGCGAGCGATGCGCCGCGCGCGAGACCCTTCACCGAGTCACCGCCTGGTCCTCGAAGGTCCGTCGCACGGTGATGACGCCCGCGTGGCTCCGCGGGAACGGCGCGCCGCGCAGGGCTGCGAGGACGCAATCGACCAACGGCTTGTCATGCTTCGCCCCCTTCGGCAGCTTCACGCCCAGGAGGTGCCCCTCCTCGTCGATGCCGACCTCGACGACGATCTTCGCGTGCACGTCCTTCTTCCGCGTCCGCGCGTCGTTGACGCACGTAACGAGCGCGTTCGAGCGCGAGGTGATCGCGTCGTCGATGAACGAGGTCGCCTCCTCCGCGTTGTGCGCGAACGGCTTCTCCGGGGGCCCGCTCGGTCCAGCGTCGGCCGTCGCGCCGGTCGCGCCACTCGTCGAGCCCGTGCTCGGGCCTGCATCGGTGGCGTCAGTGGACGCACTCGAGCTCGACGGGTTCGCCGGGGCGGCGACCGCGTCCCCCGCGGGCGCAACCGTGGGAGCCGCAGGCTTGGGCGGGCCCCCGCACGCGATGGCCATCATCGCCACCACAACCGCTGAGCCCCTCGCTGCAATCCCGCGCTTCATTGCGCTCGGACTTACCGCGGACCACGCGAGCACCGCAACTCGCTGTCTCGTCAGCTCCGCAAGAGGCGCGAGATGTGCCCCTTCTCCCAAGCGATCGCGCGCTCGTAGTGACGGAACTCCTTCTCCCTCGCCAGGAACTCCGGCGGGTGGAGCATTCGCCGGCCGCTCCCCCGGCTAGCGGGCATCACGTGGTGAAGAAGCTCGTGGTAGACGATGTAGGCGACGAAGTAGCGAGGTACCCAGCCCCGATCGAGCGACGGGTGCACCCGGATGAGCCGATCGACCTGGTTGTAGCTCCCGAGCTTGATCGTCCTGCGCGGATCCTCGCGCCGCCCACGCCGTCCGCCATGACCCCACGTGATCAGGGCGTTCGCCTGCCCGTCGAAATAGCGCTCGTTCACATCGGCGAGGATCTCGAGAAGATCGTGACGCTTCCCGTTTGTGACCAGCGGCACCTGCCGCGAGCGCCGCGCCAGCCGCCCGGCGTTCGCCTCGATGTATTCGCCGACGAGCACGCTCGCCTTCGGATCCGCTTTCGCGATGTACCGGACGAGCGCGTCGAGCACGCGCGGCGGCGCATCCAGAAACATGTGGTGAATCCGCGCACGCAGGACTCCAGCCTCGACCTCGTGCGAAATGATCGATTGCCGGTTGTCCGTGATCGAGAGATTCACCGGACCGGGGTGCGCCGCCGCCAACTTCCGCTCCAGCGCCTGCCGGGCCCCCTCGTGCACGAACAGCCGCGGCGAGACGGTGGGCATCACCATCATCAGCTGCGAGCTCATGCGTTCCGGAAGGCGTATGGCGACCGCCCCCATGGGTCTCGCAAGGTACGAGTTCCCGCGCGCCAGGCGTGGGGCCGCAGCGTTCGACACGTGCACTAACCGCAGCGCGCTCCGACCCGCCATGAGCCCTCTTCGAGGGCGCCGTACGGAGCCCTCCTAGCCGTCTTAGGAGATGGCTCCCGGACGGTCAAGGAACCATCTTTTATGACATCAATTCAATCATTTGCACACGAGGCCCGGCGCCCCCAAGTGCGTCATTTGTAGGCGCAGCGCACCATCGGCAGGAGGGGGCGATTTCTCCTTGACCACGGGTCGATCCGGGGCGGCCCCTAGCCGGACGTCAGCGGGAGTCGTCGAGCCACTCGAGCGACTTGGGCTCGAGGACGAAGCGAAGGCGCATGGGGAGCGCCGACGGCTCGTCCTTGTGGGTGGCAACCCCAACGACCATCGCTTTCTGGAGCCCTGCCGGGAAGCGGCGTCCCGAAAGGAGCTCGGCCAGCCCGGACAGGGCCGGCTCGTGCCCGACGAGCATGACCCGCTTCTCTTCCTGTGCGACGCACTCGCGCACCAGCGCCGGCCCATCGCCGCCCGGTTCGAGCTCGCGCCGCACCTCGACCGAACCGCCCCGCTCACCGAGCTTCGTGAGCGAAGCCACGATCTCCGCCGTCTGGAGCGCGCGCACGAGGGGGCTAGAAAGGATCACATGCGGAGCTTCGTCCGCCTCGAGCAGGGCGCGCGCCACGTCCTTCACCCGATCGCGCCCCGAAGAGGTCAGGGCACGATCGAAGTCCCGCCCGCTGGCCGCGTGATCCTCGGCCGGACCGTGACGCATGATGTAGAGGCGCACGTCCATGCTCGTACCGGCCGAACGCCGGGAACGCAAATGCGGGGAAATGCGAGAATGGGTTCGAGCGAGAAGCTCGCGCTCTAGCTGGCCTGGTTCGCAGGCTTCGAAACGGCGCGCGTCTTCGCCTTCTCTTCACCCTCGAGCGGCGGCGCTCCGTTCGCCTGCACGCCCCCCTGAGGGCCACGCTTGATCCCGTGCTTCACGAGGATCATCGCTTCGAGCTTGTCGAGTAGCTCGGGGTGCGCATCGAGGTACGCCTTGGCGTTCTCGCGCCCTTGCCCGATGCGTTCCCCCGAGAACGAGAACCAAGCGCCGCTCTTCTCGACGATGTTCAGCTCACTGGCGAGGTCGATCACGTCGCCGGAGCGCGAGATTCCCTGCCCGTACAGGATGTCGAACTCCACCTCGCGAAACGGCGGAGCCATCTTGTTCTTCACCACCTTCACGCGCGTGCGATTGCCGACGACCGCCGGATCCTTCCCGCTCGTCGCCGCCGCCGCCTCCTTGATGGCGCCGATGCGCCGGATGTCGAGGCGCACCGACGAGTAGAACTTGAGCGCGTTGCCCCCCGTCGTCGTCTCGGGCGAGCCGAACATGACGCCGATCTTCATTCGAATCTGGTTGATGAAGATGAGGAGGCAGTTCGAGCGCGCCACCGTCGAGGTGAGCTTGCGAAGCGCTTGCGACATGAGCCGCGCCTGAAGGCCGACGTGCGAGTCGCCCATGTCGCCCTCGATTTCCGCCTTGGGAACGAGCGCCGCGACCGAGTCGATGACCACGAGCTCGACCGCGCCCGAGCGAACGAGCATGTCCGCGATCTCGAGCGCCTGCTCGCCGAAGTCGGGCTGCGACACCAAGAGCTCGTCCGTCTTCACGCCCAGCTTCCGGGCGTACGCCGGGTCGAGCGCATGCTCTGCGTCGATGAACGCCGCGACTCCGCCCGCCTTCTGAATTTGCGCGATGGCGTGGAGGGTGAGCGTCGTCTTGCCGCTCGACTCCGGACCGTAGATCTCCATGATGCGCCCGCGCGGGTAACCGCCGATGCCGAGCGCGATGTCGAGGCCGATGCTCCCCGTCGGGACGACGCCGACGTCCGGCGTGAGGGTCTGCCCCTCCTTGAGCCGCATGATCGAGCCCTTGCCGTATTCTTTTTCGATGCTTGCGACGGCGAGGTCGATGGCCTTCGACTTGTTCTTGTCTTCCATGGTGCTCCTCAGCAGATGCGCGTGACTTAGCCGTTCCGGTGACGAGGAATGTACTGGCCCGGTGTTCAGTTCGCAAGTTTCGTGGAGCTGAACATGCGCGGAGCTATCGGGACGCGGCGATTCCGAGGCGCGCGAGGCGTCGATCGCGCTAATCGTTCGCGCGATGCGCGCGCGCTTGGCGGTTGGGATCGCGATCATGACGGGCGTCGCCTGCGGGGCGTGCGATCGCTCCCCCTTTGCCGACGAGCCGATCGTTCCGCCAGCTCCAGAGCGCGCGCACATGCCGCCCCCGAGCGAACCGACGAGCCAAGAGCTCGAAACTGACGGCGCTCCCCCCGTGGAGCGCGCGGATCCGCCGGCGCTCGCCGGAGACTTGCGGCGGGACGTGGAGACCTTCGGTTCGCTGGATACGTGCGTGGCGCAGCACGCGGCGATGGATCCCGTGGTCGGCGATGCCGTGCGCGCGATCGGCTACGACACGCTCCTTCGCGATGCGTGTCGCACGCTCCAGGCGATGAAGTTGAAGGATCGCGCGCCATGCGAAGCCATCGCGGCGAGCGGTCTTCAGCATCGGTGCGAAGCCATGCTGGCGATGTCGCAGCAGGACGCGGACAAGTGCCCGTGGGCTGCATCGGCGGACAAGCGCTCTGGGCGAGACCCCACGTGCCTCGCGGTAGCGACGCACGACCCCAGGATCTGCGCGGCCGAGCTCGCGACGCGCCAGCCGACATGCGAAGCGCTCACGACCGGCGACGCCACGCGATGCGCGACTGGCGATGGGGACCGACGAACGTGCGAGCGCGATCTCGAGCGCGTGAAGAGCCTCTTCGTCGAGCGCGAGCGCGAAGCGCACGACGCAACCAAGCCGCGCGCGCACCTCGAGATGCGCGGCGAGAGCGACGCCGGCGGGGGCGACATCGACCTGTCGGGCCTCGTCGCAGGAGGAGCCGTGGTCTCGTCGCTCCCTGCCGGAGGCGTGGGGATCGATCTGGCGCGAGACACCGAAGCGCTGCTGCGGCTGCCATCGAGGACCGAGAAGTCCCACCTGTCGCTCGCGCTCGCCGTCGAGCCGGGAGGGGCGAAGATTTCGAAGCTCGAGCTCGTGGCGCCGAAGATGACCCCGATCTCGTGCCCGAACCCGCATTGTGACCTGAAGGTGACCCTCGACAAGATGGACCCGACGCGCGGCTCCGCGATCACGGCGTCGGTCGATGGGAAGGTGGAGACTCCCGGGATGACCTACCAAGTCCACCTCGTCGTTTCGACGTTCGTACGCGATCTCGTCGGGCGAGCCGCGCTGTACGGAACGCGCTGACCCTCGCGCCTACGTTGAGCGCAAGCCACGCCACGAACGTGAGGCACAGGCGCGCCGCGATCATTCCTGGGCGTGCGCTTATCGGATAGGCTGCGTGGTGATGTCCGAAGCTGCGCCGGCCGGCAACGACCCGCTCCTCGGGCGGACGATCGCCGACAAGTTCCACATCGAGTCCCTCGTGGGCAAGGGAGCGATGGGGGCGGTCTACAAGGCGACGCAGCTGAACCTCAAGAAGCGGGTCGCCATCAAGGTGATGAACCCGGACAAGAAGGACGGCACGTACGCCTCTCGCTTCAAGCGCGAGGCAAAGGCCGCCGCCCGGATGGAGCACCCGAATCTGATCCGCGTGATCGACTTCGGGGAGGAGCCCGACGGACTGCTCTACATCGCGATGGAGTTCATCGAGGGGCGCGATCTCCTCAACGTTCTGCGCGATGAGTTCCCCTTCGACGACGCGCGCATCGTGAGCATCGCGTCGCAGACTCTCGCGGCTCTCGCCGTGGCACACGAGATGGGGGTCGTTCACCGCGATCTCAAGCCCGAGAACATCATGCTCGTCGATTCGAAAGACGACGAGGGAGCTCCGATGGAGCTCGTGAAGGTGTGCGACTTCGGCGTCGCCAAGATCATCCGCGAGGCGCCGCTCGACGTGAACGGTCCCGACGGAGACATACCCGAGCCCACGAAGACCGCGACCCAGACCGGGAGCCTCACCGCCTACGGCACGCTCATCGGCACGCCCGAGTACATGTCGCCCGAGCAAGCGCGCGGCGAGCCTGCCGACGCGCGGAGCGATCTGTATTCGCTGGGGGTCATCCTGTTCCTCATGATGACCGGGAGGCTGCCGTTCGAGGCCAAGAGCAAGATTCGCCTGGTGCTCAAGCACATCGAGGAGGACCCGCCGCTCCCGACGGAGATCGACTCGAAGATCGACCTTCGTCTCGAAGCGGTCTGCATGAAGGCGCTCGAGAAGCGGCGCGAGGACCGCTACCAGACCGCACGCGAGATGCGAGCCGACATACGCTCGGTGCTGGACGGGCCGGATGCACCGCCACCGAAGGCGTCGATGCCACCGCGGGCGCGCGACCGCGACAAGAAGACGAGCAGCGTTCCACCCCCTCGGGTCGACGGGCGCGATCTGGCCCCCATCGTTCCGCTCGACCCGCCGCCGGCGTTCGGCTCCAAGCCGAAGATCCCGCGCGCGCTCGAGCTCGCGCCGACCACCACCATTCAGGATCCTGCCGAGACGAAGGAAGCGCTCAACGAGGCGCGCAAGCGTCTCGGGGCGAGCGGCCCGCCGGGGAGCCCGAGCAATCCGCCGCCGTCGATGCCGCCACCGTCGCAGGTGCCCACGACCCCTCCGGCGCGCCCGGAGGCCTCGCGGACGATGAGCTTCGCCATCGGCGTCGTGCTGATCATCGCCGTGGCGCTCGGGGTGTGGATGGCGACGCGCTGATGCCCGTGGGGGACGGCGCGAGAGATCGCGTGCGCTCGAGCCGAGGCGCGCTCAGACGCCGATGAAGAGCCGGTGCGCGAAGTTCCGCTCCAGGCGCGCGCGGAGCACCTTGTCGGCGGCGAGCTCGATGTCGTACTCGATGCGCCTGAACTCGAAGCGCTTCTTGTCGCTGTCGTAGATCGTGAAGCTCGCGCGGTTGTCGAAGTCCCGGGGCTGACCGACCGAGCCGACGCTCACGATGTACTTCTTGTCGGGCTCGAGATTGAAATCGTTGCTGGGGAGCTCTTCGACGCTGCTCTTCGTGAGCGCGAACACCTTGCACAGGTGCGAGTGACCGATGAGCGTGATGTGTCCGATCTTGTCCCAGATGGACAGGCACTCGCGCGCCTGCTCGGGGGCGAAGATGTACTCGAACTCCTCGAGACGCACGGGCGAGCCGTGGCAGAGGAGCACGTCGATCTCCTTCAGCATCTCCTGGTACGGGAGCCCCTTCAGCCACTGCATGTTCGCGTCGCTGAGGACCGCGGCGTGCGCGTCGAGCGCGTGGCGCGCAGCTTCGTAATAGTACGAGTAGTCCATTCGGCCGCTCACGGCGGCGTCGTGGTTGCCGAGGATCGTGGTCTTCGCGACGTCGCGCACGAGGTCCGCGCACTCGTTGGGCGAGCCGCCGTAGCCGACCGTGTCGCCGAGACAGTAGAAGACGTCGATCTTCTCGTCCCGATACGCCTCCATCACCGCGCTCAAGGCTTCGTAGTTAGCGTGTACATCGCTGAAGATTCCGAGGCGCATGGAGTTCCCAAGCCTACTTTGGAGCGCCTCTCAGCGCCAGACCGGACGGCGCTCGAATCGGTGCGGCGCGCGCGAGCCCATGTGCGACAGTCATTGACCGAGGTGAAGGCTGATGGCGCACTTGGAGCCGCGGGTACGAGCGCGGCATTGCCAGGACTGGCTCACGCACGTCGAGAAGGAGGAAGAACCGTGGCGCTCGCGCTTCTTCGAGCGGCTCACGCCGGAGCTGCGAGGTGTGATCGCCTCGTCCTCACGCGTGGGGTGGCTGCCGCTGGCGGTTCACGTGGCGCTCGCCGATCACCTCGACGCGGCGTTCGGTGCCGTGCGCGCGCACGCATTCTACCGTCGCGTCGCGACGGATTGGCTCACCGGGCCGCTGCTGGGCCCCGTGCTCCGCACCGGGGCGCGCATCCTGGACGTCACCCCGGGGACACTCCTCCGCTGGGCGCATCGCGCATGGGAGGCGAGCTTCAAGGACGCAGGCGAGCTCGCGGGCGAGCCGACGGGGCCCGACCGTGGGCGTCTCGTCTACCGAGGGCTGCCGCCGGTCTGCACCGCGTCGATGCCCTGGATGGCGTCGGCGCAGGGGTCGGCGTACGGCGTTCTCGACGTCATCGGGTTCGACGGAATCGTTCGGCTGGACACGAGCGAGAAGAGCGAGGGGCGCATGCTCATCGAGCTGGAGTGGCACCCGCGCAATCGGACCTAGCTCAGCGCCAGGCGATGAGAAATCGGCACTGAGCGCCACCGCGCGCGCGGCACTCGACGTGTCGATTCTCGACGTCCTTCGCGCCGACGATCTCGAACATCCGCTGGATGTACGCGCGCAGGTACTCGCAGGAGCGATCGTCGGTGATCGTCCAGCCGGTGAGGACACCTTCGGCTGAGGTGGCCTTCTGACGCTTGATCGTCCACTCGCCCGTGTCGAAGAAGCGCGCCCAGATCTCGGTCGACTTCTCGAGAACGAATGCCGGATTCGCGATCCGAAAGAAGAGGCGATGAATGCGCGAGATGTCGTACTCGGCCGCGTACGCGCCCCCCCTACGGAGCATGTCGCCATTGCCAGCGCCGACCGCGTCGTCGAGAGCGCGGACCACTTCGACGTAGACCTCCTCGGGGTACCAGCCCGTCGCCGAGAACGACGCGAACGCCTCTCGCGATGCGGCGGGGAGCGCCGCGTCGAGGCGGGCGAGCGCATCGCCCCCCAGCTCTTTCACGACGAATTCGCGCACGTGAGAAAGGTTCGTCCCCTTGATGCGCCCCATCGGTGACCACGATATAGGAACGGAGCACATGCCCGACGACGATACGAAGAACCCCAGCGCCGACACCGCGTCCGAAGTGGACGAGGGGGAAATCGACGCCCCCGATCCGGCGGCCGACCTCGAGCTTGCGCCTGATCCACGCGATGCACCGCCCCCTGTCGCCGTGGCCGAGCTCGCCGCCGCTTGCGTCCGTTTCGTAGCGTCCAAGTACAAGGTCCCGCTCGACTTCGAGCCGGACACGCTGTCGCTGGTCGATCAGTACGTACGCGACGCGCGCGCCGAGCTCGCCGAGAAGCCGGAAGCGATCGATCTGGTCCAGGCATCGATCGGCGCGTACCTCGGCGAGGTGATGCGGCGTGCGTTCGGCGCGACCTGGTTCTGCGACGGGGATCACGACGGCTGGCGACTCGATTTCACGTTCGTCTACCTGACGTTCAACCCCATCGGCATGGCGCGCGAGGCGCTCTCACTCGCCGCGCAAGACGGCTGGCACTCGCACCTCGAGACTGACCCCGGCGAGCGCGAGTTCCTGGAGACGCGCCTCAAGCTGGTGGGCGAAGTCGAGGAGGAGGAATACTACGCGCCAACGACGCGGTTCGACGTAGTCGAGATCGCCGTCGACACGCTGCGCGCGAAGATGGAAGCGGATGGGAACGGGGACGTGACGTTCGGTCCCGACGACTACACGCGCTGACGGTCGGGCCCGGCTCGCGACGCGTATCCACCACCGCGAAACCCAGGTACAGGCGATCTCCGTGGTTCACCTGCCTCGCGCGCGCGAGCGCCCCGCGCCAGCACCGCAGCCCGTCAGCGAGAGCCTCGCGGTCAGTCTCCGGCACATTCGCGCCACCCTGAGGCTCGTCTGGCGCTCTTCGGCGCCGCTCACGTCGGCACTTGCCGCGCTGACGCTCGTCGCCGCAGGCCTGCCGCTCGCGACCGCGTACGCAGGCAAGCGCATCGTCGATGCCGTCGTCGCCGGCTCCCACCAGCTCGCGCTGCGCTGGGTGCTCTGCGAGCTCGCCGTCGTCGCGCTGCTCGCCATCGTGATGCGCGCTCTCTCCGTCACACGCACGGTGCTCGGAAGCCGCCTCGGCGTCGACGTGAACGTCGCCATCCTCGAGAAGACGCTCACGCTCGACCTCCGCTCCTTCGAGGACCCCGACTTCTACGATCAGCTCACCCGCGCCCGCCGCGAGGCTTCGTCACGCCCGGTGCAGCTCGTGACCGACGCTTTCCAGCTCGTGCAGAACGCGCTCACGCTCGTTGGCTACGTCGCGCTGCTCGTGCGCTTCAGCACGTGGGCCGTGGCTGGCCTCGTGGTGACGACGGTGCCCGCGACGCTCGTCGAGATGCGGCTCGCCAAGGAGGCGTTCAAGCTGCGCAACTGGCGCTCGCCGGAGACTCGCCGCACGTTCTACTTCGAGCAAGTCATCGCCAGCGACTCGCACGCCAAGGAGATCAAGCTGCTCGGCCTGGGGCCGCTCTTCCTCGGTCGCTACAAGGAGCTCTCGGAGCGCTTCTACCGGGACGACGTGAAGCTCGCGGTCCGGCGCGGGGTGCTCGGACAGCTGTTCTCGCTGCTCGCGACCGGCGCCTTCTATGCGGCGTACGCGGTCATGGCCATCGGCGCGGCGCTGGGGCGGCTCACGCTGGGGAACATGACGCTCTACGTGGTCGCGTTCCGGCAGGGGCAGCAGTCGTTCCAGAGCGTGCTCGGCGCCATCGGCGGCATCTACGAGCACAACCTCTACATGTCGAACCTGTTCTCGTTCCTCGCCTACCGCGAGGACGAGCCGAAGATGCTCGCCCCGGCGCCGCTCCCGGAGGGAGCTTCGGGTGAAGGCATCGTATTCGACCACGTTGGCTTTCGTTACCCCGGGCAGGACGCATGGGCGCTGCGCGACGTGTCGTTCACGATTCCGCGCGGACAGAGCCTGGCGCTCGTAGGGCAGAACGGCGCCGGCAAGACGACGATCATCAAGCTGATGACGCGCCTCTACGAGCCGACCGAGGGGGCCATCTTCCTCGATGGCAAGCCGCTCGTGTCCTACGCGGCCGACGAGCTCCACCGGCGCTTCGGCGTCATCTTCCAGGACTTCAACAAGTACATGCTCGATGCGCGCGAGAACGTCGGCGTCGGCAGCGTCGAGCACCTAGGGGAGGACGATCGCGTCGCGCGCGCGGTCGAGCGCGGAGGAGCGCGCGAGCTGGTGGGCGAGCTGTCGAAAGGGCTCGCGACGCCGCTCGGAAAGTGGTTCTCGGGCGGCGTGGAGCTGTCGGGGGGGCAGTGGCAAAAGGTGGCGCTCTCACGCGCGTTCATGCGCGAGGAGGCCGACGTCCTGATCCTCGACGAGCCCACCGCCGCGCTCGACGCCGAGGCCGAGCACGCGGTCTTCACGCGCTTCCGGGAGCTGGCGCAAGGACGGACGACGATCGTCATCTCGCACCGTTTCCCAACGGTGCGGATGAGCGACCGCATCCTGTTCCTCGAGCACGGGCGCATCGTGGAGAGCGGCACGCACGACGAGCTGCTCGCGGCCGACGGGCGCTACGCGCGACTCTTCCGCCTTCAGGCAGAGGGGTACCTGTAGCGCCCGCCGCGCGCCGGCGAATCAGTTCGCGAGCGTCGCCACGAACTCCCCGAGCTGGTCCAGCGTCGCCGCCCACCCTTGCGGCGCGCCACGCGTGGCATCCGACTCGGTCGAGAACGTCTGGTGCACGTTCATCGTCGTCTTGCCGTCGTGCTCGACGAACGTGACCGTCGTGACCACCTCGACCCCGCCGTGAATGACCCCCGCGAAGACGATGCGCTCCTGCGGCACGACCTCGCGGAACGTCGTGTCCATCGGGAACTCGATCCCATCGGGCGTTCGCATGACGAGCCGGAACGCGCCTCCCGCGCGGAGGTCGAGCTCGCAACGCGAGATGGTGAGAGGCCGTGGAGCGAACCAGCGCGACAGGTGCTCGGGCTTGCTCCAAGCCTCGAAGACGAGGCGGCGAGGAGCGTCGAAGACGCGCGAGAGGCGAAGCTCGCGGGCGGACGAGTCACTTGTTGCTTGCATGGTTCTTCTCCTTCTCTTCTTTGGCTTCTTTGGCTTTCAGCTCACCCAGGTACGAATCGAGTCGGTCGAAGCTCTCCTCCCAGAAGCGGCGGTAGCGCTCCATCCACTGGGTCGCTTCCTTGAGGCGGCGCGCCTCGAGCTTGCACGGACGCGACTGCGCGTCGCGACCGCGCGAGATGAGTCCGGCGCGCTCGAGCACTTTCAAGTGCTTCGAGATCGCCGGCTGGCTCATGTCGAAGGGCTTCGCCAGCTCCGTCACGTTCGCTTCCCCCTGCGCGAGGCGCGCGAGGATGGCGCGGCGCGTGGGGTCGGCGAGCGCGGCGAAGGTCGCGTCCAGATGGTCGGCTCTCATCTTTGGATAACCCCTGAGTTGAATAACTCGTTGGTTATCTAACGGGGCCCTCGAGACTCGTCAAGCGCGAGCGGACGACAGGACGTCGAGTCACGCGCGCGCATCCTCTTCGGAGCGACGAGCATCTATTCTCCCGTCACCGTCCCTTCCATCCCTGGAGCCGCTCATGCTCACGATCCGTCGCGCTACCGATCGCGGCCACGCCACTCACGGCTGGCTCGACAGCTTCCACACCTTCTCGTTCGCCGACTACAACGACCCGAAGCACATGGGGTTTCGCGCGCTTCGCGTCATCAACGAAGACCGCGTGCAGCCGGGGCAAGGGTTCGGCACGCACGGGCATCGCGACATGGAGATCGTGTCGTACGTGATCGAGGGTGCGATCGAGCACAGCGACTCGATGGGCACCGGCTCGGTGATTCGCCCGGGCGACGTGCAGCGGATGAGCGCGGGGACCGGCGTTCGTCACAGCGAGTTCAACGCATCGAAGACGGAGCTCGTGCACTTCCTCCAGATCTGGATTCTCCCGGAGCGAGGGGGGATCGCGCCGAGCTACGAGCAGAAGACCTTCGCCGATGCGGAGAAGCGCGACCGCCTCCGCCTCGTTGCGTCGCCCGATGCGGCCGAGGGGAGTGTGACGTTGCACGCAAATGCGCGGATCTTCGCGACGCTCCTCGGGGCAGGCGCCAAAGTGGAGCACACGGTGGCCGCGGGGCGGCACGCCTGGATTCAGGTCGTGAAGGGGGCGATCCGCGTGGGGGACGCGCTGCTTCACGCCGGAGACGGGGCTTCGACGAGCGACGCGGGCGTGCTCGCGCTCGTGGGGGTCGAATCGGCCGAAGCGCTGGTGTTCGACCTGGCGTGATGGGCGAAACGCCCTCCGGACTACGCACGGGGTCGCTCGGACCGGACTCGAACCGCCTTCACCCCAGCACGTACTGCCTCCGACCCAGCAGCTACTGCCTCCGACCCAGCAGCTACTGCCTCCGACCCAGTACGTACTGCCTCCGACCCAGGACGTACTGCCTCCGACCCAGCACGTACTGCCTCCGACCCAGCACGTACTGCCTCCGACCCAGCACGTACTGCCTCCGACCCAGTACGTACTGCCTCCGACCCAGCTCCCGCACCTCGCGCCGGCGCGTTCAGACCTGAGCCGTTGCGGCTATCGCCGGCGCCAGGTTCCGTGGGTCAGAACCGCCCGAACGCCCCGACCGTCCCCAGCCCGATGAACGGCTGCACGGTCGCCCCCGTCGTGGGCCCGCTGCTCCCGTGGGGCGCCGTGAAGAACAGCACCGCGCCGCCTCCAGCCAGCACGGCACCTGCGATGAGCCCGACCGTCGAGATGCCGGCGAGCGAGTGGTAGCTGCTGATGTCGCTCGATTCGCTGGCTGGGCAGGTCGAGCCGCCGCACGCCGACTGAATCGACGAGTGCTTCCCCATCGCGAGCACACCGGTGACGGCCCCGAGCACGAGCCCGGCGCCGCCGACCCCCATCCCCACGATTCCGAGCGTGCGCTGCGTGCTTCCGGTCGACGCGCTCGCGCCAGAGTCCGCGCTGGCCGGCTGCGAAGGCGAGCCTGCCGGTGCCGCCGACTCAGTCCCCCCGGCCGCGGGGGCCGGGACCGCCGCGACGGCGGCTGCCGCGGACTTCGTGAGCGTGAGCGACGCCGTCGTCGAGCCTGCGTCGGCCACGGTGAAGGTCGTCTGGCCGGGGTCGAAGCCGTCAGCGGTGGCCTTCACGACGTGCGAGCCCGGATCGATCGGGCGCCTCACGCCGAGTGCCGCGGTCGGCACCGGGGTGTCGTCGATCGTGACCTTCGGATCGCTCGGCCCGGTAATCGTCACCGTCACGGTCGCGATGCGCGCCTGGACGGCGCCGACCTCCGCCTTCGCCGCGGCCAGCGCGTCCACGAACACCTGCGGCGCTCCCGGCGCGACCCCTTCGCGGACGATCCGGTTGTACGCCTCCGCCGCGTTCACCACCTTGCCGAGCCCCGCCTCCGCGCGCGCATAACCAAGCAGCAGCGTCGGAGCGTGGAAGAGCGATTCGGCGCGGTGGAAGAGATCCTCCGCGGTCTTGTAGTCCTTCTTCTCGAGCGCGGTCTGTCCGTCCTTACCCAGCTCACGCGCCGTCGCGCGGTCGGCGTCGCTCTGCGCGAGCGCCATGGGAGCCACCAACACGAGGGACGCCGCGACCAGCGCAGAGCGGGCGAAAGAGCGCATGCCATGAGCATCGCACGATGCCTGGCGGGCCCGGAAGAACGATCAGAACCCCATGTCCTGCGACGCGGGCTTCGCGGAGGCGGGCTTCGCGGCGGGGGCGCCGGCTGGCTTGGGCGCCGCGGGCGCAGCGCCACCGTGATCGTGGTGGTGCCTGGGGGGATCGGCGGTTGCAGCAGCGGCGGATGGAGTCGCAGCCGCAGTCGCTGCGGACGGATCGGGAGCGGCGGTGGGCGCGGATGGCGGCGGAGGTGCAGCCTGCGCGACGGGCGCTGCCGGTGGAGTCACCGGGGCTTGGGGCGACGGGGCGGGCGTCTCCGCGACCACCGCGGCCCCCGCGTGGGCGGTCGCCGCCTCGCTGCCGCGCCCGCGCAGCATCACGATCCCACCGATGATCCCGGCCACGAGCATCAGAGACGTCACCCCTGCGACCGCGATTCCCACGCCGCGCTTCGGCGCGCCCGCGATCGGCATGTTCGCGCTGTCGCCGTGCACCACGCCCCCACCCGTCGTCGCTGCGAACCCCTTTCCTGAAGGGAAGATCCCGGGCTCGGGAGTCGTCGTGCCGTACCCGCCGGCCGGCGAAGGCATCGGCGTGAGAGGCCCGGCGGGGTTCGGCGTCTGCCCGAGCACCGCCTTCAGCTGACCGCGGTCCATCATCTCGGTGAGCTGCGACCCGCCGAGCACGAGCTGCAGCGACTCGGCGAACTCCTTGGCACTCTGGAAGCGCCCGTTCGGATCGCGCGACGACGCGCGGACCCACCACCTATCGAATGCCGGCGGCAGATCGGACACGACCTGCGAGGGGAGCGGGATCGGCTGCACGATGATCTTCATTAGAAGGTCGCCGAGCGCCTCGCTCTCGAAGGGCAACGCACCGGTAAGGCACTGGAAGACGATGACCGCGAGCGACCAGAGGTCGCTGCGGTAGTCGACCGTCTTGATCCCCTGCGCCTGCTCCGGGCTCATGTAGTACGGCGTGCCGAGCATGGCGCCGGTCTTGGTGTTGCTCCCCTCGAGCGCGTTGCTGGCCGACTTCGCGATGCCGAAGTCGAGCACCTTGGCGATCTCGCGATCGTCGTCACGCACGAGGAAGATGTTGTCGGGCTTGAGGTCGCGATGGACGATCCCGACCGCGTGCGCCTTGGTCAGCGCGCGCGTGACCTGGGTGATGATCGCGGAGAGCTCGCTCGGCTGAATGCGCCCGTTGCGTGCCAGGCGCTTGCCGAGGTCCTCGCCGTCGAGGAGCTCCATCGCGATGTACGGCGTCCCCTCGCAGACACCGTGATCGAGGATCTGCACGACGTGCGGACTACGGAGCTGCGCCGCGGCCTTCGCCTCGCGCTCGAAGCGCGTCTGCGCTTCGGCCATGTTCGACATCTCCCCTTCGATGAACTTCACCGCGCACGGGATGTCGAGGCCGAGGTGCGTGGCCTGCCAGACCGAACCCATTCCACCGCGCCCAATGAGGCGATTCAGCTTGAAGCGACCCGCGACGACAGCATTCTCCGCAAGCTGAATAGGCATGGTTCCCCTCGATGAAGCCCGACACCTAAAATTAGCAACCGCCAGCGCGTCGTCACAGGGATTCGCGCCTTCGGAGGCACGAATTACCGTGCGCGCGACGTGCAAGGTGTGCACAGCCGAGGATTGGTGGCGAGTGTATGTTCAGCACCGCAATGAGTGGTGCGGCCGTAGTTCTCGAAGGGGTCGCGAAGCGTTACGGCGCCAAGATGGCGCTCGAGCGAATCGATCTCACCGTCCCCGCGGGTGAGGTGTCGGGCTTGATCGGGCCGAACGGCGCCGGCAAGACGACGATGCTCCGTGTGCTCCTCGGGCTGGTCGGGCGCGACAGCGGAAATGTGAGTGTCCTGGGCCACGATCCGCGCGTGGAACCCATGCGCGTACGCGCGCAGGTCGGCGTGCTGCTCGACCACGACGGGCACTACGATCGTCTCACGGCGCACCAGAACCTCATGTTCCACGCCCGTGCGCACGGCCTCGACGTGCGCGAGGCGCGCACACGCGTCGAGATGTCGTTGCGAGAGAGCGGCCTATGGGATCGCAGGGACGACCGCGTGCTGCAGTTCTCGAAGGGGATGCGCCAGAAGCTGGCGGTCGCGCGCGCGCTCCTGCACCGGCCGAAGCTGGTCCTGCTCGACGAGCCGTTCACGGGGCTCGATCCCGCCGCCGCCGTCGAGCTCCGCGGTCGCCTCCGTTCGCTCGCGCGCTACGAAGGGACGACGGTGCTCCTCACGACGCACGACCTGCACCACGTCGAGCGCGTGTGTGATCACGTGACCGTGATCAGCGAAGGGAAGACCGTGGCGAGGGGAGCGACTCGCGCGCTGCTGGCGCGCGCCGAGAGCGAGGCGGTCGAGGTCGTCGTCGCGGGCGAAGGGGGGCTCTTCGAAGCACTGGAGGCGATGCAACTGGAGGGGCTCCTCATCGGCTTCGCGCCGGAGCCGCGCGGCGACGACACCGGTGCCGATCGGATGATCGTCGATTGCACCGAGGTGCAGCGAAAGAGGCTGGCGACGGAGCTCGTGCGTCGCGGCGTCGTGCTCGAAGAGCTGTCCCCGCGACAGCTCACGCTCGAGGAGACGTTCGTGAAGCTCGTCACGCGGGAGCCGCAGCCATGATGCGAGGTCTGGGCGCCGTGCTTCGCAAGGAGCTCCAGGAGGTGCTGGGTGATCGCCAGGCGCGTCGCGGCGGCTACGTGCAGGCGGTGATGCACGTGCTCGTACTGGGAGTGCTCCTCCCCGCGTCCCAGGTCGAGCTCTGGCACGCGAAGCATCCGGTGACCGTGCTCTTCTTCGCGCTCTTACCTGGCGTCGCCGCCGCGAGCGTCGCAGCCGACGCCTTCGCAGGAGAGCGAGAGAGGCACACGCTGGAGACGCTCCTGTCCACCCCGCTTGCTCCGCGCACGATCCTCGTCGGCAAGACGCTGGCCTCCGTCGCGTGGGGGACGATCGTCGCGTGCGTGTCTCTGCTCGTGGCCACGGTCACGGTGAACGTCGCCAGCGGCCCCTTCGTCCCCGCGCCGGTCGTCGTCCTCACGGCCATCGGCGCGTCGGCTGCGTCCGGGCTCATCATGTCGTCGGTCGCAATCGTCATCTCCATGAAGGTTCCCGTCGCCCGGGCGACGCAGCAGATCGCATCGATCGCGACGTTCGCGATCGGTGCGGCCGGCGTCGCGACGTGGAAGGCGCTCGGAATCGCGGGCACGTGGACCAACGCGCTGCTCGCCGAGGTGCTCGTGGCGGTCGCGGCGGTCGCGATTCTCGAGGTCGCCGGTCTCCTCTTTCGTGAAGGCGCACTTTTCGAGAATCAGTGACGCCTCATCCGCGCGGGCCACGACTCAATGCGCGCTCGTCGCAGTACGCTATATTTCGATTCGCCATGAAAGCTTGGAGTCATCGCAGTCGATTCTTGGGAGCCCTTTGCTTCTCCGCGTTCGGTCTCGCTGTCTGCGTCGTCGCCTGCGACGATCACGGGCACCACGGCGGCGGGGGGTGGGCGTCGGAAGATCCGTGCAACCAGCTCACGACGTGCGGGACGTGTACCCCCGTCAACGGCTGCGGATGGTGCGCGACGAGCAGCGGACAGGGGCTGTGCGCGTCCGATCCCGACGAGTGCGACAACGCTTCAGCGTTCAGCTGGACGTGGAACCCGAGCGGCTGCGTCACGCCCGTCGACGCCGGCGCCATCACCGTGGGTACCGCCGACGCGAGTGCATCTTCGACGGACGCGGGCCCCTCGCCGATTCCGACGCCAGCCGACGCAGGGCCGACCGCGGCGCTCGACGCAGGCACTCCCGATGCGAGCGACGCCAGCCCCTCGAGCACGGCCGACGCCGCTGACGGCTCCTAGGCCGCTCCGCAACGACCTCTCCTGTCCTACGGGTTCGGCGGTGGTTGACACATATCGGAGCGCCGGAACGGTTGTCCGCTCGCGATGGCGTCGCAGGTGTCGACGCAATACTGGCTCTGGTTGCAGGCATCCCATCGATCCGTTCCATCGGGCGTCGTGGGGCAAGCCTGCGGCACGACCCAGCACGTGCCGGGAAAGCCCTGCGGGCATCCGCCCTTCCCTCCACCGCTGATGAGGACTGCGCACTTCTGCGTGGCGGGCTCAGGGCAGGGGAGCGAGCCGTCGGTCGTGCAGGGCGTGAAGCTATCGGAGCGACACGCTTCGGGGGTCGACGCCATGATGCCGGCCGCCTGACGAAGGCAGTCGTTGTAGTACGTGATCGCGTCGCATCCGCAGACGGGGTTCTCGGGCTGCTGGTCACAGACCGGGGGAGCGAGCTCGCAGGTGCCGGTCGCGTCCGAGCAGGTGGTCTTCGAGCAGAACGTCCCCGCGGCGCAGCTCGTCGAGTCGACGCAACGCGCAGGCGTGGGGGGCGAGCCTGCATCGGTCGTGGGCAGGGTTGCGAGGACGATCGACTCCTGGGTGCACGACGGCGTGGTCGACGCGAGGGCGGCGAGCGCAGCGAACGAGATCGCGATCACACAGCGAGACGAGCTCATCGCGACTCCTGCATCGCGACGCGCGGAGCGAACAGCCCCTCGCCGAACGCCGTGAAGGCGAGGCCCGCGAGAACGGTCGGCCGCACGCGCCAGGGATCGAAGACGTCGACCTGCGAACTGCCGTCGTCCAGCACGTAACGGCGCGACGCGAGGTCGACGTCCACGTCGACGGCGAGCACGAACACGACGCTCGAGGCCAGCGCCGCGCGCGCCGTCACGGCGCCGCCGACGATCGGATCGACCCTCGACGTGGTCGGTCCTAGGTTCGTGGAGGGGAGGATCGCCGAGTGTGGCTGCACCGAAAGGACATCGATGCCCCCCGTCACGCCCAGGTCGAGTGCGAACCACGAAGCGTGGAGCACCTCGATCGCGGGCGTCACGCGGAGCGAGACCAGGTTCGCGTACGAGCCGACGAGCGAGGCGTTGGACTGAAACGGCACCGCGTAGTAGCCCGTGAACGCGATCGACGGACGCAGGCCCTCCCGTGAGCTGAGCTGCGCACCTCCGCCCATTCGAACCACGGGACCGGCACCACTGCCGAATGGGCCCGCGCCTGCGAGTGTCGTGACGTCGAGCGCGAACCACCGTCGCGTCCTCGGAACCTCCGGCGGTGCCTCGTGCTGTGGCTCGATCGGCGGCGGGATCGGAGCCGGCTGAACCGGCGCGGGTGCGGGCGGGGGCGGCGGCGGCGCGTCAACGAGGAGCGTGGACTCGACCGCCGACTGCACGGCGTGGGCGATCTCCTCGCGGATGATGGCCGCGGAGGCGTCGCGCGGGATGATTCGATGCGCTCGCACCTCACCGGTGTGACCGTCGGTGACGAGTACGGTCGCCTGCGACGTGGAGGTGAGATCGATCTGAACGCGCGCCAATATCGCGTCGGGCGCGGCGTCACTCGGGTTCATCGTGAGCCGTAGACGCGCGAGGAGCTCCCGGAGCGAAGCCTCGAGAGCGGGCTGCGAGTCCCCCGCGCCGACAACGTTGACCACCACCGCGGACGCGGGCGGCGCCTGGCCGAACGCAGGTGCCGCGAGCAGAATCGTGGTCAGCGCGGCGAGCACGTTCGCCGTTCGCGAACGCCGCGACATCAGTGCACGCTCGGGCTCCCGAGACGGCGCATCGCGTGGGCCGTGTAGGGGGAATCGGGATAGGCCGCGAGCAGCGCTTGCCAGGCGCGGCGCGCGTCGTCCGACCTACCAAGGCGCTCGAGCGCAGTCGCGCGACCGACCATCGTCTCCTCACCCAGCTCGCCTGCCCCCGACGCCAGGTACTCGTCGAAGCTACTCAAGGCGGCAGCCGGGTCGCCCAGATCGAGGAGCAAACGCCCCATCGTCGCGCGCGCCACGTGCGCCTCGCGGCTCGACGGGAAGCGCGCCTCGAGCTCGCGATGAAGCGCGAGCGCCTTCGTGTAGTCGCCATGACGGCGCGCACCGGTTGCCGAATCGAAGAGCGACGCCGCCTCGTCGCGCACCACGGGGTGCGCGACGCGCTGGGGTGCAGCTTGCAGAGGCGGTGCCGGAGCAACGAGGACGTCGTTCGGCGGCGTCGGCGCCGTCACTCGAGCGGGCGACGTGTGTCGCGACACGTGCTTCGCGACCGGCTTCGGGGCAACCACGGGCACCGCTTCGGTCGCACCGGCCACCTCGGCCCCCACGATCGTCGACCACGCCCGCTGCCCGACGCCCGTCGCGCCGGCGACACTGACGGCAAAGACGGCCGCAGCAGGGAGTAACCACGCCGTCCTCGGCACCCGGCGACGCGGCTTCAGCTTCAGCACGGGCGGCACGACCGACTCGGAGGGAGCGCACACACGATCGTTCGATGCGAGCGCCTCGGTTTGCTTCTCGATCTTCGCGAAAGCCAGCAGCGCGGCGGACACGGAGATGCGCTCGTCGTCTGCCGCCATCTCGTCGCCAAAGTCGGCGCGCATCTGCTGCTCCACGCGGCACACGGAGCACTGCGCGATGTGCGCTTCGAGCCGCACGCGCTCCGAATCGGAGATCACGCCGCGCGCGTCCTTGTCGAGGAGCTCCTCGGGGTGAAGGCCGACGACGGTCACGACTCCACCTCCAGCGCTTCGATGAGAGCGGGCTCCGACTCGATGCGCTTCTTCATCCCCTCTTTGGCGAGCCGGAGTCGACTGCGGACGGTGTTCAGCGGCGCGCCGCTCTGCGCCGCGATCTCCTCGAGCGACCACCCGAGAACGACACGCATCGCCAGCGCTTCGCCTTGCTCGACCGGAAGCTCCGAGAGAAGGTCGCGGAGGAGACTCTTCCTCTTCTGCGCGGCCGCCTCGTCACCCGGTGAAGGCCGTCGCCCCGGGATCGCGTCGGCGTCGGCACCGTCATCGCGCCGTGCGTGGTCGGTGCGGGAGCGCTTGCGCGCCGCGACGGCCGCGCGCACGGCGATGATCGAGGCGTAGCCGAGCGGGTCGCAATCACCGCGGAACGCAGGGAGCGCCTGCACGAACCCGATGAGCGCCTGTTGAATCGCGTCGTCCACGTCCGGGTGGCCAGCGCCGAGCACCGCGCGGACGACACGCGAGATCCGCGGCGCGAGCGCGCGCAGGAGCTTGCCGGTCGCCGCGCTGTCGCCGGTCGCTGCGATGCGCGCCAGCTCCATGGTCGACGTGGGCGCGGCTTCCACGCTCAGCGCGAACGTGCGTTCGTCATCCATGCTCGGCTCGCCCATCGCCTCGATATAGTGGCCGCCCCCGGACGAAAAGGATCATCCGCACGGCTCATTGTTGCCCACAACGCCCGTTCGTCGATGGTGCATCTCATGGGCTTCGGAAAGATGACCCCTCATTTCAAGCAGTTGGGAGCGGGACGACCAAGAGCAGGCGGATGTAGTTTTCGCGTCTCACGAGTCGGCGTTCGCCCGATGTACGCCGACATGACACCGACTTTGGGTCTCATGTGATCCGTTTCGCGCAACGGTCCCCACAACCGGACGCGCCCCGTCAAGAGGACGGGCCGCCACCCACAGAAACGGTTCGGAGGACACGATGCTGCTTCGACGAGCGCTGTTTGCCACGCTTCTCATTGCCCCTCTCGGCTGCGGCGGCACGTCTCTATATCCGCCTGGCGACGACGCGACCAATTCGGGTTCGAGCGCGTCCAACGGCGAGAGCGACAACGGGGCCGATTCGGGCGCTTCGTCGCCGAGCGGCAATAGCTCAGGCGGCAGTAGCGACCCAGGACAACCGACGACCGACGCCGGATCTCCGATCCCGTTCGGCGACGCCGGGCCGACGGAACTCGACGCTGGATTCAACTACCCCGGCGCGGACGGCGGCTATCACCATCATGACGGCGGTGGTGGCGGTGGGAACGGCGGTGGCGGTGGAACCGGTGGTGGTGGTGGAACCGGTGGTGGTGGTGGAACCGGCGGCGGCACGGGCGGTGGAACCGGCGGTGGTGGTGGAACCGGTGGCGGAACCGGCGGCGGCACGGGCGGTGGAACCGGCGGTGGTGGTGGAACGGGTGGTGGCACCGGCGGCGGCACGGGCGGTGGGACCGGCGGCACGGGCCCTTAGTGTCGTTGACGCGCGCCCCGCGTCCGACACGCGCGGAGATACGACTACAAATCAGCGCTCTCGAGCCAATTCTTCGCCGAGTTTTCCTAGTTCCTCAGGAGTTCGGAATAGCCTGTTGGGAATGTTGGGATGTCCTGACTGCGGCCTCTTCCGGATGAGAACCGTGGCGATCAAGCGCGAGCATCTCGTCATGGGCGATCGCTATTCGGGCAAAGTGCCTGCGTACCGATGCAGGTCGTGCAAGTCGACGTTCGTGGATCCCGAGACCGAACGAGAGTTCACGCAGGTCCTCGACTTGGTCGCTCGTGGGCTCGAGCCGCAAGGCGAGAACCTGTTCGAGATCCGACGCGAAACGACCGGTCCCGCGCGCAGCTTCTGGAGCGGCTGGTTCGGTCGCGACGCCGCTGCGAACGACATCGTGAAGAGCGCGCGCGGGCGAGCTCGTTAGTGCAGGTGAGTCGCGGGCGAAGCGCGGCCTTGGACTGGGGCTCGAAACGTCACGCGCGATTCTCGCACTGACAGGCCGTCCAGATGTAGGCTGCCGCCGACCGAAACCAATCGGGCGCCTCGCGCGTAGAGTTTGGCGGGTACGCATCGAGAGGCCCGCGTTGCGAATACGGCGACGCCTTTACTCAAAGGACGAGGAACCTATGAAGATTACGAATGCGATCGTTGCGGCAGCGGTGGGCGGGATCCTGATGGGCTGTGGCGCCGGGACGCCCGATGCGGCGTCCGCGTCGTCGGCGGCGACGGCGGCCGCTCCGGCGGCCTCGGGCGCTGCGGCTACGGCCACGGGCAAGCACGCCTGCAAGGGCCAGAACGACTGCAAGGGTCAGGGCGCCTGCAAGACGGACAAGAACGCCTGCAAGGGACAGAACGCCTGCAAGGGACAGGGCGGCTGCAAGACGGCCTGAGACCATCGTAGGTCGAGAGGCGGCGTCGCGACCTAGTGGTCTGCGCGCCGCCTTTTTCTTTTCCGAGAGCTACCCATGGCCAATCGTTTCCGCCTCCCGGACCTCGGCATCGGCATCGGTCTGCGGACCGTGCACTACCCGCATATCATCGAGCAGCAACCCGATGTCGCTTGGTTCGAGATCATCAGCGAGAACTTCATGCAGACGGCCGGCAAGCCGCTGCACTTCCTGGACGCGATCGCCGAGCGGTATCCGATCGTGATGCACGGCGTGTCGATGTCGATAGGTTCGACCGATCCGCTCGACCGCGCGTACCTGAAGGAGCTCGTCGCGCTTCGAGACCGAACGCGCGCGCGGATCGTGTCCGATCATCTTTGCTTCACCGGCGTTGCGCACCGGAACACGCACGACCTCTTGCCAATCCCGTACACGGAGGAGGCGCTACGCCACGTCACAGCGCGAGTCCGCGCCGTTCAGGATTTTCTCGGAGGACCGCTCGCGCTGGAGAATCCGTCGACGTACGTCGAGCACGCAGGCTCGCAGATGAAGGAGTGGGAGTTCCTCGGGCGACTGGCCGAAGACGCCGACTGCGCGCTCCTGCTCGACGTGAACAACGTCTACGTGTCCGCGTTCAACCACGGGTTCGACCCCAAGACGTACCTCGACGCGATCCCGTGGAACCGCGTCGTTCATTTCCACGTCGCCGGCCACACCAGCTACGGAACTCACATCATCGATTCGCACATCGGCCCGGTCGTCGATCCAGTTTGGCGTTTGCTCGGCGACGCGTATGCGCGCGCGGGCGGCGCATCCGTCCTGCTCGAGTGGGACGCCGAGATCCCCAGCTTCGAAGAAACGCATGCCGAGGCGCTCCGCGCGCGCGAGTTCCTCCCCACGTCGTCACGAGGGCTCCCGTGAGCGATCGAAAGCCGACGCCACAGCTCGGCGGAGCGACCGAGACGTTCGTCCATGAGCGCGCCAGCGCGACACCGGCAACCTCGACGACGCGCGAGGAGAGGTGCGACGGAGACACGCCCGATGCTCCGAGCGACTCGTCGCTGCGTGCCATCGAGGAGTGGTTCGTCTCGGCGATCACCGCGCCCCACGCAAGTGATCGCCTCGACGCGGACGCCGCGCGCCTCCTGATCAGCGGCCCTAAGCTTGACGCCGCGGGCCGCCTGGCGATCTACCGCTACGGTTACCGCGCACGCCTCGTCGAGTGCCTCGTCGACGACTACCCGGCGCTGAAGTTCGCGCTGGGGGACGACGCTTTCGAGTCACTGTGCCTCGGATACATCGAGCGTCACCCGTCGTCCGCGCCGAGCCTCAACGACTTCGGGCGCCACATGGCGCAATTCTGTCGCGAAGCTGCACCATTGGCGCATCGCGAGTTCGCGGCTGACCTTGCGTCGCTGGAGTGGGCGCTCGTCGAGGTGCTCCACGCACGCGTCGCCGAGCGTCTCTCGTCCGAAGCGCTGGGCTCCATTCCGGTCGAAAAGTGGGTCGACGCGAAGCTGCCGCCGGGTGGGGCGGTCCGTCTCCTCCGCTTTGCGCACCCGGTGAACGCCTTTTTTCAAGCGTTCAAGACGGATCGAGAACCGTCGCCGGACGACTTCACCCGTAACCCTTCGGCCACAGCGGTGTACCGAACGGACATGACACTGTGGCGAATGGACCTCACCCCAGCGATGGCGACCTTGCTGGAATCGCTCTTCGCCGGGCGAACGCTCGGTGCCACCCTGGAAACGCTTGAGGTCGGGCTGACCCCGGAAGACGCGGCAGAAGCCGAGCGAAACGTGATGGTGTGGTTCCGCGAGTGGGTGGCAGCCGGCTTTTTCGCCGGGGTCGACCTGGGCTGAGGGAACCCCCGGACACCCCCGGGCGTAGAACCGCGGTTCACGGTATGAATCGCGCATCTTCCCGACCGATGGTCGAAGCTTTCCAAGGGGTGCCGGCACTGCGAAGCGCTGTTCGCCCCAAAATCGACCGGAGCGGCTTGCCGATTGCACCGCTCCAGTCACATCTTCGCGCCAAGCCAAGAATGTGCGACACACCGTCGCCACGCGGCATCCAACGGGGTGCTGCCGAGCGTCCGCCAGAGCGCCACACGGCGCTGAACAAGTTCTCGATTCCGACTGTCCTCTAGAAGGAGCATCACGTGAAGCGACCGACCCGTATTCCCCCCGCTGAAGGCAAGCTCGCCGTACTTCTCCCAGGCCTCGGCGCCGTCGCCACGACGATGATCGCCGGCGTCTCCCTCGTGAAACGGGGGCTCGGTACGCCGGTCGGGTCGCTCACGCAGCTCGGCACCATTCGCCTCGGAAAGCGCACCGAGCATCGCGTACCGAAGATCTCGGACTTCGCGCCGCTCGCGAAGCTCGACCAGCTCGAGTTCGGCGGCTGGGACCTGTTCCCCGAGGACGCCTACGAAGCCGCGAAGCACGCCGGCGTGCTGAACGACAAGGATCTCGAAGCGGCCAAGGACGCGCTCCAGGCCGTGAAGCCGATGCCCGCCGTCTTCTACCCCGAGTACGTCCGCCGTCTCCACGGCACGCACCTCAAGAAGGGGAAGACGAAGGCCGACATGGTCGAGCAGCTTCGCGCGGACATCCGTGGCTTCATCAAGGAGCGCGGGTGCTCGCGCGCCGTCGCCATCTGGTGCGGCTCCACCGAGGTCTATACGCAGCCGTCCGAAGTCCACGCGACGATTCGCACGTTCGAGGAGGGGCTCCAGAAGAGCGACCCGGCGATCACGAACAGCCAGATGTACGCCTGGGCGCTCTTGAAGGAGCGCGTTCCGTTCGCGAATGGCTCGCCGAACCTGGCGGTCGATTTCGCGGCAGCGTGGGAGCTCGCGCGCGAGAACCGCGTGGCGATCGCAGGCAAGGACTTCAAGACCGGCCAGACCCTGATGAAGACGATCATCGCGCCCGGCCTCAAGAGCCGCGCGCTCGGCCTTCGGGGCTGGTACTCGACGAACATCCTCGGCAACCGCGACGGCGAAGTGCTGGACGACCCGGAATCCTTCAAGGCGAAGGAAGTCTCGAAGCTCAGCGTGCTCGAGACGATCCTGCAGCCCGAGTCGAACAAGGAGCTGTACGGCAACTTCGTTCACAAGGTCCGCATCGACTACTACCCGCCGCGCGGCGACGACAAAGAGGGCTGGGACAACATCGATCTCTTCGGGTGGCTCAACTACCCGATGCAGATGAAGATCAACTTCCTCTGCAAGGACTCGATCCTCGCCGCGCCGATCGTGCTCGACCTCGCGCTCATGCTCGATCTCGCGCAGCGCGCCGAGTTCCACGGGACGCAGGAGTGGCTCTCGTTCTACTTCAAGAGCCCCATGCACGCGCCGGAGCTGTACCCGGAGCACGACCTGTTCATTCAGCTGAAGAAGATGAAGAACACGCTCCGTTGGATGATGGGCGAGGACCCTCTCACCCACCTGGGCAACGAGTACTACGACTGAGAACGGTGAATCTGGGGGGACCGCGGTACGTCATTGACCGTGTGAGCATCGGATAGAAGAGAAGAGGAGCGCGGGTCATGCCGAAGCGCCGTGGGGCGATTGTTGGTTACGGTTTTATTGCTGAGCACGGGCACATTCCTGCCTACAAGGACTCGGATCTCGAGATCGTTGCGGTTGCGGACGTGTGCGCAGCGCGGCGCGAAGCCGCGGCGAAGGCGATGCCGGGAGTGCGGGTCTACGAGGACCACGAAGAGCTGATCGCGAAGGAGCGCGACATCGAGTTCCTGGACGTGACGGCGCCGCCGTACGCACATGCCAGGATCGCCGATGCCGCGCTCGACGCCGGCCTCCATGTGCTCTGCGAGAAGCCGTTGGCGACGAAGTTCGAAGATGCGAAGCGAATGCTCGCCCACGCCGAGAAGGCGAAGCGGGTGCTCTTCCCCTCACACAACTACCGTCATGCACCGGTCATCAAGGCCGTCCGTCAGGTGATCGACGCGGGGCTCATCGGCAAGGTGCACTACGTCACGCTCGACACGTTCCGGAACACGCACGCGCGTGGCGTCCGCGAGTGGAACGAGCACTGGCGTCGCCAGATGAAGTACTCGGGCGGCGGCATCGCCATGGACCACGGAAGCCACACCTTCTACCTCGCGTTCGAGTGGCTTCGCTCGTATCCGACGGCGATCACGGCGAAAATGTCGCACGGCGACCAGGACACGGAGCACAGCTTCGGGGCGACGATCACGTTCCCCACGGGGACCGCGGTCGCCCAGCTGACGTGGACGGCCGGAATTCGCAAGGTCATCTATACGGTGCACGGCGACAAGGGGGCCATCCGGGTCGAGGACGACGACGTCGAGGTCGCGATCATGGGGCAGCCGAGCAACCCGATCGATCGCGGTCGGGTGACCTGGGAGATGAAGAAGGAGCGTGTCGCGTCCGACTGGATGGACGCGAGCCACGTGACGTGGTTCGGCTCGCTGCTCGAACGCTTCGGTACGGCGATGGACAAGCGCGAGTACGTCGGGAAGGACGCCGAGGACGCGCTGGCGTGCGTGGAGCTCATCACGGCGGCATATGCATCGGCAGCGGATGGGTGTCGCGAGCACAAGCTCGACGGGCGCGGCCGCGACTGAAGCGCGTCCGGTAGCGCATGATCGATCTCGGGTGCTCCACCGTACTGCTGGCGCTCGTGCTGGTGGCGGCGATCGCTTATGGGGCGCGCGTCGCCCTGCGCGGGCGTGCGGCGAGCGAGCGCGTCGAGCGCGAAGGGAACAGCTTGCTCGTAAGCAAGAGCGCGATGGAGCTGTTCCACTGGGTGCTCGAGCCGATCGGGGCGGCGTGCGAACGGCTCGGCATCACGGCGAACGCGGTGACGTGGGGGTCGCTCGTCCTGGCGATAGGGGCGGGCTTGGCCCTGGCCGCCGGGCATATGGGTGTGGGCGCGGCCCTGGCGACGGTGTCGGCGGCAGGCGACGCGCTCGACGGAGCCATCGCGCGGCGAACGCGGACGGCATCGGAGGCGGGTGAGGTGCTCGACGCGGCGATCGACAGGTACGGCGAGTTCGCGTTCCTCGCGGGGCTCGCGTTCTGGTTTCGCGCGTCATCGACGCTCCTCGGCCTCACGCTGCTCGCCGTGCTCGCGTCGTTCATGGTGAGCTACTCGACGGCCAAGGCCGAGGCGCTTCAGCTGGAAGCGCCGCGCGGGTCGATGAGGCGCACGGAACGCGCGGTCTGCACCATCCTGGGCGCAGGCCTCTCCCCCCTGGCCGCTGCGCTGAACCCGGCCTGGTTCGTCGGGCCGATCGCGGTTGCCGTCGGCGTGGTGGGCACGATCGGAAACGTCTCTGCCGTGCGGCGCCTCGTCGCCATCGCGCGCGCGGCACGGCTACGAGAGGAGCGTGCCCAGTGAGCGCAAAAGTGAGCCTCAAGGGCGGCGCCTGGAGGGTCGTCGCGCGCCATCAGATCGGTGCGCTCGTCGCTACGGCCGTCGACTTCGGAACCATGATCGCGCTCGTCCACGCGGGGCTCTCCCCCGTTGCGGGGACGGCCATCGGCGCGACCTGCGGCGCCACCGCGAACTTCACGATGGGGCGTCACTGGATCTTCCCCGCCGACACCCCGGCCCGCGTTCACCGGCAGATCACGCGTTACGCGATCGTTTCCGCGGCGAGCCTGGGGCTCAATACGCTGGGCGAATTCGTGATGCACGACGTGCTGCGCATGCAATACGTCGTCGCGCGGCTCATCGTAGCCGTGCTCGTAAGCCTCGCTTGGAACTACCCCCTGCACCGCGCCTGGGTCTTTGCCTCGCGCGCACACGAAGCATGAATCCCTCGCAGCCCAAGAATCAGAGAGTTCACCTGAAGACGCTCGTACCCGGACCGCGGAGCCAAGAGCTTCGCGCGCGGGAGAGCGAGCACATCGCGCCCGGCTTGCAGGGGTACGCGATCACGTCCGGCGTCGCCGTCACCGAGGCACGCGGCAGCGCGGTCACCGACGCGGATGGCAATGTGCTTCTCGACTTCATCGGGGGCATCGGCGTCAACGCGCTCGGGCACTCGCACCCCGTCTTCGTCGAGGCCGTCCAGAAGCAGGTCGCGAAGGCGAGCGTAGGGAGCTTCACGAGCGAGGGGCGCATCGATCTCTTGGAGCGCGTGAACAGCCACGCTCCCGCGCCCGGCATGCACCGCCTGCAGCTCTACTCGAGCGGTGCCGAGGCGGTCGAGAGCGCGCTGCGCCTCGCCAAGTCGCACACCGGCAAGAGCGAGATGGTCAGCTTCTGGGGAGGCTTCCACGGCAAGACGATGGGCGCTCTGTCGCTCATGGGGAGCGACTTCAAGGACGGCCTCGGCCCCATGGTCCCCGGCGCGCAGATCGTGCCGTACGCCGACTGTTATCGCTGCCCGCTCAAGCTCGAGCATCCGTCGTGCGGCGTCGCGTGCGCGGACGTCGCGCGCAAGCAAGTGAAGATGCAGAGTACGAACCGCATCGCCGCGATCATCGTCGAGCCGATGCAGGGGACCAACGGCAACGTCATCCCTCCGAACGACTTTCTCCCCGCCGTGCGTTCGATCGCCGACGAGGTCGGAGCGCTGCTCATCGCGGACGAGATGATCACCGGCTTCGGCCGCACCGGAAAGTACTGGGGCATCGAGCACTCGGGCGTCCGGCCTGACATCATCACCCTCGGCAAAGCCTTCGGCGGCGGCTTCCCGCTCTCCGGTGTGCTCACGACCGACGCCATCGCGAACGCCAAACCGTGGGCCAACGCTTCGGGCTCCTCGTCGAGCTACGGGGGGAACCCGCTCGGCGCAGCGGCAGGCGCAGCGTCGCTCCGTATCATCGACGACGAACAGCTCGTGGAGAACGCGCGCGTCGTCGGCGAGGCGATGCTGGCGGAGCTGCGCCCGTTCGTGGACGACTTCCCCTTCGTTGGCGAGGTTCGTGGTCGCGGCCTCTTCCTGGCCATCGAGCTGGTGGCCGACAAGAAGACCCGCGCGCCGCTGAGCAAAGCGATCACGGTGCGCATCTACGAGGAGTGCGTGAAGCGCGGGCTGCTCTCGATGGCATACGCGCCGCGCGTTCGGCTCCAGCCCGCGTTGACGATCGATCGTGCGACGGCCTCGAACGGGATCGCGATCATGCGCGAGGTGTTCGAGTTGGCGAAGCGCGCCGGTTGGTGGAGCGCGTGATCGGCGCCATCCTCGCGCCGCTCCCCATGCTCGCGTGGGTGTTGTGGCGCGCCGCCGAGGGTGAACGGCGCTGGGAGTTCCTTCTGTTCCTCGTCGTGGCTCCCGCGCTCGCGTGGACGGGGCCGCGGACCCGGAAGCTCTTCTGGGGCCTCTACCCGTTCGCGTTGCTCGGGCTCGTCTACGACGCGATGCGCTTCGTGAAGGACATCGGCGTCACCCCCGCGCGCCTCCACATCTGCGACCTGC
>Ga0302320_10002339_pt1 | contig 44718 bp, 34 predicted proteins | sample Bog_T0_3_FD_202130 | JGI IMG/M metagenome (GOLD analysis project Ga0302320, IMG submission 202130) | Peat permafrost microbial communities from Stordalen Mire near Abisko, Sweden - Bog_T0_3 | ecosystem: Environmental > Terrestrial > Soil > Wetlands > Peat | place: Sweden: Abisko, Stordalen Mire...
TGGCGGATGCCCTGATTTTGCCTGCCGGAACGGTGACGGGCCTGATCAGCTCCAGTCATATTTACGCTGCCGATCAACCGGCGATCGAAGATTTTTTGAAACGCGGAAAACAGTTTCTGGAGGACGCCCGGTTAAAAGGAGTCACCTAATGCGCATCCTGTTCATCGCCCCCCGGTCATTCAACCCCAAACAGATGTACCGGGAATATCCGCTGGGAGTTGGTTATCTGGGCACCCTGCTTAAGCAAAATGGGCACGAAGTACGCATTTTTGACCAGAATGTGGAAGGGGTCGCTGACGCGATCCTGTGGCAGTTGGTGGGAGATTTTCAGCCGGAAGTAGTGGGCTTCTCGGTCATCACTCCGAATTATCCCGTCGCGCGGAAGCAGATTCATTATTTGAAGGAAATGCATCCGGAAGTTTGGATTTTAGCCGGTGGCATTCACGCGACCTTGTTTCCAGAGGATCTCGTGGCGGAAGGGGCGGATGTGGTAGTCATGGGCGAGGGCGAGCCGGTGATTCTGGAGTTGGTGGCGAGCCTGGCGGAGGAGCGGGATTTGAGCGGCGTGTCGGGACTCGTATTTCGCAACCCGAGCGGTGAAATCGTCCGCACCGGCGGTTCGCGTCAAACCGACTCACTCAATGAGCTGCCGTTCGTGGACCGGGGTTTGTATAATCTTCCCCAATATACCCATCACTCGATGCTCGCGTCGCGCGGCTGTCCGCATCATTGCGCCTTTTGTTGCAATTATACCGGCACGGTCCGGAACGACGGCGTGAGCGTTCGCTGGCACGAGAATGTCGTTGCCGAGATGGAGCACTTGCGGGACGTGTACGGCGCGCGGGAGATATTTTTTGCCGACGACATTTTCCTGCTACGCAAACCGGACATCCTGAAATTTTGCCACACCTGTGCCGGGCGCCGGGTCGGCGTGAAATGGATCGGACAGATGCGCGCGGATCGCGTGGATGCGGCCGTGGCGGAAGCGATGCGGGCGGCGGAGTGCCAGCGAATCTATTTTGGCGTTGAATCCGGCTCCGACCGCATCCTCGCGGAGGCTAAGAAAGGAATGACTACGGCGCAAATCCGGAAGGGCATTCGGGCGGCATTGGATGCGGGGCTGCGGGTGAAGACCGGTTGGATTTACGGATTGCCGGGGTCGTTGGAAGACCAGTATGCCTCCATACCATTCATGCTGGATTTGCGGCCGCACGAGATTTCCATTCATCAGCTCATTCCTTTTCCAGGCACCGTTTATTACAACGACCCGGCCCGATTCGGAATCCGCATTGCCAATCCCAAGAGTTTCGAAAGTTTTTGCTATGGCGGACTCGAGGGTGACATCCGGTTTGATTACCTTAGCCACGGCCAATTGCGGCAACTGCTGGAAGACACGGCGGTTGCCCTGGAAGACGCCGGTTACCTGAGCAGCGATCAGGCTGGTCCGGGCGCGGAATACATCTACACCACGCCGCTTTCCCGAAACTCCATGAATGTCTTCCGGGCGGGGGCGCCAGTTTTTGCAACATGAATCCGGCGCCCATTCCAGAGCGGGGGTCTATCGTCCGCGGGGAAATCCTCCTGCCGCGTTTCGCCGAGCGGGTCCGTTCCCGCCCTTTTGTGGTGGCGTTGGAAGGAGCCAATGGCGCCGGAAAAACGACCCTCAGCCGCCTGCTGGCCAAACATTTTGCCGCGCCGGCCTGCATGGGCACGGATGCGGCGTGGCTTTCGGATGCTTTTCGGATCCGCATGATTCGCGACGCGGAATGGTATGTCTCCGCCATGTTTTTTTGGAGCGGCTGTTTTGAGCAAATGCGGGTGTGGCGGGATCGCCCGAACCCGCTGGTCATCATGGATCGGTCCCTTTGGTCCACGATTGCCGTCCATGCGGCCGACCGGCCCGAGCGGTTGGAAGCCCTGCTGGGCATGCTGCGACCGATCGCCCAACAGATTCAGCTTCCCGACCTGACCCTGGTCCTCGAAGCCAGTTTCGAGACCTGCCAGTCCCGAATCGCCAACAAAAGCGGGACTGCCCGGGTTTTGGATGATTTGAAGGCCAACCGGACCTTTCATTCCCGCGAGCGGGAGTTTTATCACTGGCTGGCCGGACAGCGTTCCGAGGTTCTGTTTCTGGATGTGAACCAGTCATCGCCGGAAACCATCGCCGAACAGGCAGCGGCATTAATCAGTGAAAAAACGGGGATACGGCGTCCGATTTTTCCGGGGGGCGAAAGCGGTTCGCCGATTGGCGGCGGTGCTTTTTGAATCATCCATGCTCACCCTCGTCACGTCCAATGCCGCGAAGTTTCGCCCCTTTGCCTCCGAATTGGAACGTTTCCGCATGGTTCTCGAGCCGCCGGGCGTTCCGCTACCCGAGATTCAGAGCCTCAGCTTTATCGAGACCTTGACCGCCAAGGCTCGCGCCGCCGCCGGCCAGTTTGGCCGCCCGGTATTGGTGGACGATGCGGGGTTGTTATTGGAAGCGTATCCGTCCTTTCCTGGACCGCTCACTTCCACGGTGCTCCGGAGCTTGGGGGTTCCCGGATTGAAGCGACTGCTAGCGGGAACTTCGGATCGCGCCACCATGGTATGTCATCTGGGGTGCTGGGTGGACGGCGCATTGAGGAACTGGACCGGTGCGGTGGCCGGCCGGATTGACCTGTCCCGTTCGCCTCCGGATGAACGAATGTTGCTCACCGATCTGTTTGTTCCTGATTCCAGCCGGCCCGGCGACCCGGAAAACCATGGATCCCGGACCGAAGACGCGGCGGCGAAGCCGTTGCTGCATCGAGCGAGAGCACTGGCGGCGTTGGCGGCCGGGGTTTTTAAATTGCATCTGGAAACATCCCCCCGAGAGACCGGGCAGGCGATGGCCTGCGCCAGCCGGTCTGGTTATGATTGCCCATTCTGCGCTGAGTTCGACGGCGAAGGTCCGGAGGGGATTTTCAGCAGCCTCATGGGAAACCGTCTCGCTTCAAGGGTGCTGTATGAAGATGACGATTTCATCGTCATGCCGCCCTTGGGCGAGTTCATGGAAGGCGGTTTGTTGTTGCTGACCCGGAAACATATCCTGTCCTTTGCGCATCTGCCCGCCGAACAGTTTGAAAAGCTCGAACGATTGCTGAAAGTGATCGGGGAGGCGCTGGCGCAGCGTTGGGGCACGGCGCCGCTGGTTTTTGAGCATGGCCCGGCGGCGGATTCGAGCAAGGGTGTGTGTTGTGTGGATCACGCCCACCTGAATATTTTTCCCGCCGCCGTGCCGGTTTGCCCGCATCTGGCCGGGCGGATGAATTTTTCGATCGGTTCGCTATCCGAGCTGGCGAAATTAAGACCGGCGGAGTACGGATATCTGCTGGTCCAGGAGAACGACGGGGCGCGCCACGTTTTTGACGGTCAAAACGTTCCCACCCAGCTCGTGCGCCGGATTATCACGACTGAAATGGGACGTCCGGACCGCTGGCATTGGCGCGATTATGTTGGCCAGGACGAACTACTGGCCACGTTCAACTCCCTGCAAGGGCAGATTCGGTTATGAAAGAAACGGTAGCCGGCAGCGGCGACCGTCGGGAGATTTACGCGCACCGCGAGCTCGCTGCCATTGCGGCGCGGTGGGACGCGCGGGCCGATTCCTGGGATCACGCATTGGAAGGCTCCGATTGCCCTTTGAATCAGGATGGCGCCTACCGGCGTTTTATCGAAGTAGTCCAACGCCGCATTGCGCGGCACAAAGAATTCTGCGCCGGCCAGGGAATCATTGATGTCGGCTGCGGAACCGGACTGGTGCTGTCCCAGGTGATTGGGGCTTTTGCCTGGGGCACCGGCATTGATATCAGCCGGGAGATGGTGCGCGTGGCCGAAGCAAAGAATCTGGCGAAATGCAGTTTTTTGGTTGGCGATTGCTTTGCGCTTCCGACCCTGAGTTCCAAAGCGGGACTGATTGTTTCGCGGGGAGTCTTACTGTCGCACTACGGTCGGGAACATGGCGTGGCCCTTTTAAAAGCCGCCCGTGCCGGCCTGGCTCCTGGCGGATTCGTGATATTTGATTTCTTGAACGAGGGGGCCCGAACGCGGTATCAACACGTGCCGGAGAACAAAACCTGGTTTACCGGGGAAACGGTCAAAACGATGGCCCGCGACGCGGGATTTTTCGCGGTTTCGATCTCCGGCGGACCGAACCGCCGGGTTTTGATTCTGATCGCCGGATAGCGTGACCGATGGTTTAGGCCGGTTTGCCTTCTTCGGCGAAATATCATACTGTTTTACTGAACCCGGATCTTCGGGAACCCATGCCAATTCAATATCTCATCGGCGACGCAACGCAACCCACGGGCGATGGCAATAAAATCATCGCGCATGTTTGCAATGACGTGGGCGCCTGGGGGAATGGCTTCGTGTTTGCCATATCGAAACGCTGGATCCGGCCCCGAACGGAATACCTGCATTGGGGATACAAGCACTTGCTCAAGCTGGGCACGGTACAGTTGGTGAAGGCGGAAAAGACGATCTGGGTGGCCAATATGATTGCGCAGCGCGATACCGTATCCCTCGAAGGTTTGCCGCCGATCCGCTACGAAGCGTTGGTAGACTGTTTGAAACAATTGGCGCAGCATGCGCTGCAATTGCGCGCGACTATCCACATGCCCCGAATTGGCTGCGGTTTGGCGGGCGGCAGGTGGGAAGAGGTTGAACCGTTGATTGTCGACACCCTGCCAGACGCCGACGTGTTTGTGTACGACCTGCCGCTGGCGTCGCCGATTTGATGGCGGCGGAAGATTTTCGGGCAATTTTCCGGCGTCGCACCATCACATGCTGGACAAAGGCTTTTCCACCGGCCACTTTGGGCCGGCACACCCGAGGTGTTCAACGGATCGATCAACTGAACCATTTCATGCTAAATCCTATTATTGCCCAGCGGATGACGGCGCGGATGGAAGGCGGATTCTGCGTCTTTCTCATCGGCATGCGAATCAATCGTCCGCTTAAAATCCATAAGTGGTTTCCGGTGGCGCAGGCGATGCCCCGGATGCTGCGCGAGTTGGCGGGGCATAAAGAATACGGTTTTCTCGGCGGCCATTTCTGGCTGGGGCGCACCATTATCTCTTTGCAATATTGGCGGTCCCAGGCGCATTTGATCGAATACGCGACGAACAAGAATTTACAACATTCGCCCGCCTGGACCGCATTCACCCGTTCGGTGGGCGACAGCGGCGACGTCGGTATTTGGCACGAGACCTATGTGATCGGCCCCGGCGCATACGAGACCATCTACCACAATATGCCACCCTTCGGCCTGGGCAAGGTGGGCGCCCTCCTGCCTGCCACCGGCCATTACCAAAATGCCAGGGACCGTCTCCAGCAGCCGAAGTCATGAGTCCGTTATCGCTCAAAGGGTGCGGTCGCAACAAAAGGTTCTTAAAACGGCCTCAACGAATTCTTTTTCGAGCCGATGTGAAACAGGACATGTTTGCCAGTCCGCAATGATTTCAGTCGAAATGGCTGGTGATTGAACCCGTTTGGTGAAAGCCGGGATAAAACAGGAAATCTGTTTAAATAATTTTGGCTTATGACTTGACCTAAAGTTACACAAATGTAACATTTACTTAAATCTCTGTAATGTGTATGACGACCGGTTTTCCTGTGGCGCAACCTGCAACAACGGACTCTTTGTCGTCACGTACGACGCCAGCATGGAAAGTGCCGGAAATCATGGCCACGCTGGGGCCGACGCTGGAAAAACAGGACGATATTCGCCAAGCCATTGAGGCAGGCGCCACGTGGGTGCGGTTGCCTTGCGGCTACCGCCAGCGTCCCCACCTGGAAAACGCCCGGACCGCCCAGGCCGCCGCACGGGGTGCGGGCCAGACCATCCAATTGCTTTTGGATCTCCCTTCCTCCCGTCCCCGTACCGGGAATATGGCGGAACTGCTGCTGGCCACGGGTGATAAAGTCGTCTTCTGGGATCCGCAGGACTCGGATGCTCCGGCAAAGAATTGCGCCGCCCAGGTGCCGCTGCCGGGATTGGCGGAGGTGATGGGTAAACTTGCACCCAGCAACCGTATCTGGTTTTGTGATGGCCGGCTAAACTTTGTCGTGGATGAAATTCGCGGCAAGTTTGTGGCGGCCCACCTGGTCGGAGGCGCGATTCCCCTCAAGGCGTCCAATTCAATTTTTCTACCGGACAGCCCCAGCGGATTCACGGTCATTACGCCTTCCGACCAAAGTTTGCTGGCGGACTTTGCGGCGGCGGACATCACTCCCGATTGGGTCGCGCTTTCCTTGATTTCATCGGCCGCGGATGTTGCCATTGGGCGGGCGGAGACGCGCAAACATTTTACAAAAACGGTTCGGGTCATGGCGAAATTCGAGACGGTCGCATCGGTGGAAAACGCCGATGCCATCATCGCGGCGGCGGACGCGATCATGGTGGCCCGGGGCGATCTCGGTCTGGCGGTTGGTTTTACGCGGTTGCCGGAAATCCAGGACCAGTTGGTGGCGGCCGCGCGGCGCGCCGGCAAAACCGTGGTGGTGGCGACCCAGATTTTGGAAACGTTTGCTGCCACCGGCCTGCCGCAACGGGCCGAGCTGTCCGATCTGTCCCTCATGGCCCGGCAGCGCGCGGATGTGATCATGCTGGCCAAGGAAACCGTTTTTAGTCCCCGTCCGCTGGCCTGCATCCAGCTGGCCAATGAGGTGCTCACGCACGAGACCCGCCGATTCGAGCAAGCGTATGGGACACAGTGCCCGCTTTGAACTGAAGTACGTTATTGAAGAATCGCGTGCCGTCGCCGTGGCGGATTTCGTCAGTTCCTACCTCACTCCTTCCGAACACAACGGCTCGGGGCCCATTCGCGGGCATCCGGTGATCAGCCTATACCTCGATTCGCCCGATTTCTATTTCTTTAATCAGGCTTTCACTGGCCATAAAAACCGGATGAAGCTTCGAATTCGCTTCTATGATGACGAATGGAAACGGCCCGCATTTTTGGAAATCAAGCGGCGGGTCAGCGAGGTCATCTGCAAAGACCGGGCGATGATGACGCGGGAAGGCGTGCGCCAGATACTGACCGGTGGCTGGCCCAATCAACCTTTTTGGGCGAATAATGATCACCTCCTGAAAGGCAAACTGCGGCAGGACGTCCACGAGGATTTCTGGTTGTTTGCGAATACGAAGCGTGCCGTGGGGGCCATCTATGTGTCCTACTACCGGGAAATTTATGAGGCGGCGGACGACGAAGAATTACGGGTGACCTTTGACCGCTATATCCATGGCAGCCGTTATGACGGCAGCGGGCGGCTGCAGGTTCCCAAGCGCGGCTGGCGGCCCTATTTGCCCCCTTACCTTGCACCGCTCCCGAGAGACGGCGTGATTCTCGAGCTGAAATTTGACAACCAGGCGCCGCGCTGGATGTTTGATCTGGTCAAAATTTTTAACCTGCGGCAGACTCCGGTTTGCAAATACGCCGGCTGCATTTATGCGCAGCAGCTCCAATGGCACCGCCGCGTGCTGCCGGAGCAGGAGCATGATTTGGGGCTATGAATGATTTTTTCAACTTAATCCAAAACTCCGATCTCACCCCGGCCGTCGGCGTCGGCAACCCGACGTCCCTCATCGTGCTGTTTATCATGGTTTTGGCGTTTGCCGTCGGTATGTTCATCGGGTTCGTCTACATGTGGACGCATGATGCCCTTTCGTATTCGCGCACCTTTGTGGTCGCCCTGGGGATGATGCCGATGATCGTGGCGATGCTGATGCTCGCCATGTCCAATAATATTTTTGTCGCGTTTGGCTTGCTGGGTGTTTTCGGCGTGGTGCGCTTTCGGAATGTGCTGAAGGATACCCGCGATACGATTTTCGTCCTGTGGGCGATCATGGAGGGCGTGGCGGTCGGCACCACGCGGTTTTCGACCGGGGCGATGGCTGCCATTGGGATCGCCTTGGCGCTGCTCAGCTTTCGGTTCATTGCCTTTGGCACCCGCCGCCGCTATGACGCGGTGTTAAGCCTGCGGGTTACGGGAGATGTCAGCGCACGCCTTCCGATCTTGACCCGGATTCTCAACCGCCATGCCACCCGGTTGGATTTGGCGAGCGATCGCCGGGCCACCAACGAAGGCACGGACATGACCTACCGGTTGCTCTTGCGTGATGTCACGCGCTCCAGCGAGCTGCAGTCCGAATTGGCCGGCGCGGAAGGTTTCGCCAACGTCTCCGTTTATATGCATGAGGACGAGGCGGAACTCTAACCCGCACCCTGGCTTCGCAGGTTTTGCACCTGCTTCACGATGGCTTGGGCCGCGTGCTGTACCTCGGCGCGCGTGGTCGTTCGACCCAGCCCGAAGCGCACGGATCCATGAACTTCCGCCAGTCCCAGCCCCAGCGCTTTCAACACATGCGACGGATCCACGGCGGCGGTAGTACAGGCGGAACCGCTGGAACAAGCAACATCCGCCGCCAATGCGAGGATCAAAGATTCGTTCACGATGCCCGGGATGCTAACATTCAGATTCCCCGCGAGTCGCTTTTCAGGATGCCCGTTTAATCTCAAGCCGGGAATTCCCCGTTGTAGCATTTCGAAAAGAGCATCCCGCAGTTCTTGCAGTCGGGCTTGCTCGGTGTTCATTTCGGCCAGCGCAAGTTCCGTCGCTTTCGCGAACCCGACGATGCCCGGCACATTAAGGGTGCCGGACCGGAGACCGCGTTCGTGGCCGCCGCCATCGATGATCGGAACCAGCGGGACCGGGGGACGGCTGCGGCGGCAGTAAAGAATTCCCACGCCCTTGGGTCCGTAAATTTTATGGGCGGACGCGGCGAGCAAATGAATGTTCGACGACTGGACATTGAGCGCGGTCTTGCCGAACGCCTGCGTGGCATCGGTCATGAAGAAAATGTTATGCTTTCGGCAGAGGGCGCCGATTTCATCCAAAGGCTGACGGACGCCGATCTCGTTGTTGGCGGCCATGACACTGACCATTTTGGTATGAGGCCGGAGATGGCCGGCAACGAGCCGGGGATCCAGAATTCCTTGGGCATCCACGGGCAAATAGGTGACTTCCGCACCTTCGCTTGCAATGCGGCGAAAGGAGTCGAGGACCGCCGGGTGTTCGGTCACGACGGTGATAAAATGTTGCGGAACCTTTCCTCCCGCGTGGAACAGGCCTTTGATGGCGAGATTGACGGATTCGGTGGCGCCCGACGTGAAACAAATATCCTGAGGCCGGGCGTGGATGGCCTGCCCGAGCGTTTCCCGGGCGGCCTCCACGGCGTCGCGGGCATTGCGTCCGAATGAATGGATCTGCGACGCCGCGTTGCCGAACTGCCCGGTGAAATAAGGCAACATGGCTTCCAAAACCCGCGGATCGAGGGGGGTGGTGGCGAGGTGGTCGAGGTAAACCGGCAATTTTGGTGGTGATGTCAAATCCGCTTTTGAGCATCGGATAAAACCCTGAGCCAAGTCAAAAATAAACGGCGAGGCTAAAAGCCGCTATGGTTTGCGCTGCGATTCAAACAGGAAGGCGACTTCATTGGTGGAAAGCGCGCGATTCCACATCATGGCATTATCAATTAATCCCCGGAAGGATGTGCCGAAATCAAACTCGCCGATATTGGAGCGATTGCATCCAATCACCAGGTTGAAGGGGGTTGTTCCCACCTGGCCGGGGGCGTCCCAGCGCATGCGGCCCTGGAGCTGGCCATCCACATAAAGCAGCTCCAGCGTCCCATCAAACGTGGTTACCAGTTGATGCCATTGTCCGTCCGCCAGGGATTTTCTAGTGTAAATGGTGTGGCTTCCCGGTCCGATTTCCGTGCTGGCCGGGCAGTGCCACGTATTTGCCTGCAAATCGCCCACGAGACTGAGGGCGTAACCTTTGCTGTAAGATTTATCGAAAACGCGCCGCCAGATGGTGTCAGCGTAGGCGGTTTTGATCCAAGCTGCCAGGGTAAGTGTCTTGGGATTTAAGGAGGCATTATTGGAAACCACAATTTCGTCGCCGTCGGCCGTGAATTCATAAGCTCCGCCTCGTTGGTCATCGGCAACCCAATGAACTCCGGATGCCACGCCATCGTTTCCGTGGCCGCTACGGTCTTTGCTGCTGCCGCCCGCCCCATCCTGGTCGAGGTCCAAGTCCATAACCAGACCGTTTTGCAGGCTCTTCGTGGTAACGGGCGCATTGGCCCGGGCATGCATGAAAGATATGGTGGAGAGAGAAAACAAGGCGGTGGTGAGGATGATGGCCGAGGTGATGGTGATCGTTTTTTTCATGAGGATGAGTTTGGCCAGGGTTGAGGCGAGGGTAAATGAACTGGAGCCGGCCATCCCGCTCACGGAGGCGGCGGTTACGGCGGAGGCCAGGCCAAGGGGGGCGGCATGAACGGCCTGGGCCGATACCACGGAAGCAATTACGGCGGCGGAAGCAACGATGCCGCGACGGGCGAAGTGGCTGCGCAGCTTTTCCACGGCGCGGCTGACGCGTTTTTGGGCGGCGTCTTCGTTGCTGCCGAGCGCTGCGCCGATGGCACGGAGGTCGCGATGTTCAAAAAAGCGCAGCACGATGGCAGCGCGGTCACCGGCGTTCAGTTGGTTGATGGCTTCGTCCAGCAGGGGGGCGATCTGCTCGAAATGACCGGCGGGTTGATCTTGAAATTCATTCATTTCGATGGCCTGCCTTTCACGATGTTGGCGGCGGCGCTGGTTGCGCATGAAGGTGGTGGCGACATGCCAGGTGCGCCGATGCAGCCAGCCGCCGAGCATGACGTCTTTCGACAACGTGCCGGCCCGGTGCGCCAAGTCGGCAAAGACCGTTTGGGTGATGTCTTCGGCTTGGTGCGTGTCCCCATCGACGAGGCGTACGGCAGTGGAATAGACCAGGTCAATGTACCGGGTAACCACTTCGCGAAAAGCGGGTTCCGAACCATTGACAACATAATCTGCCAGCAATATGCGATAATCGGTCATTAATTCACCTTTAAAGCGCCGCAAACCGGCTAATCCGACAAATTTTTTCCCGCTTCACCAGTTAAACCATCGTAATGAAATCAAACCGGCTCGGGCAAGGGGGGATGAAATCACGAAACAAGGTAAACATGCAGCGCGATTTTTCCCTTCCGGGGTTTACCGGCCATCCGGGCTGTTGGGGTAACACCACAGGCGGTTACGATTGGTATTATCTACTTCGGTGTTCCATTCCGTATCCTTGACGTAGCTGGCCGAGCCGGCAAAGGTGCCCTGAATACCGCCTTGAAAATGCCGCTGGGTCAATCCCTCGCCGGGATTATCGGCCCCATCGTTGAAGGCGGACACGTAAGTTTCGGAAGCCTCCCAGAAGGCGCAGTCGTCTGCCTGCAGGAGCGTCAGTTTTACCGGGGCGGCGATGGTGCGAGCGTAGCCGACCACGGCTCCGTTCATGACATAGCTCGAAATCTGTTCCGGGCGTTCGCCCTGCGTGAGACTCGCGGGATTATCCCGCGGGCAAAGGTAAAGTCTCGGATCATGGAGGGTGGGCCAAAAGAGGCCAGTCTCGACCTTGAATTCATCCGGGGGAAGGCGGTTGAGCTCTGCGGTGTAAAGCCACCCAGGCCGGGCGGACTCGCCGTTGTCCCAATTCGGCCACGGAATGACGTCGCCATAGTCCGTCGCATAGAGATTCAGTTCGACGGTCTGCTGTTTCAAATTGTTAAGGTCCGTTGCCTGGCTGGCCCGGTTTTTGGCCTTGTTTAGCACGGGTAATAATAATGCAGCGAGAATGGCAATGATGGCGATGACGACGAGCAATTCGATCAGGGTAAACCCCAAAATCGGGCAGTCCGATTTAAATCGGTCAGGAATGGTCATAGAATCATGCTTGGTGTTTTATTCTCTCAATCAAGGATAAAGCGCCAAGGAAGGGAAAATCCGACATAGAATATCGCAGGATTGCGCAACCTGTTTTATTCAGGAGGCGGTGTCGAAAGGCACCCGCGCTGGGCTTTCACGAGTTTTCACTCTTGCAATTCCGGGGCAAGAGGAAGAAACTTTGTCAATGGTTCCCCCTGTCTCAGCAGTGAACTGTCGTCCGGTTGTCGAACCTCATTTCAAAAAGCGCCGCTCACCGTCTTTTGAATTTTTGGCGGTAAAAAAGTCCGTCGCGGAAACATCTCCAGCCTGCGAGTTGGTCAGTCGCGCCAAGTTGTAGTTGAGCAATATACCGAGAATAGACAATGGACCCCCTCCCTCCGATTCCGATTCCCTGGCGCCAGCGGTGGCGTGACGTGCGCGTTCGGTACGTTCCCGCGCTCATTTTTATCGCGATCGTTTTTGTCCTGGCCCTGCTCTGGAAGGGATACAGTTCCGCGCCGATGTTGGTCGGGCAGGCGGAAGCCATCGTGTCCAATCTCAGCTGCTATAAGGCCGGGATGCTGTCCGAGCTGACGGTGAGCCGTTTCCAGAAAGTTAAGGCGGGCGATGTGATCGGCCGGGTGCAGGTGACGGACCCCAAGATTCTGGCCGCCTCCCTGGCGGAGATTCAGGCGGAGATTGCGGAGATGCGGGTGACGCAAACGCCGATTGCCGCCAAGCAACGCGTGGCGATGGACTATGGCCAGTTGTACTTGGACTGGATGCGCCAGCGGTCGCAGCTCGGCATGGCCAAGGCCAATCTGCAATTCGCGGAAACAGATTTCCAGCGCACCGGGGAATTGTTCAAGGAGAAGATTGTTTCGGAGCGTGTTTACGACCAGGCCCGCGAGGCCCGGGACCGTTCGACGAATGAAGTGGCTGAGTTGACGCAGTTAGTGGAAAAGCAGACCGGGAACATCGCCCAACTGCAGCTGACCAACGCGGTTGACATTTCCAAAATCACCGAAGATCCGTTGCAGGTGGCCATCGCCACGGAGGAAGCCAAGCTAAAACTGACCGAAGCGGAATTGACCCCGATTACGTTGCGCGCTCCGGTGGACGGCATGGTTGATACGATTTTTCATCGCGTCGGGGAAGCCGTGACGGTCGGAGAACCGATCATCGGCATCGCCCCAGTGACGGTGGCCCGGATTATCGGGTATCAGCGGGCACCGATTCTCGAAGAACCCAAGATGGGCACCCGGGTGCAAGTGCGGACGCGCGGGCCGCACCAGCAGACCGGCGTGGGCGAGATCACGGAAGTGGGAACGCAGTTTGAACCGTTGCCCCCGGCGTTGCAGGTGCCGGTCCGGCTGGCGAACGCGGAACTGGGCTTGCCGTTGTGCATCAGCGTGCCTGCGGGCCTAAAGATCCGGCCGGGTGAATTGGTGGACCTGCAACTGAACACCAAGGCCGGGGAAACCCGCTAAAGTCACCTCACCGTCAGGTGGAGGTGGTTTCGTTCCATGATCGATCCCTCGGCGAAGGCAAGCTGGGCGAGCGTTTTGTTGTAATCCACTTTCGCCCGCACTTCCGCCGTGCGGGCGGCGGTGAGAATTTCCTGATATTGCAGGACCGTAAAACTCGTGGTAAACCCGTTTTGCAATTTCTTGGTTTCGGCGTCGAGGGCTGACTCCGCATAGGTGGCCGCCTTGTGCGTCGAGGTGACTTGGCTGTAGGTGGATTCCACCCGGGTAATGCAATCGGCCACTTGCACCAGCACATCCTGTTCGGCCTTTTTGAGCTGCAATTCCGCAATCTGCCTGGCCGCCTTGCTGGCGCGGTAAGTATTTCGTTCGCTGACGTTGCTCAAGGGAAACGTGACCACGGCGCCGAAGGAATATTCCGGGTTGCTAAAGCTCAACGCGTCATTCAGCGACGAGATGCCATCCGACGGGTCGACGCCCTGGCCGCCGTATCCGCCCACGAGATCCAGAGTGGGGAAAAGTTGGTTCAGCCGAAATTTTACCGTCGCGCCGGTTTTCTCGACGGCTAGCCGCGCTTCCGCCAGATCGGGCCGGTTGACGAGGGCGGATTGAAAGCTGGCGGACCGGTTGACTTGGGTCGGATCCGCCTGGAGCGGGTCGGTCAGTTGCACGTCGACACTGGCCCAAGCCTGATAATCGTCCGTGATCAAGGAAATCAAATGATTTTGCCGGGTGGAAAAGCTTTCGCGCGCCTGGGCCAGCGCGGTGAGGGCGTTTTGCAGCTGGGCTTCGGCCTGGGCGCTCTCCAGGGATGCTGACGCACCGAGATCCACCCGGCGCTGCGTTTCGGCGACAAATTGTTTGCGAAGTTCCACCGTCTCTTCCTGCACCTGGATTTCGTCGCGCGCATCCATCAGATCGTAGTAGGCGATTTCGACGGCCAGCAGGGTCTGCATAATTTGGAATCGCAGGGTTTCCCGGGAGACCTTCAAGTCAGCGCGGTGGATCAGGACTTGTTCCTGGTCGGCATCAATCCAGAAATCCTTCAAGAGATGTTGGCGCAGGACCACCGCGGCCTCACCCGTGTAGTCGTTGGTGGAGCGGATTCCGTTGGGAGGATACGCGGCAGCGTCTTCCGGACTGGTGATGAAATCCGTGTTGGCCGCGGTCTTGCGGACAAAGCCTTTGAAGTCATAGTTGAACCCGTAGGGAATCTTTCCGCTCAAGTCCGATCCCAGCTTGTCGGTGGTGATCTCAGCGGGGAAATACGGGTTGAATTTGCGCGGATCAAAATTGCCCAGGTCCGATTCGTAGCTTTGCAGCGCGTCAAACGTGAAGGTGGGGACATACGCTCCGTAGCTCCCATTTAACAGGTCGCCGGCGATGGCGGTGGAAAGATGTTTGATTTGCAGGTCCAGGTTGCGGGCCAGCGCGAGGTCAATGCAGTTCCGCACGGAAAATGACCGGACGTCGTTCATCAAATTCGTTGTTTGCGCAGAGACCGCGACGGCAGTACCACAGAAGAGTGCCAACTGAAAAAGGGAACGCATTCCCCAAATGATGCGCCGATGCGGCGTGGCCGTCAATCCGGTTTGGCGCGACGAAATGGTAAAATGTAAAAGGGCCGTTAACTCGTGCTTTCAGTCCCTTGAGCGTTAAAGTTGAGGGCCGACCCCGACGAAAAAACTGCGAAATGACCTGTCGTGCATGGATAAATCGCGATTCGAAACACCTTTGACCACGCGCTTGCCATCATCACTGAGAATTTGAATTTCACGCAGACCCTGTCCGGGATAAATAATGATCGCCTCCGGGTGGTAATCTCCCAAATCGTCCGTGGGAATGGCCTGTGGCAAGGTTCCGACTCCGGCCCAGCGGTAAAAGCGGAACGGGCCGCCACCGTGGTACGCGCCGGCACTAATGAGGTAATTCACCTGGTAATAGGCAATGCCGCGAAATCCCAGTTCCAGGAAAGCGTTGCAATCGAATTCTTTTGCCTGCGGACCGCCCAAGTCGCGACGATATATAAGGGCCGGCGTATGTCGGCCCGTGAGTAATAGGAAATTTCTACGCCATCCGCTCAGGGAACGGGTGTGACCGAGAGAACTCTCGTATCGTAGTTGATGTCTTCCCTGGTCGGGTCGAGGAATTCCAGGATCAATGTCCTTGACTGGCCGGGGCGCAAAGCGTCGTCGCTGTCGCTATCGCCTAGGGGAACACTCACGTAGGGGCTGCCGAGCGGCGCGAGAACGGAGGTGACCCCGTCCGGATTAACGAGCGTCGCGTTGGTGCTGAGATTATCGAGGGCGACAAACAACGGCGCGGGCACCGGGGAGCGGCCGATGTTTCGAACTTCCAGCAGTTGGAAGAAGTTCTGGTGGTCCTCCTGGATTCGGCTGCGGGTGACCTTCAAGTCCGGCGTGGCCGGGATGGCGCCATCCACGAAGAGGTCGCTTAGGTCATTGACCAGAGCCGCGTAATTGTATCCGTCACCAAAGGCATTGGTTTCCGGCGCGGGAATCGGATTGTTGACCGAGGGGAGCCCGAAAAGTTCTTCCACGGTCTTGAGATCGGAGGAATGGCTCAATTCCACGGTGCTGGCGTAGGCGTTGCCCTTGGCCAACGGAGAAATGACGATTTCGGGAATTGTGCGATTGGTGCCGTCGCCCCCTTCGGATTCGTCCCACCAAACGATGATGACCCCGTTATGCTTGTAGGCATCGGACGCCTTGATCTGCGGGATGATGGTCGCCAGGAAGTTGTCGCCTTGGGCGATGGACGCTTGATCGCCCGTGTAATGGACGCCTTGATACGTAAACCCGCCGGTTAGCGCGCTATGCGCATCGTCATATTGGTTGGGGGTGATCCAGTTGTAACGGCCCGTGGCATGGTTGGTTAAGTCCTGAAACAACTGGGCGAGCGGATGGACATTTGCCGTGGCGCTATCGGCGAAGAAGGCCATGGGGTTATGCTTGACGGCATAATTGTATTGGGTTGTGCCATAATAGGGATTGGGCACCGGAGCGTTCGTGCCGGAGGCGCTGTTGGTGGGGCTGGCGCTCAGTTGAATGTCTTCCTGATAATTGTTCCACGGGACCCCGGCGGCCGTCAACTGGCCCGTGAGGTGAACGGACAGATCGTAGAAGGTGTTGCCATTGGCGGGCAGGGGATCCGCGTCCGTGTGCACCCCGAAATCCGTTCCGGCTTCGGCCCAGACATAATTCGGTTCGGACGGGTGGACGCCTCCGCCGGCATTGTAATAAGCCGTGGCAAAGGAAACCTGGGTGGCGTTGGAATTTCCGGGTGTGATCAGGCTGTTGAGGAACGGCGCCGCCGGATTCCCCAGGATCTGCCGCGGACTGTTCGTGGGAATGGGCTGCGTGAAATTGTGATTCTCCATCGCGATCACAAAAATGTTTTCCACCCGGTTTCTTTCGGGGCCGGACGACCCCGGTCCGCCGTGGTCTTCAAAGCCGCCGTCGGCCGATGCCGTTTGGCTGGTCAGGATAATTCCGGCCAAGGCGGAAGCGGCGGCGAGTGCGGCCGGATATCGGGATGGGGTTGACGCGGGATGGTGACGCCCGAGGACGCGCGTTCCAGGGAGGGATTCATTGGTTGTTGTCATGATTATCGTTGATTTTATGGTTGATGGTTTTGCCTGCTTTACCATGTCACTTTTCCCTTACCGGCCGTAGAAAGTAAAAGTGACAATTGTCAAATGATTGCCGCAGGTATGGCGGTCGGGTTGCAGAATGGTTACAGGTCTGGAAAGTGGAGTTTGGGATGGGAGGTTAGGCAACGTTTTGGTTAAGAATGTGTTTTCGCGCTGCCGCCCGGATTGGCCGCTCAGCCTGGGTTTTCGGGCCGATCTTCTTCAGGCGTGCCCGCACCGACGATGGGTAGGTGAATACCCCATGGCGAATTTCTTCGAAGTGTGGAATCTTGTGAGAGTACCACTGCGCTTCAATGTGCGGTTAGTCCAATTCAACCACCAACCAATCAAACCATGAACTCCATTTTGCGGATATTAGCGACCATTGCCTTGCTCCCGGTTGCCGGATGCATCTTTCCGGGTAACCGGGATTATATGAACGAAAGAGTTTGCCCTCAGGTAAGATTAAGCCACCGTCACCGGAACGGAAAACGGAAACCTCCGAACGATCGAAAAGCGCCGATGCCGGCCCCCGGCCAAACGCACGTTCCTGCGGGTGGCCCCGGAACTTCATGGTAGGGTAAGACCCCATGGCATTCGCAGGGCGGCCACCCTAAATTTTAGAAGTGGCGTCGACCTCGCGATCAAAGCGACCACTCGCAATAGATCAAGGTCGGCATCTGAGGAGTTTTTTATGCGCCAACCTGCAACTTGCTTCGTCCCATGAGCCTGACCCGTCTAAATATTGCCGTCCGGGTGGGCTGCCATCTCACCTATCAAACTCCGGTGCCGACACCGGTGCTCTTTGTGCTCAAACCCAAGATCGAAGGCCGCGTGTGCGTCATGCAGGAGCGACTGACTTTTGGCCTGGGCCTGCCGTCGTCCGAATTTCAGGACAGCCATGGCAATCTGCTGTATCGCACAACTTTCCTGCCCGGCAGGAACGACGTGAAACATGATGCCTTGGTAGCCGTTTCCTCCGAGCCCGACAGCCGGAATATCCAGGGTAATCTGGTTCCGGTTGGCCAAATGCCCTTCGAACTGTTGCGCTATACGTTGCCAAGCCGGTATTGCGATTCGGATAAACTGATGGATTTTGCCTGGAATCATTTCGGGCAGGTTCCCCATGGTTTGCCGCGCGTCCAAGCCATCTGCGATTGGGTCCACAACAATATTGAATACCGTTTCGGTTCCGGGCGTCCCGACCTTTCCGCCTCGGAAGTGATCGCCCGCCGGCACGGCGTCTGCCGCGATTTCGCGCATGCGGTTATTGCCCTGTGCCGTGCGTTCAATTTGCCTGCCCGGTATGTGACGGGCCATTTGCCGGACATCGGCCACCGCGATCCCGGTACGCCGATGGATTTTCACGCCTACTGCGAAGTTTTTTTGGGACAGGAATGGCTCACCTTTGACGCCCGTTACAACATCCCCCGTATCGGGCGGGTTAAAGTTGCCCACGGGGCGGACGCGGTGGACGGCGCATTTGCGACCATCTATGGGGAAGCCTATTTGACCGGGTTCCAAGTCTGGGCTTATCAGGTGGATTCACGGCAAGTGTCCGTCGGAGATCCGATCGACCTGTCCCGGCGCCTGGATGGCATTGAATCGGTCCGATTGAACTAATCCGAACGCCGGCACATTTCGACGAGGCCTGACCCAGTTGGGCCTCCCTCCGGATTCAGAATGCGATTGCAGCCGTCTGCGCCATGGCCGTTTTGGTTTCTTTGGTGACCAAATGATAGGCCGGTTCGAAGGTCATCTTTCGGTTTCCCGCCATGAACCAGAGCTTGAGTTTTCCATGATTCATATCCACCGGAGTGGCCGTGGCGTCTATGTGGCGGGTCTTCCCGCCGCTGCCACTGGTGGTGGCGCTGCCGACAATCGCCGCAACTTTTCCTTGATTGATTCTGGCCAGCGAAGCGTCCGACACGATGATGGCCAGCCGGCCATTTTCGTTTTTGAAAAAATACGGAAACACCTTGATCCGGTACTCTCCCGAATAGACCCCGTTCGTTCGCTGCAGCATCCCGATGATCAGCGTGGCTTTGCCGCTGCCGATGGGCATGAAACTGGATTCGATCATGAAAACCGGATTGGCGGATGCGGCATTGGTCAAAGGAGCCGTCGGCTGCGTTCCAATCACATGGGTGGGAGCTGATTCCATTTTGGTCCGGAGCAGCGTGAACACCTGCTGATACAGCGTTTTCATATCTTCACCGATGCCGGCCAGCGCGCGGGCTCGTTGGGCATCCGGTTCGTTTTGACCGGTGATTTCCGCGAGGTGCCAGCCATAACTCAATGCGTCCGTCTGGGTCAAAAGCAGGGTGAGTTCGAAAGTGTCGCCACTCTGGCTCAATAATTCCTTCTGCTTGGCGTCCCCAATGGCCTTGCGCGCTGCCAATTCACCGGGCGGCAGTCCAATGTAATCCAAGTTGATGGAAGCGTCATCCCGGGCAAACTCCTCGATTAGCTTCGCTCCCGCCGCGGACGTCCGGGCGATTTTCTTCACGAGCTGTTTGACGTCGTCGCGTTCGGGTCGGATGAATCGCAAGAGGCTGACATCCTTTTGCTCTTCGAGCAGTTGATGCAGTAAGCTGTAACCATTGTTTCGCGTGGTTTGCGCTTCAGGCCTTTTAGCGGGCGGGTCAGCCCGGGGTGATTGGCAGCCGGAAAGGAACCCGGCTGCCATTGCCACCAGTAAGATAAAGGAGGGGGGGATCTTCATTCCCGTATTGGGGGTGGTCTTCTATTTGCAGCCGCAGGCTGAGGAATCGTGAATGGCCCTTTCGACCGCTTCCCGGGTTTCGCCGGTGCGCTTCTGAATCCGGCCGACCAATTCCTCGGTCTTCCCTTCCGCAAACTCCAGATCGTCGTCCGTGAGCTTGGCCCATTTCTGTTTCAATTTGCCTTTGGTGACGTTCCAATCGCCTTTGATTTCAAGTGTGGTCATAATGTTTGGCTGGTTTTGGTTTTGCGCGAGATGGATTAGGGGGCGATTTTATCGCTTATCCACTGGCGGGCGTCCGTTACGCCCCTGGCCATGGAGTCGTAGGCTTTCTGGGAGCCGGCCTTGACGCTGTCCCAGGTGGTTTCGGTGGCGTTCTGGGCGTCGGCCAATTGCTGGTTCAACTGGGTTGCCTGATCGCGCAAGGCCTGCAACTTGGGTTTGGCGTCGGCCTTGATCGCGTCGCTGGAGCTGTCAACCTTGGCCGCGAGCTTGTCCAGGTCCGCATTCAGCGCCGCGAGCTGGCCCTGCATGAATTTCACGAATTCAGCTTTCTGCGCGAAAGTGTAATCCTTCATGTCCTGTGCGGCTTGCTTGGTTTCGGTTTGAACCTTGTCAATTTGTTGCGAGGTGCTTGGTTCCTTGTTGCAGCCCACCACAAAGGCGGCGGCGGAGACGAAGGTTACCAGCAGTATTTGTTTTTTCATGATCCGGACTATCGCCCGTCCATCGCCCGTCCGCCATGGGGTGAAACCCGCAGCCGCCGCCAGGTCATTCCTTTTTCCGCCCGCGCACGACCAAAATGGGAATGGAGGTCTTGTGGCGCACCTGGGTGATGGTGCTGCCGTATAAGATGTCCCCCAGCAACCGGTGGCCATGGCCCGCCATGGCGATTAAATCGCAATGGGCGCTTTCCGCCACTTTAAGAATCTCCGTGGGCGGATTGCCGAGCGCCAGCATGGTTTCGACGGGAAATTTTTGATCGCGCAATCGGTCAGCGACCTTTTCCAGATAGACGCGGTCATCCTTCATTTCCTCCGATTCGGCGAGTTCCAGGGTATGGAAATTCCGCGCCACCCAGCCGTCGGCCACATGCAGGAGCAAAAGACTGGCGCTAAAGCGGCGGGCCAGTTCCGTGACATGCAACAAGATGGTCTCATCCGCCGGCCCGTTTTCGAGAGTGATGAGGATCTTTTTGTACATGGGATTCCGTTTCGTGTTTGGGTCACTTGCCGGCGATGACGTGCCAGGCGTCCCGGAGGGCGTCCGGCAGACTGTAAATATCCATCGCGGTGATGCCAATGACGCTGGCCCAGCCCAACAGCCGCAAGAACCAGCCGTTGCGCCACCGGCCCATGATCTTGCGGGAAGAGGTGAATTGCAACAGGGGAAACATGGCGAACGGCAGCACGAGGCAGAGATAGACCTGGCTCAGGTTCACCAAGTCCGTAATGCTGCCGTTGCCCCGGATGCCGATGATGAGAATCGCCGGAATCACCGCCAGCATGCGCGAAATCATCCGGCGCAGCCACGGACGCATGCGCCAGTTCATGAATCCCTCCAACACCACCTGCCCCGCCAGCGTGCCGGTGATGGTGCTGCTCTGGCCGCTGGCCAGCAACGCGACGGCAAACAGCGTGCTCGCCGCCACGGTGCCGAGCAGCGGCGCCAGCGTCAGATAAGCCACCCGGATCCAATCGCTGTCCGGACTGAACGCGATCACCTGTCCGCCGGCCACCGTCACGCTGTGTTTGCCGTAGAAAACCAGCGCCGCCAGCACGAGAATCGCCGCGTTGACAAAAAACGCAATCGTCAGGGCCACGCCGGCATCCACGGTATTGAAGCGGATGGCCGTGCGCAGGGAGGCGTCATCGCGGCCAAAATTGCGGGATTGCACCAGCGCCGAGTGGAGGTACAGGTTGTGCGGCATGACCGTAGCGCCGATCATGCCGACTGCCACCACGAGCATCCCCGCCTGATGCAGGTTCGGACGCACCAAAGCCTCCGCCATTTCGGAGAACACCGGCTGGGTTTGCGGGAAAATGAATATTTCAATGGCATAGCAGACGCCGATCGTCAGCACAAAAACCGCCACTACCGCCTCAATCATGCGCATTCCCATTCCTTGCAAGGACAGCAATAACAGCACGTCAAAGGCGGTGATGACGATCGCCCACAAAATCGGGATATGAAAGAGCAGGTTCAAAGCGACCGCACTCCCGAGCGATTCCGCCAGGTCCGTGGCGCAAACGGCGATTTCCATCGTGATCCAGTTGGGCCAGCGCATCCACCGCGGATAGAGATCGCGGCTGCATTGCGCCAGGTCCCGGCCGGTCACAATGCCGAGCCGCGCGGAGATGACCTGTAAAATCAAAGCCATGAAACTGGCCAGGGCCACCACCCAGAGCAATCCATATTTGAACTGCGCCCCGCCTGCCAGATCCGTACCCCAGTTTCCCGGATCCATGTAGCCCACGCTAATGAGAATGGCCGGCCCGGAAAACGCCAGCCATTGCCGCCAGAATCCGGCGTGCGCTCCCGGCACGGGCACCGAATGGTGGACTTCGGAGAGCGAACCTTCTTCCGGAGGCTTAAGCCAGGACGAGGCGGGAGGGGTTGGTTCGTGGGGGTCCATAGGCCGAAACCATCAGCAGCCGCCCGCCCGGTCCGCGGGCCTCCGGCGACGGGGCAGGGTCCCGCGGGTGCCGGCTGGGCGTATGGAACAAAACAACATGTAGCCGTAGATACATCATTAAATCCCCAGCGTCAACCCGAAGTTAGCCATGGCTACAAAATAAATCTCGACTCCCGGCCGGCGTTTGTTTCATGCTAGGCATACATGCCTCGTCTGCCCCGCAAACCGCTGCCCCCCAAGAATGGCGCCCGCCCCCGGGTCGTCCTGCGTCCCGCGGAATGTTTTCGCCGTTCCCGGCACGACCGGGCCCTCGAGACGGTGCAGGATTATGTCGAGGCAATCGCCGATTTGAACGCCGCCGCCGGCGCCGCGCGGGTGGTGGATTTGGCCCGCCAGCTCGGCGTCACCCATGTGACGGTGAATCGCACCATCGCCCGCTTGAAAAAAGGCGGATTTGTGACGGCGAAACCGTACGGCGCCGTTTTTCTGACGGAAGCCGGGGGCAAACTGGCCGCCGAATGCAAACGCCGGCATAAAACCGTGGTTTCCTTCCTCCGCGCACTGGGCATCTCCGAGCGGGTGGCCGAACTGGATGCGGAAGGAATTGAGCACCACGTCAGTCCGGAAACGCTGGCCGCCTTCGAAAAATGGCTGCATCGGCAGTGATCAGACGGCTCAAAAATCAGCGTCCAGGACGATCCGGTAGCGGGCTTTACCGGCTTCGAGTCGCTCGAACGCCTCGTTAATCCGGCTCATGGGAAAATGTTCGGTCTGTGGTGTGAGGTTGTGGCGCGCGGCAAAGGTGAGCATCGTCTCGATCGCCACCGGCGAACCCGTCGGTGAGGCCGAGATGCTCTTTTGGCCCATGATGAGCGGAAAGACGGCCACCGGAATTGGCGCCAGCACCGCGCCGACCACGTGCATACGTCCGTTCGGCGCGAGCGAGCCGATCAGTGCATCCCAATCGAGCGGAACATTGACCGTGACGATCAGCAGGTCGAACGTGCCGGCCAGTTTCTTGATCGCGCCGGAATCGCGGCTGGAAACCACATGGTGGGCGCCAAAGCCCCGGGCCTCGTCGAACTTGTTTTCGCTGGAAGTGAAAGCAGTGACATCGCAGCCGTACGCCGCGGCAAACTTTACTCCCATGTGGCCCAGGCCGCCGATGCCGACAATCCCCACGCGGTAGGTCGGTTTGGCAAACATGGCCAGGGGATTGAAGACCGTAATGCCACCACACAGCAACGGGCCCGCTTCCGCGAAATTGGTATTCTCAGGCAAGGGAATGGCCCAGGCCCAATGGGAGCGCACGTGACTGGCAAAACCGCCGTAGCGGCCGACGATCGTGGGCTGCGCCTGCGCGCACAGGTGTTGGTCGCCGGACAGGCAGGGGCGGCAGTGCATGCAACTTCCGGCGGTCCAGCCGATGCCCACGCGCTGGCCCACTTGATGGCCCTTGGCCGCCGCACCGACCGCAGTCACACAACCGATGACTTCATGCCCCAGCACGGCGGGATATTGGGAAAAGCCCCATTCGTTGTGAAGCACCGAGAGATCGGAGTGGCACAAGCCGCAATGCTCGACCGCGACTTCCACATCTTCGTCGCCGAGCGGTCCAAAATTGATTTCCTGTCGCACCAGTTTTGCCTGGGGCGCCGTGGCGACCCATGCTTCGATAGCTTTCATAGTGATATAATCCTTTGGTTAGCGAACGGTATTTTCTCCATCAACACAAATAGTTCCTTTCCTCACAAAATCAAGTCCGTTTGGAAATGGGAAGCGACGATCTGGTCTACGGAGGGGGACCGGAACTTTTCACTCTACGCGCCATTAACGTCCCCGGTTGTTCGGCCTGAAAGCCCGGAATTTCCAAGCCTGGGATGGAGTGAGTCCGACAAGCGGAGGCCCAGGTCAGCCCGACCAAGAATCCCGCCAAGCCTGTAAGGCCTTCAGAACTTCGCGTGGTGAACAAGCTGGATGCTGCCGCGGTAGGATATCGGAAATACCCTGGGGCGGTTTGCACGTTGACTTCAAAATGTAAAGTTGGGATTCAGGCTGTAAATCTGGCCGGCGAGGGGGGTGCGCGGACGAACAGCTCAGGAGCGGGGACGCAGGCCTAGGATAATCCGCTCGATGATTTCGCCGACCAGGGTATCCACCGGGATTCCCTTCACTTTGCCTTTGGTGGAAAGGGCGATTAGCCCCTGCATGGCGGCGAAGATGACCAGGGAGAGCCGGCCGGGATCGCCAGCCACGACCTCGCCATCGGCCTGCCCAGCCGTGAAGGCGGCCGGCGCATGGCCGAAAGCCTTCTCGCTGGCTTCCAGCAATTCGCGGGGTGCGTCCGGACGGTGCTTGGCCTCGAACATTAATCCCAACAAGGCCGGATACTTCAGGGCGAAGCTGACATAAGCGCGGGTCAGTTTGGTCAGGCGGTTTTGAAAATCCCGCCCGGAATCCTTGGCGGCCCGGCTCAAGGCCTGGTCGAACCGCTCGAAACCGCGAATCGCCAGGGCGTCCAACAGGGCCTGTTTGCCGGCAAAATGGCGGCGGGGCGAAGTGTGGCTCACCCCCAGCTCGCGGCTGAGTTCGCGCAAGGAGATACTTTGGACCCCGCCGTTGACGAGGGCCGCTTCCGCCGCGCGCAACAGCGCTTCACGGAGATTTCCGTGATGATAGGGGCGGTGGGACGTTGTCATTTCCCCTAGCTTACACGATCCCGGGAAAAATTGCAGCATGTTTCCATTGACAACATTGTGTCCGCCGGATACATTAGCGCCGACATTGAATGAAACTCACTGAAAACACCATTCTTATCACCGGCGGCGGTTCCGGCATCGGGCGGGGCCTCGCCGAAGCTTTTTACGCCTTGGGCAACAAGGTCATCATCGCCGGCCGACGTCAGCAGGTCCTCGATGAAACTGCCGACGCCAATCCCGGGATGGCGTCGGTCCCGCTCGATATTGATGATCCCGAAGATATCCGTGCGTTCGCGGCGGAGATGATTGAATGCCATCCCGCGCTGAATGTCGTGATCAATAACGCAGGCATCATGCGGCCGGAGAATCTCCGGGCGCCCCGGGTGGCCGATGCGGAGGCCGTCGTCAGCACGAATCTGCTTGGCCCGCTCCGCCTGACGGCGGCATTTTTGCCGCACCTGCAGCAGCAGGCGCGTTCGACCATCATTAATGTGACCTCCGGATTGGGCTTCGTTCCCCTCCCGGCAACGCCCACTTATTCGGCGACCAAGGCGGCCCTGCATTCCTACACGCAATCGCTCCGGGTTCAGCTTCAGGGCACGTCGGTCGAAGTTCTCGAAATCATCCCGCCCGCCGTTGTGACCGATCTCACGCCGGGCCGCTCGGACAGCGATCCACGCATGATGCCCTTGAAGGACTTCATCACGGAAACGATGCAAATTTTGCAGACGCAGCCGACCCCTGCCGAAATCAACGTGGAAAGGGTCAAGGGATTGCGCTTTGCCGAAGCGACCGGTTCCTTCGCCCAGACTTTCCAAATGCTGAGCCAGCTCTCGCTTGGCGATCGGCAATTTGGACAAACCGATAAAGTCGGGGCACGTTAGAGCGTTGCGTATGACTTTGTCCTCTTCCAACGTGGAAGCGGTGCCGGTCGTGCCGAGCCTTTCGGCGGCGGCGCCGATCGTAGCGCCCCATTTCACTTTGCGGCGCATCGCCCGGTTTGCGGTGGGCGTCTCGGCGATTCTTCTGGCCGCCAATGCCATTGTTTGCGCAACCTGGAGCCACTTCTTCCGCTTGCCGGGATGGGTCGTTTGGCAGGCAATCCCGGGGGCTGTCACTCTCGCCTTTATTCCGGTCACCTTTCTCCGTTTTCGTTATTCCCATCCGGCACTGCGAATCGTTTACGCCCTTGCCGCCGCGTGGTTGGGAGTACTGAACTTTAGCTTTTTTGCCGCCGTGGCCTGTTGGATCGTTGCCGGGGCAGCTTCGGTGGCAGGATTTCACCTGCCGCGATTTCCCGTCGCAGCAACCCTTTTCGGTGTCGCTTTTCTGACTGCCGTCTATGGGCTGATTAATGGCCGGTGGATTCGCGTGAGCCGGATCACCGTCCGGTTGCGCAACTTGCCGGACGCCTGGCAGGGGCGCACCGCGGCCTTGGTGACGGATCTGCATCTCGGGCCTCTTTTCGGCGCCGGATTTCTCCGCCGGGTCGTCGCCCGGCTGCGCGTCTTGCAGCCCGATGCCGTGTTTATCAGCGGCGACATGTTTGACGGGTCGCCCTTGGGGGTGGATGAATTGGCCGCGCCGTGGCGCGAGTTTTCCACCCCGCGGGGAGTTTTCTACGTGACGGGAAACCACGACGAGTTTGTCGATCGGAGCATTTTTCTCAAGGCGGTTGGGCAGACCGGTATTCGGGTTTTAAATAACGAGAAGGTCAATGTCGACGGTCTGCAAGTCATCGGCATTCATGATTCGGAAGCGGAGAATCCGACCGAATTGCGTTTAATCCTGCGCCAGGTCCAGGTCGACCGTTTGCGTCCGAGCATTCTTCTCGCCCATCGGCCGGTCAATCTGCCCGAGTCCGAAGCCGAAGGTGTTTCCCTGCAGCTTTCCGGTCATACTCACGGCGGTCAAATTTGGCCATGGAATCTGCTGGTCTCCCGCATCTATGGAAAGGCTGCCCGCGGGCTGAGCCGCCTGGGCAAACTCCAAGTTTATACAAGTAACGGGGTCGGCACCTGGGGTCCGCCGTTGCGCGTGGGAACGAAGTCCGAGATCGTACTGATAAGATTTGAAATAGACCCTCGCCCAAACTGACGGCTAAGTGGATGAAAGCCTCCACACGCCGGAGCGTGAGTTTTTTGCCATTGGCAATGCACCGGGAGTCCCCGCGGCACCGGTTGTCCTGGCCTGGCTGCATTGCCGGCGAAGACCAAGAGGTTACGGAGGTGGCATGGGGTGGTCCCGGCATTATTCACGATTCAAACCTTTAACTTCTGTTGCGTGAACACCTGCCTTTTTGCATGATGTAAAAGCCGTCCGGGGGACTCGGGCCGAGCGAGAGAAATGTTATCATTATGCAATTATCCACATTCGTGAGGACAGCCTTTTTCAAGATTTTCGTCTTGGCAGTCGCTGTCGCTGTTTTCGCCCTACCCGTTGGGGCCGCCCAGCAGATTTTGCGCGGCCACGTCCCGGAGGCGGTGGCGCGCCTGCATCTGCAGCCGACTGGCCGGCTGGCAGCGACCAATGAATTGTGGCTCGCCATCGGAGTACCGCTGCGCGACCGGGCGGGTTTGGAGAATTTTGTGGCGCAGATTTCCGATCCGTCCAGCCCGAACTATCGCCATTACCTGGCACCGGAAGAATTGACCGCACGCTTTGGCCCGACGGAGCAGGATTACGAGGCGGTCAAGAACTTTGCCCGCACGAACGGATTTGCCCTTGCGGTTACCCATGACAACCGGCTGTTGCTGGATGTGACCGGCCCGGCGGCGTCCATCGAAAAGGCTTTTCACATAACGCTGCGGACCTACCGCCATCCGACCGAGGCGCGCGACTTTTTTGCGCCGGACACCGAGCCGACGGTGGACGGGACCCTGCCGGTGGTTTATATCGAAGGCTTGAACAATTTTTCCCGGCCCCATCCGAAAAGGACTAAACGTCCTGCGCAACATTCCGCGCCCAAAAATGGAACTTCACCGGATGGCAACGGCGCTATTTTCGGCAATGATTTTCGCCATGCCTACTTGCCGGGCACAACCTTGACGGGAGCGGGACAAAGCGTCGGTCTGTTCGAATGGGATGGATCTTATTCGAATTCCATTGCGGCTTACGCAACAGCGGCCGGCGGCGGAAGAACCAATATTGTCATTCAATACGTCTTGATTCAGGGTTTTGACGGAACGCCGACGCCCGGTCTCAGCAGTGGCGAGCCGGAAGTGGACATGGATATCGAAATGGCCATGGCCATGGCCCCGGGTTTATCAAAGATTGTCGTCTTTGAAGGCAATCCGAATTTTAACAGTCCCATCAGTATTTTGGACACCATGGCGGCCAGTAATTCCGTCAAAAGTCTGAGCTGTTCGTGGGGGTGGTCGTCGACGGATGAGGCCTACACGAATACGGATGCCGTTTTTTTGGAGATGGCCGCCCAAGGGCAAACGTTTTTCAATGCTTCCGGTGACAGCGGTGCTTTTACGACCGGTTCCAGTTCATTAAATGGCGTGGATAACCCCACAGCGTACAATGCGCCCTCCAGCGATCCTTACATTACCCAGGTGGGGGGCACAGTATTGTCCATGACCCGCTTCGGTGCTTCCTGGGCTTCAGAGGTGGTTTGGAATGATGGCGTGGATTCGTCCGGCGATCACTTTGATAACAGCGCCAGCAGTGGCGGCATCAGCAGCTATTATTCGATTCCCGCTTGGCAGACGAACGTTGTCGATCTGGCAAGCCGGGGCGGCTCGGCAAGCTTCCGGAACATCCCCGATGTGGCCGCGTGCGCGATCAACATTTATGAATTTACCGGCCCGAATGCCGCGGCAGATGACTACGGCGGCGGGACGAGCGCCTCCGCGCCGTTATGGGCCGGTTACATGGCTCTGATCAACCAGCAGTTGGCGACCAATGGAGAACCGAGTGCCGGCTTCATCAATCCCGCCCTCTACGCAATTGCGGCGAGGACCAACTATGCGTCGTATTACAATGATGTCACCAGCGGCAGTAACATATGGGTCAGCAGCCCGAGTCTGTTTTATGCTACCAACGGCTTCGACCTCTGCACCGGCCTGGGCACCATGAAGGGAACCAATCTGGTCAAAGCGCTTACCTTGCCATTGACCCTCCATTTATCGGCCCTGCCCGCTGCCGGCACGAATTTCCAGTTTCAGTTCCATTCGCAAGCGGGCTTCGCCCATGCCGTACAATACCGGCCCAATTTGTCTTCCGGGAGCTGGCAGACTTACACGAATTTCGCCGGTGACGGAACGTTTAGGATCATTTCAGTTCCCCGCTCCGTTTTCGGCGCAACTGCGCAAGGTTTTGTCCGTGTCCTGACGCAGTGATGTTTGCGGGGCGCGGGCGCGCGACAAGACTCTTCCAACGGAACTAGAATATGGCGCCGCTAGCGAAAAATTGCCCGCCCTCACCTGTTTCCTCTCCCCCTGGAGAGGAGTATACTTCTCCGCTGGAGCGTGTGCCTGAGTTGGCGGAAGGTGCTCGGTCAACCGTCATCGTTAACCGATTCAGGTGCTGACGCCCCGTTACGGTGGCCGCTGCTGCCGGCGCTTGGGCGGACGGTTTTATTTCGGTGGATTGGGGCGTCCCGCGCCCGGTCAGAGTGCGTATCAAGTTCACTTCGGCGAGGGAGAAGGGCGTGCCATCCGGTCGAAAGACGTCGTGGAACCAGATCGCCGGTTCATTGGTGTAATGCTTCTCCCAAGAATCCCAGGGGTAGATCGTATTCGACTTCCCGCTAACCAACCCCCAACTCCACGCCGCCACGTTAAATTCCTTCATCACCGGCAAATTGTCCGTGAAGGTCGAGTGATTGCCGCGCGCCATGTATTCGGTGCAAAGGACGGGCCGGCCCAGCTTTTTCAAACCTTCAATGCGCTTCCGCAGTTCGACCGGCCCATCGTAATTGTGAAAGGTGATGATGTCCGATTGCTCAAGCTGGAGTCGTTGGATGGCGGTCGGATTGGCCAAATAATCGCCGAGCCACACACCTGAAGTCACCGGCTGGGAAGGCTGGACCTCCTTTGCCCACGCGTAGGTTTTTTCCAGGAGCTGCCCCGCAAATACTTCCTTGTCCTGCTCTGCCAGTTCAATTTTGGCTCCGTCCCGCCCATAGGCTTGGCGGTTCGGATTGTCCGGCTCGTTGAATAAATCCCAGGCCAGAACGCGTCGGTCGTTGTTGAACCGCGTCAGCAGCCCGATGACATACGGCTTCAGCTCATCCTGCTTCTCCGGTGATTCGAGGTACGCGCGTCCCGGCGATTGCACCCAGCCGGAATTGTGGCGGCCGGGAACGGGGGCGGGCTGCGTGCCGGTACGGGGATTCGGAAACCACACCCCGTCAAAGATGACAAATAAAGTCTTGATCCCGTGCCGGTCGGCGATCGTCAGGTATTTGTCCACTCGCGAATAAAAACCCTCCGAATCCTCACGCCACGCCAGGTCATGCAGAAATACGCGCATCGTGTTCATGCCGATTTGCTGCGCGTAACCCAGTTCGCGGTCGATCGTCGCCGGATCAAACGTCTCGGCCTGCCACATTTCCAGCTGGTTGATCGCCGTGCTGGGCACAAAATTCGCGCCGACCAGCCACGGTTGTTGCGCATACCAGTTATTCGCCCGCTCCGCCGTCCATCGTTCGGGCGCCGAAGGTTTGGCCGGTTCCGCAATCAGCGGGTGGCCCCCCAGGAGCAGGGTTGCCGTAAGCACGGCGAAATAGGTTTTCATAAGTTTATTTTTGGCTCCGGCCGTGGACTGATTTTTGAAGCGCGAACCAATAATCTCGCTTTTTACTCAACTCGTCATGGGGCATAGAACGGCCTCACACTGGTCCTTTGGTGGCACCCGGCTGTACCGGCCTGCCGGGGCTCATTGGGCGGTTTCTTTGTCGAACGCGGCGACGAGAGCATCATACTGTGCACGGGTAATGGGAAACATCGTGCCGTGGCGCACCTTGGGCGGTACGTGATATTTGTCCCACGACGGTTGTTCGTTTCCGGCCACTTGGAACCAGGGGCCGTCCAGCGTCGCGGCCACCGAAAGACCATAGGCCACGCCTGGATACTGCTCGTAATAAAGATACCACGCCTTGCCGTTCGGCGACGGAATCAGCGTCGGTGCTTCGCGGAAATTTGGACTTAAAGGCGGCCCCGGCTGGGAATAGGGTCCCAACAAACTTGCCCCCTTGCAGATCCGGATCGTCTTGCCCGTGGTCCAATCCAAAGTGGGATAACGCTCATCTTTCACAATGGCATAGTAAGCGTCGCCCGCTTGTCGCACGATCACGTCGATGGTGGCCAGGTCCCACGAGAAGAATTTGTGGGGTGGTTGCGAAAAGGTGATCAGATCCTTGGACGTGACATACAACGTGCGTTGGCTGGCCCAATAGGGTTCGGGCAGATCCGTCTTGCCAAGGTCATGCGGCGTGTGCCACGTGAGGAGGTATTGTGCGCTGGCCTGGTCGAAGAACAGCTTGGGCGCGCCAATTCGGGCCAGGGCGTTCGTGTAATCCGGAACCTGTTTCAAATCCGGAATGAAGTCGCTGTATTTCTTCCAGGTGACCAAATCGTCCGACACCCAGAAGTTGATATCGGGCTTGTCGTCCCCGCCATTACCGACCAGGTAATAGCGGCCGTCCTGCCCCTGGCAAATACTGGCGTGCCCGTGGTAGGCGTCGAAGACCCGTTTGCCGCCGTTAAGCATGTCCCAATGTAATCCGTCCACGCTGACGCTGTAATAAAGGCGGCCGTAATCGCCCTGCATCATATGGGCAAACAAGTAGGCTTCGTTTTTCGGCTTCTCCCCGGGTCCCACCTGTCCGGGAGGATCCGGCATCTGGGCGCGACCCGTCGCGACAAGCAGCAAGCTCAGCAATATCCACCGGGCGGCGTTCAGCAAATCTTTCATTCGGTGCGCCCATTGTGATTGTTTCCCGACCGTTTGTCATGATGCATAAAGTGGCCTCACCGTATAGTCGCAGCGGAAATGCGGCTCCGCATCCCGTGGCGGCGGGCGTCTCGCCGGCCGTAGAGGGCGGCATCCTGCCGCCCGGAAAAAACACCCGGCCAAAAACCTGCTTCCTATCGGGTTGAATCCGAGTTGCTTCGCGAGCCCGAAACAGGGAAATAACCAATTGCGCCGACCGCCCCAAAAAAATCTCTCAACGCGCAGCTTCCGAAGAAAGCCTCCTTTCATGTTCGCCCATGGCGCCAGTCTCAAGCTCCGTAGGAGCGAAATAGTTGTAGAAACCCCTTCCCAAAAAAATTCACAAGCTCCGTAGGTGCGGCATAATCTGTCGCCGTTACCGATCGTGCAAAGGGAGTCACGATTCGGGCGCCCACCCCCGTTTCCAGACGGCAATTTGACTTCAGGCGCTATTACGAGATCACGCCGTTCGCGTAGTTGTTGGGTAAATGCATCTCGACAATGGCATTTCCAAACGGCAGATTGACCTAACCAACGACGGTGGCTGAATCGTGATCAGGCCAATTAGCGTAATGATATTTTTCACACGTCAACTTTGCCAAGACATTCAGCCAAAGTCTGGCCGTGCGCGTGCGGCCGAACGTGAGTGGAACCGTCGGCTTGAGCTTAGCCAGCGATACGAGTCACTTATTCAACCGCTTCTTCCCTCTTCGGTTGTTCGGTTCTCTCGCAAGTCGTTCCATGACGCTGCGGTTGGGGCTGTTTCACAGAGTTTCGGCAGAGTCGCTTTGATTTTGGCTGCACGCCCACGCGCATCTGGAAGTTATCGCGGTCATCGTGCACGCCTTACTTTTGTTGGCGTTCGCCGTCGGATTCGTACCAGCGGTTTAGTTGGCCAGTGGTGGCTTTATAATGAGATTCATCTGTGTAGTCGCACAAAATTTAGCCTGCATTTATTGTTTACGAAGTCCAAGTTGGAGATTGAAGCGAATGAGATTTTAATTGAGAAACGTTGACCAATAGACGACCAGATTGCCGGAGACCACGCCGGTTCGGATAGGGACGGTCCATGATAATGTAATATGTCCGACCTGGCCGCGTTGATGCCGGCCGCCAAAATCATAATATTGGGCTGCGCTATATAATTCGTATGGGCTCGGGCGGACCGTTAGTGGCTCTGCGGAATATGCCGCTCCTGACGGAGCTCAAATTATATTTTGGATGTTGTGACTGCAGATTTGGCGCTCCTAGCGGAGCTCGGAAAATGCACGGACGAGGGAAGCAATCCTCTTGAATCGGCCGGATTTCCAAACCGCGACACGTAGTGCAGCGTTGTTCGCTGAAACCTGGTCAAAATCCGATGAAATTCTCTCCGCCTTTCTCCTCCGCGGCTCCGCGCCTCCGCGTGAACTTTGTTCCCGTCATCTTGACAGCCGGTTCTGAGGTGGGTTCATGCTGGTGTCACCGTTGGAGATACTTGGCCACCGCCTCGGTGCGGGTATGAACTTGGAGTTTCTCGTAGATGCGGCGGATGTAGCCCCGGACAGTGTGGATGCTCAAACCCATTTTATCCGCAATGGCTTTATACGGCTCACCGGCCGCCAGCAAATCCAGCATTTCCCGCTGCCGTTCGGACAGCAGCAGGCGGACCCGGTCACTGGTTTTGCCGGCATCGCCGGAACGCTGCAACAATGTCACCACTTTGCGGGCGATGGTGGCGGACATGGGCGAGCCTCCGGCCAGGAGGTCGTGAATGGCTTCGAGCAGTTGTCCGGGCGGTTGCCGCTTCAGGAGGTAGCCGGCGGCCCCGGCCATGAGCGCGTCAAAAATCAAATCCTCCTCTTCAAACACGGTGAGCATGATGATCAGGATGTCCGGCACCTTTTCCTTGAGGCGGCGCACACATTCGATGCCATCCATGTCTTTCATTTTGATATCCATCAAAACCACCGCCGGCCGTTCCGCGGGCAGATTGGCCAGCGCCTCCCGCGCACAGCCATACTGGCTGGCGCAAACCAGTCCGCCCTTGACGGTCAGGTATTGAACGATGCTGTCGCGCAGGCCGGCTTCGTCATCCACAATGGAGAAAGTGATTGGCTTATTTGGCATTGGCTTTGCAGAGAGGTAGCACGAATTTGACCATCGTTCCGCTTTCGGGCGAGCTTTTAATCTGACATTCGCCGCCGACCGAGCGGAGCCGGTGGCACATGCCGGATAGTCCGAGGCGTTCGCCGGTCGCATGCTTGGCGGTCCCGCCGTTCCGGGTTTCTTGGCCAAAACCGCGCCCGTTGTCCGCGATGGAAATCTCAACGGTCCCGTGGGCGCAGGTTAATTCGGCGCTTACCCTGGTGGCCGCCGAATGTTTGAGCGCGTTGGCCAGTGCTTCCTCGAAGGCGAGAAAAACATTATGCCGCGTCTCGGCGGAAAGCTGAATGGGCGGCAGATCCTTCGGGAAAGCCAGCTGGCACCGGAGGGAAGTGTTTTGAAAGTATTCCGCGGCATAGCGATTCAAATAGGCGGAAAGCGTTTCCAGCGAGTCGTTGCGCGGATTGATCGCCCACAACATCCGGTCCAGGGACTGCAACAGATCGCGCGACGTCTTGGCCAGGGAATCCGCCACTCCGTCTCCCGGCTTGAGGCCGGTTGAGCCGCTTTTAACCATTTCGCTCAAAAAGGAGATCCGCGCCAGTTTCGATCCGATTTCGTCATGCATATCCCGCGCAATGCGAGTGCGTTCCTGCTCCATTTCGTGCCCGCGCTCAAGCCGTTCCACTTCGAACCGGTGCCGCCGGCGCAACGCCAGCGTCACGGCCAGCGCCAGCCCTCCGCAGACCGCGACAATAAACAAGGTTTTAAACCACCAAGTTTGCCAGACAAATGGCAGCACGATAAAACCCACGCTGGCGCCGTTCTCATTCCATATCCCATCACTGTTCGCCGCGAACACCCGGAAGCGGTAGCTGCCCGGCAAAAGCGGCCCATACCCGATGACGCGCTGGTTCATGCCTTCGCGCCATTGTTTTTCCACTCCCTCGAGCTGCCACTTGAACCGCACCTTGTCCGGCGCGGTGAAGTTGATGCCGGTGAACCGGAACTCGACGTAGTGAAGACCCGGGTCGATGCGAAGCGAATGCTTTTGGTCATTGACCAGGGCGGCGAAGTCATAAGGTTCCCCATCCACGTGCATGTCCTCGATGACTACCGGCGGCGGACGGCGATTCACCCCGACCTCCCGGGGATTGACGACCGCCAGCCCCTTGACGGTGGTGAACCACAGCCGCCCGTCACGCGAACGCCAGCAAGACGGCTGAAACCACCCGGAATAAGCCTGCGCGGGCAGGCCATCAAAACGGCCGAACAGGGAAAAGGCGATGCTGTTGGTCAAATTCGCCGCGAGCCTGGTCAAATCCGCTTTGGCGGCGCGAAAAATTCCCGCATAGGTCCCCGCCCAGAGCTGGCCATCCCCGTCGTCCAGCAGCTGCGTGATGCTGTTGTCCGGCAGGCCCTGCTGCGTGGTAATGCGCGTGAATTCCCCATTTTTCAAACGCAACAAGCCGCCGCCCAGCGTGCCGACCCATACCCCGCCATCGGCATCGGGTAGCAGGGCCGAGACGCGCGCATTGGCCCATTCCCTCGGCGGATGATATTGCGTGAGAGCGCCGTGGGCGAATTGCCACACATCGCCCGGCTCCGTTCCAAACCACAGTGCGCCCGGCGGCCCTTCCGCGATCGCGCGGACGCCGACGTACTCCACGAATCCGCGCGCGCGGCCAAAAGTAGAAAACACCCCATCTTGAAAGTAATACGCGCCGGAACCGTTGCAGAACCAGACCCGGCCCTGGCTGTCTTGCATCATCGCGTTGGCGGCATGGTCGCGCAGCCGCTCCAACGGAAACGACCAGGTAACGTCGTGGTTCACGGAACGCACTTGGTCGTTCACACAGCGAAAAACACTGCCTTGAAGCGTGCCAATCCAGATGCCATTTGTGGCATCGGGGCAAACCGCGACACTTTCAATCAGCGGATCGGGATTTGGTGTGAGCGGGACGGGAACAAAGATGTCGCCTTCCTTGCGCGCCAGGCCGCCGGTCGCCGTGCCCACCCAGATCGTGCCTTGCGCATCCTCGCAAACACACTGCGCCACGTCCCCGGGAATGCCATCCGCGGCGGTAAATTCCTTGAACCGCCGGGGACGAATACACGCAAGGCCGGCTTCTTTGGTGCCAATCCAGATATTGCCCTCGTTGTCCTCGAGCCAGCAGGTGATGAATTTGCTGGGCAGGCCGTCTTCCGGAGTAAGCAAGGCCGACATGCCGTCCGGGCCAACGTGCCAAAGGCCGGTACCGTATCGGATCGCCCAGAGTCCACCCTGCGAGTCCGCGAAGAACCGCAGCGTCTCATGGCCGGGTGGCGGTTGAAAATGCGCCGCCGTCCGGGTCCATTTCCCCCCGGACATTTTTCGCAGCCCTTCGCCGTTCCACACCCAGAGGCCGCCGTCCCGGGCAGCGATCATTTGGCGGATCCCGCGCGGTGCGGGGCCATTGGTCGGTGTCCGGTCGGCAAAGCCATCGGGCGTCATCACGCCGACCCTGCCTCCCTCGGCGACCCAAATGTTACCATCCGCATCTTTCGTCAGCGCTTCGGCCGGGGCGCCCAAGTCAAATACGCGGAATTGGTTGTTGCTGGGCGCGGTGAGGTCCATGCGCGCGACTTTTCCGGTATCCGTCAGGTACCATAGGGCGCCGTCCGGCGCCTGGCTGAATTGGCCCGGCTGCGGGTTGGGGGGCGGCGGTGCGAGGTCCAGTCGGAGCACCTCGTTGGCCGCGCCGTTGCGCGGCACGCGGAACAGCGCGGGAGCATAGCCCGCGAGGTAAACGGCGCCGGTCTGCACGGCGACCAGTTGCCAGGGATGCCATCGCGGCTCAGCATTGGGTTCCCGGGCCAGATGAAATTTTCCGCCCGCCAGGCTGGCGATGGATTCGTTGCCGGCCGTGATCCACAAGGTGCCTTGTGAATCCGTGCTCAAGGTTTCAATTTCCACATCTTTCAGCTCCGGCGTGGACTGCGGATTGAAAGTCAGAAAACGAATCCCGTCAAAGCGGGCCAGGCCGCCACTGCGGGTGCCTACCCAGAGATAGCCGTCCGGCGTCTGGGCGAGGCAGTTGACGGAGTTCTGCGGCAGACCATCCTCCGAACTCCAGACGTGGATGAGATAATCTGCCGCCGTATGCGGCACGGACTCTGCCCGCGCCGACAGCAGAACCGCCCAAAATACTACCGCGAGCAGACAAAGTCGCCACGGATGGAGAAACAGGCGCTTGGCGGGGATCATGTAACGGAATTGTTAACGCAGTCCGGTGCAGGTTGCGAGCGGATTTTCGCCGTCCGGTCGTTTCACGGAACAAAAAAGGCCGGGCGCATTGACGCGCCCGGCCCGTACCCATGCATACCTGCTCAATCACTGCTTGAGCCGGTAATACCTTGGCGCTGGAGACGTCGGCAGCGTCAGACTATTCAACCCATTGAGCACGGTGGGTGTTCCCGAAACGGGAGCCCAAGTCCCACTCGTGAGGCTGGTGGCGGACAGTAAACTGAATCCGGTTGCGTTGGCCGGCCAGGTCACTGTGATCTGGCCGCCCGAGGCGGCGATGCGCAGTGCGGGCCCGGCAATCACATCCGGGCCGACAGCATAGAGGTTTGCCACCTGGCCGGCCGTCAGCGCGCCATTCCAAATCCGGAAGTCGGAATAGGTGCCGTTGAACATGGCGTCCTGCCATTCATCGCGAGCCAGCCAGTTGTCCGAGTCCGGCAACGTGGACCACAGGCCCGTATTGACGCCGTTGGCCACCTCCCGACCGTTTAGAAAAAGCCGGTCCAATTGCCGATCCTGATCATGGGTCCATACAATCTGGCTCAACATATTCGTTTGGAGGGAAGGCCCGGTAAACACCACGTCATAAACCGGATTTTCGTCCCATTCCGCCCGTAATGCGCCCGTGGCACCGTCGTGCGGCGAAATCATCACGTATTGGCCGCCCCCGGTCGAGACCCCCGGATTGGCCGCCTGGCCAAAGTCGAACATCTCCTGCCACACCGCACCGCCGTTCCAGATTACCCAGATCTCAAAACTGGCTTCATTGGGCAAGCCGCTCACGATGCCTTGTCCGGCCGGGAACGACGCCCAGCCACTATTGGCGGTAGGCTGACCACTTTGATCGGGAGGCGGATTGCCGAGCGGCATAACCAACTGACTTCCGTTAAGGGCGGCCAGGCCTTGCAAAGTGCCATTAATGTTGCCAACCGAATCCGTTATGGTGGTGCTGCCCGGGGCATCATTAAACGTGTAGCGATGCAATAGCGAAGGCCACGCATTCGTGTCCACCACATTCACGATCAGCGATCCCGACATTCCTCCGTAGGTTGCCGTCACTTTCGAAGTCCCGACGTTCAAGGGAACAAAGTTGCCCGTCGCGATGGTCCCCACCGATGTGTCGCTGCTGGCCACCTTGGTGGGAGATAAAGTGGTTACGTCCACTCCGGTGACGTTGGCAAAATTGGCCAGCACTTGAATCGGAACGCTAAGGCCGTGAATGTCCACATTCGTGTTGGCGGTGGTCACGCTGAGCGACAGAAGTGCACCGGCGTTGGTTGCGATATTGTTCGGCCCGGTGGCGGCATCCACCGCCACTTGCAGTTCGGATTCCACCCCCGAGTAAATGCGGAATTCATCAAAAGCGCCCTGAAAATAAGGGTCCGCGCTAAACTGGGAGTGCCCCAGCCAGACGTACGGGTCCGGAATGTTATACAACGGTTTGTTCAGCGGGCCGGAGGCCACCTTCCGCCCGGCCACATAAATCGTGGCGTTTTGGGCACTGTAATTGTAGGCCACGGTGACACAGACCTCGTTGCTGATGACCAGCGCCGTGGGCGCGTCGACATCCGCTTCTCCCCCCAGATTGACGCCGTAGCGTAATTTCCCGGTGGCCCCGTTATTGGGGAATAGGCCACTATAGGCAACACCCGCCGATCCGTTATTGGTCCCGAAATCAAAAACACGCTGCCAGACCGGGCCGCCATACCATGTCACCCACGTCTGAAAGGTCGCATTGGTAAGCACCGAAATAATCCCCCCGGGCAAGGCCACATAGGCGGAACTCGCATTGCCGTCCAGGGTCAACTGACCGCTGCCCGTCAGCGTGGAGGTTCCGCTGCCATTGATCAGCGTTCCATTGGCGCCGCCCACGGAATCAGTGATCGCCGTGTTGCCCGCGGCTTCGCTAAAGCTATAGCGGTGCAGCAGCACCGTGGGCTGGGCGGACACGAAAAGTGTTACGGTGGCTGTCTTTGATTGATAGCTCGCGGTAATCGTCGCGCTGCCCAAGCCGGCGGCGTGGAAATTTCCATCGGATCCAAACGTCACTATGTTGGTATTCCCGGAAGAATAGGTGATTCCGGACAGGGTCGTGATGTTAACGAGGTTGGTCAAACTGGCATAACTACCCAGCACGTTGGGAGAGAGCAGCCCGCCGAGGATCAGATTGGTTAACACATTGAACTGGATTGAGCTTAGCGCGCCCGGCGTTCCCGCGGTGGAATTGGCGCCGGCTTCGTAATCCGCTTCCACCTGGACCGGTGACACGGCGTTGTCATAAATGCGGAACTCATCAATGCTGCCATTGTAGTAAGGGTCGCCAAACTGTGAGCGGCCGATGTAATCATTAAAAGTGTGTCCCACTCCTTGCGGTGTGGCCGTAAAGTTGGTGACGAATGACACCAGGGCGCCATTGTCAAAAAGCGATCCCGTTTTCGCCGCGGCGTCAATCGTGAAAACCAGATGGTGATACGCGCCCGCTGCCGGTTGGGGTCCGGTCATGGCCTGTCCGGGATTTATATCCGCGCGATAGCTCCCGCTGACCCCGTCGTTGAGGCACAGGTAGAACCAGGTCAGGCCGCCGGTATTGTTCCCCGGGCCGCCGCTGTCGGTGCCAAAATCAAACAGTCGCGCCCAAACCGGATTAGCAACCGGCGTGGTCCAGATCTCAAAGGCCACAGAAGTATAGTTACTAATAATATCATTTGGCAGGTACACAAAACCGCTGACCCCGTCGAGACTGACCGTGCCGTCTCCGGGATAACTCGCGCCCGGATACAACGCTCCCGTCGCGCCACCGACTGAGTCAATGGCGTTGGTGCTGGCGGTGGCGTCATTGAAACGATATTCGTGGGTCAGCGTCGCCTTGGTGGCCTGGGTTGCCAGTAGCAACAGGATCACCCAAAAGTGCTTATACATGAATTCAGGCGGTCTTATGGAAGTAATTTTCATATGATTCTGTGTTGAGTGGGGGAATTAGCCTTTGGAGATTAACTCAACCGGCTAAGGGTGTCATGGCGCATGAAGCGGCCTCACCGGGGAAAACAAGGGGCCATTCTATGCGTCATGACACCCGGTGGAAATCGCGATAGCCTTGAGAATTCCCGATTGTTGTGCCGCGCCGCGCTGGTTAAAAGGTGGTTCCGGCGATAACTATGTCGGGAATCCGCGAGGCAAACTTTGAAAAATATGCTAACATCTTTATCAGCCATGAAAGTACCTGCTGCCGCTCCGCGTCCGGGCATGAAAAACGATGATGGCTTCACCTTGATCGAATTGCTGGTAGTGATCGCCATCATCGCCATTCTTGCGGCGATGTTGCTGTCGGCGTTGAGCAAGGCCAAAGAGAAGGCGAAGCAAATTTCGTGTGTCAACAACATGAAGCAGATCGGTATTGCGGTCGTCATGTATACCGGCGACAACAGCCAATATCCCGGCTGTCTTTCCACCCCCGGCGGCGGATCGCCCAATTATTATTATGTCTGGCCGACCCGTCTCTACAGTCTCATGGGCGGCAACCGGAAGTCATTTACCTGTCCGGCCGCCCAGTCCTGGACCGCGTGGGATACTAATCTCAATGTGGACATTTTTCACCACGGCACGCTCGGCGGCACGGGTCCCAACGGCTACGATCCGTACGCCATCACTCGAACCTCTTTCTTTGGACTGGGCTACAACGACTGGGGCATTCATTATCAAGGAGGCGCCGAGTCGGTCACCAAACCGCAGCTGGGCTTGGGCGGGGATGTTGACGGGTCCTTGTTTCAGGGGCCCCTGAAGGACAGCGCCGTGAGAAGTCCGGCCAGCATGATCATGATTTGCGACGTGCCCTCCGTTCCCCAGAAGGTCACCCCCAATTTCAACGCCAACACCGAACCGGCGGACGTTGACCTCTCCACGGGCCATTCCGCCTGTCCCTCCAACCGCCACAATTACCGCACCGATGTTTTATTTTGTGATGGTCATGTGGAATCCCCCAAACGAAATGATCTCCGCAATCCCAGCGACGCCACCTGGCGGGCGCGTTGGAACAACGACAATGATGCGCACTTTGGTAATGGCTACTGGCAGGGTAATCCTCCCTGGATTAACACACTGGACCAGTGAACTATGCCAGCCGCGATCCCGTCATCGCTTCAACACGTTGCTTTTGGCACCCTGCTTTCACTGGTTTTTTTCCGACCGGGTTCGCGATGTTGTTCCTTGCCATGATTTTACGCCAGAGAGTTTTCCGGGCTGGTAGAGCCGGGAGAGGCCACTTTATGGACCGTGACAATCGGTCGAAAAGCAGGAACATTTCAGGGATGTTTTTTGCTTCGCTGATCTGCCTTTCGCTCCGCGGCGGGGCGGCTGCGTTGCTGCTGGCTGTCAGCGGCGCCTGTGCCGACTCCATCTGGGTGGGCGGCGCCAGCGATTTCAACGTGGCTGCGTCCTGGAATCCCGCGGGCGTTCCCAACGGCGTCAATGCCATCAACGATAGCGGCTCAAACAATGTCGTGCTGGTGCGACCCGGTGATCCGGCGTGGAGTCCGTACGATATTCGTGCGGGCGACGGGGCCAACGCTTCCGGCGCCTATTGGCAAACCGGTTCCACCAACTGGGTTGATGGCTGGTTTCGATTGGGCGACAGCCGCGGTTCCACCGGCTACTACACCCTGAACGAGGGCGCGGTCAACGCCGCATTACAGGCGCACGTTGGTGAGGCGGGCGCGGGCGTGCTGACGATCAGCGGCGGTGCGTTTAACGTGGGGCAAACTCCTCTTTGCGTCGGCGACGGAGATTTTGGTGCGGGGGGAATGGGCACTTTGAACATGAACGGAGGCGTATTGAACACCGCGTTGGGCGCAGATCTCTGGCTCGGCGAAGGTTACAACAACGGCCCTGGCGGCACCGGGAGGATGATGATGACCGGTGGGGCGGTAAACATTGGCGGATGGTTCGCCATCGGGCGGTTTGGGGGCATTGGCGACTTGGAGCTTTCCGGCGGCAGCATCACCATGACCCGCGGCGACGCCGGCAATATAACCCTGGCCACCACGCCCGGCACGGGTGTGGTCAATCAGAGCGGTGGCACCCTCACCAACACGGTTTCCCAGACGTGGATTGCCGAAAGCGGTGCCGGGACGTGGAATTTGAATGGCGGCTCGGATGTGCTGGGAGTTGTGCTGCTGACGCGCCTTTCGGGTGCCACCGGCGTGTTTAACTTGAACGGCGGCGACTTGTTCGCCACGCAAATCTTAGATAGCGGCGGCAACGGCTCCTTTAACTTGAATGGCGGGACTCTGCACGCCCGGTCCAGTTCGGCAAATTTTTTGCAGGCCAGCCACGGCATAACGGTTCAGGGCGGCGGCGCGGTTATAGATACCGAAGGCAACGATGTAACCATCTCCCAGGTGTTGGCTAATGGCGGCGGGGGCTTGACCAAATTGGGGACGGGAACGCTGACCTTGGCTGGGGGCCTCGCTTATACCGGAGCGACCGGCATCAGCAACGGGATCTTGGTTGTCACCGCCCCCAATACGTTCGCTTCATCCAGTTGCACGGTTTCCGGCGGCGCGGTGTTTGGCGTGACTTTAAAATCTTACGACGGCTTCCTTTCGGTGCCGAGCTTTACGGTCGCGGCAAATGGCGGCGGCCTTGATCTCAATTTTGCCGGCGCCGGCGGCCGGCCCACCGCGCCCCTGCAGGTGGGTTCACTTGCCGTCGCTGGCCCTCTCACCCTCAATGTTGCCGGCTTCAATTTTTCTCCCGGGCAATATCCGCTCGTGCAGTATCAATCGCGAACGGGAGGCGGAAGTTTCGCCCTGGGTTCGCTCCCCGCCGGAATGGCCGCGCAAATTGTCACCAACGCCAGCAACCAATCCATCGACCTTTTGGTCACCGCAGCTGCGGCTGTCGGAATGCCCTGGCAACCAAAACCGGCGCCGTTAATGACCGATTGGGCCCAAGAGGTCAATCCCACCAACGTGCTGCCCGAATATCCGCGTCCCCAATTGGTGCGCTCCAACTGGATGAACTTGAACGGGGTCTGGCAGTTTCAGGCCGGCGCCACGAACGACCCGGTCCCAACCGGCCGGAACCTCGCGGGCGTCATTCTGGTGCCGTTTCCGATGGAATCAGCCCTTTCGGGCGTCATGCAGTATTCCCCGTTTTCGTGGTACCGCCGGCAATTCACGGTGCCGGCCGGGTGGTCCGGCCAGCGGATCATCTTGCATTTCGACGCCGTGGATTGGCGGTCGCAAATCTATGTGAACGGCCAGAGCATCGGCAGTCACACCGGCGGCTACGACCCTTTTGGTTATGACATTACCTCCTATTTGACCAACAGTGGTCCCCAGGAATTGGTCGTACGGGTCTACAGCCCGGAAGACAGCGGTGGCGAGCCCCGCGGGAAACAGACGCTCTATCCCGCGGGAATCATGTTTACCTCAGCCTCCGGCATCTGGCAGCCAGTGTGGCTGGAGCCGGTGCCGGCCACCAGCATCAGCAGCATCCATCTGGTGCCTGACATCGACCACAATCGGCTGCTCGTGACCATGGGTTTTGCGGGTGCCACCAATGGCCTGCGGGTGACCGCAACGGCCTTCGCCGGCACCAATCCGGTGACCGCCACCACCGTTTTGCCGGGCAACAACCTGTATCTCAATATTCCCTCGCCCACGCTGTGGTCGCCGACCAATCCGTATCTCTATAATTTGCAGATCTCGCTGACGACCAACTCGACGACGCTGGATTCGGTCACCAGTTATTTTGGCATGCGCAAGGTCAGCCTTGGCACCAACGACGGCTTCTTGAAAATGTTTATCAACAACCAATTCACTTTTGAGTTTGGTCCGCTGGATCAGGGTTTCTGGCCGGACGGCATTTATACCGCCCCGACCGACCTGGCACTCAAGAGCGACTTGGAACTGGAAAAAGCGCTTGGCTTTAATATGGTCCGCAAGCACATCAAAGTGGAGCCGCAACGCTGGTACTATTGGGCGGATCGACTGGGCCTGCTCGTCTGGCAGGACATGCCCAGTTGCAATTCCTATACCCCCAATCCTTCGCCGCCGCCAGTGGACCCGCAGGATTATATCGCGGAACTGACCGCCATGGTGACGAACCACTGGAACAGCCCGGCGATCATCATGTGGGACATCTTCAACGAAGGGCAAGGCGAGGCGGGCAGCCCGAACGGGGTGGGACAAGCCAGTACCCCGTATCTGGTCTCGCTGGTCAAATCGCTCGATGCCTCGCGCCTGGTGAATCAGGCGAGCGGCGGAAACTATTACGGCGTCGGCGATGTTTTGGATACGCACAATTATCCCGATCCGCTGTGTGCCGCCAGCGCCGTTCAGGCCGTGGCCTGTGGAGAATTTGGCGGCGTCTGGATCGGAATTCAGAATCACACCTGG
>Ga0302320_10002344_pt1 | contig 44687 bp, 36 predicted proteins | sample Bog_T0_3_FD_202130 | JGI IMG/M metagenome (GOLD analysis project Ga0302320, IMG submission 202130) | Peat permafrost microbial communities from Stordalen Mire near Abisko, Sweden - Bog_T0_3 | ecosystem: Environmental > Terrestrial > Soil > Wetlands > Peat | place: Sweden: Abisko, Stordalen Mire...
GGCAGCGTCTCGCGGATAGCGCGCGCCCGCGTCACCACACCCGAAACGCCGAAGGCGATGTCGTCGGCGCGCTCGTAGCACAGCACCTGCGGCGGCATGCCGTCCAGCGCGCGGCTCTGCAGCGGCGCCGCTTCCGGATCCGCGAGCAATCGCGTCAGCACGGTCAGGAAACCCGCCGTCGCCGGCCCGAAGCCGACGCACACTACGTCCGCATCCAGGCCCGCGGCCGGCGGCTGGCCGTCGATGTTGTCGGGCGTCGGCTGTGTGCTCATTGGAGGTCTCTGCAGTGGACGATGCGCGGCCCGGCCACGCTCATTGCGGGTAGTCGAGCGCGGCGGGAATCATCACCTTCTGCAGCGACTCCGCGGCCGCGTCCCGCGCCAGCATCGAGCCGGCCATGCAGCCGTCCAACTTGGTCCGCAGACGGATGAAATCGCCCAGGCCTTCCGGATGAACGCACGGTCCGGCTTTCGCGTCGTGCGAGCCGTCCGCGCGGACATATTCCGACGTGAACCCGGAAGCGCCCGGCACCACGCCCTCAATCGCCAATAGCTCATCCTCGGACGCGCAGGCGTTGCAGCCGTCCCAGCCGGGGTGGCGCAGGTAGCCGTAAGCCAGCGTGGAGCAAACGCGCGACACTTCGCCCGCCGCCTGCGCCGCCTGCAGATGGCATAGCTCAGTGAGGAACTGCAGCGTCCCATCGAGCCCTTCGGCCAGCGCCGGATTCAGCGGCCCCTGTTCGCGCAGGTATTGCACATCCAGCATCTGCTGCCGCGAGGCCAGCAGCCAGCACAGCGCGTCCGCCATCGGGAAGGTCACGCCCTGCCGGTTGGGCTGGTACAACTTCTGTCCCTCCGCGTCGATGCTGTGCAGCAGGTACTCCAGCGTCCAGATCCACAGATCCATTGCTGAAGCCAGCGTGCACGCGCCGCTGGCAGGTTCGTGCGAGGCCTGGCGGCGCAGATCCGTGATCCACGTCCGGAACTGGGCCAGGAACACCTCGCTGGTCATGGTGGCCGTGAGATGCCGGCGCTGCACCGCCTCGGGGCCTTCGTAGGTCGCCTCGAGCTGCGTGTCCATCCACTTGTAGCCCAGGAAGCCGGGGCAATCTTCGGTGATACCGTAGCCGCCCATCAGGCTGACCGCTTCGCGCATCATCACCGAGCCGTGCCCGGTATTCCATAGCTTGCAGGCCGGGCAGAAGACGTTGGCCTGTGCGTCCAGCACGAGGTATTGCACCACCGGGTCGGCCTTGAGCGCCTGGTAGCGCGACTTGTTGCGCAGCGCCTCCGGCCGGGATTCGAGATCGATAAGTTCCAGCGCCTCCGGGATGCGCTTTTTCAGGAATTTTACGGCCGCCATCCCGCCTCGGATGCCCGCCGCGGCCAGCACCTGATCCTTCTCGTGCTCCACCGGATCCAGGTCGTCGTACAGCCGCGCCGCGGCAAAACCCAGCGCGGCCGACGCTTCGCCCGCGGCCCAGATGTCCAGCAGGCGGTGCGTTACGTCCTCCTTCATCTGCAATCCCAGTTCGTAACGCGGCGATCCGGGCGGCACTATGCCGGAGCCGCGGAAGCGGTCGCGCTGATAGCGGATCAGCGGCTCGATCGCCGACAGCAGCTTGGCCGAGGTCATGATGCCGACAGCGACGCGCGTCCGCCGGAAGACCGCCTCGATCACTTCGCCGTGGTTATAGGTCGGGATAATCTTGCCGTCGACCACTTTGTATCCGCCGATGATGCGCGATGCCGGGACGCGCAATTGGAATACCGGATCGGAGGTCGAGGAAAGCTGGTGGACGAGTTTCTTGGTAGGCGTCCCGCGATCGAAAATGCCCGGATCGCCCTCTTCCAGAATCACCATGCAGGAGCCCTGAATCCGCGGATCACCCGAATCCACGGCCGCCGAAACGAAATTGGCGAAGCCCATGTTGGTGATGAACCGGCCGCGCTTGGTCACTTCCAGAAGCGGCTCTCCGCCCTCCGGCCAGTCCACGATCCGGACCTTGCCCGAGAGCATCCCGGTTTCGACGCCGACAAACGGAATCGGCTCGGTCAGGGCGAAGGCGCCGCGCCACGGCGTGATGCCGGGCGCCGGGGCGGCTTTGCCCATGTAATACGCGCGCTGTTCCGGAGTGCCGCGTTCATGAATCGGCGCCAGCGCCAGGCACCCGGCCAGCGACCCCGTTGCCGCACCGGCGTCGACCCACGCCAATTCATAAGCGATCAGCGCCAGGGTCAGGTTCTTAGGACCTTCCAGGTAGCCGCCGACCTCCGGATCCATGTAGGCCGATGTGATGCCGGCATCGTCGAAATCCTTGAGCAACGCGTTCTTTTCCGGCGTCCATTCGTGGCTCAGGCGGCCGCCTGCCGCCACCAACCGGGCCACCGGACCGCGCGCCACCGCGCGCACCGACTGCACCAGCATGCCGAGGTCGTAGCGCTCGGAAAAACGCCATAGAATCTGCCGGATATCGTCGCCCGGCAGCGTCTTCAAGGGTTCGTGCGTTTTGGCCTGGGGGGTGGTTGCCATAGGAGTCCTAATTGAATTCTCCCATCCCTGGAAGCAATTTGCATTCCAAGTCCTGATTCTGGGCCAAATTACACTGATTAAATGCAATCAGACCTTTCTGTCCTAATTCTATTGGGAGATACGACGCACCCGCTCCCCTTCGAAGGACGATTGCGGGGGCAATTGACTCCCCATTCGCCGAATTTTCATGCCCAATTCCGACGCCGGCGGCAGGCGCCGTCCCTGTTCTGACAGCCCCGCGTCGTCCCCACGTCATCCCCACGTCGTCCCCACGTCATGCCCACGTCGTCCCCACGTCGTCCCCACGTCTTGCCCACGTCGTCCCCACGTCATCCCCACGTCGTCCCCACGTCATCCCCACGTCGTCCCCGCGTTGAAACGGACCGGGCGGGCGCGAATCCAGGCGCGTAAGTGATAGTATGTCGGACGCGCGCAAAGGACTCTCAACTATGTCGCCTGAACTCTCAAACCGTCGCAGTTTCCTCAAGACTTCCCTGGCCGGAACCACGGCGCTCGCCGCGGGAGCCGAGGCCGCAGCGCGAACCGCGGCCGAGCCGGTGCGGCTCGGAATCGTGGGCGCCGGCATTCGCGGTCTCGAATTGATGCAAGCGGCGATGAATGCTGGTGGAAAAATAGTGGCGGTGTGTGATTTGTACGACGGCCACCTCCGGCGCGCCCAGGAGATTCAACCCAACACGCCCACGACGCGCGATTACCGCGAAATCGTCAACCGCAAGGACATTGACGCGGTCATCGTTGCCACCTCCGACCATTGGCACGCCACGGTGGCCATCGCCGCCATGAATGCCGGCAAGGATGTGTACTGCGAAAAGCCGATGGCTCACACGATCCCGGAGGCGCTCGAAATGGTGCGAGTCTCGCACGCCACCGGACGCCTGGTACAGGTGGGCAGCCAAAGCCTCAGCATGGAGGGCACAAAGAAGGGTAAGGCGTGGCTGGACGCGGGCGAGATTGGCACTGTGTATATGGTGGAGTGCTCCATTTTCCGGGCGAACGCCATCGGGGCGTGGCGCTACCCCGTGCCACCGGACGCGAATCCGCAGACGGTCGACTGGGAGCGCTTCCTCGGCAATGCCCCGCGGCGGCCGTTCGATGCCCAGCGCTTCTTCCAGTTCCGGAATTGGTGGGACTACGGGACGGGCATCGCGGGCGACGAATACGTGCACCTGCTCTCGCGCGTCCACTATCTGATGGGTGTTCAATACCCGGACAACGCGGTCGCCAATGGCGGTCTCTATAAGTGGAAGGGCGATCGTGACGTGCCCGACATTCACAATACGCTCTACAACTACGGATCGTTTCAGGTGCAGGTCAGCGCCAACCTCGTCTCGAATTGGGAGGGCGGGGAGATGGTTCGATTCATGGGCGATAAGGGAACCATCGAGCTCACTGAGGAGGGCGCCAGGCTGGTTCCTTATAACCCCATCGAGGATTACGGCTACCCGCTCGAGAGCTGGCCGAAAGACACCAAGGATCCGTTCGTCGCCCAACACAAGGATGATCCGGTGGCCGATATTGGAACTGCGCGCCAGCAGCCCAAACGCCAACCGGTGTCGTTTACGCAGGAGCGCGAAGGCACGGAAGACCACTTCCTGAACCTGTTCGAGTGCATGCGGACCCGTAAGCAGCCTGTGGAGAACGTGGACTTCGGTTGCGGCACGGCGGTGGCATGCCACATGGCCAACCTCTCTTACCGCGACGGCGGGAAGCGCCTGGCATGGAATGGGAATCAGAAGAAGGTCGTCGCCAAAGGATAGTCTCATATTCTGTTCCTGCCAACAGAATCCTTGCTTCCCGGCCAAAATCCGGCTGTAGCGGCGGGGAATTGAGGATGCGCGACCGCTGGGCCGTGCGCTTCGCTCTTGCCACGGCCAACTAAGGTGGCACAATAGAGTTGGACCTTAGCCTAAAGTTTTGGTCACCCAGTGCCGATTGTTTGCTCGGCAGTCGGAAAGGTGGACTCCGTGCAGGCGGGAATCAAGGACGATCGGCGAAAAGACGAGCGGGTTCGATACTCCGCCCAGGTGGAGGTGAGCTGGCAGGACCAGGAGGGCCGCTCACGCCATGCCAAAGCGCAGTTGGTGGATGTCTCGGCGGGCGGCCTGAGCTTCCTGTCAAATGAGAAAATTGCGGTAAATACCCCGGTTCGAGTTCATTACTCAAACGGCGATCTGGACGGCCAGACGCGGTATTGGACCTGCGACATTCTGGGATGGGTCGTCGGCGTTCAGCTTGACCAACGGGTCGAATGGGGCCCGCTGGCTGTGGAAGCGGCGAGCCATGCCAATCCCGAATGGCCGGTTGGCCTGGTCCGGCCTAGAAAGCGGATCGCAACTATCGTGCGAGGTTTCCTGCGCCGGTTGGGCCGGCAAGGACCAAAGGCGCCGGTGAAGCCTGTTTGAACTTCAACGCCGACTGGCGCCTTGGAGTGTAGCCATAGCGGGACAAGCTAAGTGGCTACGTGTCGAGGATTGAGTCAACCAGATTCTCCATCCGATCCGCGAAGGCCGCCCGGCTGAACTGTTTGCTTGAGGCTACGGCCCGATCGCTAAACTGCTTCAGAAGCGCGGGATCGTCTGCCAACCGGGAGGTATAATCCTGCAATTCTTCCAGGGAATTCCAAAGGAAGCCGTTCACGCCGTGCTGGACGGTCTCCCGTTGGCCGCCGGAATCGATCACCACCGGGACGGCTCCGGCTGACATCGCCTCCACTGTGGTGATGCCAAAGTGCTCCTGTTTCCCCGGGTGAAGTTCAGGCGAGGAGCCGTAGCCTGTTGCGTGCCAATAGATGGAGGACTGGCGGTAGAGGTCGCGAAGCAATTCGAAACTCGCGTTGCGGTGGATCACAACGGGCAGACCGGCTGCTTCTCGCTCGAGTCTGGCGATTGTCCCGGTTCCATCGCGATCGGAGAGCAGCGATCCGGCAAAGTGCAGCTCCCATCCGCCCTGGATGAGGCGCGGGCAGCGGCGGAAGGCTTCGAGCAGCGTCCGCTGGTGCTTGTAATCATTGCGCCACTCTTCGACGAAGCGGCCGACATGCATAATCATTCGGCGCTTGGCGACCGCCGGCCCCATGTCTTCACAAGCCGAATAGACCACGCTGGAATCGTGCCGCCAAAGCCGCCGGATCCATTCGCTAGTGAATTGCGAATTCGCGGTGATGACGTCGTAAGAGTCGAGTGTGGCGGGAGACATCCCGACGACGCGGTTCCCGATATTCACATATAGCTTGCGTAGGAAGCTCCGGTTTTCATCGGGCCTTAACTCCCCCTTCAGTTCGTGCGGAAACATGCACATATAAATGCCGTGAGGCGCCGGGCAGGGCAGTGTGCTGAAACCGTTGTTGTTGATCAGCAGGTCGAAGCGGAGCGCATGAATCTGCTGGAAATAGGTTCTTTCCAGGGCCAGCCGCAGGTCGAGCAGCAACGCATGGATACGCCGTGCGCCCATGTCAGCGCCGCTGTGAGGGCGTGTGAGCCTTCTCAGACGGCTCTGGATGGGCAAATGGAGCGGCAACAGTTCGACTCCGGTGAGGTCTACGCCGAAGAATGTCACCAAATCGGAGATGGAATGGGATCCGTCGACGATCAAAGTAACTTTGTACTTGCGGGCGAGGCGTTCGGCCAGGACGAGGGTGCGTTTCTCCGCGCCTCCCACGGACCCTCCGATAGTAAGGTTGTAAACAGCTATACGTTTCGGCATCGTCGATATCTGCAGACCCTCACAGCGGACCCATCAGCCGCCCCACCTAATTAAGTCGCCCTAAATTGCCTGGCTCACCGACCGAGTAGCGCTACCCGCAACAACCGCTTGTGCCATGGTGCGGGAAGAACCGTTGCCGACAGGGTGGCCGCCATCATTTTCCCGTTCCTCAGGTCCAGGAAGAACCTAAGCGGCGCTTCCCGAAAGCCACGATACAAGTAAGCCCAGGCTTTGAAGTAATTTCCATTCTCATAAGCGAGGTAGGCGTAAAACCGAGCCATGTTCGAGCGCGCTGCCGCGGCGACGCGCGCCGTTTCGCGCGGGGCGAGGCGCATCATCGTTTCCAGAACCTGTTGCCAGCCGCGCTCCATGCGGCAGATATCCTTCGTGATTTGGCCAGTCCGGCGGCGGTAATAAGTCAACCAGGCGGGAACGCAGGCGATGTTGCCGGGACGCAAGAGCGCGACCCGCAGCCAGGCATCGAGATCATGACAGGCCTCGAGCGGGCAATCGTAGGGTGCAATTCTAAGAAAAGGCTCGCGGCGCAGCACAACCGAAGAACCGTTGCTGATCACGTTATCGGTCAGGAGTTGACTGAAAGACAGGCCGCCGCGCCAAGGCCTGGAGGCCAGTCCCGTCTCAGTTCCTTTCTCGTCGATCATGCGGGACCAGGAGAAGGTCAAGTCGATCTCCGGATGATCCTTCAGAAACCGCACATGCCGCGCGAGTTTGTCGGGGTGCCAGACGTCATCCCCGTCGAGGAAGGCGATGAATTCGCCTTGGGCCAGCGCAATGCCAGCGTTGAAGGCGGCGATAACGCCAGCGTGAGAGCGCGCGACCAATCGAATCCGCGGATCGTGGATACTGCGAATCACGGCCAACGTGTCATCCGTCGACCCGTCGTCCACAACGATGACCTCGATGTGCCGTAGAGTCTGGCTCAACGCCGACTGAAGGGCGTCCCTTATGTAGGCGGCCACGTTAAAGGCCGTTATCACGACGCTGAGCTCAGGGGCGGTGGGCAAGTCCATGTGCTAGCCTTTGCATCTGCACTGCACAAGCCTCAGGCGACCCGTAAATGACAGATTGTGTTGCGTCCAACAAGAATGGCCTGCCTGCGGGTCGAAGAAGGCGGGATTACGGCCTTGCGCCAGTTTTCGTCGGGAAGAAAACGTGAAGTCACTAGCCTCAACGATAACAAACCGAGCGCGGTAGCCGGCCTTCGGTCGCCAGCCAACACCGGACAGACCGGCTGATTCTTTAACGCCCTGTGGCAGAAAAAGAGGCGGCCGCGCAGGACCCAACGCCGCCGTCTTCCGTATACTACGAACATCCCCGCATGAAACTACCCGCTGTCGATGCTGGCCAGTCACACTCGATCGCGGTCGTTGGACTGGGCTATGTCGGCTGTGTCACTGCCGCTTGTCTGGCGCATCTTGAACACCGCGTTTGCGGCGTCGATGTAGATGCGGCGAAGGTCCGGCAGGTACTTACCGGAGAGTCTCCGTTTTGCGAACCGAAGTTGACCGGCGTCATTCAGCAATGCGTTCGCAGCGGACGGCTGCGAGCCACCACTTCATTGGAAGAATGCGTGCGGGAGGCTGAGTTCTGCGTCATCTGCGTAGGGACGCCGCTCGATAACGACGGCCTGCCGATCCTGGAGCCGCTTTGCCGGCTGGTCTCCGAGAGTGCGAAGAGATTGGCGCGCCGAGGCCGCGAACCAGAGCGCCCGCCCGTGATCGTCGTGCGAACTACGATCCTGCCGGGAAGTTGCGAAAGCGTGCTGAGGCCGCTCGTGGCAGCACATGGTCTGCCCCTGGTGTTCAACCCGGAGTTTCTGCGTGAAGGCTGCGCCGTGGATGACTTCTTAGCGCCGGGACTGATCGTCCTCGGCGGCGACGATGCCCAGGCCATGGCGCGGGTGGCGGAATTATATGCACGACTACCATGCCGGCCGTGCAAGCTGGACTACCGCGCGGCCGAGATGGTGAAGTACGCGTGCAATGCTTTTCACGCCACCAAGATTACTTACGCCAACGAGATCGGGTCACTGTGCGGCGAGCTCGGAATCGATGGCCGCGAGGTCATGAGCGTGCTTTGTAAGGACACCCATCTCAACCTCTCGAGCGCCTACCTCAGCCCGGGCTTCGCCTTCGGAGGATCGTGCCTGAGAAAAGACGTCGGGAGCCTGGTCGCGCATGCTGTCGGCCGCGATGTCCACCTGCCCTTGCTGGGCTCAATTCTCCCCAGTAATCAAAGCCATCTCGAACGGGCGATTCATGCGGCACTGTCCCTGGGAGAACAACGCATCGGGCTGTACGGGCTCTCATTCAAACAACACACGGATGATATGCGGGACAGCCCCGCGCTCGCACTGCTGAGAAAGCTGCTTGACGCGAAGCGCGCGGTGAGAGTGTATGATCCGAGTGTTCGGATGGATCACATCGTTGGGGTCAATCGCAGATTACTCTACTCGGTCATTCCGGAAATCGACGAGCTCCTGGCTGAGAGTTTGAGCGAATTGTTGCGGGAGTCGAGCCGGCTGATTCTCACCAAGCAGCCGGGCCAGGTGGAGGCGGAGGAAATCCGCTCGAGCGGGTTGCCGGTGCTCGATTTGACAACGCCGCCGGGAAGCCGGTCTGCCCCGCCGCAAGCATCTCTCCTTGATGGGTCGAACTGAGCGACGCCAGAATCGGAGGTGCCGCCGATGAAGATCTCCCGCAACGGGTAGCAATCGCCGGTTCTGCGACGAGACCGGTGAGCGGAGCCGCAGCGGCAGAGCGTGGTCGCATCTCCGCTTCCGGCCAAGCCCGCGCAGTCGTATGAGATGATGCCCTGGAGACGACGCGGTTCAGAGGTTCATTCGATGGAATGTGACGACACCTCTCCGGCTTCAAGCGAGCAGGAAAAAGTGGTCCCTGTGGGCCGCCGCCCGGGCCGTCGATGGCTATGGGCCGCTGTCGGGGTCCTACTCGTGCTCGGCTGGCAGGCCGCGACCGTGCACGTGAACTATGACGACAACTGGACCGGCCTGTTCCGCGTAGGCCACGCGGCGCGCCTGCCGGATCGGCTGGCGCAAAGCACTTTGCGAAACACCAATCCGGCGGGCTACGACGGACAGTTCTACCGCCTGATCGCGCGCGACCCATTTCTGCGATCGGGGACCGCGGCCTACCTGGATGCTCCGCTGCTGCGCTCGCAGAGGATTCTGGTACCTGCACTGGCCTGGATGGTCGCGTTGGGCCGCGAAGATCTGGTGGATGGCGCCTACGTCCTGGTGGTGGCCGCCTTCCTGTTTGGCGGCGTGTTCTGGCTGAGCAGCCTGGCGGTGGCAGATGGAAGACAGGCGGTACTGGGGCTGCTGTTTCTGATCGTGCCCGCGAGCTTGATCGCCATCGACACAATGACCGTGGACGTCGCGCTGGCAGCGCTAACGGCCTGTTTTGCGTGGCAGGTGAAGACCGGACGCGAACGCTGGGTATGGGTGACGCTCGCCGCGGCGTGCCTGGTCCGGGAGACCGGTCTGCTACTGGTCGTTGCCGCCGTGCTGGCAGCCGCTTTTCAGCGCAATTTCCGCAGGGCCGCGTTTCTGGCGACCGCTGCGGTCCCGGCGTTGTGCTGGTACGGCTATCTGATGAGTGCTTTACCGCCCAGCGCGGTCAGTGCCCGCACCATCGTCCCCAGGTGGGTGGTTCCGAGGCCGCAATTGGGCATTCTGATGCGTGCGATCGATCCGCCGCGGTACCCGAACCTCTCCCCGGCCTTCCAGACGCTGGCCCACCTGTTTGACCGCGTTGCCCTGGGGGCCACAATGGGAGCAATCATCCTGGGCATTCTGCGGCTGCGTAGAACCCGGCCCGCCACGCTCCAGGCCACGTTGGCGCTGTACCTCCTGTCCATATTGGCAATGACTGGAAAGGGCTTCTGGACTACTCCCTACGGCTACAGCCGCCCGCTCGCTCCCCTATTCGTGTTGCTGCTGGTGGGAGACGGATCCAGTGTGGCCTGCTGCGGAATTGCCGCCACAGTCGTTTGCATTTTGGTGGACCTGCGCGTATTGACGGAGTTACGCATCCAGGCACTGCATGTGCTCCGTTGGGTGACGGGCGGCTAACCGGCCGTCCTCGACCGCTTGCGATACACTTGGGCTTCCACGCTGTGCCGACCCTCTCTGTCATCATCCCGGTGCTCAACGGGGCCAAATTCCTGCCAAAATGCCTGGAGTGTCTGCGGCAATCGACGACCCCGGCGGTGGAGTGCATCGTCGTTGACGACGGATCCTCGGACGGCTCGGCGGCCATCGCGGAGGCTGCCGGCGTGAAAGTTCTGAGAACGCGGGGCCATGCCGGACCGGCGTCGGGACGCAACCAGGGCGTCGCCCACGCTTCGGGCGACATTGTGGTCTTCCTGGACGCGGACGTCTGCGTGCGTCCCGACACGCTGGCCCGGATCCGCTCGCGCTTCGAGAACGATCCGTCAATTGACGCCCTATTCGGGTCCTATGACGACGAACCTGGAGATCCCGGGTTCGTCTCGCAGTATAAAAACCTGCTGCATCATTACGTTCATCAGAGCGGGCATACCGAAGCGGTGACATTCTGGTCTGGCTGTGGCGCCGTCAGGCGCGCGGTCTTTCAGGCTGCCGGTGGCTTCGACCAATGGTACACACGCCCGTCGACGGAAGACGTCGAATTGGGTTATAGGCTGCGCAACGCCGGCCGGCGCATCGTCCTCGATCCGCACATCCAGGTCAAACACCTCAAACGTTGGGGGCTGGTAGAACTGGTGCGCTGCGACATTGTCTCTCGGGCACTGCCGTGGACCCGCCTCATTTTGCAATCCAGCCGGCTGCCCAACGATCTGAACCTGGCTGTTTCCCAGCGCCTCACGGCGATCCTGGTAGTGGCCTCGGCGATTTTCGCATTGATCAACCCAGTCATCGGAATTTCGCCCGCATGGGCGCTGCTGCCCCTCGCGGCCGCCATATGGCTCAACCGGAAGTTCTACTTATTCCTGGCCGCCAAGCGCGGCTGGTTCTTCCTGGCCGGAGCGCTGCCGCTGCATTTGGCCTACTATCTCTACAGCACGTTGGCGTTTGCCGTGGGCGTCTTCATGCACGTGTTGGTCTGGCGCCGGCAAACTGGCCGGATCCACTCACCTGCGGCACGGCCGAGTGAATCAGTGGGTTGGTCAGGAAACCCCGACGTGATTGTCCCTCAAGCGCTCGATCAACGCGTGGAACCGGACGAGTGATCCTCTACTGTCGCCGTCTATAGTATTCGTCACTCCACCATACAGAATGACCGGATTCGTTCCGCATCGGGCGCTGGTTGGCGCCGGGCCCCGCAGCGCTTGATGGGGTCGAGTTCGAATTCCACCGCAGCACGGTCTCACGGTCCGCAATGGAAACCCACTGCTGATCCTCTGGCCGGCGCGGACCGGAGGCCGCCTAAGACGATCTCCCGACGGTGCGAAGCCCGTGTATGATGATTGCCAATGGCTTCAAGTGACGATTTCGGCGCGACCTTCCAGGGAAGGACCATGACACTAGAGGACTATCAGAATCGGCGCGAGCGCCTGTTCGAGGCGCACGAGGAGCTCATCGGGCGCCGCAACGAACCGTTGCCGGAATCGAACGGCTGGTTCCAGCGTTACCGTCATCCCGTTCTGACCGCGGCCCACACGCCGCTGTTCTGGCGCTATGACCTCAGCCCGGACAGGAACCGGCACCTGATGGAACGTCTGGCGGTCAACGCCGTATTCAACGTGGGGGCCATAGAGTGGCACGGCAACGTCGTATTGATGGCACGGGTAGAGGGCGTGGACCGGAAATCGTTCTTCGCAGTCGCTGAAAGCGCTAACGGCATCGACGGATTCCGCTTCTGGCCTTACCCGGTGGTCATGCCCGAAGGCACTGAACCAGAGACAAACGTCTATGACATACGGTTGACCGCCCACGCCGATGGCTGGATCTACGGCTTGTTCTGCGCCGAGCGCAAAGATCCCGCCGCGGCGCCCGGCGACCTGTCCTCCGCAGTGGCCCAGTGCGGCATTGCGCGCACGCGTGATCTGAAAGCATGGGAGCGCCTGGACGACCTGCGAACGCCATCGGCGCAGCAGCGCAACTGCGTCTTGCACCCCGAGTTCGTGGACGGTCGCTACGCTTTCTACACGCGGCCCCAGGACAGTTTTGTCGAGGCCGGCCGCGGAGGCGGCATCGGCTGGGGGCTGGCGCGGGACATCGAGCATGCGGTCATCGAGGAGGAGTCGATCCTCGATCGCCGCGAATACCACACCATCAACGAAGTCAAGAACGGGCTCGGGCCCGTGCCGATTAAGACCAGCCAAGGCTGGCTCCATCTGGCCCACGGTGTGCGCAACACCGCGGCCGGTTTGCGCTACGTCCTGTATTGCCTCCTGTGCGCTCTGGATGATCCGAGCAGGGTGATTGCCAGGCCCGGCGGTTATTTTTTAGCGCCCGAGAGCGAAGAGCGGGTCGGCGATGTATCGAACGTCGCGTTCTCTAATGGGTGGGTGTGCCTCGGCCAGGATGTGCTGATCTATTACGGCGCGTCCGACACACGCACGCACGTCGCCAGCACGACCCTGGATCGGTTGCTCGACTATGTCCTGAACACGCCGCCGGATGCACTGCGCAGTGCCGCTTGCGTACAACAACGCATCGCGCTGATCGAACGGAACTTGCAACTGCCCCCTGAGTAGCCGGCCGCCGCAGAGGAGATGACTACACGGCGTGAGTCAGTGTGCGGAGGCGCCTGATTTCATTTTGCTGCCGTGGAGACTCTTTCGGTATCGTCACGGCTGATTTCGTCAACCGCCCTGCGCCTGGCAATTATGTCCGCAATAGCGCTGCGGCGGGAGCAGCATTCTTAAGAATATTGATTTATTCGGAGGGCTTTCGATAGAGTTGACGCGGAATATTGTCTCATTCATCACCAACTGGAGCGCGCTCCGGTATATGCTGTGAGTCAGGAGGAGATAGTCCACCATAAACCTGGTGAAATTTAGTTAATATGGCAGACGCGCTGCGCCCTCCTTTGTTCGTGCCACCCGCGCCGGTTGAACCGGACGCTCTGGATATTCCCTGGTCACTAGTGGTGGACCTGGTCGCGCGGCGGCTCAATCTCGAAGGCGTCAGCAGCCCCAGCGCGCTGCAGCGGGAATTGAAGCTTCCGCACCCAATCATCGAGGCCGTTTTCCGGCATTTCCAGAAAGAAAAACTCATCGAGATTCGGGGCACCGAAGGCGTCGATTTCATGCTGGGCCTAACCAGCGCCGGCCACCGCTTCGCGGCGGATCGGCAACTGGCTACCCATTATGCCGGACCAGCGCCTGTATCACTGGCTGCGTACAGGTCCACAGTCCAGGCTCAGGCCGTGCGATTGAAGATCAACCGATATCAGTTGCGCCGCATCTTCTCCGACCTGGTCGTGGAAAGTGACGTGCTCGACAAGATCGGGCCCGCTCTGATTTCGCAGAAATCTCTTTTCCTGTTCGGTCCTTCGGGCAACGGCAAAACGAGCCTGGCGGAGCGACTGGTGAAGATTTACGGCGATGCCGTTGTGATCCCTTATGCGGTCGAGGTGGACGGACAAGTGATCTCCGTTTACGATCCCGTGGTGCACCACAAGATCGATATGGATTGTCCGGGCCTGGACCCACGCTGGATTGTGTGCCGTCGGCCCGAGGTCATGGTCGGCGGGGAGCTTTCGGCCGAAATGCTCGAATTGAGGCTCGACCCGGCTTCCAATATCTATGCCGCGCCCATCCAGATGAAAGCCAACAACGGGATTCTCGTTGTGGACGACTTTGGACGCCAGGTCATTTCCCCGGCCACGCTGCTGAACCGGTGGATTCTGCCTTTGGACCGCCGAGTGGATTACCTGACCCTGAGCTACGGGCTGAAATTCCAGGTGCCCTTTGAGTTGATGATCGTCTTCGCGACCAACCTCGAGCCGAAGCACCTCATGGACCCGGCTTTTCTGCGGCGTATTCCCAATAAGGTTCTGATGCGTTCTGTTTCCGATAGAAGCTTTATTGAGATCTTCCGCCGGGAAGTGGCGCGCTATGGATTCGAATTCGACCCGGTCGTAGCCGAACACATGTTGGCTCTGTGCCGCAATCGCGGCGGACTGGGATTGTGCGCCTGCTATCCGCGGGACATCTGCGAGATCACCGCCTGCATCAACGCCTATGAAGAGCGTCCATCCCAGTTGTCCCTGGGGGATCTGGAACGAGCGATAGACCTCTACTTCGCGGAAGATGTGAAGATCGTCGCCAACGGTAAGGTGGGTTAGGCAGCCTGCCGCTAACCCGTTCCGGTACGAGAGAAACGGCCCCCCGCGATTGCGTGAATCATCTCGCGGCACGTTTCAGGTTTCATCTATCCTGCTGCTGAGCGCACCAAATCCCATGCCCTGGGAGTAAGCTGGAAGGTTATGCGCAGCCTGGTTCTGTTCATCCTTTCCGCTGCCGCCGCATTTGCGGCCAGCAGCCCTTTTGATGGCCGTTGGGACATCACCATCGCCGGCGACAGCGCCCACGCCTCGTGGTTGGGACTGGAGGGCGTGGGCACCCCCGCCGCCAAAGGCACTTTCGTCAGCGACTATTGGGGCGACCTCAACAAGATCGATGAGATTTCAGTCGAGGGTGATCGGCTCACCTTCGGCTTTCGCCACAAAGACGGCGGCCGCGGGATCCACGACATCTATTCGGCCCGCATCGAACGTGGCAAACTGATCGGCACGTCCAGTCGCGAGGGCTCCGCGGATAAATCGAGCCACTGGACCGGCGTGCGCGCGCCTGTCATCCCTGACAAGGACGACGGCTCGTGGCGCGAGGGCAAACCTATTGCGATTTTTGACACGAAAACCACTTCCGGATGGAGATCGCTGACGCCTGACAAGCCCTTCGGCTGGACCGTGGAGAATGGCATCCTCAAGAGCGCCGGCGGGGCAAGCAACCTGATCTCCGAACAGAAGTTCTGGAATTACAAACTGCATGTCGAGTTCCGCCTGGCAAAGGAATCCAACAGTGGCCTCGGTCTGCGCGCGCGCTACGAGGTTCAGATTCTCGACGATTACGGCCGCCCGCCTAACACGCATGGCAACGGCGCGCTCTACAGCCGCATCCTGCCGAGCGAAAACGCCAGCAAGCCGGCTGGTGAATGGCAAACCTACGACATCCGCCTCGTCGGACGCCAGGTTACCGTTGTGCTCAACGGCAAAAAGGTTATCGACAAGGGCGAGATCGAAGGCCTCACGGCCATCGCCAGCGATGCGAATGAAGGCCATCCCGGACCGCTGATTCTGCAGGGAGATCACGGGCCGGTCGAGTTCCGCGCCATCGTTCTGACGCCGCTGGTGAAATAGGCGGCCTGCCGATCCCGGCGCTGCCCGCAGCGCGCGAATTATCCTCTAGCTTCCGCCTCGGCCCGCTTGAGCAGCGCCCGCATGTAGGCGAAGCCGTACGCGGTTTGAGCGTAACCACCGCCGACCATGGCGGGACTGTGGTCCAGGATCACGATGCCGTCGTAGTGGACCTCCCGCAGGGCCTGCATGATCTTGTACATGTCGTAGTAGCCATCGTCCATGAAGGTCTCGATGAAGTGCGGCAACGGCGCGCTCACATTGCGGAAATGGATCTTCCAGATCTTCTCCGCGCCGAAGTGCCGGATCACCTCGTCCGGATCCTTGCCCATCAGCTTGCGGCCGCCTTCGAGCCACGTTCCGCAGCACAGGCAGATGCCGACGTTCGGGCTGTTGGCGATCTCCAGGGCCCGCTTGTAGCCCTCGAAATTGCCGAAGATGCAGCGCGGGACGCCCGCCAGCACGGGCACCGGCGGATCGTCCGGGTGGATGCCGATTCGCACGCCAGCCTCTTCCGCCACCGGCGCGACGCGACGGATGAAGTATGTGAAGTTCTCCCAGATCTCCTCTTTGGTGAATTCACGCCCGTGGGAAAGTGGTTCGTGGAATTTCTGATCCAGCCACCAACCGTACTTGTCGGGGCTCGCCATGTCGAACTCCCGCGCCTTCGCGCCGCGCACCAGCGCCGTGCCGCTCGACCAGATGCCGTTGCCCATGTGCGCGTAGGTCGTGTAGTAGATGCCGGCCTGGCCGAGGTTGCGCAGGTACTGTTTGTACTCCTCGATCTTCTGGTCGCGCCCCGGCAGGTTCAGGGTCACCTCGGGCATATTGTGGACGCTGGGGTTCCCAATGTTCCACACGCCGATCCCGGCGTCGGCGTAACGCTTCTTGATCTGCAGAAACCCTTCGGCAGTGCGCAGGTCGGGCGTCGAGCCCACGCTCACGTACTCCGCCCCGATCTGGCGCAGGAACAGCAGTTCTTCGTCCGACGGTTTCGCCGATGACATCGCGCACAGCTTGATGCCCGGCGCGCTCTGATGCACGCTCGCCGCGGCTGCGGGCTTGAGCAACGCCGATCCGCCCAATGCTCCGGCCAGAGCGAGTTTTCCGAACTCCCGCCGGCCGGGATTCAACCCTTCGCCGACAGAGGTCGCGTTTGAATCTGGTTTGCTCATGGAACATTCTCCTTTGTAGCTTCGGGATAGGCAGCCTTATCGAGATTACTACCGCCAGGGCCGTTCGCGCATGGGCGAGCAGTCAGACTCAGAGGCCCTGCGCCGTCAGGCACCCATCGACAGCCAGGGTTGCGCCGGAGATAAACGACGCTCCCTCGGAGGCCAGAAACAGGGCCGCGTCGGCCACGTCGGCGGGCTTCCCGATGCGGCCCAGCGGATGGAACTTCATGATCGCTTCGCGGTCCGCCTCGCCCGCCGCGAAGGCCTTGTCCAGCATCGGCGTCTCGATGTAGCCCGGGCAGATCGCGTTCACGCGGATGCCTTGCGGACCGTGGTCGATGGCCATGGCGCGGGTCAGGCCCAGCAAGCCGGTTTTCGACGCATCATAGGCCGGGCAGCGCGCCCACGAAACTAAAGCGTGGGCCGACGAGATGTTGATAATCGCACCCCCTCGCAGCATCTGGGGAATTGCGTACTTCGAGAACAAGTAGGCGCCCTTGAGATTCACTGCCAACTGGCGGTCCCACTCATCGGAACTCATTTCCACGACCGTGCCATAGATCTCGATGCCCGCATTGTTGATCAGCACGTCGAGACACCCCAACTCCCGCACGGTCCGGGCGACCGCGTCCCTTACGTGAGATTCATTGGCGACGTCGCCGCCGATCACAATCCGCCTCTCGGGAGCGGCGCAGCGCCCGGCCGTTTCCTCCGCCGCCGGTTCGTTGATGTCGAACCAGGCGACCCGGTAGCCCGCCGCCAGAAACCGTTCGGCAATTACCGCGCCGATGCCGGAGGCGGCGCCGGTCACCAGCGCAGTTCTCACTTCGTTCATGGGAGATACCTCAAGCTGACCGAATGACCCATCATACGCCGGAACTGCCGGTTCGCCGCCAGTTGTGCGCACGCCAGTGTTTACGCGTATTGCAACGGAATCGGCTAGCGCCGACAGGCGCCAATGAGGGGGAAGACAGCCGACCTCGCCGAGATGGCCCTTTTGCCCATTTCACGGGACGCCTCGGTGCGAAATAGTAATTCTGATACGCAATCCATTGTATGTTTTGCTGTTCGCCTTGATGGCCGCATTGGCTTGGACTACGCCGGCTCGCGGCGAGGATCGTTTTCTGGTTCTGCTCTCTGGTCCCACCAGCGTGGAGCCCGCTCGCGCTGGTGCCGTCTTTCAACCCTCGTCCGGAACAAATTTCCGCATTCGGTTCCCCATCCCGGAACTAAGTACCGGCCCCAAACCGTATCTCGCCTGTAACTGATTGACATACCGTCGCCCGCACGATTGGAACGCGGCCTGCATAAAGGTGATGGAGGAGAAAAGTTCATATGTCACCTGATGATCAACCCCTACCGCCCCTATCGCCCCAACCGGCGCGCTCCCACAGCTCCATTTGGCTTCCTGCACTTACCGCTGCGTTCCTCGTTCTGGGCTGCTTCGCAATCTACCAGAGCACCCAGATCCACACACTCGGTCGTGATCTGGCTACGCACCAGAAGGATCTCGTCGAACTCCGCACGACCTTCGCCACCATGGACGCTGCAAGCAGCAGACAAATCGCCGATTTGCGCGGCCAGCTTGCCAGCACCCAAAAGGAAAGCCTGGATAAGGTCACCGAGGCGCAGACGGCAGTGCGCCAGCACACCGACAGCATCGCCCGGAAGCTGGAAAAGAAGCAGGCCGAGACCAAGGCCGCCCTCGACGCTGAGTTGAATCAGGTGAAGGAGTCCACCACGCAGACTTCCACGCAGCTCGCCGGAGTCTCCACCGACGTCTCGGCCGTTAAGAGCGACGTCAGCGCGGTGCGCACTGATGTGGCCTCCACGAAGAGCGAACTCGACCGCTCCCTCGAAGAAATGCAGCGCGTGCGCGGCGACATGGGCGTCATGAGCGGTCTCATCGCCACCAATTCGAAAGAGATTGACCTTCTTCGGCAGTTGGGCGAACGCAATATCTTCGAGTTCACCCTGACAAAATCTTCCGGCCTGACCAAGGTCGGTGACATCCGGCTGCAACTGGGCAAGGTGAATGTCCGCCGCAACCAATACACTCTGACGGTCAACGCCAGCGACAAACTCATCGAGAAGAAGGACAAATCCGCCAACGAGCCGGTGCAGTTTTATGTTCTCGACAAGGCTCGCCAGCCCTATGAGATCGTCGTCAACGAAATAGGCAAGAACTCCGTGAAGGGCTACCTCGCCACACCGAAAGTGACGACCGCACGCAACTGACCGCGCCGGGAAGATTCGATTTCAGCTCGTCAGGCCAGGCGTCCATTCACCCTGGCGTATGCTCTCACGGCGGGTCTCCTCCTCACCCCGGTCACCGCCGCGACCCGGGTACACCGTCGTGACGGCGAGTGAGGGGCCATTGGCTGCTGCTTCCATCGGAGGCGAGCACTGGCTCGGACAGTCGATGTGCCCCCCCTCGCTTGAAATGCCAAAACCGCCGGGTCCCGGCGGTTTTGTTGCTTTTGCAACCCGCCTCCGCTGCTCATTGCAGCGTCTTCAGCAGATCCTCCGCCAGCAGCCCCGCCCGATGCGCCAATTGCGCCGCCGTCGCCGGATCCCGGTCATGCACATTCTCCGCCAGCCGCAGGAACGACTGGATGCGGCCCACGCTCTCGCTCTGCCCGGGCGTCAGCTTGTACTCCGCCGCCAGCACCAGCACGTGCTGCGCCCGCGCGTGGCTCGCCGCATAATCGGCCTCGTATTGCTTGCGTTGCTCGGGGGTGATTAGCACGCCCAATTGCGGCACCGGTTGTGGAGCCGGAGTCTCGGGCGCCGCTGTTTCCGGCTCGGGCTGAGGCGGCTTCGCGGCCGGCTTCTTGCGCGCCGGTTTGACAACTGGTTCCTCTGGCGGCGTGGGCTCCGGAGCGGGCGGCTGCGGGGCTGGTTGCTGGGGCACGGGCGCCGGCACGGGCGGCGGAACCGGCGGCGTTTCCTGCGCCGGCGCCGGTGGTGCTGGCACGGGCAGTGGCCGCTTGTTTGTCTTGAGCCAGCAGCCGCCGCTCGCCACTGCCAGAACGATCGCCAACGCCAGGCTGCTCCTGCTCATGCCCGCGACTCCGTTGTTGCCGCAGGCCTCGCCGCGGATCCCGTTGCCGCCGCTGCCGCGCCCTGCTCCGCCGGCAGGCGCAGTCGCAATGTGCTCCCCTGGCCAGCCTCGGATTCGACCTCCACCGTCCCGCCTTGCAACTGCATCGCCCGCATCGTCAGTGCCAGTCCGATGCCGCTGCCGCGCTCCTTCGTTGAAAAATACGGCTCGAAGATCCGTTCGCGGATCTCCGGAGCAATGCCCGGTCCCGTGTCGGACACCGCAATCTCGCACTCCCCGCCACGGCGCGATACCGTCACTACCAGCTTGCCCCCGCCCGTCATCGCTTCCATTGAGTTCTTGATCACATTCAGCAGGGCCTGTCGCAGCAGTCCCTCATCCGCGTGCACCACCACCGGCTCCTGGCTTTCGATCAGCTCCACCACGATGCCCAACTGCTCCGCCTCCGGCTCGACGAGTTGCAGGACATCGCGCGCCAACTGCCCGGCCTGCAGCATCTCGCGCTCCAGCGTCACCGGCCGGTTCAAGTCCAGAAACGTCTTCACCACGCGATCCAGCCGCGCCACCTCCTGCGTCAGGATATCGATGTCATTTTCGGCCTCGGGAGCTTCCTCCGCCACCCGCGCGCGCAACAGCTCCAGCCGCAATGCGATCGCGTTCAGCGGGTTCTTGAACTCGTGCGCCACGCCGCGCGCGATACTGCTCATCGCGCTGCGCATCTGGCTGGCGTCGCGGCGCGCGCCCGTCACCTGCGCGCCCACCAGGCTCAGCTTGGACTCGACCGCCGCCAGCTCGCGGTCCTCGAGTGGCGGCAGTTCGGTCGCATCGCCGGTGATGATGCGGTCCAACACATGCTCGATCCGCGCCAGCGGACGCAAGGCGATGCGCGCGGCCACGTAGGCCAGTGCCGCCGCCGCCGCCAGCGCCAGCAGCGCCGCGACCCCCGCGTTCCATAACTCGGGCACAATCGCCGCCCGCAACAGGATCGGCGATACCAGCACCTGAATCTGAAAAACGGGACTCTCTTGCCCGGCGATGCCCAGCTTCACCCGCGTCTCGTAGTCCGTGCGCGAGCCCAGAATGTCCACCAGCCGGTCCAGCGGCGCCGCGTGCCGCAGCACGCGCAATTCCTGTTTGGCCGCCATCGGCGTCGCCACGCGCGCCGGATTCGACGATGCCAGGATCAGGCCGCTTTCGCCGGCCACCTCGATCTCGACGATTGAACGCGACTGCACCATGCTCTGCTGGATCACGAGCGCCAGTTCCGTGTCGTCGCGGATGATTTCGTTCCAGATCTGCTTGGCTTCGGCCACTGTCGCCGGCGCCGGCTGCCGCGCGGCCATACGCTCTTCGATGCGCTTCATCAGGAAGCTCTGCATCTCGCGCCCGGCCGAGTCGCTGCGCTCGATCGCCTGGTCCAGCCACACCACGATCAGGCTGTTCAGATGCAGCGCCATCAGCACGATCACGACGATCGCCACCGTCGACATGGAAAGCCACAGCAGACGCGTCCGTAGTGTCATGCGCTCTCGCCGTATTGTCTCAGTTTGTTGAACAGCGTCTTCACGCTGAGGCCCAGAATCTCGGCCGCCCGAGTGCGGTTGTTGCCCGTTTGCCGCAGCGTCAGCAGAATCAGTTGCCGCTCCGCCTCCTCCACCGTGACGCCCGCGCGCAGCACCAATGTGTCGCCCGTCTCGGCCGGAGCCGGCTCGGGCAATCCGGCAAAGCCCGCGCTCAGATGGCGTGCCGCGATGGTTCCCTCGCCGCACAAAATCACGGCCCGCTCCAGCACGTTGCGCAACTCCCGCGCGTTGCCCGGCCAGTTGTAGCGCTGGAACAGTTCGAGCACTTCGGCGTCGATTCCCGTCACGCGGCATTCATGCCGCCGGTTCAGCTCGCGGATCAGCGCCGTGGCGATCGCCGGAATATCCTCCCGGCGTTCGCGCAGCGGCGGCAGATGCACTTCGAAGACATTCAGGCGGAAGTACAGGTCCTCGCGGAATTCGCCCTTCTGGATCGCCGCCCGCAAATCGCGGTTGGTCGACGCGATGATCCGCACATCCACGTCGATCTCCTTACCGGAGCCGAGCCGCCGCACCTTGCGATCTTCCAGCACGCGCAGCAGTTGGCCTTGCGTCGACGGCGGCATTTCGCCGATTTCGTCCAGCAGCAGCGTGCCGCCGCTGGCCAGTTCAAAACATCCGGCGCGCCTCTCGGCCGCTCCCGTGAACGCGCCTTTTTCGTGCCCGAACAGTTCGCTTTCGATGAGCGTCTCCGGCAGTGCGGCGCAGTTGATGGCCAGAAACGGCTTACTGCGGCGCGGGCTGATCTCGTGGATCGCGCGCGCGGCCACTTCCTTGCCGCTGCCCGTTTCGCCAGTGATCAGGATGGTCGCTCGGGTCGGCGCGGCCTGTTGCAACAGCGCGAAGATGGCGCGCATGGCCGGCGACTCGGCCACCATGCCGCCGAGCACGCCGTGGCTCGACAGCTCGCGCTCCAGCCGCTCACCGCGCTCGGCTAGCCGCCGTTGCTCGATCGCGCGTTCGAGAATCGCCCGCAACTCTTTCGGCCGGACCGGCTTTTCGAGATACCAGAACGCGCCCATGTCGCGCACCGTCTCGACGGCCTTCTCGACGCTGCCGAACGCGGTCAGCACGATCGCCGGCGGCGCGGTGCCACTCCGCTGCAGTTCCTCCAGCAACTCCATTCCACTCATCACCGGCATGTTCAGGTCGGTGATGATCGCGTCCGCTCCGAACGCGGCGAGCTTTTCGAGCGCGTCGCGCCCGTTTTCCGCAGTCTCCGAGGTGTAGCCCCATAAGCCCAGCATCCGGGCCAGCGCCGAGCGCTGATTGACCTCGTCGTCGACCACCAGCACACGGCCGGGCGCGGCCGCAGCGCTCGCGCCCGCGTCAGGTTCGCCGGCGTCCGGTCCGGATTGTCGATTGCCGCTCATCATACGGATCGTAGCGCGTTGAACGGCCACGCTGCGCTCGCGTTCACGCCCGCTCGTAAACCCGGCCGGTCGCAAACCGCCCGCGCGCGGCGCCGGAGTGGTGGCGCCTCATTGCCACCATCGAATGAGGCGCGGCGCGACCGTCAGAACCGCCACCGCCGCGACCACGCCGGCCAGCAGATCGACGGTGTAGTGATAGCGCAGATACGTCGTCGCCAGCAGCATGCAAACCGAGTACAAGCCATAGATTACAGCCAGCGGCGTCGAAATCCGCCGCGACCACCACCACGCCAGAATCGTCATCTCCATGTGCCCGCTCGGAAAACAGTCGTAGTGCGCCGACTCGAGCTGATCCAACCCGCCCCGCAGCCATCCGTAGAGCCACAGCCCGGCCAGCGGCTGCGTCTGCAATCCATCCAGATAAAACCGCGGGCCGCGCGCCGGCACACACACATAGCCCACATACGAAACCAGGAAACCCAGCGCCAGTACGAAGGCGTAACTCCGAAATTCGTACCTGCGATTGCGGATCCAGAAAATCACCGCCACCGCCAGGAACATGGGCACGAACAGAGAGTAGGTGATCTGGATCAGTTCCGTCACGAGCGGTGTCTGGATGCGCTCCAGCCAAACCGTCGGATTTGCGCCCCAAATGGCGTAATCCCAGGCCGCCAGCCGGGCGTCCACGCTCATGTTCCTGATCGACGGCCAGAGAGCGGGGATGATCAGGCTTGTCACACCGTAGCAAACATATGTATACGGCAGAGGATACCAATGGCGGAAGATCCGGGCGCCGGGCAGGCGCGGATAAATGACAAATGCGACGATCGGCAGCGCCCCGGCGGCGTGGAGCAGGATGATCCCGCCGGCGTCCGCAATCCGCTGATGAAGCACGGCCACGAGCAGGCTGATCGCCAGCAGATAGCCCAGCATCAGACGGTCGACCGGCCACAACCCGGCCGGCCCGGCCGCGGACTGCGCGCCGGAGGCCGGATTCGCTTCCTGCGCGAGCCCGGCGGCGGAGTCGGAATGGATTGTTCGCGCGCGGCGCATCGCCCGCCAGCATACCAAACGCTGTTCCCGCGTTCACGGCATTGTCACGCAACGCTGCGGATGGTGCGACCGGCGAGCCACGGCGCAAAGTGGTTGCACGCGCCGCCTGGTCGTTTCCGCTGTGTCCGGAAACACGCGCCCGGCTACTGCGGCCACCGCGAGTGTCGCGGATTCACGCTGGGGAAACCTAGAGGCCGGCCGCGAATTGCGCGGCGATCTTCGCCCGGTCGGCGCCCTCGGCAGCGCTGACGAAGCCGCCCACGCGTGCGCCTTTGCGGAACAGGCAGAAGCGCCCCAGCAGACGGTCTTCGCCGCTGTAGGACTCCTCGCCGATTTCGATCGCGCTTTGCGTTGGGCCGGCCGGGAAACGCTCTTTCAGCTTCGCGAACAGCGCCTTGGCGGCTTCGGGCGAGGCCTCCGCCACGAAAAACAGCCGGCCGTTGTCGTAGATCCCCAGGTAGCCTTTCTGGAGCATCCGCAGGCCCAGCACGCTGTGCGGAATCAGGCGCGGGCTGCCGGGCTGCAGCCCCTCTTTCGGAAACAGGCTGAGCTGGTTGGGCACGGTCACGCTGCCCGGCACGCGCGGTTCCATGGCCCGCGCGGCGGTCTCGAGCAAGGCGGCGTGGTCGCCCTCCGGCTCGACGCTCAGCTCGACGAAATACTTGCCCTTCACGAAGATCGCCTTGGTCGGCGTAATTTGGCCGCCGGCTCCGAGGGGAGCGCTCGGACGGCGATTGTCGAAATTGGCGGTGAACATGCCGTAGGCCATCTCCGGGTCCGCGAATTCGCTGACATCGAGCACCAGCGACCGCTCGCCCTGCTTGCAGGTCACGCCCCGCATGCGCACGAAGCTGTACAGGAAATAGCCCTCCGAGTTGCCGTCCATGTAATTGAACAGCGTCTCGGTGTCGAACTCGCGCGCTTCACCCGTCTGGGTGAAGCCGGGCGCAATGGCGCAATCCGGGGTCTGCGCCGCGAGCAGCCCCGCGAAAACCAACACTCCCGCGAACGTTTTCATGGAAACTCCGTAAAATGCGAAAACACCGTGCCCGCACCGTGGTTTCACCGTGATTCTGGCACATTTCCACGGTGCGTGCCCGGTGGTTTCGTGGTGCCAACCCATGGCGGAGCGCACGCAGAAGGACGTGCGCCCCAGGTTCGATGCGACTACGCGAACAGCTCCTGGGCGCGCGAGACGCGATCGAAAACGCGGACGCCCTTGGGGCAGGTGACCGTGCATTCGGCGCAGTCGCCGCAGCGCACCGCCTGGTGGCTGGCCGCGAGTTCGAGCCAGTTCTGCCGGCCCAGGGCGAACTCGCCGTAGCCTTCGGCGTAGCTGACGTAGCGGATGATGTCGGAGACCGGAAGTCCCTTAGCGCATTGGCCTTCGCAGGCGCCGCACATCGAACAGTACAGCGGCCGGATGCGGTCCATGTGGGCCGCCAGGATTTTCGAGTCATCCGGACTCCAACCGGAAGTCACAGCCTTGAAATTCTCGTCAAGCTGGTCCAGGTCGGTGGTGCCCGGGATGCAAGTGCTGATGCAGGGCCTGCGGACGGCCCATTTCACGGCCGTGGGTAGCGCCTTGTCCTTTTTTAGACGGTCATACTGGCTGGTACCCGGCTTGTTGGCACGAAAACCGCCGGCCATCACTTTCATCGCGACAACACCGATGCCGGCCTGACTCGCCTTTTCGATCAGCCCGTCGGTGATCGGGTCCATCATGAAATTGTATGACGACAGTATGACGTCAGTGCGCTTCTTCTCGATCAACCAAGGGATCATCACCGAGTGGCCGCCGTGGAAGCTGACGCCGCGGAAACGGATCTTGCCCTGTTTCTGGGCCGTTTCCTGGGCCTCGAACAACTCGTCCGGAATGGCCTCGGGTTTTTCGCGCGAGTGCAGGTACCAGATGTCGACGTAGTCGGTGCCCAGTTCCTTCAGCGAGGTCTCCAATGTTGCCATGGCTTCGGCGGCCGTTTTGGCGGGCGTCTTGGTCGAAAGCACGATGTTCTTGCGGGCGTTTTTCAGCGCCGCGCCGACCATGCGTTCGTTGTTGCCGCTCTGGTAGACGCGCGCCGTATCGAAGTACGTGACCCCCAGGTCGACGGCCTTCTCGATCACGGCCGGATCGGATGTTGTCATACAGCCGAAGCCGAGCACGGTGACCTTCAACCCGGTCTTGCCTAGCGTGCGCACGGGCATCTCCAAATTGGTAGACGACGGCGCGGCGGCCATTTGGAGACCGATTCCGGAGGTCAGGGCGGAGGCCAGGAAGCCGCGGCGGGAAGCGTCGGACATGCATTTTCTCCTTTACAGAGTTTGGGCTCTGCAAATACTATATGATAAAGGCAAGCTTTATGGAACACCGATTTTCGCGCCGTGACCTTTTCCAGACTTCCGTCGGGATGTACCTGGCTGCCAAGGCCGCCCGAGCCGCCGAGCCCGCGGCGCCCCCCGCGCCGGCGCCGGCGCCTTTGGCGGCTGGGCCCAAGGTCGCGGTGGGGCTGGTGAAAGGCGACAACCGGATCGCCAACATCAAATCGGCATTGGAGTTAATAGACGCCGACATCCGCCGCAAGCTGGTTGGCAAGAAGACCGTCGTCATCAAGCCGAACTTCGTCTCGTCCAATAAACAGCTCGCCGCCACGCCCGCCGATGCGGTGCGCGGCATCATCGACTACCTCGGCCCGCGCTGGAAGGGGCCGATCGTGATCGCCGAAAGCTCGGCGGGATCGACGACGGAAGGCTTCAAGAACTACCACTACAACGAGCTCGTGAAGGACTTCCCAGGCCGCGACATCAAGCTGGTGGATCTGAATGAGGAAGGGCTCTACGAGACCATTCCGCTGCTGGACGGCGATCTGCATGTCCAGATGTGCCGGCTGGCCAAACGGCTGTGCGATCCCGAGGCCTTCGTCATCTCGGCCGGACTGCTGAAGACGCACAACGTGCTGATCGCCACGCTGAACATCAAGAACATGACGCTGGGCGCGCCGCTGCACAACGCCAGCAAAGAAAAGCCTTTCAACGACAAGCGCATCTTCCACGGCGGCGTGCGCCAGACCCACTACGACGTGATGCTGACGGCCCAGAAACTCTCGCCCAACTGGGGCATCGGCGTGCTGGATGGTTACGAAGGCATGGAGGGCGAAGGTCCGTCGCAGGGCACGCCCGTGGCCTCGCGGCTGGCGATTGCCTCGACCGACTTCGTGGCCGCGGACCGCATCGCCGTGGAGTGCATGGGAATCGACCCGGAGTGGATGGGCTACCTGCGCTACTGCGAACAGGCGGGCGTCGGCGCCTACGACCGCTCGCGCATTGAGCTGCGCGGCGAACAGGTCGCGAGCGTGCAGAAGAAGTACCGGCTGCACAACGACATCGAGCTCGAGTTGCAATGGCGCGGCCCGCTCACCGACCTGCCACCGAAACTGGGCTGATCCGGCCCCTGCTTAGCCGCTCGAAACCGGGCCAGGCCCGGCAGACCGCGGCTGTGCCGGGAACTACCTACCGGCGTTGCCTGCGGCCGGGGAAAACCGCCCGTTCGAGCGGTTCTGCTACTCTTGCCACAGGCACGCGCGATGCAATCCTGGCGGAAGCTGCTGATCTACGCCAACGTGGCGCTGGCTTTCGTCGTGATCTGGACGGCGATCCCGCTGATCCAACGCTACAAGCGAGAGCACGCCAAGCCGGTCGAGAAGCCCATCCGGCGGACTCCGGAGATGGACTGGGTGGACCCGGCCAAGGGCGCGCAGATCATCCAGTTCTACGTCTATCCCAACGTCATCTTGCCCGGCGGCAAGAGCTCGCTGTGCTATGGCGTGGCGCAGGTGAAAACGGTGCAATTGGATCCGCCGGCCGGGGAGGTCAAGCCGACTTTCAACCGCTGTCTCGACGTTTCGCCGAAGCAAACGACGACCTACACCCTGACCGCGACCGGCGCCGACGGGAAACAACTGCAGCGCACGACCGTGCTTTACCTCGCTTCGCGGAACGCCGTGGAACGGCCCACGCGGAAAGCCCGGTGAGCGGCCGGGAGAGCCGCAGTTCCGCGGTTGTTATCGAGCCGCGACGATAAGCAGTTGCCATGGCCCTCCGGGCCACCCATAGAGATGAAAGTCAGAGTGGCTTCCGTGTGGGCGGATGCGTTGTGATCTTCGCGTTTTTACCGCGCCGAGACCGTTGTTTCCACGCCGCGAGAAAGGCACACCGGACGGGCCGCGGCAGGGAGTGATTGGGTAACGATTTCCCAATCGGCCATTTTACGCTGTGTAGAATCAATTACTTGGAAACCGAGTTGGGCAAAATCGCCCAATTGGCCCGGCGCGAACGCTGAGAATCATCGCAGGCGGGTCAGTCTCCAGGCAGCCTCCAACCGCCGGTCATGGCGCGAGCGGGCCACCCATAGAAATGAATGTCGTCCGGCGACTTTCGTGTGAGCGGTCCCCGCGCTGGTCGAAGTACTCGAGGGCCTTCAATCCAGGACGCTGGCGGGCGGTGCACGAATTCTCCGCCTCGATTACAATTCCAGACAGGTGAAACTTCTCGCGTTCGCATTCCTCATCCCGCTGTTCGCAGCCCTGCCTGGGCGCGCCGCCGATCCGCCCGAAGTGATCGTTCAGAAAGCCCAGGAAGCGCATCGGGCCGGAGACCTAACCACCGCCATCCGGCTGTACCGCGAGTTCCTGACCGACCACCCCGAGGTGGCCGAGATCCGCTCGAATCTGGGGGCCGCGCTGGCCCGCGACGGGCAGTTCGACTTGGCCATCAAGGAGTATCGCGAGGCCCTGAAGAAGCTCACAAACCCCGCCATCCGCCTGAATCTGGCGCTGGCGTATTACAAGCTGGGGCGGCTGCCGGAGGCCGTTCAGGAATTCGAGATCGTCCACAAGTCGCAGCCCGACTCACTGCAAACGGTCTATCTGCTGGGCGACTGCTGGCTGCAGATGGGCCAGTCGCAGAACGTGATCGACCTGTTGACGCCGCTGCAGCAGAAGTACCCGGAAGACAAAGCGATCGCGTATATGCTCGGCACGGCGCTCTTGAGCCTGCACCGCACGGGTCTGGCGCAGATGGTTCTGGACCGCGTGCTGCGCGAGGGTGAATCGGCTGAGGCGGCGCTGCTGCTCGGCGCCAGCGAATTCGAGGCCCACGATAGCAAGGCCGCGCTGGTTCACTTCAGGCGCGCCATCCAGATCGATCCCAACCTGCCCAGCGCGCACGCATTTTATGCCCGTGCGCTGAAGGAAACAGGCGACTCGGACGGGGCGGCGGAGCAGTATCGGGAGGAGCTGAAGCTGAACCCCTACGACTACGTATCGAACCTCGATACCGTGCTGCTGCTGAAGGAGGAAGGCAAGCTGGACGAGGCGCTGGTGCATGTGGATCGAGCGCTGCGGGTGCGCCCGGGCGACGCCGGCGCCCTGTACCAGCGCGCCGCCATTCATGTGCTGCAAGCCCGGAACGAGCAGGCGCGCGCGGAGCTGGAAGGGCTGATCCAGGAGTACCCGAACTTCACCGAAGCGCACGTCTCGCTGGCGACTACGTACTACCGCCTGAAGCGGAAGGAGGACGGCGACCGCGAGCGCGGAATCGTCCGCCAGCTCCAGGAAGCGGAGCAGAAGCGGCTGGAGCAGAGCCAGAAGCAGACGCCGGCGGCTCCGGGCGCCCAGGCGCCGCCGAAGCAGTAGCCTGCATATCCCAATGGACTGGCCTTCTGGCTCGCGCTGAATCGTGCGCACCAGCGTCCGGCCACCACCATCCAGGCCGGCTGGCGGCCGATCCAGGTTCGTGGATCACGGACCTCGTCAGTGCTCATTTGGATGGTTCTCTGAACGCCCAGAAGAGTCGCATCGCTTCAGCGGTAGGGTCAAACTTGACCCTCCTGGCCCGGTCTGAGCCCACTCCCACCTGCGCTATCCAGGGTTTTGCGTCCGCACTCGCGCCGTCCGCTTGAGAAGGCCCGCTTCCACGCGGCGAGAAACTCGTGTTAGAGCTTCGCGCCCGCCCGCTGCGTTTCGTAAGCCTTGTATCTAGCTGCGTATTCTTCGTAGCCTGCGCGGCCCATCAACCCGAACGTGAAGACTTTGCCCAGTTCCACTCCGGGCTGGTCGAAGGCGTCGATGCCCAGCAGTTCGCCGCAGAACGCGGTCTGAAATTCAAACATCTGCAGCAACGCACCCAGGTGCCAGGCGTCGAGCTTATCCAGCGTGTAGGTGCAGTTGGGACGTTCGGCCGTGGTCAGCGCTGCGGCGGTGGCCAGCCGCTCCACGTCGATCAACTTGCGCAGGCTCTGTCCGGCGAGGTAATCGAAGCCCTCCAGGCCGGTCTTTTCCTTGGGGATCCGGCCCGCCGCCGCCCACTTGCCGACGGCCCAGAAGCTGTAAACTTTGTCGTTCGGCCCCTCGCGGTAAAGCTGGACCTGGGAGTGCTGGTCGGTGGCGCCCAGCGCGGCAATCGGCGTCTGGCCGGTGTGGACCAGTTTGCCTTTGCGATTGTTCGCCTTTCCGAGCGACTCGGCCCACAACTGGCGGAACCAGAAGGCGGCGCCCCACAGGCGATTGGCGTAAGGGAATGCAACCTGGATCGTTTTGCCGCGGCGAGTCCAGATGAGCCAGTGCAGCAGCGCCGATTTCAGCGCGATGTTTTCGTCGAAGTTCTCTTTCCAACACAGCGCCGTCATATCGGCGGCGCCCTTGCAGACGCCCGCGATGTCCAGCCCGGCCAAAGCCGCCGGAACGAGCCCCACGGCGGAGAGAACACTGAAGCGCCCACCCACGTTTTCGGGAATGTGGAAGGTGACGAGATCGTTCGCCGTGGCGAACTTCTTCAGGTCACCGTGGCCTTCGCTGGTCACGGCGACAATGCGCGCGGCCGCTTTCTTTGCGCCCAGCTTCGCCTTCAGCCATTCGTGCACGATGAGAAACGTGCTCATGGTCTCAGCCGTGGAGCCGGACTTGGCAATCGGCACGACGATGGTCCTGGCCGGTTTCATCGACTCGAGCGCCGACTGGATGAAGACCGGGTCGACATTGTCGAGAATCACCAGCCGCGGATTCTTCGTCGAAAATGCCGCCTGCACCGGGTGCGGACCGCGCAGGCCGCAATCGAGCGCCCACGCGCCCAGCGCGCTGCCGCCGATGCCGACGACGCAAACCGTGTCATAGGCCCCGGCGACCGATTTGGCGTAGGCCTTGACCTCGCGGATCAGCGCCGCCTGGAAGGGCAGGTGCGGGAATCCGTACTCGCCCGCATCGGCGCGCTTATGGAGACCGGCCAGCGCGGCCAGCCCCGCGGGCTGGGCCGCGGCCGCTTCTTCGGGCGTCAGCCCGTGCTTCGCGCCGACCATCGCGGCGGAGAGATTGGTGGGATCGAAATGAATGGCCATGATGTGGTGTGAGGCGCCGCCGGCAGGGCGTACGCCCGATATGGACAGGATAGCGTGGTTCGCGCCCGCGGGCGCGCTGCCGGCGCGCGGGCGCTCCGTGCGGTGGAACGCCGGTGCGCGCGCGGGAACTCACCGTGAATCCACCGCGCGCGGACCGCGATTTGGCGGTGATTTTGCGGTAATTTCACCGTGCAGACGCGGTGATTCGCCATGAAATCACGGCTCGCGCACGGTGTCTTGGCGCTGAATTCGCCGCATTTTGCAGGTCGATGGGAGCTATTAATCGGCGTCGTAGCCGGGCCGGAGGATGAGGAAAGTCTGCGAAATCATGTCCTGCATCGAGTAGCCTTCCTGGTTGACGACGGTCCAGAAGGCGCCTACTAGCCCGCCAATGGTCAGCCAGCCGGCCAGTGCTCGAACGATGCGCTGTCCGATGGTGGGGCGGCGGCCGTCCATGCTGACGATCTCGAGGCCGTAGCATTGCAAACCGACGGTGGGTTGCTCGAAGACCGCCCACAGCGCCTTGTAGCACAGGCTCAGGGCAACCGGCGCGGCGACCAGAAAGTACCACGGAACGGCGCGCAAGTCGTCCCATGTGAAGCTCTCGCGGGAAGCGCGGAAGGCGACGAAAACCGCCGCTGCGAACATGAGACTCAGCACGCCGACGATGATCGAATCCACGAGCAGAGAATAGAGGCGCAGGCGTATAGGAGCCGCGGACAAGCCTTTGGCCGGCTGCAGAACTTTGGAGAAGGGCTTGTGCGACTGCGGCATGCCGAAATCGAAGGCCGATTGCGATTCATCCGCCGCCGGGCGGCGTGGCGCGCGCCGGCTAGCTGCAAACAGCGGATCGTGCGGCGCAATCGCGCTATCGGTTGCGGAAGGAGTTCGGGGAGCCCCGGGTGAGGGCGGCGCGGAGGTCTGAGGCCGGGAGAAATCCGGTGGCGGGGCAGTGTACGCGGAGGGCTGAGGCGCCCCGGGATTTGTAACCGGCATAGCGACGACTTTGCCGCTGGGTGCATGTCCAAATAGAATGCGCTGCGAAGGGCGTTGATGGGGCTGGAAACCGGGGTTGGAATGAACCCCGAAGCCGCGCGGCGCGCGCTGCAGGCCGCCGGGCTCACGCAGCGGGTCGAATTGCGGGACGGCGGCCGTTCGGACTACGCGCGAGTGCGACGAGAGCCGGGCTTGGCAGCGCTGGCAACGCTCGGCTCCGGATGGATTATCGGCCTGACATGAACCGCACTGCATCGACATGCCTCCGTGATCTGCCATCTGTTGCGACCGATTCTTGGAACGTGCTAGGTTTGTCGTTTGATCGACTTTTCAGCGCCGGGCACTATCCGTCGTCTTCTTGTTCGTAACATAATCCCTAGAAAATGTCACTTTATTTCTTCAATTTGGCGGCGGTGGCAATTCTGCCGCTACAAATTGTGGTGGTTATGTTTTATAGGCGCAAGTCTTGTGGCTCCCGTACAGGCGCAAACCTATCAGGGCGGCATGTTCATCCCCGCGCCGTTCGAGGTCGAACGGCCCAAGCCGCAGCAGCAGCTTCCACAGAAGATTCATAAACACCGGGACAACGAGCCGGCAACGGGTGAGACACTGTATCGCGCGGATTATGAGGAGCGGGCCGGCAGCGTGTATATCCTGCGCGGCAATGCGGAAGTGGAAAAACCAGAGTGCCTTCTGAAGGCCGATGAAATCCACTACGACGAGGATTCGGGTCTGGCGGAGGCACGCGGAAACGTCCATTACATCAACTTCGACAGCCAGGATGAGTTGTTCGCCGACCGGGCGGATTATGACATGGTGGCCGAGCGGGGTACGTTCTACGTAGTGTCGGGCTCGGCGCCCGGGCATGCGGTTCAACGCCTGGGGCTGCTCACAACCACGGAGCCTATCCGCTTCAAGGGGGACTGGGCGGAACGGATCGAAGACCGCTACATTCTCTATCAGGGCACGCTGACCAACTGTCCGCCGGGGACCTCATGGTGGCAGTTGATTTCGAAGCGCATGGTGATCTATCCGGACGATCACGCGCTGGCCTACAAGGCGCTGCTGCGGCTGCACGGCATCCCCGTTTTCTGGGCGCCCGCATTCTACAAGTCATTGGACAAAGAAGACCGCAGGAGCGGGTTCCTGACGCCGAACATCGGCAACAGCAGCACGCGCGGGCAAATGATTGGCGTGGGTTTTTTCTGGGCGATCAACCGCAGTTACCAGATGATGTACCGGCCGCAGTATTACACCGTACGCGGCTTCGCGCACACCGTCGATTTCGCAGGCAGGCCGAACGAACATACGAAATTCAACGCCTATTTCTATGGCGTGGACGACAAAGGACTGCCTGAGCCGGGCGGGACGCGGCTGAAGCAGGGCGGGTACATGGCAAGCGTCAGCGGGCAGGCGGACCAGTTGGGAGACGGCTGGTACGCGCGGGGCATCGTGAATTACCTGAGCAGTTACACATTTCGCCAGGCGTTCACGGAGAGTTTCAACGAGGCGGTCTTTTCTGAGGTCAACAGCCTCGTGTATGCCGGCAAAGACTGGAAGAGCTACGATCTGGCGGTATTCGGCGAGAACCAACAGAACTTCAACAGCACTACGCCCGGGGACGAAATCACAATCCGCCATCTGCCGGAGGTGTCGCTGCGCGACCGTGACACCGAAATTGTGGACGGACCGATCCCGCTGTGGTTTTCTTTTAACGCGACCGGTGGACTGCTGAGCCGGGAGGAGCCGCTGTTTCAGACCCGGCCGTTCGTCGACCGGTTGGATTTCCGGCCGCGACTCTCCACGTCGTTTCACTGGAAAGGGATTGACATTCTGCCTTCCTTCGCGCTGGAAGAGACCTCCTACGGCGAGGGCATGCAGAACAACAATGTCGTCGCACAACGGTATCTGCGTTCGAGCCGGGAATTCGACTTGGATGTCATTTTCCCTTCGCTGTACCGCATTTACAACGCGCCCAAGTGGATGGGCTCGAAGTTGAAGCACTCGATCGAGCCGCGGTTCGAATTCAAGAACATCAGCGGCGTGAACGATTTCAACCGCGTGATGCTGTTCGACGAGAGCGACCTGGTGGCGGACACGACGCAGGCCAGCGCCTCGATTGTGAACCGCCTCTGGACCAAGACGGCGTCGGGCGAGGTGCGCGACTTTGTGAGCTGGGAGGTCGGGGCGGAACATTACTTCGATCCTACGTTTGGCGGCGCAGCGGTCCAAGGCATCCGCGACATCGTGGAAAGCACGTCGGAATTCGGCGCGTACACGTTTATGCAAGGGCCGCGCGGATGGTCGCCGCTCAGCTCGGCGCTGCGGGTGCAGCCGCTGTCGCATGTGGGCTTCGAGTGGCGGACGGACTATGACCCGCTGCGGCGCATGGTGATCGACAGTTCGGTGACGGCCGACTCGCGCTTCGACAACATTTTCTTCTCTGTCGGGTCGATGCAGGTCGGCTGCATGCTCTACCAGCCGCTGTCGTATTACGGCATCAATCCGTGTCTCGGGGCGCCGACGCCGACCCAGGCGCTGTCGCCTCCGTCGAACCAGTTTCGCGGACTGGTGGGCTTCGGTAGAGCCGACAAACGCGGTTGGAACGCGGCTTTTCTAGGGGTCTACGATTACCGCGTGGGTCTTCTGGATTACGGCAACGTGCAGGTGACCTACAACGCCGGCTGCTGTGCGTTCAACGTGCAGTTCAGGCGCTGGAACTTCGGGACTAGAGACGAGAAGGAGTATAAATTCTCGTTCGTCATCGCCAACATCGGCAGCGTGGGCTCGCTGCGGCGTCAGGACCGGCTGTTCTAATCTGCATCCCGCACCAACATGCGGGTGCACCGGCGCACCGGGCTAGGTTTGGTGATCGTTATCCTCGAGCAAGCAGGCGAGTCGCTCTTCGAGCGCGGCCAGTCGCGGACGCAGATCCGTTTTGGGAGTCTCGGCGGCGTCTGGTTGGCGCTCCGTGCTGGGCGCCTGTTCGCGCAACTCCTCCACGCGCCGCTCAGCCTGCTCTCCGCGCAGCTTGAGAGAGAGCGCGCGCTTCTCCAGATCCGCGGCGCGGCGTTCGAGCGAGCGCAGCTTGTCAGCCAGGTGCAGGGCCGTGAGGACGGCGACGCGGGAGGGATCGTCGGTGCGGGCGCGGTCGGCGATCCGGTTCATCAGTTCGTCGACGCCGGCGGCGAGAGCCTCCGTTTCGGCAACGTCACCGGTCGTGCGCACAGTGTACGCCTGCTTAAAAATGGTGACTCGGACTGCCCGTTTTGCGGATTCCCCGGTGTCCACGGATCTCAGGACTCCTGACTCTGTTCGAAGAGTCCCAGGCGGTCGATCTGCTCGAGGAGACCGCGAACGCGGGTGGCCGCATCCTGCTGCTTGGCGCGCATGGCGGCCATCTCATCCTGCAATCGCAAGACTTCGCCTCTCAATGCCTGAACCTGGGCGGAGGCCGCATCCCGTTCGTCACGGGCGGTTCCGAGTTCCTTTTCCAACTGCTCGCAGCGCCCGTGAAGGCTCTCCAGCAGTTTCGGCAACTGAGCGACGCGGGCTTCGAGGCGCGCAATCAGGGTCTCTTCGTCATCCAGCAACGGTAACATCGCTTTGGGTCTCAGGATGAGACTATCGCGGATTTGGCCCGCTCCACAAGCGACGTGAACGCGGCGGGCTCGTTAGCGGCCAGATCAGCCAGGATTTTTCGGTTCAAACCGATCGCCGCGAGCTTCATGCCATTGATGAATTTCGAATAGCTGATGCCGTTCAGCCGGCAGCCGGCGTTGATGCGCACGATGAACAGACGCCGAAAATCGCGCTTCTTGCGTTTGCGGCCCACATAGCCGTAGCGCAGCGCCTTTTCGACCGCCTCCTGCGCGGAGCGGTACAGCTTGCTCTTGGTTAGGAAATAACCCTTGGCGAGGGCTAGTGTTTTTTTCCGGGAATCCCGGCGATTGGTGGATCTTTTAACTCTCGGCACGTTTCTTCTCCTTGAAAAACTTCACTCACAGCGGTTTCCGCTTGGATTCCGCTTTCTGGCGGCGGCTCGGGCACGTGCAAAAGCGCCGGCGCGCACGCCTGATGGATATTCGTTCAGTACGGGAGCATTCGTCGCAGCTTGGCCTGGTCGGTTTCGTCGGCGACGACGCCCTGGCCCAGGTTTCGCTTGCGGCTGGTGGTCTTACAGCTCAGCAGGTGGCGCGCGTACGCCTTGTGGCGCATGATCTTGCCGGTGCCGGTCTTCTTGAACCGCTTCTTGGCCCCGGTGTGGGTCTTCAGTTTGGGCATATTCTGTCCTTGGAAAGGCCACGGGTTTCGGCCGTGGTCATGATGTTCTTATTCAGGTTATCACAGTGAAACGTAAGAACTGAACTCGGCTGCCGGCAATGGTCTCCCGCGCGCGTCGCGCGTCGAAGGCCGGTCGTTGCCGTTCAGGAGTTCAGGTGCGTATTAGTGCGCGCGATGGCTTCGTCGATCTCGGCGGTGCTCTTGTAGCCGATGGTGACGGCGTCGACCGTGCCCAACCGCATCACGAATCGCACCGAGGCGTCGCGCTGCTCGGGCGTGGAGAATGCGCCTTCGCCCATGATCTTCATTCCGATGATGCCGGTGCCCTGCGCGTGGATCTTCTGGAGATGCCCGACCACCTCGGGCACGTCGCCGGTGCCATCCTCGGTGCCGCGCAGGTTGTCCATGCGCACCCCGGCGTTGTTGATGCGGTTCAGCGACACGTCCAGCCACTTCTGGTCGGGAAACGTCCGAATCGGCACCAGCCCGTGGCAGGAGGCGCCGTGGGCGCGGATGATCCGCTTTTGTTTCGCTTCGTCAAAGACATCGCGGGCCGGCTTGAACGTCTCCGCCCAGTCGTTGGTGCGCACGCAATGCAGCAGCAAGACGTCAAAGTAGTCGGTGTTCAGCTCCTTGCGATAGCGATCGATCACGGTCATCGGATCGTCAGTCTGCTGCAGGCGGTATTTCGTCATTAGCCGGTAGCTATCGCGCGGAATGCCGGCCAGCGCAATGCGCAGCATGTCGTGCATGCCGGCGTAGTTCTGCGCCGTCTCGAAGAAGCGAATGCCGTGGTCGTAGGCATAGCGGACCAGGCGCGTGAACTGCTCCTGGCCGAGCTCGCGCTGCACTTTGCCGCCGAACGTGCCCGTGCCAAAGGCCAGGCGCGTCACCTGGACGCCCGAATTGCCGAGCGGCACCCAGTCGGTAGCGGAGCGTTTGGCGAGTTTTGCCGGAGCGGCGGTTGCGGCGTTCAGGCCGGCGTTGAAAACAGCTCCGCCCGTGGCGATGGAGGCGGCCGCTGCGGCTGCCGTCTTCAGAAAACTACGACGGTTGAAAGTGGACATGGATTTCAGCCTCTCTGAGTCGCGATAGCAAAAAAGATAACACAACAGCGGCGCGCCGCGGTGGCGCCGGGGGCTGCTTCACCATCACCGCAGCGCGGAGCGATGGTATAGAGTGTTTATGTTCGGTCATCCCCTGGGGATCAACAAATCGTGAGGTCTAGAGAACGAATATGCGCAAACTGAAAGCAGCAGTCATCGGAGCCGGCTTCATGGGCCGGACTCACGTCGAGGCCCTGCGCCGGCTGGGCTTCGTCGACGTGGTGGCCGTGGCCGCCATCAGCGACGAGGAAGCCAAGAAGTTCGCGGCCGGCGCCTACATCGATTGGGCCACCGCGGACGTCGACTCGATTCTGGCCGACAAGAGCATCGACGGCGTCCACATCTGTACGCCCAACGCGCTGCATGCCCCGATCGCGATGAAGGCGCTGAAGGCCGGCAAGCACGTATTGAGCGAGAAGCCGCTGGCGATGTCCGCCGCCGAAGCGAAGAAGATGCTCGAGCTGGCGGAGAAGAAAAATCTGTGCCACGCTACCAACCACAACCTGCGCTACTACCCGCTGACGCAGCAGATCCGCCGCATGATCGAAAACGGCGAGCTGGGCGAGATCCTCGTCGTGCAGGGCACGTACTCGCAGGACTGGCTGCTTTACGATACCGATTTCAACTGGCGCATTCTGCGCAAAGACAACGGCCCGCTGCGCGCGGTGGGCGATATCGGCTCGCATTGGATGGACATGATCCAGCATGTGACCGGACTGCCGATCACCGCGCTGTGCGCCGACCTTGCGATCATGCACAAGACGCGCAAACAGCCCCTGGTGGCGATTGAAACGTTCGCCGGCAAGACGCTGCAGCCCGCCGATTATAAGGAGATTAAGATCGATACCGAGGACTACGGCGGCGTGCTGCTCCATCTGGGCGCGCGCGCGCGGGGCGCGTTCACGGTCAGCCAGGTTTCGGCCGGTTGCAAGAACCGCTTCGAATTCATGGTCTCGGGAACGAAGGCCAGCGTGAGTTGGAACCAGGAGCAGCCTAATCACATGTGGGTGGGCTACCGCAACGAGCCGAACCGCATCATTCAGAAGGATGGGTCGCTGATGGATCCGCGGGCCGCGGCGTATGCCGATTACCCGGGCGGCCACGCCGAGGGCTACCCGGATGCGCACAAACAGCTCTTCAAGCGCTTCTGGTCGCGCATCGCCGATCCGAGCCTGCCGATCGAGTACCCGACCTTCGCCGACGGCCTGCGCGGCATGCTGTTGCTCGAGAAGGTGATCGAGAGCGACAAGAAGCGCGGCTGGGTGAACACCGGACTGAGCGTGAAAAAGCCGGCCAAGAAAGCGGCCAAATAGGCGCGGGGCCTGCCCGCCCGCGCGTGGTCGCACAAACGCAACGTCCGGGGATCAACTGAGACAGTGGGGCTCGTCCGCGACAGGACGCGCCCCCAGCATCTTCACGTCCACCTCGCACTCGAGCCCGATCCAGCCGAACGCCGGCTCGTCGCCCGGGGCCACGCTGAAGGACAGGAAGTCGTACGCCCAATCGCAGATGACATACTTGTCCAGCCTGCCGTCAGAGACTGCCAGGGTAAGGCCGTACGTGGCTGGGGCGAGGCGCGGCATGGTCCACACGAATTCCACGCTCATGTGGTCGCCCGCGACGAGCGGCGGCATCTGGAAGCCTTCGCGCGAAGTGTTCGAGCTGAATACGCAACGCCCCTGCCCATCGCGCACCATGAACCCGGCTATCGGCGCAGCGAGCGGCTGGTGAACTCGGAAGCTGACGCGGACGGTGACGATGTCGCCGTGCCGCAGGACGGGCTGCTGGCACGTCTGCTGCGGTCCGGTCTCCAGCAGGAATGTGGCGCCGCTGATGGTCACGCGGCCGTCGCCGAAGCGGTGGCCTGAAAACGCGGCCGGCGGAGCGAGATCCGGCGCGATGAATGGGGCTCGCACCGTCTGTGCCGCCGCTTCGCTGGCGATCATCGCGGCATCGCGCGCGGTCATGCTGGCCAGGTATTGCCCGACCACGCCATCGGTCGTCCCCAGCGCCTGCACCGAACCCTGCTCGAGCCACAGGCAGCGGTCGCTGATGGCCCGCACATCTTCCGAGGAGTGGGAGACGAACAGGATGCTCAACCCGCGCTCCCGCATTTCGTGGATGCGGTGCATGCAGCGCTGGCGAAACGCGATGTCGCCGACGGCCAGCGCCTCGTCCACCAGCAGGATGTCGGCATCGACGTGGATTGATACCGCGAACGCGAGCCGCATCAGCATGCCGCTCGAATAGGTCTTTACGGGTTGGTTGAGGAAGTCGCCAATGTCGGCGAAGGCGACGATCTGCTCGAAGCGCTCCGCCGTCTGTCTGGCGCTGAGCCCGTGCAATGAGGCCGAAAGCTGAACGTTCTGGCGCCCGGTGAATTCGGGATTGAATCCGGAACCGAGTTCCAGCAGGCCGGCCATCCGGCCGTTCGCCTCCACGCTGCCCTCTGTCGGTCGCAGGATGCCGGCGGCGATCTGCAGCAGCGTGCTCTTGCCCGACCCGTTCGCTCCGACGATGCCCAGCGACTCGCCGCGCCGGAGTTCGAAACTCACGTCGCGCAGCGCCCAGAACAGCTTCGACTCGCCGCGGAACAGGGCGGGGAACAGCGCGCGCAGCCGGGCCGACGGTTTCTCATCCACCGGGTAGGCCTTCGAGACATGGCTCAGGCGCAGCAGCAGGTCGTGGCCCGAACCGGCCGGCTCAGCGGGCACGGCGGCGATCCCCGTCCGACGATTCAGAATGTCTGCGCATGCTCATTTCCATGCGGCCACCACCACGCGCTTGCCGCGCGCGTGCTGCTCGTAAGCGCCCTCGGCGGGGGCTATGAACTCCACCCGGCGGAACCCGGCGTGCCGCAGCATCGCCTCCAGCGCGCGCGGCGAGGGACACGTGACCAGCGGCGCGACGCCCGTTTCGCGGTTGCCCGCGTTGAACTCGCCGCTTTCGTCGATCAACGCGAGAATGCCCTGGTAGGGCCGCGTCCACTGGCGTGAACCCCACTCCGTGACGCCCTCCAGCTCATCCACCACCTGGGTTTCGACGATGCACAACTCGCCCGTCACCGCGCTGACCTGCCGCAGGCACAGCATCGGGTCCATCACGTGATACAGCACGCCCAGCAATAGCGTCAGCGGATACACCGGTTGTTCCGCGGCCAGATTCTCGACCCGGCCCGCCACGAATTCCAGGTTGGCGAGACCCGTGGCCGCGGCCACGAACTGCGCCCGGCGCAGATTCTCCTCCCGCGGTTCGAGTCCCACCACGCGGCGCGCGCCCAGCCGCGCCACAGCCAGCGCGTAGTAGCCTTCGTGGCACCCGATGTCCAGGCAGTCGATCATGCCGATGCGCTGGCCGAAGTGCGCGCGCACGACGCGCTCTACCATCTCCAGTCGCGTCAGGAATATCCCGCTGACCGACGCCGGCACGGCCGATTTCGTCGTCAGCCCGCGGCCCAGGTCCAAAGAGTAGAACCAGGGCGACAATTTCTCGATGCCACGCCGGACGTCATCCTCGCTCAGCGGCGGCTGGACCCGAATGGAAGACTGCATGCCGATCTTCTATTTTAGGCGAAGGCAGGGAACCGACGTTTCCTGTTGTTCATGTTTTAGACGTTGTTCTGGTTAGCTTTTGAATGCTAGTAGGTTTAGGTGATTGAATTCCTACCTTAAAGTATGTGAAAACAACCCCAATGAGGGACGCAAGGGCTGGCGCACACCGTGTGCTCTGTCGCGATCGCTAACGAGGGGAACTGGGGCATGCATCGAACTGGGAAGCTGACCGCGGCGGCGTTCGCGATTCTGATTGTCAACAGCCTGTACCTCTGGTCCACGGCGCAGGCCTCCGTCTTTTACATCGGGAACATTTTGCTGCATTTTGTTCTGGGCCTCGGTCTGCTCGCGGCGTTCCTGTGGCTGCTGCTGCGCTCGGGAGAAGTGCGCCGTGCCATGCGCTGGGCTGGTCCGGTGCTGCTGGCCAGCGCCATTCTGGGCGGATTCTTGTTGTGGAAGGGCGCCATCACGGCGAACCACGCCGCGCTCGTGGCGCACATTGCCTCCGGTTTTCTGGGGGCGTTGCTGGCCGCCGCCGCACTTCACTCGAAGCGCTTCTGGGCTGTGACCGGGCTGGCGGCGGTTCTATGCGCCGCCTATGCCGGCTACCTGCGGCTGCATCCCTGGGCGCCGTCGGAAGTCGAAAACCCGACGCTCGTGCCGACCTCCATGCAGGAGGAGGGCGCCGGCTCGCAATCGCCCTTCTGGCCCTCTTCGGCGCAGACCAGCACGGGCCGGCTGATCCCGTCGAAGTTCTTCATGGACTCGAAGCGCTGCGGCGAGTGTCACAAGGAGATCTACGCCCAATGGAACTCTTCGATGCACCACTTCGCCTCGTTCAACAACCAGTTTTACCGGAGGTCGATCGAGTACATGCAGGACGTCAGCGGAACCCACGGCTCGAAGTGGTGCGCCGGCTGTCACGATCACGCGATGCTGTTCAGCGGCCGCTTCGAGCGGCCCGCGCGCGAGCAGATGGACACGCCCGAGGCGCAGAACGGCCTGGGCTGTGTCTCCTGCCATTCGATCGGCGCAGTCCACGGCAGCATGGGCAACGGCGGCTTTTCGATCGAATACCCCGAATTGCACGAATTGGTCGCGAGCACCAATCCGGCAGTGCGCTGGGTGCACGACTTCGTAACAACACGAGCGCCCGAACCGCATCGCCGCACGTTTTTGAAACCCTTCATGCGCAACTCGTCCGAGTTCTGCTCGGCCTGTCACAAAGTGCATCTCGACGTGCCGGTGAACAACTACCGCTGGACCCGCGGCTTCAACGAGTACGACAACTGGCAGGCCTCCGGCGTTTCGGGCCAGGGCGCGCGCTCGTTCTACTATCCCGACAAACCGCTGGCCTGCGGCGGTTGCCACATGCCCTTGGTGCCCTCCACGGATCCCGCGGCGCACGATGGCATGGTCCACAGCCATCGCTTCGCCGCCGCCAACACGGCTGTGCCAACCGCCAACCAGGATGAGACGCAGTTGAAGGCTGTCGAGGGGTTCCTCCAGTCGGGTTTCATCACGGTGGACATCTTCGCGGCGCAGCCCGCGGAAACCGCCCCGGGCCTGCAGATGCAGCGGCGCGCGGCCGCCGAGAACCCGCAGCAGGCGATGACCTCCTTCGCGGTCGGGGAAGAGGCCGAAACAACAGGCCAGTTCTTCCTGCGGGAGATCACGAAATTGGCGGCGCCGCTGGACCAGGCGGGCACGAAGTTTCAACCAGGCTCCACGGCGCGCGTCGACGTGGTCGTGCGCACGCGCAAGATCGGCCACTTCTTTCCCGGCGGAACGGTCGACGCGTTCGATGTCTGGCTGGAACTCGAGGGACGCGATGCGACGGGCAAGGTGATTTTCTGGAGCGGGAAAGTCGAAGACAACGGAAAGGGGCCTGTCGAGAAGGGCGCGCATTTCTATAAGTCGTTCCAGCTCGACGGGGATGGCAATCCGATCAACAAGCGCAACGGCTGGGCCATGCGCAGCCTGTTGTATGTCCGGTTGATTCCGCCGGGCGCGGCCGACGTGGCGCATTATAGGGTGCGCATTCCCAAGGATGCCAAGGGTCCAATTACGCTGAAAGCGCGTCTGAATTACCGGAAATTCTCCCGCTATTTCACGCAATTCAGCTACGCCGGCGAGCCGAAACCAAACCAGGATCCAAAGCTCGTCAGCGTCCATTACGACAGCCGGGAATACGATTTCTCGCCTTCGAACATTCCGGCCAATGTGGCGGGGAAAATCAAGGGCCGGATCCCCGATCTGCCGGTGGTGACGCTGGCCCAGGCGACGGCCAGGCTGGAGCTGGGCGCGGCGCGGACCGTGCCGGAGTGGAAGCCCGTGGTGCGCCGCCAGGACCGCGAGCGGTGGAACGATTGGGGGATCGGACTGCTGTTGCAGGGCGATCTGAAAGGCGCTGAATACGCTTTCACGCGCGTCACCGAGGCGGACCCCGATTACGCCGACGGCTGGCTCAACATCGCCCGCGCGCTGATTCAGGAAGGCGAGACGGACGCCGCCAAGCCGTTTATCGAAAAGGCGCTGAAGATCAACCCCGGACTGGGGCGCGTGCACTTCTTCCAGGCTATGGCGCAGAAAGCCGACGGGGACTACGATGGCGCGCTCGCGTCGCTGGCCCGGGTCGCGGCGCTGTACCCGCGCGATCGCGTGGTGCAGAACCAGATCGGGCGCCTGCACTTCCTCAAACGCGAATTTGCCCAGGCTGTCGAAGCTTTCGAGCGCGTTCTGGCCATCGATCCCGAGGACCTTCAGGCGCACTACAACCTGATGCTGTGTTACCGCGGCCTGGGAGACAACCTCAAGAGGAAGCGCGAGGAGGTCCTGTTCCGCCGCTTCAAAGCCGACGAGTCGTCCCAAACGATCACCGCCAAGCTGCGCGCCCTGAGTCCGGAAGACAACAACGAACGCCAGCAGATCCACGAACACGAAAGCATCAAACTGCCATGAGGAAACTCATTCTCGCGGGTCTGGCCTGCGCCGCCGCCTGGTCGCAGGGGCGATTCACCGACGTGACCAAATCCGCAGGCATCCAGTTCGTTCACAACGCCGGCAAGGCGGGCAAGAAGTGGTTGCCCGAGACGATGGGTGCGGGCGTGGCGTTTGTCGACCTCAATGGCGACGGCCTGCCGGACATCGTCCTGGTCAACGGTAAGGACTGGACGCCGAAGGGGCGGCGTTCCCTGCCGGGCGTGTACCGGAACAACGGCGATGGCACGTTCACCAACGTGACTGCCGGCAGCGGCCTGGACGTCGAAATGTACGGCATCGGCATCGCCGTCGGCGACTACGATAATGACGGCAAGCCCGACATCTACATCACCGCGCTTGAAGGCGACCGGCTGTTCCACAACGAGGGTAACTTCAAGTTCCGCGACGTCACCGCCGCGAGCGGCATCCGCAACGCCGCCTTCGGCACATCCGCGGCGTGGTTCGATTACGACCGCGACGGCAAGCTCG
>Ga0302320_10002348_pt1 | contig 44654 bp, 42 predicted proteins | sample Bog_T0_3_FD_202130 | JGI IMG/M metagenome (GOLD analysis project Ga0302320, IMG submission 202130) | Peat permafrost microbial communities from Stordalen Mire near Abisko, Sweden - Bog_T0_3 | ecosystem: Environmental > Terrestrial > Soil > Wetlands > Peat | place: Sweden: Abisko, Stordalen Mire...
GGCACGAACCAAAGAGGTTCTCGATCAGGCCATTACGGATCTGCTCCCACAGATCACGACGGACAACGCTCAGGCTTGGTTCAGGTTCTCTGGATACGGTGTACACCTATGAGAGAAATGCTCTAAGCGCGATTGCTTCGTGCATGGCTGATTCCCAGGTCTCAGAATCGAGACCTGGGCCACCCGCCGTCAGGTTGAAGATTCATTACCGCGTGGCTTCGAACAGGAACCACGCACGCCGCTCCGCCTCGTCAATCCAGATCTCGATCAAGCTGGTGGTTGCGTATTCATTGGCTTTGCTGGTAACTACGTGCGCCGCGCGCAGGCTCTCCACAAAGGCCTTGTTGTCGGCGTGGAGTTCCTTCAACATCTCGGTTGGACCCACAAACTCCTCGTCGTTGTCCGCAATCCGTTGCAGCCGGGCAATGTGTCCTATGGAGTGGATGGTTATGCCGCCGACCTTGCGAACACGCTCGGCTATGGCGTCGGTGATGCCGAATATCTGGGCTGCATGCTCATCCAGAAGCAGGTGGTAGTCGCGGAAATGTTGCCCGCTCATGTGCCAGTGGAAGTTCTTGGTCTTGAGGTAGAGGGCAAAGGCGTCGGCTACAAGCGCGTTCAGTACGCTTGAGAGATCCTTCACATCTTCGGGTGAATAGCCATCGGGAACGAGAAGCCTGGCGGCTTGCGATTCTTTTTCGTGGATTTGTTTGGACTTGGACACAGAGGATCTCCTTTGCAGGCGAGGGTATTGGGACGTCCGGAATGGAGCGTCTGCGCCAATTCCTACACCCTGCAAGTGAAAGAAAGGGCATCCTGGATACTCAGCGCATGCACGCCAACGCTGGATCGAGGCACGGCAACGGAACCTACTCCCGACCAAGTACTTTGAACTCCCAGCCGAATCACACGCGACGGATGAGCCACACAATCAGCACAACCACAATAACTGTTCCTAGCAAACCCAAACCTAACATAGCGCCTCCCAGCGGACAAATAGGGCCTTAAAATTACCCATACAGACACGATAGGCCTGGATTCCGGCTTCGTCTGATCAAAACCAGACAAGGCCGGGTGGCCCGCATCTGGCCATCCAAAAGTCCGGGTGGCCCACATCTCGATTTTGAGATGTGGGAGACGATGAACCTCACCCCGCTTCGTGCCCCATTCTTCGCGTACTTCACGAAGGATGGGAATCCAAAACTCATCGTTCCGCCTGCCGAAGGCCGCTGGCCCGCACCGCAGGTGGCCTCGCGTTCGTTGCGTACCCATCTACCCCCGGATAAATGCCAGCAGGTCCGCGTTCACCTGGTTCTTGTGGGTCGAGCAAAGCCCATGCGGCGCGCCCGGATAGACCTTCAGCGTCGATCCTTTTACCAGCGCCACCGTGAGCAATGCCGAATCGTTGATGGGCACGATCTGGTCGTCGTCGCCATGGATGATCAGCGTCGGCACGTCGATCTTCTTCAGGTCCTCGGTAAAGTCGGTCTCTGAGAATGCCTTGATGCAGTCCAGAACCGCCTTGAATCCCGCCGCCATCCCTTGCAGCCAGAACGAGTCCTTCAGTCCTTGCGAAACTGTCGATCCGGGCCGGTTGGCCCCATAGAACGGCGTCGTCAAGTCCTTGAAGAACTGCGAGCGGTCGGCCAGCACGCCGGCGCGGATATCGTCGAAAATCTTTATCGGCAATCCGCCTGGATTACCGGCTATACTCACCATCAATGGCGTGACAGAACCGATGAGTACCGTCTTGGCTACGCGGCTGGTCCCGTGGCGGCCGATATAGCGAGCCACCTCGCCCCCGCCGGTCGAATGCCCCACGTGAACCGCGTCCTTCAGCTCCAGCGACTCAGTCAGCGCCGCAAGGTCGTCGGCGTAGGTGTCCATATCGTTGCCATTCCAGGGCTGGCTTGACCGGCCGTTGCCCCTCCGGTCATGCGCAATCGTGCGGTATCCGTGCGAGGCCAGAAAAACCATCTGGTCTTCCCAGGCATCCGCATCCAGTGGCCAGCCGTGACTGAAGACCACGGGCTGACCCGCGCCCCAGTCCTTGTAATAGATTTGCGTTCCGTCTTTTGTCGTAATGGTGGGCATTGGAATCTCTCCTTGTTCGGTTTTGTTCGGTTCGTACTGGTTGGGGAATCTTGCTTGCCGCAGTCGAGGAAGAAGTGTGGATTCGGCTGGCTCTCTTATTGGAACCGCGGCCGGTCGTGCAGTCTGAGCTTTTTTGTCCAACCGTCAGGACGCGCCTCATGGCCGAGTGCCCCGCCCTGAAACAAACACAAAGCTTGGCGGGTGGCCCACATCTCGAATTTGAGATGTGGGAGACGATAAACCTCAACCCGCTGGGCGGGTGGTCCGGGTCTGACCAATAAGTTCGGGTGGCCCATGTCTCGATTTTGAGACATGGGAGACGATGAACCTCAACTTGCCGTCCTTCGTCTTTGAAACCCTGTGGACTGCCCCTCCCTAACTTGGGCCTTCCCGCCAGGGCAGTCTGGCAGATCGGCAAGCGGTATAAGCAAAAAGGCCCGGAGCGAGCGGCCGGCGGTGTTTCCTTATTCGTGACTCCCGATTTCCGGCTCCTGTGTGGACTCTTCCTGCGGGTCGGGCCGATTCGAATGTACCGGAATTCCGCTGATAAGACCCTGATAGTCAGAGAGGCGTTTGCCGAGGATAACCACACCCTTGTCCGTGATTTCATACTCGCGAATATCCTTGGCGTGATTTCCGCCCCGCATTTTGATCACCACCATGACCTTGCGAAGCTGGCCATCGATGGAGACGTACCGTAGCCGGATGATGTCGTCGGTGAGGAAAGAAATTGAGTAGGTACTGAATGGGAATTCGATGAAAGACTCATCCACCTCAACCGTGCTAAGAATCGTCACTCCGATTCCCGTCAAAGCGAAGATCATCCGGTAGAGCGATTCGCGAAAATCGGCGCGGAAGCCGGGCGACAGAGCCATCTCAAAGCCCGCCAGGGAATCGATCACCAGGCGCTTGGCGCCAATCTTCTGCACTGCGTCGAGAATCGAGTGCATGGTTTCATCCACCGAGAGATCGAGGGGACGAAGATAGAGGATTTTGAGTTTCCCGTCTTTCTGCGGCGTTTCCAGATCCAAGCCTAAAGTGGTGGCCCGCTCCGCATACGCTTGCGGGCGTTCTTCAAAGACCGCCACGATTCCCGGCTCCCCCTGGCTTATGCCTTCGGCAATGAATTGGGTTGCCAGCACCGATTTTCCAGTTCCCGAAGACCCCGCCACCAGGACACTATCGCCTTCGCGAACGCCCCCACCCAGCATCTTGTCCAACTCCGGAATACCGAAGCAAAGACGCCGATGGCTGGGCGGATCTTTCACACGTCCGGACAATCCAAAAGTCCGCGAGAAAGCTTGCACTCCGGCATCGGTGATGCGGAAGGTGTGCAGCCCCGGCACGGAATCCTGACCGCGCAGTTTGATAATCTGCAACTTTCGTACGATTGAATTTCGCTCCGGCGTTTGGCGCAGCCAGAACAGCCCATCGGCGACGGTAAAGATGGGATTGTCGCGCAACTCGTCCTCTGCATATTCACCGATCAAGAAAGTTGTAGCTTGCCAGCTAGCCAGAAACAGGGCTAACCCTTGAATGAAGGATTGCAGGTCCAGGTCGCTTTGCGGCTTCCGCACCATGGTGCGGAAGGAGTCCACAACCACGACGGCAGGGTTGGCCTTTGTAACTTCTCTGGTAATCTCCTCCAAAACCGCGCCCAGGTCCTTCTCCAGAACAACCTGGCTCAGGTTGATAAAGCGTATGGAATCGGGCAGCTTGGCCGGATCGAAGAATGTGTACTGCTGCTGGTAGCGCAGCATCTTTATAGAGGATTCGCCGAGGACGGTAAAGTAGAGAGCTGGACGCTCCGGAGTTGCATTGGCAAACACGAACTGATGCGCCAGCGTTGTCTTCCCGCTTCCGGGAGCGCCCGCGATGATGTTGAACGAGAATTCGGGGAGACCGCCGCCCACAATTTCGTCGAGGCCCGGAACTCCTGTCGGTAGTTTGTTGATCTTCACTCTATCTTCTGTGTTCACGCTTTTCTCCTGATTTCCGAATTGCAATCGTCGAAGGCCGCATCCGGCCACACACTCTGTACCAGTCTCAAGGTTAAAGTTCCCCCTAGGAAGACCAGAAGCAGCCCGAGTAACCGCGCAATGAGGATCACGCCTCCCTCGCTAGCCTGATCCTTGCCGGAGCCAAGTTGAGGCGCAAACTCCACCAGTTGAGGTTCAAATTCCCCCAGCCCCTGTAAAGATCCATCCGCTGCTATCTGCACCGCCCAAAGACCGGGAGCTTCCGACTTGGCTTGCGTCAAAGCGCGGAAAGCGAGCGCCTGAAAACCGAAAACTCCAGCAAACGCACCAAGACTCTGACGCAGCTTCTCATAGACGCGAAGGGTCGCGGACTCCACAGGATCGGAGGTCTTGCATGCAACGGCTTCGTAAGCAAGAAGATACCGCGCCAAATCTCGCATTTCTCGGGAAGTCGTCATATTCAACCCTGCATCGTTCAAGGTAGCGGATTCCGATAACCGTTATACGTCTCATCAAGAATCAGGGCGGCGATTCCGTCTTTCCGCAAGCGACCCCGCGGTTGAGGTGTTACCCATCCAGGGCCGCTCTGGATAGAGCGCCGGCGTAACTCAATTCATGTAGCCATTTGTCTGAGGCAGCGGTGCGTCTTCTTGCGGGCCACCCGCCTTGCTGCGGATGAGTGTGAAAACGTCCAAAACTGTAGCAATACTGCGAATGTTTCCAGCGGCACTGTAAAGGCCTTGTTCCATTCCAGGGTGATGATCCGCCAAGTCTTCAATACGATCACTCACACCTCTCAGCCGGTCAATTTCCAGCAGAAGATCCCCGAAAGCCGCAGCGATGACCAGACTATCGACCTCTGAGTCTGTCTTGTCCGCTGTGGCCGTGGCCGACGCTGTTCTGTCGTCAACCTGAAGGCGTAAATCTTCGATCAAACGCAGCGTTGTTGCCTCGCCAAGGAAGGCAAGAAACAGCCCGAGTAGCTGCGCAATCAAAATGACCCCAGCCTCGCCATCCTTATCCGCGTCCGTCTGGGATTCGAGTTCGTCAAGACCGTGCAAGCATCCATTTGTCGCTATCTGCACCGCGCTGAGCCGGGGAGACTCCGACTTGGCGAGAGCCAAAGCGCGAGAAGCGAGCGCATGAAAACCGTCAACTCCCACGGGTGCGCCGAGCTGCCGGCGCAGCCTCTCATAGACGCGTACAGTTGCAGGCTCGGTTTGCCGGGAGGTTGTACTGGCATCGGTCTCGCAAGCAACGAGATTGCGGGCTAAATCACGCGTCATTTGTCGAACAGGCATCGGTTCCGCTCCTTTTTTGCACACTACAACGCGCCTCGAGCGTGAGGCGTATGCCGACATAATACTCTCGTGCCGGTTGCTATGTGGCGAGATTTCCGGCGCTTTATCAGACTCCATTTGGAGCCATGCGATTCATAATACTTGAAACATCTCAGGAAGGCTGATCAAACTTGAACAGGGGCGCACGCCGGTGCGCGTCACGGCGAGCAATTCCGATCAGCATTCAGCAAAAGGATGGTTGAGACTTGTCGATAGAAGGCTCCGCATCCGCCAAGGCAGCTTCCCAAAGAGCGCCTTGGCGGGCCGCAGACACCTTAGGCGCAAGGAGATCGCCTCTATCATGACAAAACTCAGCACGGACGATAAGACAACAGGCAAGGTTCACGAAGTCACAGGCGCAATCAAGCAGACGGCCGGGCAGATTACCAACGACCCAAACCTTGAAGCTAACGGCAGAGCTGAAAAGAACGCGGGCAAAGCGCAGAACTTTGTCGGCAAGGTTGAAAAGGCTGTCGGCGAATAAGCAGATCAACGTCACACACACAAACGAGAGAGGTCAGAACAAAATGTCGCAATCAGTGATGGAACAGTTGGGCGAGCAAATTGACGAAACAAAGCACAAGGCTTCGCGGGCGGCATCTGCCGTTGCGGATGCGCTTGAGGATGGCGTAGGAGCAGTACGGTGTGCCGCAAAACAAGGCAGCCATGCCGCTTCAGAGCTATATGTTGACACCAGACGGTATGTGCAGCGGCATCCGGTCGAATCCGTAGCGGCGACATTCGCGGTAGGCATCGCGGCTGGAGCAGCGATCGGCTGGATGGTGGGTCGCAGGCAGTACTAGCAAGTGAGCGGCCGGGCGAAACCCATCTGACCATCCAAAAAGTCGGGTGGCTCGTGTCAGCAAACCACAAATTTGGGTGGCCCAGGTCTCGATTCTGAGACCTGGGAGACGAGCAACCTCACCCCGCCGCTTTTCGTTTTGAAACTCCATGGATAGCCCCTCTCTGCCCCGATATTCCCATCCAAAATCCTTTGTTCTCCGTGCCGAAAGTCTGCACTGAGCGAAGTCGAAGGGCCGCTTGCCGCGACTCAGATGCCTTGCGAAGCCGCTCGGCGTATCGTATATTGCAAACATATACAGAGGCCGCCCATGCTCTTCAAGGCCAAGCTGGTGACCTTTCCCAAGCTGCGCCCCTCCACCGAGACGATCTCGCTGCGCATGCCCGAGGATGTTCTGAACACCATCCGCAGCCATGCGCGCCGACTGGATGTGCCCTATCAGTCGCTGATCAAACTCTGGTGCGCGGAGAAGGTCAACGAGCTGGTTCACTCTCCGCAAACAGCCCATCGTGGCAGCAAATAGTTATGCCTGCCGAGCCGCGCCAATTCGATGTGATTGTGTTGGGAGCGGGCGCGGCTGGGCTGATGTGCGCCGCCGTGGCTGGCCAGCGCGGGCGGCGCGTGGCTGTGCTCGAACACAACGGGCAAGTGGGCAGAAAAATTCTGATCTCAGGCGGCGGGCGGTGCAACTTCACGAATCTGCACTGCGGACCGGGGAATTTCATTTCAAACAATCCGCATTTCGCCAAGTCGGCGCTGGCGCTCTACCAACCGCGGAATTTTCTGGAACTGGTCGAAAGGTATGGAATACCCTGGCACGAGAAGACGCTGGGGCAGCTCTTTTGCGACGGCTCGGCGCGGGCGATTGTGGAGATGCTGCTGGCCGAGTGCGCGGCGGGCGGCGTGGAGATTGTGCTGAATGCGCGCGGGATTACAGTGGAGGCCGGCAGCGGCGGGTTTTGTGTTACTTCATCCGCTGGCGAGTTCAGGGCGGAGTCGCTGGTGGTGGCTACGGGCGGGCTTTCGATTCCGAAGCTGGGAGCGACGGGGCTGGGGTATGATCTTGCGCGCCAGTTTGGGTTGAAGGTGATCGAGCCGCGGCCGGCGCTGGTTCCGTTGGTGCTGGGCGGGGATGAGACGGGATGGACAAAGCTGGCAGGAGTGGCGGCAGAGGTGGAGACCTGGGCAGACGGGGCGGATGGTAAGGCTTTGCGCGAAACTCGATTCAGAGAGAAGATGCTGGTCACGCATCGCGGGCTGAGCGGCCCGGCGGTGTTGCAGGCGTCATCGTACTGGCGGCCGGGAGCGGCGCTGGTGGTGGATTTCGCACCTGATCTCTCTTCGCGGAGTCCCCTGTTGGAGGCGTTGCTTCAGCCCGATGCACGACGGGACGCGGCGGCGCTCCGGCAGGCGTTGCGCGCTGTGCTGCCGCATCGGTTGGCCGACTACCTGGCTGAGATTGGCGGGCCGCAAGGCTGGTCGAATGCCGCGCTGGAGGCGTGTGAGCGGGAGCTGCGGCGCTGGAAGTTTCATCCGGTGGCGACCGAGGGCTTTGAGAAGGCTGAGGTGACGGCCGGGGGCGTGGATACGGACGAGTTGCAGGCGCGGACGATGGAGGCGCGGGCAGTGCCGGGGCTCTACTTTATTGGCGAGGTGGTCGATGTGACCGGGCAACTGGGAGGGTTCAACTTCCAGTGGGCCTGGGCCTCGGGGGTGGCGGCGGGGCGGGCTTGCTAGGGACCAGAAACTAGGAAAAGCCTACTGCGCGGGCGGGGCGCCGGACTTGGCGGGCGGGGTGAGGACGAAGCCGTTGCGGACCAGGGCAAAGCCTTGCTGGGGGAGTTCGGCCTGTAGGAGCTGGTTCTCGGGGCCGCTGAAGAGGTCGGTCGGGGCGCCTGCGAGGGTGGCAATGAGGTGGTGGACGACGATGGGATTGCCGTCGAGCGTGCCCTGCTCGTCTGCGTAGGTGGCTAGCTGGATGGGGGCGACAGAGCCGGCCTTCTTGGGGATGATGGCCCAGAGGTCGCGGCTGTTGCGGGCGACGCCGAGAGCGAGAAGGGTTTCATAAGCGCCGGGATCGAAGTCGGGCAGGAAGACGGCGGCGGGGTGCGAGGCCAAGCGTGTGGTGGAGACGCGGCCGTTGGCGGAGGTGGTCAGGAGGGTCTGGGCTGGCTCCGATTTTGGGTCCGGCTCGGCGGTCACGTTGACGGCCGAGCCGTTGACGATGGCGCTCAACTGGACGTGGCGGAGGTGGTTGGCGGCCGAGAGGCGCTCGGTCTTCGAGAGGGAGTAGTCGAGGCCCTGCATTTTGACGCTGACCAGCGAGGTGGAGGCGTAGCCGTGGGGGGTAGCGGTGAAGGTAAAGCTGGCCGTACCGACGGGCTTGCCATGCTGGCTGACGATGAAGCTGGCGGACTGGGCGCGGGCGGCTGGGGCTAAGGCGATCAGGGCGGCAAAAAGCGCCGCGAGCGGGAGAAGAGTCAGTTTGCGCATGGTTTTATTCATCGTTCCTGATGGGTTAGACACGGGATGGGGGTATAAAGTTGCGCGGCAACAGGGAAAAGGGAGAAACGGCCAGGCTCCGATTGCGATTTCCAGGCGGAGTTTTGGCCATTTTGAAGCAGCATGGGATTGAATACGATTCGCGGTATGTGTGGGGGTGATTCACGCCGACCTTACGGGACGGCGGGGTTGTGGGTGTTCGATTACCCCGGGTTTCACCCAGGGCTATTTTCATTTTCTCCCTCCGGGAGAACGGCGGGCGCGCATCGATTCCAGGTCGCAGATGCGAGGCATGTGGCATACAGGGATGGGAGATCGCACAGAGGGTTGAGAGTCGTGCGAACCCACCGTTCTTAATATGCGCGAAGGATGGGACACCCTGCGATGTGATTCAATGAAAGAGATGGCGATTCCCCGGAGATCGACGGTGCGTGGGCGTGCGATTGCGGCTGCGCGGAAGGTGCGCGAGCTGCGGATGGTGGCCAGCGCGCTGGCATCCACTTCGCATCCCGTGCTGGCGCAGATTATCCCGGCGCGCTTTTGCAACCTGTCGTGCGGCTACTGCAACGAGTACGACAAGGTCTCGGAGCCTGTGCCGCTGGACGAGATGCTGCGGCGCATCGACCACCTGGGACGGCTGGGGACGGCGATGATCGGCCTCAGTGGCGGCGAGCCGCTGACGCATCCCAATTTAGATGAGATTATCCGGCGGATGCGGCGGACCGGGGCGATTGCCGGAATGATCACCAACGGCTATCTCTTGAATGAAGCCCGGATTGAGCGGCTGAACAAAGCCGGGCTCGACCACATGCAGATTTCCATTGATAATTTGGAGCCGGACGAGGTCTCGAAGAAGAGCCTCAAGGTGCTGGACAAGAAGCTGGTGATGCTCTCCGAGTACGCCGAATTCCATGTGAACATTAATTCCGTAGTCGGCGGGGGCTTTAAAAACCCAAACGACGCGCTGGTGATCGGGCGCCGGGCGCTGGAGCTGGGCTTCGAATCGACGATTGGAATTATCCACGATGGCAGCGGGCAACTGAAGCCGCTGAACGAGGACGAGGCGCGGGTCTACTTCGAGATGACGCACCGGCGGAAGACCAACTACTCGCGCTTCGACAAGTTTCAGGAGGCCATTGCACAGGGGCGGCCGAACGACTGGCGCTGCCGGGCGGGATCGCGCTACCTGTATATCTGCGAGGACGGGCTGGTGCATTACTGCTCGCAACAGCGCGGGTATCCAGGCGTGCCGCTCGCCGAATACACAACAGTCGACGTAAAGCGGGAGTTTTTGACGGCCAAGAGCTGCGCGCCGAATTGCACCATCGGCTGCGTACACCGGATCAGCTATATCGACCATTGGAGAGCGCCGCAGACCAGCACGGTGTCGCCGGGCGGAGACGCGGCTGAGACGCCGGCGCTGGTGCAGATTCAGGGCGGGAAATGATTTTATTCCTAAAAATATGGATTTTCTGCAAGTTGAACAATCTAAATGAAAATATATTGAAGGTTTTTCGATCAAGAGCAGCAAGTTAGCCCCGCTTCGCGGGGTTCGCGAGATGGTAAGTTAGCGGACGGCGAACAATGCGAGTAGCCTTCCATCTTCGATCTACGCTGCGGATCACTGTGCGGCGCGGCGGGCGGTGACCAGGGCGCGGATGAACTCCGGTGTGGAACCGCAGCAGCCGCCCAGAAAGGCTGCGCCCGCATCGCGCAACGCTGCGTAGTGCGACGCGAAGAACTCCGCCGTGGTGGCATAGTGAAGGCCGGATCCCTCCATTGTGGGCAATCCTGCGTTCGGCTTGATCCAGAGGGGGAGATCGCAGGCCGCGCGGAGCCGCCGGCAGATGGGCACGGCCAGCTCCACGCCTACGCCGCAGTTTGCGCCGACCGCGTCCGCGCCCGCTTCCACCATCGCCACGGCCACTGCTTCGGGCGTTGCGCCCATCATGGTGCGGTCTTTGTTCTTGCCGGAGTCGAAGGCGAAGGATACGATGACCGGCAATCCCGTGAGCCGGGCAGCCTGGACGGCCAGGCGCGCCTCGGCGATGTCGCTCATGGTTTCAATCAGCAATGCATCCGCGCCGGCCGCCGCCAGGGATTGCGCCTGCGCGGCAAAGGCGGCGGTTGCCTCTTCGCTGCTCATCTCGCCGGATAACAGCATCTTGCCGGTGGGGCCGATGGAGGCAAAGACCAGCGCCGGACCCGCGGCCTGGCGCGAGAGTGCGACGCCCGCGCGATTGATTGCGTCCAGATCCGTCTCCGCAACGCCCTTCATGGCGACGGCGTTGGCGCGAAAGGTGTTGGTGAGAATGACCTGGCTGCCCGCCACGGCATAGGCGCGCGCCACCGCTTCCACCTGTTCAGGATGGGTGAGGTTCCAGGTGTCCGGGTTGGCGCCGGGAGGCAGGCCGCGCGCCTGCAACTGCGTACCCCAGGCGCCATCGGTGATGAGCAGGCCGTTGGCCAGCCACTCGCGCAGGCGATTCGTACGATCAATCATGGCACACAGCATACACGATTCCGGATCAGGATGACCACGCGCGCTGCGCATGGGTTTGCCGCAAAGGGGCCGGCAACATTCCGGAAAACAGGCCAACGTTGTACTATGTGTACGTCCCATCAGGTCAGAGACAATTTGGTGCTTTGTTTGAGTGGCAAACCCATGGAGAAACCCATACAGGATTTATCGGCGTTGCGTCATGCGGTGATCGAGGGCGACGTGCCGGCCTCCGTCACGGCTGCGCGCACGGCTCTGGAGGAAGGCGTTCAGCCGATTGACGTGATCAGCCAGGGCATCAGCCCGGCGATGGCAGAAGTGGGCAAGCTCTTTGAAGAGGGCGAATACTTTGTGCCCGAACTACTGATGGCGGCGCGCGCCACCAAAGAGATTTTCGTGATTCTACGTCCTTTGCTCGCCCAGGCCGGCTCCAAGCCGATGGCTCATGTGGTGCTGGGGACGGTGCAAGGCGATCTGCACGACATCGGCAAGAACCTGGTCGCGGCGATGCTGGAGGGCGGCGGCTTCGAGGTCACTGATCTGGGCGTCGATGTTCCCCCAGAGACATTTATTGCCGCCGTGAAGAAAAGGCCGGTGCAGATTGTCGGCCTCTCCGCGCTGCTGACCACGACGATGCCGGCGATGAAGACCACCATCGAGGCCTTCCGAGCGGCCGGAATCCGGGAGCAGATCAAAATCATGGTCGGCGGTGCGCCGGTCACGAGCAAGTATGCGGAAACGATTGGCGCGGATGGGTACAGCGAAACCGCCGCGGCTTCGGTGGATTTGGCGCGCCGTTTAGTGGCGGCTTGTTGATCCGGAACGATAATAGTGTCATGGTTATGGGAGATTTCCGACTTGGTGAAGCTCTTAGAGGTCGAAGAGCGGGCAGTGGAAAGGGCGGCATGAATCGTTTGCCAACAGGTTGGCGTCTGTGGTTGCTGGTTACACTAACGATCTTCTGCCCGATCCTGTTTCACCCCTGGTGGCTTCTGATTCTTTCCACTACCGCATATGCCTTATTGGTTTGGCTGCTGATGCCGAGAAGAAAAGATCCAAAATAGCCCACTACCGAAGATTCATGAGGTAAAGGCATGAACGACCAGCAATGGAATACGCTCGTCTCTGTCGTTCGCGGAGAGGTGGTCAGCCCTCTCCCGACTGCGTTCATCATCGATAGTCCCTGGCTGCCGAATTGGGCGGGCCACACGATTTTGGATTACTTTACCGATGACCGCATCTTTCTGGACGACAATCTCAAGGCCATGCGCGCCTTTCCGGAGACGATTATGCTGCCGGGTTTCTGGTCGGAGTACGGAATGTGCACGGAACCCTCCGCCTTCGGCTCCGTCTCGATGTGGGGCGAGGACGAATTTCCCTTCGCCAAAAAAGTACTGCGCTCGCCCTTAGAGGTCGAACTGCTGGAAAAGCCCAATCCGCGCAAGCACGGCTTGCTGCCGTTTGTGATCAAGCGGCTCCAGCACTTGCAGCCGGAGATTGAAAAGGCCGGCCACAAGATCCGCTTTGCGGTGGCCCGCGGCCCGCTCAATATCGCCTCGTTCCTGATGGGCACGCCGGAGTTCCTGGAGGCGATCAAGACACACCCCGAGCTGATGCATCGGCTGCTTGATATCGTCACGGATTTTCTGGTGGAGTGGATCGCTTATCAGCGCGAAGTCTTCCCGACGATCGACGGAATTTTCCTGCTCGACGATATCGTCGGGTTCGTGAGCCGGCGCGATTGCGAGAAGTTCGCATTGCCGTATTTGCAGCGCGCCTACGCGGCGGATGTGACGGTGAAGTTCTTCCACAACGATGCGCCGTGCAAGGCCAGCGCGCCTTTGCTCGAGTCGGCGGGGATCAATCTACTCAATTTCGGCACGCAGCACACCGTGGCCGACATGAAGAGCTGGACGAACAACCGGATTGCGCTGATGGGGAACATTCCTCCGCGCGACGTGCTGGCCGATGGAACGCCCGAGGACGTGGCGCGCTCGGTTACGGAGATGCTGAATTCACTCGATGACCGCTCGCGCCTGATCGTATCGTGCGGCGGAGGCATGCCGCCTCATGCGCCCACGGAGAATATCAGAGCGTTGATCACGACGGTGGAAGAGCTGACGCGCTAGAGCTGTGTCAGGAGAGGAGAGCCGGTGTCAGAAGAACTTAGCTCGACGGTCGCGCAGAACGGCCTCATTGCGGCGGCGCTCGCGGCAGAAATCTGCCCGGAGCTTGCTCTTGCTCCTCTTGCTCCGGCTGAAATCTACCGGTATCTTGGCTATCTGCTTAAGGGGTCTCCCGCGCCTCCCATGGCGGAACGCATTGCCCAGGTTGTGGCGGAGGCCCAGTTATGCCTGCGTCCGCGCGGCGCCTACGCTGTCTACCCGGTCTCCAGGCGGACGGCACATTCGTTGAAACTCGGTGATACCACGATCTCCGGCAATATCGGAGAATACCTCAAAGATGCGGACCGCGTGGCTGTCTTTGCCGTGACCGCGGGCGAGGAGATTTCTCTTCTTTCCGAATCCGCCGCGAAGAATGGCGACGCCTTCTCGGCGTTGGTCATGGATGCGGTCGGCTCCTGGGCGGCGGAGGCTGCGGCGGATGCGCTGATGCTGAGTGTTCGCCGTCATCTGCGGGACGAAGAAGAGCTGACCCTGCGCTATAGCCCCGGCTACTGCGGAATGGAGATCAGCCAGCAGCGCAAGCTCTTCCCGCTCATGCAGGCGGAGGCCGTGGGAGTGAGACTCATTCCGTCCATGCTGATGCATCCGCTGAAATCCATCTCCGGGCTGGTTGGCCTGGCGCCCAAGGAAGCGGTCAGTTCGTATCATTCGCCGTGCGACCTTTGCCCGCGAACCGGGTGTTCTATGCGGCGATGAAGGCCGCGCTCTGGATCGGGTCCACGGCATCCCGCGCGCAGGTCATCATGGCGCACTTTGGCGAGTCACAGGCGCTATCGCAGCATCAGAGAGTCGTAGGGGGGATGATTCAGTGAGAAAAGACGGGGAGTCGCTGCACTTTTCGCAACAGGAGCCTTATAGCCTCTCTGTTGCGGCTGCTCTAAGTTGTTGAAAGGATTGGAGGCGCGGGCCGGGATCGAACCGGCGCATAAAGGTTTTGCAGACCTCTCCCTTACCACTTGGGTACCGCGCCTTGGCAGGGCTGCCTCAAAATACCTGCGGATCGATCCATGCCGCCGTAGCCAATCCGGCGAATGCCGGTGGGCGGAATGGAGCGGGAGACGAGATTTGAACTCGCGACCCTTGCCTTGGCAAGGCAATGCTCTACCACTGAGCTACTCCCGCTTGGTGCAAGATTGAGTATACCGGGCCGCCCAAATCCGGTCAAACCGCGAGCGGCGCCGGCGTGGTTGTCTGGGCCCGCGAGCCCTTCTCTTCGCGCACAATCTCCCCGTCGCGCATATACAGAATGCGGCTGGCAATCGACGCCGCCTCGGGGTTGTGGGTAATCATCAGCGTCGTCTGGCCCAGCTCGCGGTTGGAGCGCTGCAGCATGGCGAGAACCGCATCCGAGCTTTTGGTGTCCAGGTTGCCGGTCGGCTCGTCGGCCAGCACAATCGCCGGCCGGGTAATCAGCGCCCGCGCAATCGCCACGCGCTGCTGCTCGCCGCCGCTCAGCTCGCTCGGCCGATGCTCGAGCCGTCCCTGAATCGACAGTAGATCGCAGAGGTGGTCAAGATACTTGCGGTCCAGCGGCTGCCCATCTTTCCCTTTGGCGCGTCCGCTCACTTCATAAGCAATTTCGATGTTGCCCATCGCCGAGAGCGTCGGCAGCAGGTTGAACTTCTGGAAGACGAAGCCGATGCGGTGCTTGCGCAGCCGCGTGCGCTCGCCGTCCGAGAGCGAGGCAAAGTCCACCCCGTCAATCACCACGCGGCCTTCGGTGGCCTGCGTCAGCCCGCCCAGCAGGTAAAAGAGCGTGGACTTGCCCGAGCCCGAGGGACCGACAATGGCGACAAACTCCCCGCGCTCGACGGCCAGCGAAACGGAGCGCACCGCGGTGACCGGGACTCGGCCCGCCGCGTAAACCTTGGTCAGGTTTTCGGCAAGAATAATCGGCAAAGACTCTTCGGGTTGCACAGTTGCTATTGTAAATGCGACCTGCGGTGGGGCCAGCCCGCCTGCGGCGAAGAACAAAGGGAAGGATACCGGCTTCTTGACATTTGTATACACAGGGAGCAATGTTTATATATACAGGAGGCGCAAAGATGGCTGCCACTCTCACATCGATTCGACTGGACACGAAACTGGCGGACGAGGCTGTGCGCGCCCTGGGAGCCAAGTCGCGCACCGAGGCCGTTCATATAGCGCTCAGGGAAATTGTCGCAATGAATCAATTCAAGGCGACGATTAAGAAGTACGAAGGCAAGCTCACCTTTGCCGGCTGCGATGAGTGAAATTGTTGTCTTCGACACCTCTGTGCTGATCGACAATCAGCGGACGGCCCGCCATTCTCAACGCATGGCCGGTGTCACCGGATTGGTGCGCCTCAGTTCCGTGGTTCTGGCAGAGCTTTGGCGCGGGGCCACTCGTGCGGAGGAGCAGGAGTTTCTTCGTGACCTCGAAAAGAACCATCCCATCCTGACGCCGACGGAGAAGAACTGGCTGGAATCCGGAAAAATTCTGGCGAAAATCTTCACGGACAAGGGCTACGAGCCCAAAAAGCTGCGCGATCTGCACTTCGACGTGCTGATCGCGCTCACCGCCCGCTCCCATGGCGCCAAGCTGATTACCAGCAACCGCGCCGGCTTCGAGCTGATTCGCGAGTACCGTGAGTTCGAGCTGGAGGTCTGGTAGGCCGCGCTATTCCAAGTCCAAAAACTCGGACCCATTGCAAGCTCAATGCAGACCTTGATACACCCGGCTCATTTTCTCATTTGGGTTTGGATACTGTGCAGTATTATTTTGAGCATGACTATCATTCTCTTCTGCCGGAACGGTCACGATCTTTCTAAATATGATCAGACGAACCACCTATCCGAGGACGAATCCGGGAGCACAAGCTGGGTAGACGCAGGACGCCATAGGCCACCCACTACCAAACAGATTATTGCGATGGCAGAACGTTTGAGGCCGGAGAATCTTCAGCCGCGTCAGCCGTTTTGTTCGGAATGTGGCGCTCCTACATTGGATACCTGCCAACACTGTAAATCGCCGATTCTGAAAGGCCACAGGCCCGCATATTGTGGGCAATGCGGTAAGCCTTTCCCATGGACCGAAATGTCCCTTACGGCCGCAAAAGAATATACAGATGAGCTTGATGAATTGAGCAGTGAGGACAAATTGGCCTTGAAAGCGACCTTCGCTGATTTGACAATCGATTCTCCGAAGACAGAAATTGCGGCCAACCGATTCAAGAGGATTTTGCTAAAGCTCGCGCCGGATGTAGCCGAAACAATCAGAAAAACGATTGTAGAGATTGCCAGCACAACGGCAGTCAAGCTAATAAAAGGATGAACAAATTATTCTCACGTTTCATGCACTCTGTTGCGGACTAAAATCATCTAGAATGAAGAAGCAACGATCTCCGAGATAGGATTCCCCTCCCATGACCACAGCGTTGAACTCTACACTTGTCTCTGCTTTGGAAGCGGCTGCCGCGCAGGCGGGCCTGGTTCTGGTATCCGCCACGGAGGGCCGCGACTTTCATGGCCAGCCCACGGCGGTCTTTCTGCTTGGTTTGGCTGGCGCGCGAACTGGGCTGATTGGCACGGATGCCGCCAGCCGCACGCTCAAGCTGGAGTTGACCGAGGCGTTCAACTTCGACAAGCCGGAGCTGCTGGCCACGATGACGGCCCACCTGGCGGCGCAGGCCATGCGGCTGCGCAATCCGCGGCCGGATTGCTGCGTCACATTGGGCGGACTGCCGCTGGCCTTTGGGCAGTTTCAGTGGCCCTTTCACCGCTCGACCTCCGGCGCGGACACCTACATCGTCCACGGTGAGGTGCATCTGGCCGACGGCGGAGCGCTCAACCTGCACGCCAAGGTCGCCGCATCGGTGACGCTGACCTTTGCCGAGATTGTGCCGGCGATGGAGCAGTCCTACGCGGAGAGTTTTGTTTATAACGCCGTGCGCAAAGTCGTGGACCAGGGCCAGTTGGAGTTCCTGAAGTCCGGCAACCGCCAGCCCGTGCCGGTGACCACGCGCTACTACAGCCGCTGGCAAAAGAAGTTTCTCTTCACCGAGACCACGGACGCGGAGCGCCTGGAGTACCTGCTGCGCAAGGTCTATTGGCTTTCGGGCGTACTGGGCGCGGGCGAGCCGGTGTGGATTGCCGACCCGATGGATGCGCAGTACCTGAACACCACCGAGGCTGATCTGCTGCGCATGGCCGGCGATAAGGCGGGTGAAGGGCTGATCCGGCTGGAGGGGGAATTTGCCGCAGCCACGCCGCTGCTGCTGGCCCGCGCGCCGGAGTACCAGGCCCGACTGGAAGCCGCGCTGAACTTCACCAAGCCGCAGTTCAATGAGTCGATGCGGGCCGGGCACGCGAATATGTAAAGCTGTCTACAGCGCCGCGCCGCAGGCGGAACAGAAGCGCGAGCCCACCGGATTGGTCTGGCGGCAGCGCAAACAGGCCAGCAGCGTTCCCGGCTGCGGCGCGGGGGGCACGTTCTCCGTAACATTGAATGGCTGACCCCATCCTGGCATCGCGATCCCCAGCATCGCCGCAATCCCCGCCGCCTGGATGGCGTTGAACTCGCGCACCCGGCCGGGCATGAAAAAGCACTCGACAAAGCCAAGGAACCCTGGAATCCCCGTCCAGAAGAAGCAACAATAGAGAATCCCCAGGCCGGTCCGCCGTAAATAAAAGTGGTGGAGGCCGAAGCTGCCCAGAAACAATGCCAGCAGAATGCCGACCACTTCGTCGCGGCGCACCGCCGCATAGTGCTGATAAAAGATCGCTTGCGGGTTGGGATAGGGTTGGCTGCTCATGGCGGGTTCTCCTTGCTCTGCACTCAGGATACGCAAAGGGATGGCGCGGGGTTCCGTGGCGGGTGAATGATCCTGTTCCCTTGAACAAGGCCGATAAAGGATCATGGTTTCCCAGGCCCCAAAAGCGGGACCTGGGGCACCCAGCATTTCTGCGAGCTGAGCTGTTTTGCCGGAACTATTGCTGCGGCGGGGTGGACTGGCTCGATGAGGAGGAATCGCCGACCGGCGAGTCGAGGCGGGTGATGTGCACGCTGGTCTGGGTTTCAGGGACGGTGCCGTCGTTGGCCTGCACCTCGGTGGGCTTGCCCTGAATCAGGAAGCGCTGGACCGACTTGCCACGGGCGGGGATGCGAACGCGCTGGGTGACGGAGGCCTTGGCTGAGCGGACGGTGACCGGGATTTCGGCGGCTGCGTAGCCGGCGTTGCCAAGATGAACGGCGACCAGCCAGTTGTCCGACGAGGCTGGTTCAGGGAAGACGCCGTCGATGCTCAGGTCGGGCAGTCCCTTGTCGGCATCGACCCAGTCTGCGAAGAACCAGGCGAGATCCGGGCTGCCCGCAGTTGCTTCGAGCAGCTTTTCGAAGGCGCCGCGGCCGGCGGAATTGCCGGAGTCTCTATTGGTATCGGGGTCGTGGGCGGCGGGATTGTAAGCGCGAAGAGCGGCGGAGAGCGCGGAGTCGCCGGCCAGGTCGCGGAGCATCCACAGGACATAGGCAGCCTTGGTGCGGTAGTAGACGAGCGAGATGGCCTGGGTGAGCGGCTGGCCGGCGCTTTGGCCGGGGCTTTCCGGCTCGGCCAGGGCCAGCGCGGCGCGGTCCGCTTCCAGCGCGCCCAAAGCAACCTCGCGTCCGCGCTGCTTTTCCACCCACAGAGTACCCATGAAGGAAGCTATGCCCTCATTGAGCCAGGCGGGGGGCGGCTGCTGAGCCGTTGGCGGCTGGAGCCAGGCGTGGGTAAGGGCATGGACAAGAATGCCATTCAACGAACCCGGATTGGCCTGGAGATTGGTCAGTGGAGCGGCTTCGCGGAGCGGAATGGCCAGCAAAGGGCCGGTCTCGAAGGGCGCGTCTTCGGGGTCGGGTAGATCGAGCAGGGTGAGCTGGGAGCGCGGCTGCTGGCCCAGCCAGCCTTGCAAAAACGGAGTCACCGCCGTGGCTGCCGTGGTCCAGAATTGCTGGGATAGCTCGTCTTCGGGGAGGGTCCAGGCAGTAAGGTTCGCGCCGGGATGGGGCGTGCGGATGGCGACAAAAAGGCTGGGAGACTCGAAGCCGAGGATCGAGTCGCCGGAGTCGGCGGTCGCCACTGAAGCCACCTCCTGGCTCTGGTCCAGAGAATTAGATTCCGTGATGGTCAGAGGCGCGGCGCGGCCGTTGATGAGAGCGACGGTGGGAGCCTGGCCATGGGGGAACTCGACGATGAGGCGCAGGCGGAAATGCGCGCCGGTGAGCCGCAGCTTGTGATCGCCGATCTCGTCGAAGAGGCGCGCGCCGTCGCCCAGCAGGACGGGCACGCTGGCCGCCGGGTACCAAACGACGTTGCCAAAGCCGCGCAGGCCGGTGAAGGGGAGGCTGATCTGGTCCCACTCCGTGCGCTGGGCCGCATCCTGTGGCGCGCCGATGGCTAGCAGGCGCTGGGCGCTTGGGGCGATCACGCCGGAGTAGGCGGCGTCGACGCGGAGGCTCTCACCCGGCGCGAGCGGCTGGACGAGCGGAACAACCGCCTCGTGCAACTGGCCGGTGTGGTCGGTGTCGGAGTTGAGGGTGGCTACTTGAAATGCCGCGTCGTGAATGCCTACACGAATCCGCTCCCAGTTGAGCGACGAGGAGAGTTGCATGGGGATGCGCGTGAGCGGGGTCTTGCCGTCGTTGCGGACGGTGAGCTGGGCGCGGACGGCAAGGCGCTGCTCCGCCGGGCGGAGATGCACGTCGAGGTCGTAGGTGGTGAAGGTGACGGCCTGGCGCTCTGCGTCCGCGGCGACAGGCGTGGCTGTCTGGATTGCGGTCGGCGTGGCGGCCGGGCCGGACTGGGTGGTCGTCTGGCCGTTCTCATCGGTGGAGCGGGAGAAGATGACTTGGCCTTGGTGGGGCTGAACTTGTAGCGGCAGCGAGGGCGGCGTGGCTGGGGCGGTTTGCGCGGCGAGGGGTAAAACCGCCATGCCGGTGATAGCCAACGCTGTGAGGGCCGCTGCTTTGAAAGGGAGAGTCGAAGTTCGTCGTTTCCCACCCTTTTCGCAAAATACGCGAAAAGGATGGGGCACGGAAGATTTTTGGGCATACCGGCCAAGAAAAAACTTCATGAACCCAGGCCTTTCTGTTTCTTTGGCTTAGACGCAGCGGGAGCGGTGGGGGCTCCTGCGGTGCTACCAAATGCGCCTTCGGCGCGGCGCGCGGCTAGCCGCCGCTGGCGGAAGGCTTCAAAGAGCACCACCGCTCCGGCGGCGGAGACGTTGAGCGAGCTGACGCCGCCGCTCATGGGAATGCGCAGCAGGTGGTCGCAGCTGCGGCGGACCAGGTCGTGCAGCCCCGCGCCCTCGCGGCCCAGCACCAGAACGCAGTCGCCAGTCAGATCGAACTGGTCGTAGTCGGTCTGGCCACGCTCGTCGAGACCGATGATCCAGAGGTTGCGGCGCTTGAGTTCCTCCAGCGCGCGGACCAGATTGACCACGCGGGCGATGCGCAGGTGCTCGGTGGCTCCGGCGCTGGCCTTCACCGCGACCGGGCTCAACGGCGCCGAACGCCGCTCCGTGAGCAGCACGCCATCCACCCCCGCGCCGTCGGCCACGCGCAACAGAGCGCCCAGGTTCTGCGGATCTTCCACGCCGTCCAGAGCCAGCAGCAAGCGGGCCGCGCCAGCCCCGTCTGCATCAGGCCGCGCTGGCTCGAAAAGGTCCTCAATCGAAAGAAACTCCTGCGGATGAACCAAAGCCACCACGCCCTGGTGGGAGGGGCTCTGGGCCAGTTGCGTCAACTGCTCGCGCGCCTCCTGGCGAACACGGACGCCGGCCGCCCGGCAGAGGGCGACCAGCTTCTCCAGGCGAAGATCGTCGCGCTCGCGAGCTACCAGGACGTGGTCAAAGCGCCTACGGCCGGCCTTGACGGCCTCCTCCACCGGATGCAACCCATACAAAACTTCCATAGAGGATAGTGTAGAAGATCGACGAAGAGCAGCCCAACTCGCCGCTGCAAGTTACGCCAGCAATGAACCCGCTAACTTGCGAACTTGCTATCACCGCGAAGCGGTGGCGAACTTGCTGATTTTGTTTACAAACCGCCTCATCCAACCATGATGTTCATGAGGAGGCGCGGCGACACCGCGTTTGGCCGTGCGCCGTCCTCTCTGCGCTACGATCTTCGTATGCGCCTCTTTGTCGGGATTCCCTTGGCGGTTGCGGTCCGCGGCGAGCTATCGGGGCTCGCGGCGCGGCTGAAATCCAAAGACGACGGGCTGCGCTGGACAGCGCCGGAATCGTGGCACATCACTCTGCAATTTCTCGGCAATACCAGCCCGGAGCAATACGAATGCGTGGCCGCGCGGCTCAGCGAGCTGCATCCGCCATTTGTTCCCATAGCTCTTGAGAGGCTGGAGTTCTTCGCCCGCGCCGGAATCCTGATCGTTGCGGTCACGTCCACGCCTCAACTGCTCTTGCTTCAGCAGCGGGTCAGCGCGGCAGCTGGGCTCTGCGGCTTCACTCCCGAGGCGCGCCCTTACCAGCCGCATATCACTCTGGCGCGCGACAAAGGCAAAGAACGAGGCCAGGAACCCACTGAACTGAAGGTTAAAATTCAACGCCAGCCAGCCTTCACAAGCTATCTCGCCGAGGAATTTCTCCTCTACGAAAGCTTTCTCGGCCCTGCCGGCTCCCGCTATGAAATCCGCAAGCGCTTTCCCCTCCAAGGCCGCTCCTGAGCGGGAAGGCGATGTGGCGTAAATCGAACTTCCACCGGTCGCCTGTCTTCGTGATACTATCTCCGAAAGGGTTTTCCCCGCCCGCCACCCGGTCCCACCAAGGAGGTTTCCATGAGTCCATTTTCCCGTCGCGAATTCCTCAAATCCTCGCTTGCTGTTGGAACTCTGACCAGCGTCGGCACTCTCTCTCTGCACGCCGCCTCCCGCACAGCCACTGACATCGTCACGCTGGGCAAATCCGGCATGAAGGTCACGCGCCTCGCTTTCGGCACCGGCAGCGCCAATGGGCACGTGCAGGCCGCGCTCGGCCAGCAGGAATTCACCCGTCTCATTCACTATGCTTACGACCGCGGCATCCGCTTTTTTGAGACCGCCGAATCCTATGTCACCCCGGCCATGCTCGGCGTGGCTCTCAAAGGCATCCCGCGCGAGAGCTATCAACTGATGAACAAGGTGACCACCGACGAGGGCGTCGATCCGCGCCAGCGATTCGATCAGATGCGCCGCATGATGCAGACCGAATACTTCGACATCATGCTGCTCCACTGGCAGCATAATCCCGACTGGTTGGCCCGCACCGGCCGCTGGCAAGACGGCATCCTCGAAGCGCAATCGAAAAAGACCATCCGCACCCGGGGAGCATCGGTCCATGGCCTGCCCGCGCTGCGCCAGATGCCCGGCAACCAATGGCTGGAAGTCGCGATGATCCGCATGAACCATAACGGCACGCGCATGGACGGGCCGGACTACCGGGACGACAACAATCCCACCAACCGGGATGAGGTCGTGGAGCACGTCAAGCAGGTGAAGAAAGACGGCATGGGCGTGATCAGCATGAAGCTGGTAGGCGACGGCACCTTCACGCGCCACGAAGACCGCCAGGCCGCCATGCGCTTCGCTTTCAACAACGCCGGCGTCGATTGTGTGACCGTGGGCTTCAAAAACACAAGGGAGATCGACGAAGCGATCAACAACCTGAATATCGCGCTGACATAGGCGAGATAGGTTCAATATCGCTTGCCTGGCCGCAGCGTCGCCGCGCGTGGCCCGGAGAGGCTCCCGCGCTGGCTATTGAGCCGTATCCCTGTCGATTCATTACCTTTGGAACTCATTTTTGGCCGGCGTCCCATTTTTCTGAGGCTTCAGTGGGAAATCTGGCGTCTAATTGAATGAGATGAGTATATCTGTGTTCGCTCGACCTTTTACCGCATCGGGTTCCATCACCGCAGTTGACGAGCAGGCGCGGCAGGAGAACCTCGCCGTTTCCGCTGGTTTGAAGCGCCAGGACGTTGGCCTTTTGGATGAGCTGATCGTCCGCTACCAGCATCGGCTGATGCGCTATCTGCTTTATCTGTGCGGCAATCGCGAGATGGCCGAGGACATCTTCCAGGAGGTCTGGATGCGGGTTCTGGTGCGCGGGGCGCAGTTCAACGGACGCGCGCGCTTCGACACCTGGCTCTTTACTATCGCCCGCAACCTGGTGATCGACCTGCGGCGCAAGAAGACCACGTCAAGCCTGGACGAGCTCTTTGAGGGCGGCAGCGAAGACGACCGGCCGATGAGCTTCGAGGTTGCCGGGGACGGGCCGACGCCGTTTGACTACTTTGCCAACCTCGAAGACCGGGAGCGGATTGCGGGGGCGCTGATGAAGCTGGATACGCTCTACCGCGAGGTGCTGGTACTCAGGTTCCACGAAGATCTGTCGCTGGAAGAGATTTCCAAAGTGACGCGGTCGCCGCTTTCGACGGTGAAATCCAGGCTGTATCGCGGTCTGGCCGCGATCAAGCCCAAGCTGTCCTCTGCTGCCACCTGCGGTGGGGCCAGCCGCGCCTGCGGCGCAATATCCTCGGTGGGGCCAACTGCGCCTGCTTTGTCGAGGACGGAATGAAGCCGGATGAGAGCGCCGATGCCAACCGCGAGCTGCTTTCGGCCCTGGCCGGAAAGCGGGCGGACCGGGAGTGCACCGTGGCCCATCATACCTGTCGCGTTGTGAACGCCTCGCTGGGAGTGATGCAGGAGCAGAAGGCCGGGCGGCAGCGGTGCCGTTCCGTGGCGCTGGCGGCCACGCTGGTGGTCCTTCTTGTGCTGGGTCCGCTGGCCTGGTGGATCGCCGATACGGTCATAGAAGAAGAGCACCTGACCGGCCTCTTGGGCCAATTCGGCTTGCTGGCGTTCTTTCTGTGCGCGGCGCTGCTGGCCTCGGCGGTGCTGGCCGGCTGGTTGCGTCGCAAGCCCTGAGCGATCATTCCCCCGATCGGCGATCCTGCCCTTAAGTGCGCGCAACTTACCGATTCCCTTCTCCGTCTATTCATACAGAGGTTAAGCGTTGCTTAATCTCCTGAGAGCCCCTCTGAGAGAGGGATTGCCTATGCGAAATCCAGAGTCCATTTCCGTCAACGAAGACCCTCGCCTGATTCCGGTTTGGTCGATCGTGGCCGCCGCCGCAGCCTTTATGCTGGTGGAGTACTATTTCTGGCTGGTTTTGCCGGATCAGCAGCACCATGTGCCGCCGCTCGGCCTGCGTACTTACTTCAACATCTCCTTTGGATTGCTGGTTTCGCTTTACTTTCTGATGGTGGGCTACGTCAGCAAGGACGCGCCGCGCCGCGCAATGAGCGCGCGCTTCTGGATCGCCATCTGCTTCGTAATGCCCGGCGGCATCGGCGCGGTGCTGTACTTCCTGCTGCGCCAGCCGGAGGTTTCGCGCTGCCCGGCCTGCTCCACGCATGTGCAAAACGACTTCCACTTCTGCCCGCAGTGCGACTACCAGCTTACGGCCAGTTGCGGCCATTGCTTCCGCACGGTGCGCTCCACTGACCAGTTCTGCACGCAGTGCGGCCATGAGCTGGCCGCGGACCATATGCCGGCCCGGCTGCGTGTGATCGGCGAATAGAGCAGGGAATAGGGAATAGGCGCATCGCAATTGACCGGAGCGCGTGGCCTCCCTACAATCAAGCTGCATTCTGCTTCCGGCCCGCATGACTCTCACCGCGCTCATCATCGACGACGAACAACTGGCTCGCGAGGAGCTGGCCTACCTGCTCGACCAGGTGGGCGGCGTGGAGGTCGTGGCCCAAGGTGCCAACGGCATCGAGGCCGTCGATCTGATCGAGGAGCACCACCCCGACATGGTCTTCCTGGACGTGCAGATGCCGGGGCTGGACGGCTTTGCGGTGATTGAACGGCTGATTGCGCGCCGGGCCAAAACGAAAGGAAATGGAGCGCCGCAGGCGCAGTTGGCCCCACCGCAGGTGGTGCCGCTGCCGCAGATTGTTTTTGCCACGGCCTACGACCAGTACGCGGTGCGCGCCTTTGACGTGAACGCGGTCGATTACCTGCTGAAGCCCTTTGACCGCACGCGCGTCGAGCAGGCCGTGGAACGGGTGCGGGGACGGCTGACTTCCGCATCGTCCGGCGGCTCGCCCAATGGCGCAAATGGCCCTCTGCCCGAGTCGCAAATCGAGTCTCTGCTGCGTCTGCTCAATCGCCCGCAAGGCGCCGGCCGCGTGCCCCAGCCCGCCAAGTTGATCGTCCAGGCGCAGAACCGGCTGCTGCTGATCGATCAGGCGGAGATCTGCTACGCGGCCATCGACGAGGGCGTGATTCGCGTGGTGACGCAGAGCTTCGAGGGCTCCTCCAAGTGCCGCACGCTCGAGGAGCTGCTCGACCTGCTCGATCCGACCGTCTTCTGGCGCGCCCATCGCGGTTTTGTGGTGAACATCAACCACATCCGCGAGGTGGTGCCGTGGTTCAAATCCAGCTACCAGTTGCGCATGAACGACAAAAAGCAGACCGAAATCCCCGTCAGCCGCGCGCAAACCCGCCGCCTGCGCGAGCTCTTCAATCTGTAGCGTCCTTCTCCCGCTCAGCAAGCCGAACCCAGGCGATGGCGGCAAATCCTCCCATCACAAAAATGGAAACCAGCGCTGATGCTCCGGCAATGTCAGCGTAGCTCCACGGCTTGCCGGTGGGGTCCATGACGACGGCCGGAGCTTGGTGGGAGAAGACTTGCAAGACGTTGCCCGCGGCGCAGAGCGCATAGAAGACCACTGCCGGACGCAGGCTGGCCGGAGGCGCGGCGATGAATGACTCCGCGCGCCGGCGCAGATAGAGCGCGAAGAGCAGATAGATGGTGAAGACAGTCCCGAACCAGCCCAGGTAATTCGAGACAGGCACGCCGAACCACGCTCCTCCCTCGCGCCAAACCCAGCCATGCAGCACCGTGGCCCACACCGGATCCTGCGCCAAATCCCAGGCGACCATGATAAAGCTGGCAACGAGCGGCAGCCCGATGATCCGCAAGCCCGCGACCGGCGCATGAGGATTGCCGACTATCGCGCGGGCCAACGTCCATGAGACGTAAGACATTCCGATGTAAGCCAGACCCAGCAGTACCGGCACTTGAAAGAGCTTCGGTCCCATCAGCTCCACGAAATAGTAGTGGCCGAAGGGAAAGCCTGTCACGATGCTGAAATTTTCGGAGAAGTTGCCCACCACGATGCAGAAGCCGGCGAAGACCAGAATGCCGCGCAGCCGGTAGTGGCGCGCTCCATCGAACAGCGCGAAGGCCATCGCGGAGAGCACGTCGAGGGCGACAATGGCGGTGCGCGGAATTCCCGTGGGCGCAACCTCCAGAACCCGCGCGCAGGCGTAGGAAGCAAGAATCAGGCCCAGCGCAAAGGCGATCCGGGCGCGGCGAGGTGGCAGTTGCATTGTGGATAGTGTTGCAGACGCAAACCCGCGCGCACAAGCCCGGCGGCTGCCCCCGTACAATAGAATCTGAAGCCGAACCCTCCCAGCGATGGCCGAAAAAGAAGAGAAAAAGCCGCAAAAACCCGATGAAGATCCGGTCGGCAAGGTCTACGACTCCCGGCTGATCCAGAGGCTCGGCCATTATCTGCGCCCCTATTGGATTCAGGCCACTGTCTCCACGCTGGCCATCAGCCTCAAATCCATCTGCGATGTCGCCGGCCCCTTCCTGGTGATGGTGGCCATCGACCGCTACTTCCCCGCCGACTCCCACTCCGCGCTCTCTACGAATATTCTTGCCCGCGGCATGGGCACAAAGAACGCGCTCACCCGCCGCCTCAGCGACGACCCCATCCAGGGCATCACGCAGTTGGCCGAGGTTTACATGGCCGTACTGCTCTGCGCCTATCTCTTCCAATTCATCCAGACCTACCTGATGCAATGGACCGGGCAGAAGCTGATGTTCGACCTGCGCCGCGAGATCTTCCGCCATATGCAGCGCATGCACATCGGCTTCTTTGACGCGCACGCCGTGGGCCGGCTGGTCACCCGCATCACCTCCGACGTGGACGCCATCAACGAGATGTTCACCGCCGGCGTGCTGGCCATCGTGGACGACTCGCTCAACCTCACCATCATGGCCGCTCTGATGCTCACCATCAACTGGCGGCTGGCGCTGCTGGCCTTTTCCGTTCTGCCGCTTATCCTCGTCGTTACGCGCCTCTTCCGCGACCATGTCCGCGCCAGCTTCCGCCGCGTCCGCGCCGCCATCGGCCGCATCAACAGCTTCATCCAGGAGCATATTTCGGGGATGAGCGTGGTGCAACTGTTTAACCGGGAAAAGCGGGCTTATGACGACTTTGAAGACGTTAACCGGCAGCACATGATCGCCTTCAAAGACACCATTTTCGCCTACGCGCTTTTTTATCCCGCCGTCGATCTGCTCAGCGCCGTGGCCATCGCGCTGATCGTCTGGCGCGGCGGGATCGGCGTGCTCACTGGCGTGGTGATGATCGGCGTGCTGAATATGTTCATCCAATACTCGCTGCGCTTCTGGCGGCCCATCCAGGACATGAGCGACAAGTACAACATCCTGCAATCGGCGATGGCCGCCAGCGAGCGCATCTTCAAGCTGCTCGACACCGAGCCGGAGATCGTCAGCCCGGCCAGCCCGCTGCCCGGCGACGGCAGCAACAGGATCGAGTTTCGCCACGTCTGGTTTACCTACCAGAAGCTGACGCCGGAGCAACAGGCCGCCGTGGGAATGCACATCGATGAAGCGACCTTCCCTCAGGGGCTAAAGCCCGTGGATTCAAATGTCCAGCCTGCGGCACGGCTCAAGCCGTGCCCTTTCAAAGCAACTGAACCCAATGCCGCCGAACTGGCCGCCATCCCCGGCATTGAATGGATTCTCAAAGACGTTTCCTTCACCGTCGAACCCGGCCAGACGGTGGCCATCGTCGGCCACACCGGCGCCGGCAAAACCACCCTCACCAGCCTGATGATGCGCTTCTACGATGTGACCGCCGGCGAAATCCTGCTGGACGGCATCGACCTGCGCGAGCACGATCTGACCGCGCTCCGCCGGCACTTCGCCGTCGTGCTGCAAGATCCATTCCTCTTCACCGGCACGCTGGCCGAAAACATCCGCTTCGGCAACGAAGCCATCACGGACGCCACCCTGCGCCAAGCCGCCCGCGACGTCAACGTGCTGGACTTTATCGAGAGCCTGCCCAACCAATTTGACGAGCCGGTCCGCGAGCGCGGCAGCTCGCTCTCGACCGGCCAGAAGCAGCTCATCAATTTTGCCCGCGCGTTGGCCTATAACCCGCGCATCCTCATCCTCGACGAAGCGACTTCGAGCGTGGACACCGACACCGAATTGCGCATTCGCGGCGCATTGGAGCGCATGGTCGAGGGCCGGACCAGCGTGCTGATCGCCCATCGCCTCAGCACCGTGCAGCGCGCCGAAACTATTTTAGTGATGCACCGGGGCCAGTTGCGCGAAAGCGGCACCCACCAAGAGCTGCTCGCGCACCGTGGCCTCTACTGGAAGCTCTACCAATTGCAGTACAAGGACCAGGAACAGAGAACAGAGAACAGAGATCAGAGATCAGAGATCAGAGATCAGAGAACAGAGATCAGAGATCAGTCACGGCGGCTGTTGTCAGGGGTTAGGGAGTAGGGAGTAGGGATTCAGCGGAGCAGCGGCGGCAGTGAATATGTCGCGCTGCAAGGCGATGGCTTATGAAGCCCTGCAAGCATAGATAAAGAAGGCAATCGATGGAGCTCCAAGACTGCAAACTGAAGAATTGGGAGACGTTTTTACAAAAGGCGGCCTTGCGGGTTGTGATCAAGCAGAGAAACTCCGGTTGGAGGTTTACAAAAAGTGTGAAAAATGGCCAAAAATAGCCTGAAATAGGGTGTTTTTGCATGTTATTTAGCCCCTTTTTCGTACATTTGGAGTGAGGCTTGCGCTCCTTGAGAGCGGATGAAGCCCCTTCGAGGAGGATGGGACGATGCGGGAGCGAGAGCGGCGGTTGGCGCGGAGGAAGCTGGACAAGGAACTCAAGTATTACCAGTGGGCGGGCAGGGAAAAGAAGCCTACGCAGGGTTTGCTGCGGGCGGTCCGGCACGCGCTGGGAGTTCCAGTGGCGGAGATGCTGAGAAAGCTGGAGATGAGCCCCTCGGTGCTCTTCCGGCTGGAGCAGAGCGAGCTGCGGGGAACGATCTCGCTGAATGGGGCGGGCGGGTTGGCGCAGGCGATGGGCTGCCAACTGATTTATGCGGTCGTGCCGCGCGACGGGAAGACGCTGGAGGAGTTGGCGGAGAAGCGGCTGTGGAGCAAAGTGCTAGGAAGCAGGGAACAGGGAATAGGGAGTAGGGAATAGGGAACAGAAAACGGCGATTTGGCGAGGCGGCGGGCGCGGGGCTGGGTTGGTGAAGGCAAAGCCGTTTACCGGGATCTATTCGCGGCGCGGCTGTGTCCGGCAATTGAGAACGCGAGCGCCAGCCAGTCCCTAACGACCCCTGAGGCAGGATTGTCGGTCATTCCGGAGTAGCTAATTCTGCGATGGAGCAGGACGGAAAACCCTTGCGGTTTGGCTGATCCATAGACGCTCTTTCACCATCGAGGCTTTACCTTTTGACAAATAGTTGTCAAAAGTGAAGCGCAGCGGTATACTGAACTCAATTCCGCAACGGATAGCATAATTGCTCATCTGGGCCGGAAGGGGTAAAGACTGGCGCGGAAAAGCTTAGGAACGCAACCCCAAAGCGACTAAATGAACTGACCGCGATTTAAGCCTGTCTTAGAGCCGGGATAATTTGAGCAAAATGGAGCCTGTATGGCTCCATTTTTGTTTGTACAATCCAATCAGGTGAGTTCATGAACGAAAACTGGCAGGAAATAATCAAGAAGGCTATGGATAGCGGCTTGGCGTCCTCGAAAGGCGCGGTGCCCGGTGCCAAGCTTCGGCAAATCATTGCTCATATCGCACCCTCATACGGCGAGCAGTACCCGCCTATGGGACATGAGAGCGAGAAGTTCAGAGTTTTTCTCGGTCATTTTGTTTCGCTCGTCACCGTGTTTTCGCGCGATGGGCAGGACATCCTTGTCGCTCCATCTGACAGACCGGAGTTGCTCGGCGCCTCAGAAACCGGGCAGGCTCAGCTCCGCGAAGATATGTTTGAAGCCTTTACTCGCATCCCACGAGAATCCCCCCCGATGGAACCCTGGTACGATCGGAACGCCGATAAAATCAAGTGGCAAACGGCGGACGAGGCCGCCGTTTCCCACGACTTCTCCAAAATCCCCCCAGCCACTCTTGCCCAGGAATTGGAAGATCGACGAGAGTTCGCCCATTCCTTAGAGATCGACTCTCAAATCAAGGACAACCTTCTCGGCATTCCTCAAAACCAATCAGGCCTATGGACATTTACTAAGATCCTTAAAGAGAATGGCCTCTCGCACAAATGGCATTTCTTCCGATTTCGGGCCTTAATAATGAGAATTAGAAGCTGGTGCGAAAGTGAGAATATTGAGTGGCGCGAGGACTGGCTTCGTTCCGGGAATGCCCCGCCGAATTCAGGTAAACCACTGAGTATACCGGACCTTATTGATAAGCAGCATCGTTTCGAAGGGTTCTTGCAAGGCTTGAATGATGAAGACGTGAAACGAATTTCTGTGCCACTTGACATCGTCCTAAAACTTCTTCGAAAGTGAGCCGAGAAATGGGAACAGTAATTCTTCTGGGCATCCCGTCGGAGAGTGTCGGAACGGCAAGAAGTGCCCTATCGAGGAACGCAGCCGAATTTGGCATTTGGTCTATAAAGTATGTTCCAGCCCCTAAGAAGGAAATTGAGATATCAAAAGCGATGGTCAAACAGACTCAAGATATTGCCGCTCGACAGGATGATACCCATATTCTGGGGTTTTCTGCTCAGAAGAATAGGCGAGATATCGAGAATTCAATTGCGCCTTATTTCCGTTTCCGGTGGTTTGATCATGGCCTATTGAAGCACCTTCACAGTCCAGACACGACTCCGTTTGTGAACAGTCTGGCCTCCAGCCTAACCGAAGAATCAGAATGGGCAGCCCGCGTCAAGCCAGCCGACCTCAGTTCACCGTTGCTCTTACCTGAATGCTCATTTGAACCGGAGCACAAGCATCGCGACCTGTGGCGTCATGCATGTGCATATGGAGATCTCCAGAATGTTGTAGGTGCGGAGAAGGCGATTAGAGACTTTCAAAATGCACATCATCGAAAGGTGGGTTTCAAGACCTTTAGCGCGTATAAGTGGGTAGACCGACGTGATCGGATTTTCGACAAGGACGGGGAGAGGCATGGGATTGCTCCGTTTCCAAGGGACTGGAAGTACTCTTACAGACTCGAACCTGGCTTTCACTTCGACGTAACTCATCTCGACGGACGACAGTTTACTCTGACCGACGTAAGCGGCAGGCACAACACCGTGAACTCAGGTGCTCATCTGAACGTTGATTCGCACGGATTCGTGATATAGTCACTAATCAGCTCACGAAACACGGATTTGATCAGGTCCGACTAATTCGGCGAATGAATTGGGGATTTCTGCTTTCCGAGTCCATTCAACCCGGATAACGGGGAAGCATGAATTTCGGCCAATTAGGCCAACAGGCCGTTGCTCGAACCAAAGATGCAAGTGCGACACATCCTCCTTGGCAAGAGCCGAAGGGTAATTAAAATATGCCATTTGCGGCAATTCCTAAGGATGAGTCCTGCTAAGTCGGCAAGGGTAATGTGACCATGAGCCTCGTCGCCGACCTTATTTGAGCGCCGGGCGCCGCAGGTCTGGCTTTTCAGAGCTGGGAAGCCCCGCATCAAGCGTGAGACGCGCTCTGCCCTGCAAGCCATGACCGGAGCGCTTCATCCGCGCGGCCCTGCCATCCGCTGCCGGTGGCGCGCAGACCCTCCGCTACATCCGGCGAAAGACGAATCGAGATGGGAACTTTCCTGGGCGTCTTCTGCGGCCCGCGCTTGCGCAGCTTCAGCAGCACTCTCCGCTCCGCCGCCGGCAGCGCGGAGAAAGGCTTGAAGAGGGCAACGTCTTCGGCGGTGATCTCTCGTACCTCGACCTCCTCGTCAATCAATGGTTTGCGGTTTGGCATAGAGCTTTGCCTCTCTTTTGTTGGTTTTGCGGAAGCTGATGACGCGGATTCCGTCCGGTTTGGGGAGATAACAGAGCAGGTGCAATCGCCTGTCCAGGAAGAAAAAAATGCAAATTCAACCAAACAAGAGGGAAGCAGGAGGTGAGGATTTGGACAAATGCAGCCAGTTAGCACCCGCTTCGCGGGAGTTAGCAAGTTAGCAAGTTAGCGGACTTCGGTGGTCATCGCGATTTCATTCCTGGCGGGATCCTACGTGATTCCCATAGGCTTATTGTATATACTATTTGGCTAAAGTCAAATGCTAACCAAAACTGCTCTCTTTCGTTCTGCGCGTCTTTCCTATCTGCTATTGCTTATTCTTCGGCTTATTCGGGGCTGGGGCGGCATTCAGCGCAGGTTTGACCGCGCCCATGGGCTTGACGGGAGCGAGCTGCTGAGGCAGTGCCGGTTTAATCAGCGGCCTTCCCGCGGGAGCGCTTGCGGCTGGCGGCACGGAGGGTTTGGGTCTGGGTTGCGCGGGCTGTCGGGCTGCCGGGTTGCCGGACAACGCTAGCGTTGCCGGCGGCCGGGCGGGGAGATTCACATTCAGCGGCTTGGCGGCTGAGCCGGCTGCTCGTGGAACTGCGGGCAGCGTGCCCGCGCCGCCGGTTGTTCCTGTCTTGGCTGGCGGCATGGGTGTTGATCCGGGGTGCGCTGGCGCTTCCGTGGAGGCCTTCAGCGTTGGACTCTCCGGTTCATCGCCGAGAAATTTCTCGTCGTCCTTGCCTACAATTTCGGCGCGCATCCAATTCATCCAGATGGGCAGCGCGGCTCTCGCGCCGGTCTCCTTTTCGCCCAGCGACTCACGGCTGTCAAAGCCCACCCAGACGCCGCAGGTAACCGAGGGGGAAAAGCCCAGGAACCAGGCATCCGTATAATCACTCGTCGTGCCGGTCTTGCCGCCCAGCGGGTGGTTCAGTTGAGCCGCCGCCTGGCCGGTGCCGTGCGCGGTGACGGCGCGGAGCAGCGTCATCATGGTGCGCGCCGTCTGCTGGGCAATCACTTCGTTGACCGCGGGCGGCTCCTCCCAGAGCGTGATGCCGTCGGCGTTGGCGACTTTTTTGATCAGCCGCGGCTTCACACGGATTCCGTCGTTGGGGAAGACCGAGTAGCTGGCCACCTGCTCTTCGAGCGTGATCTCCACCGCGCCCAGAGCCACCGGCAGGTAGGCGGGGATGTTGCTGGTGACGCCGAAGCGGTGGGCCACTTCGATGACATTGGTGATGCCGACGCGCGCGGCCAGTTTGAGGGCGGGAATGTTGCGCGACTCGGCGAAGGCGTTGAGCAGGGTCATCGCGCCTTTGTAATCGTTTTCGTAGTTGTGCGGGGTGTAACTGCCAAAGCTGACCGGCCCGTCGACGATGATGTCGGTGGGCTTGGCGCCGTCCTCGATGGCCGCGGTGTAGACGTAGGGCTTGAAGCTGGAGCCGGTCTGCCGCTCGGCCTGGGTTGCGCGGTTGAACTGCGAGAGCGCGTAATCGCGCCCGCCCACCATCGCCAGCACGTCGCCGGTGGTGTTGTCGATGGCCAGCAGAGCGCCTTGAGCGCCGGAGTCCTGCTCCAGCGTGGCGCGGCGCGCCGTGCCCTCCATGGCGTCTCCCAGATGCACGTAGATCACGTCACCGGGCTTGACCAGCGCATCGCCGTAATGCTGGCCGGTCCACTTCCAGTCGTCGGCGAGAAGCACAATCTCGCCCTTGCCCACGCGCGCGCGTATCTCCAGGGGGAGCACGCGAGTCACGACGGCATGAACGTAGTCGCCGGGCCCGGACTTCATCGCCCAGTCGGGATGCTTGTAGTCTTCGATGGTGCTGCCGCTGGTCAGCACGTTTTCCTGCTTGCCAACCCAGCCCCGCCGCCGCTCGTAGACAGCCAGGCCGTCCACGACAGCGCGATTGGCCGTTTGCTGCAGCTCCAAATCAAGCGTGGTTTGCACCTTCAGGCCGGCCTCGTGCACCTGCTCGGCGCCGAAGCGCTTTTCCAGCTCCTGCCGCACCTCCTCCTGAAACCACGGCGCCACCGACATCTCCGGCTGGGCAACGTGCAGTCCCAGCGGAGCCTCTCGGGCCTGCTCGGCCTGCTGGTGGCTGATGACCCGGTCCTGCTCCATCTCCGTGAGCACCAGGTTGCGCCGGTGCAGCGCCTTCTCCGGATTCAGCAGCGGCGAGTAGGCCACAGGCCCCTTGGGCAACCCGGCCAGCAGCGCCGCCTCGGTCAGCGTCAGATCGCGGGCATGCTTGCTGAAGTAATACTCCGAAGCAGCCTCAAAGCCGTACTGGCCGCTGCCCAGGTAAATCTGGTTGCCATAGAGAGTGAAGATCTGCTGCTTGGTGAAGGCGCGCTCAATCTGGATGGCGAGATAGGCCTCTTGAATTTTGCGCGTCGCGGTGCGCTCGGAGGAGAGAAAGAGGTTGCGCGCCAACTGCATGGTCAGCGTGGATGCGCCCTGGGCGCGTCCGTGGCTGCGCACATCGTGCCATGCGGAGCCGGCGATGCGCAGCACGTTGATCCCCCAATGCGATTCGAAGCTCTTGTCTTCAATCGAGATCACGGCCTGGCGCAGCACCGGCGCAAAGTCGTCGTAGTTGACCACCACGCGCCGCTCCAGCGCAAAGGAGCCGATGATGCGGCCCTTCTGGTCGTACAGCTCCGTCAACGTCGAGGGCCGGTAGCGCTCCAGGTCGTGAATCTGCGGCAGATCGGCGGAGTAAACCAGCGTCAGCCCAGCCAGCGAGCCGGTAATCATCGCCAGCACAAGCAGCGCGGCCAGCGTGAGCTTGCCGGCCAGCTTGCGCCGCCGATTCGCGGGCACATACTCGGCCTGCAGCCGCCGCCTCCGGGCAAGCTCGCGCGGTCCTATCGGCTCGTCAGGATTGTATTCCAAGCGATTCAAGCCTCGTCGGCATTTCTCCCGCGCACGGCGGAGAAATCCTCAAGCCCAAGGCTAGCATTATCCAGCGCTGGAAGACGGTGATGAGTGCCTCGGCGTACCACGGCGTGCAAGAGCGGGAACGGAAGAAGCGTTTAGCTGTTCTTCGCCTTCAGCAGCTCAATCGCCTTCAGCAGCGGTTCGTCGCTCTTGGGCGGCGCGGCTTCATCAAACTCGTCTTCGCCCGCCGTCTCGACCACCACGGTCGGCATCACCGCTTCGTCCTGAATCTTCTTGCCGGCGGCGGTCTGGTACTTGGCCACGGTCAGCAGCAGCGCGGCGCCGTCGGGCAGCTCGATGGTCTTTTGCACCGAGCCCAGGCCGAAGCTGCGCTCGCCCACCACATCGCCGCGCTTCGCGTCCTTGATGGCCGCGGCCGTCAGCTCGGCCGCCCCATAAGTGCCGCGATTGATGAGCACGGCCAGCGACGCGTCCGTGATGAATTTGGCCGGATCGGCGGTGAAGGTCTGGCGGGGAAACTTCTGGCCTTCCAGCACAGCCAGCGTGCCCTGCTTGATGAAAAAGTTCGCCAGCCGCACTCCCTGCTCGGCGTCGCCGCCGGCCGAGTCGCGCAGGTCCAGCAGCACCTTGCTGCCAGCGGCCGACTTGATTGCGGCGGCCATCTCGTCCACCCGCGAGGCGGTCAGCGCGCCCGGCTTCAGATAGAGAATGGTCGCGCCTTCCAACTGCCGCTCGTCCAGCGCGGGTACGCCGGTGATGGCGCGGGTCAGCGTTACTTTCTCCGGATCGGGCTTGCCGGGGCGCACCACCGAAAGGGCCACCGTGCTTCCCGGCTTGCCTTCCAGCATCAGCCGGATCATCGCCAGCGAGAGCTCGCGCGTGGACAGATCGCCGATGGATTCAATCACATCGCCGTCGGCAATATGCTCTTTGGCCGCCGCCGAGCCGGGCAGCACGCTCACCACCACCGCGTAGCCATAGCGCTTGGAGGCGGTAATGCCCACCTGCGCCGCGCCCGCCGCCGGATGCTCCTTGTAGAGTGTGTACTCGGCCGGGGTCAGGTAGCTGGAGTCGGCGTCCAAGGACTCCAGCAGGCCGTGCAGCGCGCCGGTGGTCACGTCGTTGATCTTCGGCTCGGTGACGTAATCGGTCTGAATCTTATTCAGCACCTCGCTATAGACATTGTTCTGCTTATACGCGCCATCCTGGCCGCCGGCGCGCACGCCCAACAGCCCGAACTCGCCCAGGACAACGCCCGCGACCAGGGCGAGGCAGAGCGCAATGGAAAGCACGAAGACAAATCGCTGGAAGAATCGAGACAAAGACACCACCTCGTCGGCCCAACAGGGAATCAGGCCGCTCACCCTTTAGACGTTTAGGATACCGCAAGGGGGTGAGCGGTGCGCGAAATGCGCATCCCACGCCCGCCTCAACCTCATTGATTCCCGGTAAGGGCTAATCGGCGACATCAAGCTCCAACTGGTCGGCTTCCGATTTTCGCGCCGCTGGCGGTTTGCGCATACCCGCCGGAACGGGTGGCAGCTCGCCGGCGTGGAAGAGGTCACTGTTGACAATATTCTCCAGCAACCTCGCCTGTTCAGGATAGCCATCCACAGTTGCTTCCAGTACCCAAAGCAGCTCCAGCAGTTCGGTGGTGAATTGGCCGGTCCAGCACGAGGGATGTATGTCATTGAGTGGTGACGACTTCTTGCCCGCACCATCCTTCATACGGTACTTAAGCCAGGACTGCACAACCTTGAGGCCTGAAACCTCAAACTCATAAACTTCCAGGCTCACTGGCGCAAATCTGCCGTCGCCAACATTCAGCGTATTGGTTGTCGCGTTGTATTCGAAGGACTCTGGATAACCATCGGCGTCCCCGGGAACGGCCTTCGTGCATTTGGTTTTTCCCCGCGGAATGGAACCGCGTTGTTTTCCCTTGGGCCGGAATCGTTCACCATAGGTATGCAACCACAGCAGATGAGCGCCAACAGCGCGCAACTGCTCGAAGAGCGCGGCGTCCTTGGTGATCGGCACACGCAACTCACGTGTTTCCAATTCCTTAGCAAATCGCGAGGTGAAGTTGGGTTGCGCCAGCGCGCCATAAACATAGGCCAGAAAGTCTTCCGTCGTAACGGCGCTTGAGTATTCCTTGCGAAGCATTTCGAGCAGACCCGGCAGGACGTTAGCTTCTGATGCGTCTGCCAAACGATAAAGTGGAACCGTGTCTTTTTGTCCACGACCTGAGAAATGATGAAGGTCTGGAATCTTCGCGCAAGCCGTAAGGGCTGGTCCTGTACCAAGGAATGTAGTCAGTAGGCTCGTCAGATACACCTGCCGTTCGCTTTGGGCGCGCCACAGGCTGGGACGAAGGTAATCGCCCAGACGACTATCCGCGAGTATCCATTGACGGTCAAATGAGCGATAAGCATAGCGTTCAATCCGTGGAAAAGGAGCATCCTCAGATAACTGATCGATGGGCTCAGCAGCATTTTGCGTGCCGGGAAGCGGCGGACATTTCGAGTGAATCTTCAGGTCTCTTGTTTCCTTGAACGCGGACGGCATATCCCGCGATTTGAGCAACGCCCTCCATCGCGCCCGAAGCGTTTCGGGATCCGCACAGATGGGCCATGTACGCTTGAATTGTGCTCCCGAATGCTGCCATGGCATGAGGTCAGTCAAAAGCGGCCAATCGAAATAGTTTCCTTTCCCTGCCGGACGAAAAGCCGCTTGCCAGTCCTCGGGGCAATCTTGCCACTTCACGCCCGAAAAATCCTGGATTGCGTCGAGCGCATCAAATTTGGCCTCGCGTGTTCCTTCAATTCGAACGTAATGGACCTTCGCGGACCTGTTTTTCTTGACTTTTTTCGAGCGAACAGCCACTGCGATTGCGACAGGGGTTTGTATGGCAAAAACATTCTCGTCCTGGCGTGTACCTCGCCCCTCGCCGCCAAGGTCAAGAATCCAGATGCTATCGCACTGGCGGCGCATATGCTCTCGCATCCCGCAGAAGGCATCGCCATCGATGTAGCTCGAAGCACTAATAAAACTGACAACCCCTGGTCCGCGCAAGGTTTCTTGTTCAAAGACCTTCCATAATGCCCAACGCCAAAAGTAGACATAGAGGTTGTAAAGGTTCTTGAGGTGTACACCATGCCCGGTGGTTGTAGCAGGGTCGAGAAAATCGCGCAAGATGGCTTGATCGCCCGTTCCTTTGTCGCCCCATCGGACCCACCCGCCCGTACGGGCCTTGTTCTCCACCGTGGCAGCTTCGTTCCGATCATATGGCGGATTGCCCAGGCAAACGATGACTGGGACCTTGCTCTTGACCTTCAGCGCCTTGGCGTGCTGCTCCGCAATTGGACGCAGAAAGAGCGGCATTTGCGGCGGCTCGGCATTCGGGCTTTCCAGTGTGTCAGTAAGGTAGATATGCGTTCCGTCGCTGGGCAATTGCGCGCCCTTATCGCGCAGAGCTTGGCTCACACGCAGTTCCGCAACTGCATAGGGGCCGACCATCAACTCGAAGCCGTAGAGATTAGATGCCAGCGCGGTCGCTTGACCTGCAACTGCCCCAGTGCCTTGTTCCGATTCGACACGTCGCAGAGCGTGGTCGATAACCCCAAGCAGATAGGTTCCAGTCCCGACAGCGGGATCGAGAGTTATAACACCAGTATCAGCGAAGCCCAGAGGCTTTCCGAGAAGATTGACGAGCAGGTCGTCGATAAGGCGGACTTGACAGCGAACGACTTGGACCGGGGTGTAATAAGCCCCGGCATCCTTACGGAGTTCCGGATCGTAAACGGTGAGAAAGTCTTCGTAGAAGTAGAGCCACGGATCTTCGGGTCCGGCGAGCGTGGCGAGCGGCACCATGCCGATGACGCGCAAGAGCAAATCCACAGAGGCAGCCATCTCAAGACGCGCCCCCGGATCGGTGAGGACTTGCAAAGCGCGGGAGAGCAGATTGTGTTGGGTCTTAAGAGCGGATTCCGCTCTCTCCAGAGTAAGTGGGTTGGCCCCTTCACTTCGGCCCAGAAGCAGAGCGAAAGTGACTGTCTGCGCATAGGAGTCAGCAAATTGCTCATCCGAAGCATCCGGAAAGAGGAGTTGCCGCCAATCTTTGGCGAGTTGTATTAATGGCGAATTCGGGTTCTTCAGCGCGTCCGTCACGTCATCGCGAAGCATCCGGCACAATGGCGCCAACAAGGCAGCAAGTCCCTTCAGGTCGATCTTGCCCTTGCGGTCAGTGGGGATGGTGGGCTGCCAAAGGAAGAAATCGCGCAAGAGGTTTTCGATTGCGAGTGCATCGTTGGTTGCTACAGCCTTCTTCCCTTTAGCCACAATATCGCCAGAGAGACGAACTACATCCCCGACAAGTTTGCCCTCCCGATAAAGCGCCCAATCGTTGCCGTCCGCGTACAGGATGTTAGGGATTGCAGAGAAGCGCTTGAATTGGTTGCGGTTATGGCCTTTGAAGCGCGTTGGGGACACGCCAACCCCTGGGGCCTTCAACTCGACGTACCCGGCGAGGAGCTTATTGAGGTGAATAGCGTAGTCGGGGCGTCCGAGGTGGCCAGGTAGGGGTGTTTCGCCAGTACAGACGATGTTCCATCCCAAGGCCTCGGCGACTCCGGACATAAAATTCTCGAATGGGCCACGAAGCTGATCTTCGGGCTCGCCGATGGTCAACTGAGCCATCTTGGAAGAAACACTGGCGGCGAAGCGTTGGAGGGAGACGAGGATTGAGGTTTCAGTGCTCATTTTTTAAGCGCCTTAGTTTGTGTTGCACATTAAGCCTACCATCCCCTTCATCAGATTTGACCGGGAACACCAAGGGGTAACTGAAGCCGCAACGGCTGCGAAAAGCGAGTGGCGCACCCTTGATTCGCTCATGAAGTTAGAGGTGCCCCATCCTTCCGCGTTCTCTGCGGAAGGGTAGGAAGTCCACAAAAGCGTGCTCTCAGCGCCCGCTTAGAGCACATGAACAGGGCGGATATTGGTGAGCCTTGATGGTTCAATGGGGACAGCAGGATTGCTTGACGGGACTCGTTCTTCCGCCCCGTCTTCATCTAAGTACGAGGGTCCATTTACGTGGTCTTTTGCATTTGTACCATGATGTCACATGCCAGACCGGACTTAAGTCCTTTGAAATCTGGCGGGGACGACGAGGCTCGAACTCGCGACCTCTGCCGTGACAGGGCAGCGCTCTAACCAACTGAGCTACGTCCCCCGATGAAGCTTGCCTTCAACCGCGCCCTTACCCTGGCGGGCGGGAAGCGATTTTTGCTTCAGCAACAAGAATGAGTGTATCAGAAAGGGCGGGGCCTGGTGAGCCCAGGCGGGATCAAATTGGAAGGCCGCCCTCGGCCGGTCAGACGGCGTGCTGGCCGCGGCCGCTGGAAACGAAGCCCATATCCACGGAGATTCCCCGCACGCATTGCAGCAGGTGGCTGGCGATTGAAGGCAGCTTCTGCGCCGTCACCCGGAAGGACGGCCCGGAGACGCTCACCGCCGCCACCGGCAGCCGCTGCGCATCCAGCAGCGGCACGGCGATGCAGCGCAGGCCCTCCTCGAACTCTTCGTCGTCCACGGCATAGCCGCGGCGGCGGGTCTTCTCGATCTCCGCGCGCAGGGCTTCGGGCGTGACGATGGTGCGCGGCGTAAAGCGTTCAAAGCGGGTGCGGCGCAGCACCTCGTCCAGGCGCTCCTCGGGCAGGAAGGCCAGCATCGCCTTGCCCACCGAGGTGCAATGCACGGGGTTGCTGGCGCCGATGCGGGTGATCATGCGTACCGAGCGGGCCGGCTCAATCTTGTCGATGTAGATGACGTGCGCGCCTTCAAGAATGCACAGGTGCGCCGTCTCTTCGGTCTCGGCCACCAGGCGCCTCAGGTGCTGCTGCGAGCGCTCGCGCAGGTCAAATTGCTCGATGGCGCGATTGCCTAAATCAAAGAGCTTCAGCCCCAGGCGAAACTTGCCGCCGGCGGTGCGCTCCACCATGCGGTGCCGCTCCAGAACCATCAGGAAGCGGTGCGCGGTGCTCTTGTGCAACTGGAGGGACAAGGCAACCTGCGCCAATCCCAGCGGGGTATCGCTCTCTCCCAGCAGATCCAGAACGGCAAAGGCGCGGTCGAGGGCCTGAACTTTGTAGGTGCCTTGCGGGGCTTCGTCTCGCATGATGGTCCTTATTTCTTAAAATGACTCACTTCCAGTCTGCGGAGATTGGGACGCCATGTCAAGTTCTGATACGCATTTTTGCTTTGTGGGAGGTGGAAGAAGGGGGAAGAACCGAAGGGAAGGGTTTCGAGGTGAAGCGCGGCTTGCGGAGTTCCGGAATCTAATTATCAAAGAATACTCATGCAGATTATCCCGTCGCCGATAACCAATATAAGAAGTTGCTAAGTTTTTGAAGACTCACAACGTGCAGAACGCAACCAGGAGCAACAAATCCGCCATGTCAACAGCGATCCAAATTCCCGATACGCTTTCCCTCAGCTCAGGCGCCATGACCGTTGCGGTGATCAGCCCGAACGAGCAGCGGCGGAACGCTGCCACCATTGCTCTGGGCGAATGTCCGGGCGTCCAGATCCGGGAGTTCATCTCCTTCCCTCCCGACATTGAAAATGTTTCACGGATGCTGGGGGCTAACTACGACGTGGTGCTCATTGACCTGGACAGCAACCCGGAGTACGCCCTTGAATTGCTGGAGGGCATCTGCCTTCATGGCCGGGCCACACCCATCGTCTATTCGGCGCAGGACGATCCGGACTTGCTGGTTCGCTGTATGCGCGCCGGCGCCCGCGAATATCTCATTCTGCCCTTCCGCTCCGGCGAGATGGCCGACGCCCTGATTCGCTCCTCGGCTCTGCGTGCGGTGGTTCACGCCCCGAAAAAGACAGGCGGCAGGCTGCTGGTCTTCCTGAGCGCCAAAGGCGGCTCCGGAGTGACCACGCTGGCCTGCAATTATGCGGTCTCGCTGGCCGAGGAATCCCGGCAAAAGACCTTGCTGATCGACCTCAATCTCCCGCTGGGAGACGCCGCCATCAGCCTCGGCATCAAAGCGGAATACTCGACCTTGAACGCACTGCAGAATTTCAGCCGGCTGGATTCAAATTTACTTTCGAGTATGCTGGTGCGGCACAGTTCGGGGCTATTCGTGCTGGCCGCGCCAACGGAATTGATTACCGCGCAAACTTCTGATGACGCAGTCGATAAGCTGCTGGAAGTCGCCTGCCAGGATTTCGATTATGTGGTGGTTGACGCCGGATCGAGACTCGACCTGCAGCATACGCATCTCTTCGATGAATCCGCCACCATCTACCTGGTCACGCAGGTCGGCATCTCCGAACTGCGCAACTCTAACCGCTTGATTACAAAGCTCTCCGGCGAGGGCTGCCCGAAACTGGAAATCGTCCTCAACCGCTACGACCCGCGCTCCCTGGAGATCGACGAGGCGCAGGTGACGAAGGCTCTCACCCGCCAGGCGGAGTGGAAGGTTCCCAACAACTATATGGCGGTGCGGCGGATGCAGAACACCGCAGTCTCGCTGATGCAGGAAGACTCGCCTATCTCGCAGGCAATCAGAGAGATGAGCCGATCCGTGAGCGGCCAGCCGGCCGTCCCGGAAAAAGTAAAGAAGAAGGGCTTCAGGCTCTTCCGATGAGGGATTTGTCGCGGTGATACACACCTTTTGCAAAGTACGCAAAGTGTGCGAAACCAGATCACCGTTTTATCAAAACTGTGAAGCTATATGCAGCTGGTTTACCCCAAAATGAGCAGCTACAGGTCTCCGGTTTCGAGGAAAGTGGTGCTCTGTAGCTGTCCGGTTTTGCATGAAATGGTGATCTGAGGCGCTACGGTTTTCTATGAATCGGTTGCAAATACGTCATCAAAAATTTTGAACTCGTCCCTGATGGTGGGACTCCAGGGTGTTTGGGGGCGAAGATTTGGCGGTTTTTTCTGACTATGGATGGTCAAGTTTCAGGGACCAAGGATCAGAGATCAGTGATGGGCTACCCGGTCTTTGTCGATTGGTCCAAGGTGGGCACCCGGCCTCAGGGGCTAAAGCCCGGCAATCTTCGGGTGCCTTTTCAGCACGACTGAAATCGGGCCCTGATACAAAGCGGCGGGTTGGGGTTCACGGTCTCCCAAGTACGAAAAGCGTGGCCTGGGCCACCCAATCATTTTGGGTTAGTCAGACCTGGGGCACCCGCCCGGCAGGGCGAAACAAACACGAAAGTATGAGGTATCCGGCGTGGCACCCATCACGCAGCTGCGCTTTGAAGTAGTATCCTCAATCTGGTATTGTGTTCATGAGTATCGAATATGACTACTAAGCGAATCCATTCGGTCGAAGTTCCAGAAGATGAGCAAGGCATACTCGCTAGTATCCTTAGGCTTTCCGACCCCGCATTGGATGGCCTTGAGCGTGCACTCTGTCAAGCCCGCCCAACCCTCGACAAATCTGAGCTAATCTCTCAACTACGTGAAGAGCCCAGTCTAGCTAATGTGCAGGATTTGAGTCAGATCGTAGGTTCACTCTTAAGTATCGCGGGCACCGCATATTCTGGAGGGACTGCGATAGACGAGCTTCTCGACGCTGTCATTGATGGGATCAAGAACGATGATGTCGTCGAACTCTCGGACTCCGATGCCCAGATTATGAAATTTCGACTAGCGAAGCTTGCGAAAACCAAGTCTGTGGAACTAGGCGCGAAGGCTATCCAACTTTTAGGAGCAAATGATCGATCTTTTGATTCCGCTCGAGTCATCACCGATTTTCGGCCAATCTATTCCGGCGACGGGGCCAATGTCGCGGCAGGGGTTATCGTGCATCAACTCGCGATTCGTTCTTCACATAATGGTCGAACCGAAGCAACGTACATCGCGTTGGACTCAACAGATCTAGCCTCACTGGGCGCTTCTGTCACACGTGCGCTAAAAAAGGACAAATCGTTGAGAGACTTTGCGCGGGCATCGAGTACACCAATATTAACCCCACCCCCAGAATGAGGAGGACATCGCGTGTTAGCAAGTAGAATGGAACGAGTTCTGGCTTCTAGTAAGCGTGAACGCACCTTCTCTGGTGCTTCCTACAAGGTTCGGTCACAGAAGAGTCAAGTCCTAAATCTTCTGTAGAATCCCATTCCTCAGGGTAGTTGGTTCTTGTTTTTGTTGGTTGAGAGGGGCCAGCTTGCGGAGGGCGTAGCCCGGAGCAAGCTGGCCCCACTCAGGCGGCTGCGGCGATG